>Ga0209640_10002502_pt1 | contig 16015 bp, 12 predicted proteins | sample RifCSP10_1_FD_184018 | JGI IMG/M metagenome (GOLD analysis project Ga0209640, IMG submission 184018) | Soil microbial communities from Rifle, Colorado - Rifle CSP2_sed 10_1 (SPAdes) (version 2) | ecosystem: Environmental > Terrestrial > Deep subsurface > Rock core/Sediment | place: Rifle...
TTGAGGCCGGGCCCGGATTTGGCGTTCGGCTCGAGCCCGCGCGCGTTCGGGGCGCCGGGCGCCGGCGGCTCGCTCGGGTTCGCCGATCCCGACGCGCGCTTGGGCTTCGCCTACGTGATGAACAAGCTCGACTTCTACTTGGAGAATGATCCGCGCGAGAAGGCGCTGCGCGACGCGGTCTACCGCGCGATTGCGCGCGTACACTCCGAGAGGCGACCATGATGCCCACCGCCGAAATAGACGCGCTCGAAGATGAACTATCATTGCTCCTTTCGCGCAACAGGGGGATGCGATCATGCTTAAGACTTCGAATTTCTCGGCGCACGCGACGGCGTGGCTCTTATGCGGCGCGGCCGCGTTAACGGTCACCGAGGCGGCGCGCGCACAAGCGTTTGCCGACCTCGAGTCGGCGAGGGTCGATTACTCCGAAGGGAATCGTTCGCCTGCCAAGTCGTGCGAGGCGCTCACGACGCCGCCGTCCGAGGACGTCGTCGAGATCGGTGCGACGGCCGTGCCTGCAAGTGCTACGGCGCCCGCGCACTGCCGCGTCACGGGCGTCATCGCGCCGGAGATCGCGTTCGAGGTGAGCTTGCCCGAGCGATGGAACGGGCGCTTCTACATGATCGGCAACGGCGGCCACGCGGGCGAGGCGCTCGATAATCCCGGGCGCGTCGCGCAACGCGACGCCGCATTGGCGATCGGCTTCGCTTTCGCGCAGACCAACACGGGTCACGACGCGAGCAAAGAGCCCGGGGCGACCTTCGTCTTGAGCAACCCGCAGAAGGCGATCGATTACGCGTATCGCGCCGTGCATCTGACGGCGACGACCGCGAAAGGCATCACGGCCGATTACTACGGAGAGGCCGCCGCGTACTCATATTGGAACTCGTGCTCGAACGGCGGCCGCCAGGGGCTCATCGAGGCGCAACGTTATCCCGATGACTTCGACGGCATCGTCGCGAACGCGCCGTGGGTCGACCAGACCGGTTTCACGGTCGGCGCGATCTGGAATCAGCGGGCGCTCGCCGAGGCGCCGGTCACGAGCGCCAAGATGGCATTCGTCGCGGATCGCGTCATGGCGATGTGCGATGCGGTCGACGGGCTCGAGGACGACTTGATCGACGACCCCCGCGCCTGCGATTTCGATCCGGTGCGCGACGTTCCGGTCTGCGACGCCGGCGCCGATACCGACGCGTGCTTGACGCCGGCTCAAGCCGGCGCCGTCGCCAAGGTCTACGGCGGCGTGGTGAGCAACGGTAAGCCGTATTTCCCGGGCTTCATGCCGGGCAGCGAGGCCGTGACGAGCCTGTTCGGCGGCGGCACCGGCAGCGGCTGGATGAACGTCATCGTTCCGGCGCAGCCTAGCGGAGCGGCGGCCGACTTCGGGCTCGCCGACAACACGATGAAATACTTGGTATTTACGCCGCCGAATGCCGACTGGGACTACCGCGACTTCGATTTCGACCGCGACATCCCGATGCTCGAGGCGTGGGGCGCGCTCGCCAATGCCAAGGACCCGGATCTCGCGAAGTTTCGCGCGCGCGGCGGCAAGATCATCATGACTTACGGTTGGTCGGACGCGATTCTGCAGCCGCTCATGGGCGTCGACTACTACGAGCGTGCCGTCGCGGAAAACGGGTCGGACACGCCGGACTTCTTTCGTCTCTTCATGGTGCCCGGCATGGCGCATTGTGCCGGAGGGACCGGGCCCGACCGGCACGACGCCGTCTCGGCGATCGTCGACTGGGTCGAGGCCAGCGATGCGCCGAGATCCATCGTCGCGAGCAAAGTCGTCGACGGCGAAGTCGTTCGCTCGCGGCCGCTTTGTCCCTATCCGCAAGTCGCGCGCTACAGGGGCCGCGGGAGCATCGACGACGGGGGCAACTTCCGCTGCGCGAACCCTTGACGCCCCCGCAACCGAAACGCGCGGTCGAGACTGAACCGGCGCGCTAGACATCACGATGGGCTACTTCACGACAGGACATGCGTTTGGCCCGGAGCCGGATTGGACGGGTATTCAGCGCTGCATTCCGGCGTTCCTGCTACGGGGTTACAAGCACAAAGAGCGTGAGCTATGGATGCTCGATGAGTGGAGAACATCGGTCGGCGGCGTGCACTATTCCTTCAATGAAGAGCCGATCGGGCCGCGTTACCTTGCCTCGAAGGCTCACGAAAACCCGCGCCGGCGAATGACATAGGTTTCTTGGGAGCCATCGCGTCATGCGTTGTTTGGCCCGTCGGACTACTGCTAGCGTACAGCTACTTGCTGAGGAAGCAGCGGTGCAAAGCGATTCAGGCGGCGCTGATTGCCGCCATTGGGCTCATGCTCATGCTGGGGCTCGATGCGCTTGAGGGGGCCCTTAGCCTGACTTTCGCTACTCAGCGGTAGGGGCGAGCGTAACTGCTTGGTTTTTCAAGGCTGAGGGGTCAAAGGTCTGTACTACATATGCGCCGCTATTTTTGCAGCGGTAAGGCGCGGTGGCGCCTGGGGCGGCAGCGTCCAGCCGAGCTTGGCCAGCAACAGCTGCTGATCACTTTCCGGCTCGGTGTAGCGTGTAAAGATCAGCTCGCGCCCGTCAGTGGTGGGGAAATGCACGTCGAGCATCTGCATCGGTGCGAGCTTGTCCAGAGCCTGGCGCACGGTGAGCCCGGGCGCGTGTGCTTTCAACTGCTGTTTCAGCGTGACGTGCACGCAGTAGGCAAGGAACGCGCTTGTTCCCAGGGCCGCGTCGCCAAATCTTGTTCGAGCCGGTTCAACCGTCCCTTCGGTGTGCCGACCAGGTAATAGGCACCACGCCGCCGCATCTCGGCCAAGTGCGCTTCGGTGGGAATCCCGCGGTCCATGACCCACACCCGCTGTGCCTTACCGTAGCGCGCCTCAATACGCTCGAGAAACGCCGGCAATGTTGTGCTGTCCGCCGTGTTGCCCGCCATCACTTCGTAGGTCAGCGGCAAACCCTCCGGGGTCACGATCAGCGCAATCACCACCTGCACGCAATCGGGCCGGTGATCGCGCGAGTAACCGTAGCGGCGTTTGTCACTCTCGCCGAACGGCGGGTCGCTCTCAAAATACGTGCTCGTCAGGTCATACAGCAGCACTTCGAACTTCGCCCCAAACAAGTCCTGCCAGCGCTGCTTCAAAAAACCGAACAACTCCTCCTTATGCTCGAGCAGCTTGTCCTGGCACCGGTAGAGGGAGTCCTTCGCAGCGAGGGCGTCATCCTCCCCCAGCAGATCCCCCATCGCACTTCTCGCATACCACTCCCTGTGCAACCGCCACTCGCTCCCTGGATCAATCAGTCGATACGCCGTCAGCACCATCAACACGTGGTACCACGAGGTTCCTTCACGCGAATCGCGCAGCCGCGCGCCCCAAAACTCATCCAGCTTCAACTGCTCCCATAACCGGCAAAACGCCCAGCACGCACCCCACTGTCTCGGGCGATGCAAGCGAAACTGCGATAGCCGAACTTGGACTGCAAACTCGCGTGCATGATCTGGAACCTGTCGGTCGGAGGGAAACAGCGCCAACCGCCGCTGCTCCTGGTGGCTCTCATCAAACGCTTCAATCGACTTCAGCCACGCTTCGCGTTGACTGTCGTTGATTTCCCCCAGGTACAGCACGTGCCGATCCACCACTCGGCCGCGCGACACACGACGCTTCTCAGCAATGCTCCAGTACCGGTGCTCTTTGCCGTCCTTGAATCGCCGATGACACTTTAAGTACATCGACCGTGAGCGTACCCAACCCTGTCGCTGCTGAACAGAAGCAAGGTCTGTACCCGACGCCTCTTGCGAACTCCGCCTCAGTCCGCCCAACGGCTTACGAATACTGCACCGCCAAATACCGACGCAATCAGCCGCGAGTAGCGAAAGTCAGGCTAGCGCGAGCCCTTCATAAACACTGCGATCGACATCGGTGAGCTGGATGTCGAAGGTGTAGATCGTTGCTCGTCAATGCCACAGATTTCCCGGTCTGGATTCCTCCGATCTACTTGTCGATTTTCGCGCGTGCTCGCTTCAAACGACTGCGGCGCGTTTTGCTATCGAGGCGTTTAGCCTGCGATGCCCGCGTCGGCTTGGTCGGCTTGCGCGGCTTCGGCGTGGCTAGCGCTCGTTGAATCAACTCGCACAATCGCTCGAGCGCGGCCGCCTTGTTCTTGTCCTGGCTCCGGTGTTGCTGCGCTTTGATCACGACGACACCGTCGATCGAAATCCGGTGATCGCGCAAGCGCAGGAGCCGTTCCTTGCAGGCGTTCGGCAGCGCCTTCGACGCCGTTACGTCGAAGCGCAGATGCATCGCGCTCGACACTTTGTTGACGTTCTGCCCGCCCGCGCCCTGCGCGCGGATCGCCGTGAAGTCGAGCTCGGCGTCCGGAATCTCGATGTCATTCGAAATTCGCAAACCGCCGGCTCGCGAGCTCGATGCCGAGTATCGGACCGTCATGAGCGGTACCTCCGTATCCGATAAGTAGATTCCCGTATATCTCGAAAGCGCGCCCGGCTCCTATATACGAACTATAGGTCCATACGGAGATTCGGCGCGATGGTCACGAAAGCACGGGTTGCTCCGTTCCTGGTCGTGTTGGCGGCTGTGGTCGCGGTCCCGATCTACAAGTGGGTCGACGAGACGGGAAAGGTTCATTATTCGGACCAGCCGCCCGCAGCGGAATACGAGCCCGAGGAGCTCGCGCTCCTGCCGGCTCCGAGTGAGGACGCGGTCGTTCAGGCGCAAGCAAGGTTGAACAGGCTAATGGCCGAACAGCGAGCGAGCCGTGAACAACGGGCAACGGCGCAGGAGCAGGCGCGCCTGGAGCGCGAGCTCGAGGAAGCGCAGCGCGCGCAACGCCTGGAACGATGTCTGATCGCACAACAGAACCTGCACACCCTGGAAATCAAGCGGCCGGTTTATCGGGTCAACGAACACGGCGAGATCGTGTATGTCGATGATCAAGAGCGCGCCGCCGAAGTTCAGAGAATGCGGGAAGACTTAGACGCGTACTGCGACTAACCCGTAAGGGGCGCGGGGAGGGCTCAGGCGCCGCTCGAGCTCGCTCTCTTGAGTATCTCGGCGACCTCTTCGGAAACCGTATTGTCTCTGCCGCCGGCACTGCCCAAGGCGGTGTCCAGCGGCGATTTACCCAGCGCGTCGACGATATCGACGTGCGCGCCGTGATCGATCAGATATTGGACGACGCCGGTCCAGGCGAATTTCACCGCGCCGTACAACGCAGTCTGACCTTGGCGCTCCGACATGGTGCTCAAGCGCGCGATGCGCGCGGTTTTGCCGTCGATGTCCGTGACTCTGGCGTTCACGTCGGCACCGGCCGCCACCAGGAGCTCGAGCGTCGCAATCGCGCGGGCCTCGACGTCATCGCCGAAATTGAGACGTCGGTCGCGCGCGGACACACCCATGCCGGCGGCCGCCATGAGCGGCGTAACGCCCATGACATTGGGTAAGTCGACGAGTGCCCCATGATCCAGCAATAGGCGCACGGCTTCGGTGTCGTGTCCGATCGCGGCGCGCAGCAGCGGCGTCGCGCCCGTCGTCAGCAAGTCGTCCACGAAGCGGCTGCTGTTGCCGCCGCGGCCGGGCCGGTGCATGTTCAACTGAGGATTCGGATTGACGCCGGCGCCGAGCAGCAGCCGCACCATGTCCAGTGCGGATGTTTCCGCCGCCGGCGGCTGGCCGAACCGCGCGTTATAGGAGTTCATGTCGACGGCGACATATAAAGGCGTGCGGCCCCACCAGTCCCAGGTATGCGGATTGGCGCCCCGTTCCAGCAAGAGCTTGGCGGTATCGAATCTGAAGTTGTCGATGGCCACCATGAGCGGCGTAACGCCGTCGGGATTCGGTTGGTCGATATCCGCGCCGGCCGCGAGCATCGGCGGAACGCAGCGCGTGCATCCCGAACGCGCCGCATACAGCAACGCCGTCAGTCCGCCGGTCGGGCGATACTGAGCGCGCGGCTCGGACGTGATCTGCGCCGGCCAATCGTTGGCCAGCGCACGTGTCTTCACGTCCGCGCCGTTGTCGATGAGCAACGCCGCGACCTCGGGAAAATCACCGTCCGCGGCCCACATGAGTGCCGTCTGACCGCGCCACGTCTCGCGCGTATTCACATTCGCGCCATGCCGGATCAGCAATTCTGCGACATCGAGCGCGCCCCCACGCGCAGCCAACATCAAAGCCGTCTGACCGTCTTGATTTGGCGCTTCCACGTCGGCGCCCGCGTCGAGCAGCAGGTCGACGAGGCCTGCGTCGGCGATCTTCACGGCCTCCGCCAATGGACTCGAACCGTAATTGTTGACGGCATCGGGTTTCGCGCCGCGCTCGAGTAGCGCGGCGGCGAGCTCCGCATCGATCTTGTAGATCGCCCAGTGCAACGGCGTCGTGCCGTCTCCCTGGGCAGCGTTCACGTCGGTGCCGGCGCGGATCATCTCAAGTGCCGCGTCGCGGTCGCCGGCCTGGATCAGATCGGCGAGCGCGTCGTCGGCCGCGGCCGCGCGGACCGCGGCAAAAAAGCAAAGCATTGCAAGTGCCGAGCGTTTCATTTGACCGGTAACCACGTTCCGCGCATTAGACGACATCGGGCGACAGCGTGTTGTGATGCGCCCACAAACCCTTATGGGCGTCGTACACGAACTCGAGCGGGTCGTCGAAGGATCGACCGATGTTCTCCATGACGCCCGCGGCCAAGATGTCGTCGGCGCCGTCGCCCTTCCGCACGAGCTCGACCATGCGCTCGAACAGCGTGAGCATCATATCGTGCTCGGCTTGCACTTCGGCGCGGCCGACCACGGGACCGTAGCTCGGCACAAACCGCGTCCGGTCGTCGCTGATTTCGAGCAATAACGACAGCGCGTCGACGCGCCCGCCGAGCCAGCCGCCGCCGAACCAGTCGAGCTCCGGATCGCGCTCCGGAGATACGACATCGCCGACGGCTAGCACGTTCGAGTCGCGGAAGAACACATAGATATCGCCGTCGGTATGGGCCTCGAGCAGATAACCGTATTCGATGCGCTCGTTGCCCGCGAGCATTTCGCCATCAGTGTAAAAGGTCTCGGTGGGCTGAGCTTCCGCCGGAAGCGCTTGCTGATAGCGATCTTCGGTCGGCAAATAGTAGTCCGTCGCGAGATGTAGCCGCGTCTTCTCGTGCGCAACGATTGTCGCGCCGGCCCGCCCGAAAGCGCCGTTCGAGCCGACTTGGTCCAAATGCCAATGCGTGTTGAATAGCGTGCCGACGCGCCCGGCGCCGGGCAGCTCGCCGAGCGTCGCGAGCACGGCGTCGGTGAATTCGGCGGCGCCGCTGTCGACGAGCACCTGATTGCCGCTCGTCGCGAGCGCGAGGATATTTCCTCCGGCGCCCGTCAACATCATGAGCTCTTCGGTCACGCGCGTGATCCCGGGTGCGTCCGCGGCGAAGCTCGGAACTGCAAACGGCGGCAACGACAGGCCGGCCAAGCTGCCCAACGCTCCTTTCAATACGGCTCTGCGATCGGTCATGCGATGCATCGCGACGTGTCGCGTTGGCGTCATGACGATCTCAGACGCCGGCGATCTCGCCCGTGCTGTCCGCAAAGCTTGGAAGCTCGAGACCTGCCTTGTTGAGCACCGTCAGGAGCAAATTGCTCAACGTCGTGTGCTCAGGCAGCTCGATATGCTGGCCGCCCTTGAGCGCGCCGCAACCTCCACCGACCAAGATGTTCGGCAGCGGATAATTGTTGTGCCGGTCGCTGTTGCTCATATTGGAACCGTACAGGAACATCGAGTGATCCAGCAGCGTGCCTTCGCCGTCCGGAATCGCGGCGAGCTTGGCGAGGAAATCCGCGAACACCTCCATGTGATAGCGCTGGATCATGACCAATTTGTGCAGCCGCTCGAGATTGTTGGCGTGGTGGGACAGCGGGTGGAATGCGTCCGATACGCCGATGTGATTGTAAGTACGGTTCGTGCCTTCCGCGACCATGATATAGGAGGCTACCCGCGTCAGATTTGCCTGATAAGCCAGTGCAATCAAATCGAACATGAGACGCACTTGGTCGTCGAACGAGTCCAATTCGCCGATCGGCGCTTCCGGCAAAGTCACACCCGAAAGGTCCCGCTGCTCCGCTTTCTCGATGCGCCGCTCGATTTCGCGCACCGTGTCGAGATACTCGTTGAGAACGGCGCGGTCGCTCGCGCCAAGGTCGCGCTGCAACGCCTGCGTGCGCTCGGAAATGAGATCGAGAATGCTCCGCGTTTGTCCGGCAATGGCTTCACGCTCTTCGGGTGTATCGCCTTCGCCGAACAACTGATTGAAGACCTTGCGCGGGTTGAACTCCATCGGCAACGGTGACGTTGCATTGCGGAACGACAGCGTCGAGCTGTAATAGCAGCCGCCGCTACCGCCGGAGCACGCGGCGACCTGAATCGTGGTCTCCGAGGCGACCTCGAGCGACGGCAGCGCGGTGTCCTGCCCGATACGAGCGGCGATGATCTGATCGATCGTGGGCGTCATGCTGGCGCCGGGCGCCGCGAGATCCGGCTTCGCGCCGCTGAGCCAGGTGGCCGGATTCACGGCATGCACGGAATTCTGGCTGGCTTTGTTCTCGAGATTGGCGAACGAGGTCACGTAATGCTTGAAGCCTTCGAGCGGTTCCATGATGGGGCTTAAGCGGAAATCGGCTCCGGCGCCGCTCGGCGTCCAATGATCCATGGCGGCTCCATGGGACGTGTTCCACATGATTGCCCCATGGGGGATGTAAAAGAAGCCCGCGCGCAGCTTCGGCGCGGCGGCAGTCTGCGCAAGGGCGGTGGCGGCCGGGATCATGGCATCGAGCAACGGCAACCCGACGGACACGCCGACGCCCCGGAGCACGGCCCTGCGAGAAAGATGCTTTCTCGTGAGATACATGACCTGACTCTCTAGACCATTGATAAGAATACTACGCGCTCGCCGACGAGTGTAGGGCACGCGGGGCAAAACCAGGCGCGGTAGGAGCGAGCTTCGCTCGCGATCTTCTCTTGTCGCGAGCGAAGCTCGCTCCTACAAACGCAGAGCGAAGCTCGCTCCTACAAACGCAGAGCGCGTAGGGCGGCCTGCGCATCGTCGGAGCTGGGCTCGTGCGGCAGCGCCTGCATGCGGAACGCGTCGCTGTCGACGATGCCGGAGACGATCGCGGTGAAACGGCAATCATTCCGCGCCGCCTCGCGCACGATCGCACGGACCTGCGGCATGTCGTGGTACTCGAGCTCTCTACCGAGCGCGTACATCATGAGCTTTTGTGTCAGGGCTTGGACGAATTGATCGGGACGACTGAGCAGCGCCTGGCGCAACTCGACCGGGCCGCTGACCGCCACACCGCTCGAGAGGACCGTGCTCGCGTCGATTGGCGCCCCGGCAGCCGTGTCGATGTCGCGCCACTGGCCGGTGACGGTGAAGTTCTCGAGCGCGAGGCCGTACGGGTCGATCACGCCGTGGCACGCGTTACAGCTCTGATCGACGCGATGCTGCTCGAGCCTCGCGCGTATGGTTTTCGGCCGTTCGCCCGCCGGCGTCGATAGGTCCGTCTCGACGTTCGGCGGCGGCGGTGTCGGCGGCGTGCCCATGAGCTTCTCGAGAACCCACGCACCGCGGAGCACCGGCGACGTGCGGTCGCCGTAGGACGTGCGCAGCAGCATGGCGCCCTTGCCGAGCAGACCCCAGCGCGCCTCGTCCTCGAGCGTCACACGGCGGAACTGCGGACCGCGAACCGATGTGATGCCGTAGTGCCGTGCCAGCCGTTCATTGAGGTAGGTGTGATCGGCCGTCAGCAAACCCTGCACGTTCTCGTCTTCGAGCAGGACACTTGCCAAGAACAGCTCGATTTCGGCGGCGAAGTCCTCGCGCAGCTCGTCGCTGAATTCGGGGAACAGCCGGTCGTCCGGATCGACCGAATCGAGCTCGTCGAGGTTGAGCCACTTGAGCGCGAAATTCGTCACGAGCGTCGCGGCGCGCGGGTCGGCGAGAAGGCGCTCCACCTGGGCATCCATGACGTCGGGGTCCCGGAGCTTGGCCGTTGCGGCGAGCTCGAGGAGCTCATCGTCCGGGCCCTGGCTCCACAAAAAGAACGACAGCCGTGAAGCGAGCTCGAGATCGCTGAGTGCATAGAGCTCGCTATCGCCGACGTCTCGCGGCGGAACGATTGCGCGATACAAGAAGTCGGGGCTCGCAAGCACGGCGGTCACCATGTGCTCGATTCCCGCGTCGAACCCGCCGGGCCCTAAACGGCCGGTTTCATAGAAGGGCATGAGCCGGTCGATGTCGTCCTGGCCGACGGGCCGGCGAAAGGCGCGCCGCGTCAGATTCGCCGTGATGCGCTCCGCGCAGGCGCGCTCCTCGTCGGCCGACTCCGGCTCGCACACGAATATCCTCTCGCGGCTCGCCGTACGCGACAGGCCGGTCGGCTCGAAAGGACCGACGACTTGGATTCCGCCGATCACGCGCGGAACACGCATTTGGCCGCGAAAACTGAAGCCGCCATACGGCGTGAAACCAAAGATAGGTTCGTCGGTTGCGGCCCTCGAGCGCTCGATGAACGTGACGATGAGTTCATGCACACCGGCATTCACCTGGACGGGAATGTCGGTGAACCGCTCCATGATCTCGGCGCGCGCCGGAGCGCCGCCTCGATCCACGAGCTCGAGATCCGCCGCACCGCCGAGCTTGGCACGGAACACTTCTCTGCGATCGAGCAGAGCGACGAGCGTGTGCTCGGTTTCCAACGAGCGCGGGTAGAGTCCCACATCGAGATCGGTGATGTTGATGCGGTATTCCCCATCCGCGGGAAAGGTGTGCTCGAACCTCGTCCCGCCGCGTGTACCCAACGGCATGCCGTCGACATAACCGTCTTGATCGCCGCCCGGCGGCGGGAAGTAGGTGCTCGCGAGCTTCGGCGCGGGCTCGCCGACCGCGAGGCGCGCGACGGTGCGCGCGACGCTTATGTACTGCTCGAGAAAGGCGGGCGATACGCTCAATGCGGCCGCGATATTGGTGAAGCCGTCGACCTCGACCTCGGTCGGCAGATATTCCTCGGGATTGATCTCGACGCCCAACAAATCCTTGACCGCCATGGCGTACTCGGTCCGGTTCAGGCGTTGGATCGGGACGTGGCCGGCATACGGTGCGTCGTTTCCCGCGTCGATGGAGCGCTCGAGATAAGCGACGAGCGCATCGATATCGGCCTGAGCGGGTTGAGGATTCCCTGGCGGCGGCATCAGGCGCCCGCGTAATTTGCGCACCGCCGCTTCGAAGGTCTCGGTGTGCTCGGGCACGGACTCCGGCGCCAGCCCTTCGAAGACGACGCCGCCGGCAAACTCGGCGGCATTGTGGCATTCGGTGCAGTAGCTCTCGAGCATGGCCCACTGCCGTTCGCTATTTCCCGCGAGGAGTCCCGTACGCTCAGCAACGACAGCGGCAGCGACGATGGCAGCGCCCACGAGCACGGCGCCGAGAAGGCTTCGATAACGTTTCATTTCAGGCTTTTATAGCAGAATGGAGACAGCTGCGCCGCCGGGTCGCGGGTGTCCCCCGCCGAAGTCGGTCACGGCGCGGCCTGCACCTTGCGCGCCGCCATGCTGCGGCCCAAGAACAGCACGATCACGGCCGACATCACGAGACATCCCGCAATCGCCACCATTCCTGACCCGTAGTCGCCGGTGTTCTGCCGCAGTACCCCCACGACGTAGGGTCCGAGAAATCGGCCCAAGCTGCCGATCGTGTTGAGGAACGCAATGCCGCTCGCGGCACCTGTGCCGCTCAAGAAGGTCTTCGGCAAGCTGAACAGCGGTCCCTCGACGGCGAGAACGCCGACCAAGCCGAAGGTCAGACCGATCACGACCACCATCGTTTCCGTCGCCATGCCCGCCACGACAAGAGCCCCGGCCCCCATCAACAAAGGCAGCGCGATGTGCCAGATGCGTTCGCCATTGACGTCGCTAGAGCGGCCCCAGATGACCATTCCGACGCCCGCAACGAGGAACGACGACGCAACGACGAATCCTGTGGCGAAATTCGAAAAACCTAAGGATTGCACGATCTGCGGAATCCAGAGTTGCGTGCCGTAAAGGCCGAACTGCATGCCGGCGAGCACCATACCCAGTACCCAGATACGCGGATCGAGCAATCCGGACAGGAAGTCGAGCCTTTCCGTATGAGGTTGCTCGGACGCGAGCCGCGTCGCAATGAGCTGCTTCTCTTCGGACGTCAGCCATGCGGCGTGAGCCGGCCCGTCGGGCAGCAACCTGAGCACGGCGAACGCCAGGAAAGTCGCAGGTAAGCCTTCGATAATGAAGAGCCATTGCCAGCCGTGAAGCCCGCCTATGCCGTCCATCTCCAAAAGCACGCTCGAGAGCGGCCCACCGATGACGAAGGCAAGCGGAATGCCCGTCATGAAAATCCCGATGAAGCGCGCGAGATACGCCTGCGGGAACCAGAAGGTGAGATAAAGCAGTATCCCAGGGAAAAAGCCGGCTTCCGCAACACCCAGCGCGAAGCGCAGCACGTAGAAGCTCATTGGGTCGCGCACGAGCGCCGTCGAGGCTGAGATCAGACCCCATACCATCATGATCGAGAAGATCCAGCGCCGCGTCCCGACCTTTTGGAGCATGACATTGGCCGGCACCTGAAACAGGGAATAGCCGAAAAAGAGGATCCCGGCCCCGAACCCGAACACCGCCGGCGAGAAGCTCAGGTCCCGATTCATGGTGAGCGCGGCGAAGCCGACGTTCACCCTGTCGACATAATTGATCAAATAGATCAGCAGTATTAACGGCAGGAGCCGCCAGGCGCATTTGGCGAAAAGCTTGTGCTCGTTCATGTAGCGCGGGGACGAAGCCGCTGTCATTGCGTCGGCAGCTTGAACGCAAGAAGCTCGCCTGCGTATCCGTCGCCGCTGACGGCGAGAACGATGTACTGCTCGCCGCCGTGCATGTACGTCATCGGCGAGCCGCTCTGCGGCGCCGGCAAGTAGATTGAGCCGACTTCCTGTCCCGTGGCTTTATCGTAGGCTCGGAACTTAGCGCCGCGCAGCCCGCTCAGCGTGGTCGTGAAAATGCTTTCGCCGGCGATCAACAACGTCCGCGTGACGAGCGTGCCGGGCGAGCCCGGCTGACCCGTGCGCGGAATGTCGAGCCCCATAAGCTGCGGGTGGTCGCGAATCTCGTCCGGCGTTTCGCCGTGCGCAATTCGCCAGAGAATCTCGCCGCGATTCATGTCGATTGCGGCAATGCTGCCGTAGGGTGGTTTCAACAACGGCAGCCCTTGGACGCTGAGCTCGAGCCTCGGCGGCCCGCGCGGAGCGTCCGTGCCCGCGGCGCGGTCTTGCTGCGCCTGAAACTCCGTGCGACCCCCGCCGGCCGCGGAACCGGCGCCACCCGAAGTCCGCGGGCCGGTGACGGCATTGCCTTGAATGAACGCCATGTCGGATTGCCCGGGATACGGCGGCACCAGACTCAAGCTCACCACGGACCCGTTCGATGCGACATAGAGAATGTGGGTCTCGGGATCGAACGAGCCGCCGGGCCAGTTGGTGCCGCCGGCCTGGCTAGGCGCCATCAGGGTGCCGAGCGGTCCTCCGATCTTGCTCACCACGGGCGGAGTGAATAGCGGTCCCAGCTTGTGCCACGACGCGATCTCGCGAGCTTCGGCTTCGAGCTCGGGCGTGAAATCGATGAGGTCATCGAGGGTCACACCTTGCCGGTCGTAGGCCGCGGGCTTCGTCGGAAACGGCTGCGTCAGCGAGTACCACTCCCCGGGCACGTCGCCTTGCGGCACGGGCCGCTCCTCGATCGGCCAAATCGGCTCGCCGGTCACGCGATCGAAGACGTACAGAAACGCTTGCTTGGTCGGTTGCGCAACGGCCTTGACGGGTCTCCCATCGACCATGATGTCGATGAGAATCGGCGCGCACGGAATATCGTTGTCCCAGATCCCGTGGTGCACGAGCTGGAAGTGCCACTTGCGCTCGCCCGTGTAGAGATCGACAGCGAGCAACGTCTCGGCGAACAGGTTGTCGCCGGGACGATTGGCACCGTAATAATCGCCGGTCGCTTCCTCGACCGGCAGATAGACCGTCTCGAGGTCCTCGTCGACCGAGATCTGCGCCCAGACTCCGGTGTTGCCCGTGTATTCGGCGGAGCCCGCGAGCCAGCTTTCCGTGCCGAATTCGCCGGGCTGCGGAATCGTGTGGAAGATCCAGAGGGGCTCGCCGGTGCGCGCGTCGTAACCGCGCACATAGCCTTTGACGTTGCGCATGCTTTTCGGATTTGCGCCGGTCCGATGAGCGGCACCGACGATGATGACGTCTTTCGCAACGATCGGCGTCGCATGCAGGCCGATCTCGCCGTTCAGCGGATCGATCTCTTGGTCGGCGTCTTGCTTGAGATCGACGATGCCGTCACGGCCGAAATCCGCAACGCGATCGCCCGTGCGCGCATCGAGCGCAATCAGCTGATACCCGGGCGTGACGTAGATGATTCGCGCATTGTCGCCGTTCTCCCAATAGGCGAGACCTCGGCCCGACATCTGCCGTGGCGCCGCGCGGCCGCGCTCGCCTTCATCGAGCCGGTGCATCCAAAGCAGCTCGCCGTTCGCCGCATCGAGCGCGATCACAGCGCGGCGCGAGCCGGCCGTCGAATACACGACCCCGCCGACCATCAAGGGCGTCGATTGGAACGAGTATTCGGGCGACGGGCCGAGGTTGTCGACCTTGAAACGCCAAGCAACTTGCAGGTCGTTGAAGTTCGACGCGTCGATCTGATCGAGCGGCGAGTAGCGCGTGTGGCCGAGATCGCCGCCGTAGGTCGGCCACTCGCCGTTAGGAGCGCCACGTTGGGCGAGTGCACCGGCGGAAAGGACAGCAAGCAGGGCGGCGAGGGTTGACGAAGCAATGAGATGCGGCTTCATGGAACCGTTACGTTCGTCGGATTGTCGTTCGATCCGCCCATTGCACGCTAGAGTAGCAAACGCGTGCACCGCGGAGTAGGCGAGCAGCGGGGAAGCCGGCGCGTGAGGCTGGGCCGTGTCGATGAGCTCTCGCATCTGCTGTCTCGCCGTCGCGTCCGGCACCGGCCTCAATCCAGTGAGCGCATTCTCCGCCATGTCAATGCGCGTTGATCGCTCGTAAGTCCAGTGGACTTCGCACGCCGAGCCCGCCTCGGTTGAGCACGTGCGTGTAGATCATCGTGGTCGAAACGTCGGCGTGACCAAGAAGCTCCTGCACCGTTCGGATGTCGTAGCCTCGCTCCAGCAGATGAGTGGCGAACGAGTGCCGACTATGTCTTCAGCGACATAGGCGCCACACGTGTCTTCGCCTTCCCGCTACCGGGTACACCGTGTACGCGCGAGCAGGCCGCGACCGCGATGGAAGAACTCGCTCTGGTGGTTGGCACCAGATGACGCGGCGCCACGAGTTGAAAACAGAACAGATGGACGCCAAACGTCTGCTTGAATTCTTGCGTCAGCAGAGACTGGCGGTTCAGGCTTCAGTATCGCCCGCGAACCAGCCGCAGGGTGCAGTGGTCGGATATGCGGTGACGAATCGGTTTGAGATCATCTTTGACACACTGGAGTCGACTCGGAAGGCCCAAAACCTGCGACGGAATCCAAGGCTCGCACTGGTTATTGGTGGACTGATCCCGGGCGACGAGCGGACTGTGCAGTACGAAGGAATCGCGGACGAGCCTTCGGGCGAGGAGCTCGATCGGCTAAGAAACGTGTACTACGCTGCGTATCCCGATGGCCCTAGCCGCCTCCGTTGGCCGGGCCTGATATACGTGCGTGTTCGTCCCACCGGGATACGATACAGCGACTATAACCCCGATCCCCCGCAGATCGTGGAGTTCAGCGCTGAACAATTGGTCCTGTAACAGGTACCATGCGCGCTGCCCAACAAGCACATGCAACGGACACGTCAAAAACGTCACGCCCCTTGCAAAGCAAGGGTCGCGCCGCTTTTGCCGTGCCGCTGATGTGCGCGTTCGGCGCCACGATGA
>Ga0209640_10002503_pt1 | contig 16008 bp, 15 predicted proteins | sample RifCSP10_1_FD_184018 | JGI IMG/M metagenome (GOLD analysis project Ga0209640, IMG submission 184018) | Soil microbial communities from Rifle, Colorado - Rifle CSP2_sed 10_1 (SPAdes) (version 2) | ecosystem: Environmental > Terrestrial > Deep subsurface > Rock core/Sediment | place: Rifle...
GACTCCACCTGCCGAGCCATTGCGCGACAGCGCCGATAAGGCCACCACCCAGAGCCGCGCCGCACACCAGGGCGACCGTCCGTCGGGATCTGGCGATCGCTTCGGCCACCGACAACCCCGCGCCCACGCCCGCGCCACCGGCGGCACCGCAGCACCCGCCGATCAGGGCAAGCACGGGGACGACGGCGAGCGACGCAGCGCTTCCCGGTGCGGCGGCAAGAATCAGACCTCCCGCAGCGCCGGCAACGGTGCCGGCCAGCCCCCCGCCTATGGACGCCCCAGCCCACCTCGACGCGGCGAGAGTCGCGGCGCGGCGCAGCCTCAGAGCCACCAGTTCGCGCGCTGTGGCAATGGCGGCCGGCTCGCCAACGATAGGCACGGGGCCGGCCTCTGCCACGTCCCACCGGGTGTCCCGCAGCAGCGCTCGCGCGAACGCGTGACGCTGGCGCATGTCGAGTCGTCGAAGCGCCTCGGACGTCCCGAGCGCGTGCAGGAGCTCGGCGGCCTCGCGCTGCTCCTCCTCCTCGCCGGCGCTCGTCGCCATGCGGGTCACGCGCTCCAGGAGCGGCTCGTACGGATCTCCTGCGTCGCTGATCGACGAATCAGCGAATGCGGCCTCCATCAACGGCCACTCGCCGGCGTCGTCTTCCTCGACGATGTCGGCGAAGACGAACCGGTAGCCATGGCGCGAGACGGTCCGGACGAAGCGTGGCTCGCGCGAGTCGTCGCCGAGCGCCCGGCGGATCGTGCGAATGGCCTGGCTCAGCGCGCCGTCTGAGACGATGACGTCGCACCAGACACCGTCGAAAATGTCGCGCCGATGCACGGCCTCGCGGCGGTGCTCGATGAGGAACACGAGCAGATCGAAGTAGCGGGGGATGAGCCTCTGCTCGCGCCCCGCGCGAAGAAGCACTCGGCGGCGCGGCGAGAGGACGAACTGGTCGAAGCGATAGCGGGGCACAGCCTCACGATGCCGAGGGCGCTCGATCAGACACGGCGCCTCACCGGCTTTCCACCGGCGACGGCCGCGCTCGCCACCAGCTTCGACTTCCCCATCCGTGGAGTGTTCGCGTTGTCGACGAACTGGAACTCGCCCTCACGAAGCTCGAGGACGGCGACGTCGGCCGGAGCCCCGACCCGAAGCGTGCCGAGATCGCCGAAGGCGGGAAAGGCGTGCGCGGCGTTGACCGTCGCCCGCGAGAGGACTTCGTCGAGCGGCAGGCCCAGGAGCAGGAACTTGGACAGCACGTTCGGGAAGTCGAACACCTGATCGGTGCGGCCGGCGTCGGTCCAGTCCGACGAGATCGTGTCGGGCAGGAAGCGCTGTCCGAGCGCCATCTCCGCCATGTCCCACGTGATGTGACCGATTCGACCGTTGCCGATGTCGAAGCGGATGCCGCGGCGCCTGGCCGCCATCACCTCCGGGAGCAGGCGTCCTGCCCCGTCGAAGATGCCGTTTGGCGGCGGCGCGTAGACGTGGGTCACGATGTCGCCCGGCTTGAGAAGAGCCAGGATCGCTGGAAGCGGCGACCGCGTCTGCCCCACGTGCACCATGACGGGCAGCTTGAACGGCGCCACCATCGCCTGCGCGCGACGGAGCGCCTCCAGGTCGTTGTCCCCCGCGACTGTCTGCGACACGCGTGCCTTGACCCCGACAATGAGCTCTCGATGACGTTCAATCGCTCGACGGGCCGCCGCGACGTCGGCGCGGGCGATGTCCATCAGCTCGCCATCGGGGAGGATCCCGGTCCGGGCGACGTTCAGCAGGATCCGGACCCGGTTCGGAGCGCCCTTCGCAACCGCGACGATTTCATCGATGCGGTCCGCGCCCTGCGACCCCGCATCGACGAGCGACGTGACGCCGTCGGACAGACAGATCGACGGCATCTCCTGGGATCGGGCGTGGGCGTGGATGTCAATGAGACCGGGGACGACCAGCTTACCGCGTGCGTCGATGACGTCGCCCGCATCCGAGGCCGTGACGGCCGGCTCGACCGCCGCGATGCGTCCCCGCGCGATCGCCACGTCCATGACGGCGTCGAGGCGGCGGACCGGGTCGAGGACCCGGCCGCCCATGATGACGAGGTCGTACCTGGCGGCGGCGACTCTGGAGGGGTCCACGAGCGTGGCCGCTCCGGCCGCGGCGGTCGACTGCAGGAAGGCGCGGCGAGTCAGCATCCGCGGATTATAGCCAAGCCACGCGGGCGCCAAGCGAGCTGTCGGAGATTCTGCACTTTGAGGCGCGATCGACTGCTGCAGTAACAGCAACGCCTGGCGACCTTCCCGCGCGTTTGCGTGTAATTCCATTCGGCACAGCCCTCGCACGAACGGGCTACACTGGAGACTCCTCTATGGCCGGCACCGTCATCAAGAGGCGTTTCACTGCCGACGAGTACCAGCGGATGGGGCAGGTCGGCATTCTCTCGGAAGACGACCGCGTCGAGCTCATCGACGGCGAGATTGTCGTCATGACGCCAATCGGGAACCGGCACGTCGCCTGCGTGAGTCACGCGACTCGTGCACTGATTAGGGCGGCTGGCGACGAGGCGATCGTCCAGCCGCAGGGCTCGGTGCGGTTGGACCTGTATTATGAGCCGGAGCCCGACCTGGTCCTTCTCCGACCCCGAGCCGATTTCTACGCGTCCCGACACCGGGGCCCGGACGATGTCCTCCTCGTCATCGAGATTGCCGACTCCTCGATCGAGTACGACCGGGACGTGAAAGCGCCCATTTACGCAATATCCGGTATTCCCGAGTACTGGCTCGCGGATCTCAACGCGAATGTGGTGTGGCGCTACTCATCGCCCGAGCGCGGCGCGTATCAGCATGTCGAAGAGTGTCGCCGTGGCCAGTCGATTGCGCCGCGGCTGCTTCCTGCCTGCGTCATCGCCGTAGATGTGCTCCTGACGGAGTAGCACGCCTGACCTGATCACCAGGGTCGCACGGACAAATCCAGAGCCACGCCTGCCCGCTCGCTGCACGAGGCTGCACATCCAGACGCCCTAGCCTAAAGCGGGCTATCCGTGTGTTCGATAACTGAACTGCTCAGCTTATCGGACACGCTTGTGTCGAGATGGAAGGACGCGTCCTCGTGAACCCTCATTCGCGCTCCGCTCGGCCCCATTGGACATGGGTCGTCTTGGGCCTCGGGCTCGTCGCGTGGGCTCCCGGGGCGCAAGCCCAGTCCTCGTCCTCTGAAGCCCCCACGGTTCAAGGCGTGTCGAGTCGTGAGGCGGCCCAACCCGGCCACCAGGCCCATCAGGCCAGCGTGAATACGCCGGACACCGCCCAGGCCGAGCCGCCCGACCTCGGAGCGGTTCTCCCGACGTCTCGTATCGTGTGGCACGGCTTCGGCGATGTCGGCTGGCACAGGACCGGCGATCCCGGCAGATCCAACACGTTCAGCCTCGGGCAACTGAATCTCTATCCCACGGCGACCATCTCCGACCGGCTCAGCGTGCTCGCCGAGATCGTCTTGAAAGGGGGAACCGACAATCGCATCGTCGTGGACCTCGAACGGGTGTTGCTGCGGTACTCGTTTGCCGAATCGCTGGCGTTGAGCGTCGGGCGCTACCACACCGCCATCGGGTACTACAACACGACGTACCACCACAGCTCGTGGCTCCAGACGACCATCGAACGCCCGCTACCCTTTGCATTCAAGGGACCGTTGCCCATCCACGATGTCGGTCTGTCCGCGCGTGGATCGTTCACGACACCTGCACTCCGTCTGGAGTACTCCGCCGAAGTCGGGAACGGCCGGTCGAGTCTGCCGGACACCGGCGTGCAGAACATCCAGGACCACAACCAGGGCAAGGCGGTCAACCTGGCTCTCGCCGTAATGCCCAACGCGAGCGCGAATCTTCGGATGGGCGTGTCGCTCTACCGCGACACGCACACGCCTCTCGACGCTCCCAGCCGCACCGAGTCCATCGTCGCTGGCTACGTCGTCTACACCAACTCGGCCTTCGAGCTGCTCAACGAAGCCATCGCGATGAGGCTCAGTGGTGGCCAAGCCGCATCGAGCACGACATCGCCGGCCTTCTACTCGCAGGTCTCCCGGGGATTCGGCCCGTGGCGGCCCTACGCACGGGTCGAATACGTTAAGGTCCCCGTCGGCCTGACGCCTGGCGTGCCCAGCGGGCGCCGCACTTTGGGACTCGTCGGAATTCGCTTCGACTTCAGCGAGATGGCCGCCCTCAAGCTGGAGTACCGTCGACACGAGAGCAGCCTCACCGGAAACGGCAACGGCGTTGCAGCCAACGCCTCGTTCGCGTTCTAGGCTGGCGTGAGGAGCCGCACCATGCTGCACGTCAGACCACGGTCCTCTCGGCGAGCGACGGGCCGCACGGTTGCCGGGGCGAAGGTCGGCCCGATGTCCCTCGTCGTGGCGCTGGCCTGTGCGCTCGCGACGCCTCTCATCGCTCAGCCCGTCGCCGGGCGGGGCCCGACCGAAACCGACGTCGCCGTCATCGTGAACCGAGACAATCCGATCGAGAACCTCTCGCTGAGGGACGTTCGGGACATTCTGCTCGGGCAACGCACTCACTGGAGCCCAGGGCGCCCCATCTCGCTCATCGTCACGCCTGCCCCAGGCGCAATCGAACGGGGAGTCGTGCTGCGCACGGTGCTCTCGATGGATGAGGCTGCCTATCGGAAGCATTGGGTCGGCCGGGTGTTCCGAGCCGAATCCGCCAGCGCGCCGACCAACGCGGATTCGCTCGACATGATCCGACGTGCGGTGGCCCGGATTCGTGGCGCCGTCGGCGTGGTGTCGCGCGCGACTGCGGCGGCTCCCGACGTCAAGGTCGTACGGATCAACGGGACGCTGCCGGGCGATTCGTCGTATCCCATTCGATAGCGCGACGGGAGACGCGTGCCCCTCACCCACGACCCTCGGCTCGCTCGACGACGGCGGATGCGCGTCGTGGTGGGCGCCGGTGTCGCCACGGTGGCCTTCGTGGTCGCCTTTGTCATCTCGTACGGTCGCATCGAGCGCTACCAGCGCATCTCAGAACAGTTGGTCGCATTCAGTCGACACGCCTCGGGACTGCACACGCTCCAGTGGCAGGTTCTGGCCGAGCGGGACCTGAGCGACGAGTTCACCGAACGTGTGCGGCAAGCCAGACTCCGCTTTCTGAATGCACGACGACTCGTCAACGAGGATCCACACGACCCGTTCCTCTCGACGCTCACCGAGGCCTACGACACCTACGTCACCTCGGTCGATCGCGTCCTGCTCCTGATCGCGATCGGCGATCTCGAGCACGCGACCCTCGAGGAGCAATCGGTCGTGGAACACGCGTACGCCAACCTCGATCGTGTCGTCACACGGGCGGAACGGAGCACACGCGCGCGTGAACTGCGCAACTTGAGGCTGGTACAAGCCGGTTCGTTCGGTGTGCTTTTTCTCGGCGCGCTCGCGACGGTGGCGGCCAGCTTTCGATTGTTCTCCTCGCTCGAGCGCAGCGCAGAGCGCTTGCGAGCCCTGAGCGAGCACTCCTCCGATCTCCTGTGGATCGTGGAGCCCAGCGGACACATCCTCTACAGCACCCCTTCGGTGACGCAGGTCCTGGCCGCCGTCGGGACGAGCGAGGGCAGCGGAACGCTCTGGGACACCGTCCACCCGGACGATCTCGAGCGTACGCGGTCGTTCGTGGTGTCCCTGACACAGCAGCCCGGCACGCTGCACACCTTCGAGGGACGGTTTCGCGGCCGCGAGGGGCGGGACGTCCAATTGGAGGTGGTCGGACGCGACCTCGTTCACAACCCGAGCGTCCGGGGCATCGTCCTCAACGGACGAAACATCACCGAACGCAAGGAGCACGAAGCCGCACTGCTCCAAGAGGCGCTTCACGACAGCCTCACCGAGCTCCCGAACCGCGTGCTGCTCACCGACCGAATCGCGGCCACGTTGGCGGCGTGCGGCCACGACCCCGGCCTGAGCTTTGCCGTGATGTTCATCGACCTCGACGGCTTCAAAGCCATCAACGACGTGATGGGTCACGCAGGCGGAGACGAGCTGCTGAAAGCGGTTGCCTCGCGCCTGTCGGGCACGCTTCGCATCATCGGTCGCGCCAACCGGCCCGTCGATCCTCGAGGCGTTCGGCGGCCGCCCGGCACCGATACGCTGGCGCGCGTCGGCGGCGACGAGTTCGTGGTGCTCCTCAATCACACTCGCAACGCCAGCGGCGCACTGGAGGCCGCCAACAGGCTTCTCTCGGAGCTGAGCCGGCCGTTCTCCATCGCCGGCCAGGACCTGTTCGTCTCCGCCAGTCTGGGCGTGACGACGGGGCCGGGCCGCTATCACTCCGTCGATGAGTTGCTCCGAGACGCCGATATCGCGATGTACCGTGCGAAAGCGTCGGGACGTTCACAGGTGCAGATGTTCGATCCGGCAACGCAGGCCAACGCCGCGCGCAGCCTGTCGCTCAAGGCGCAGCTCAGAAAAGCGGTCGAGCAGGAAGAGTTCGTCCTGCGGTATCAGCCGGTGGTGTCCCTCGAGACGGGGCGCTTCCACGGGTGCGAAGCCCTCGTGAGGTGGCGCCACGCGGACGGCATGATCGACCCGAGCGAGTTCATCTCGCTGGCCGAGGAGACGGGACTGATCGTCCCCCTCGGTCGCTGGGCCATGCTCGAAGCCTGCCGGCAGGCTCTGGCGTGGCGGCACGAGTTCCCCGACCTGCTGCCGGGGCTCGTGAGCATCAACGTGTCGGCGATTGAGCTCGCCCATCCGGATTTCCTGGTCCACCTCGATCGCGCGGTCGCCGCGAGCGGCATCCAGCCGGTCGACCTCAGATTGGAGCTCACGGAGAGCGTCGCGATGCACGAACCCGCGCGGGCGGTGACGCTCATCGGCCAGCTCCGGGCGCGCGGCCATCAGATCGCGATGGATGATTTTGGCACGGGGCACTGTTCACTCTCCTACTTCCACCGGCTCGCCGCCGACGTCCTCAAGATCGATCAGTCGTTCGTTCGCGACCTCGACGCATCGACGCGTGCCTTGAGCGCCGTGAAGTTGATCGTCGACATGGCACGGACCGTGAGGATGGACGTGATTGCCGAGGGTGTCGAAACCGGACGTCAGGCCTCACTGCTGTTCGGCATCGGCTGCAGACTGGCTCAGGGGTACGCGTTCGCGAAGCCGCTCGAGGCCAGCGAACTGCGCGAGCAGTTCCTGCTGACGGCCGCTACGACCCCTGAGCGCGCGCCTCGCGCAGCCGGCCACGCGAGGTAGATCATTCGGGGTCGGTCACTGCACTGACTCTGTCAACGGCGCGCAGGCGATGACGACCACACCTTGCGCAGGTGATCGGCGAGCAGCGCCATCGCCTCACGCTCCTCGGGGCCGGCCGTCTTGTCCACGATCACCTGGAGGCGCGCCATCTCCCCTTCGATGAACTCGCGCGACAGGAGGTGCAGCCGGGTCGCGTGGATGGCTGCCTCGATCACGGCGTTTCTCGCGCGATTGAAGCCGATGAACTCACGCCGCACGCCGCGGTGCACCACGGTGGCCTCGATCCGCGAGCGTGGCGGGGTGCTGTCGATCGACCGAACGGTCAGCTCCCGCCACGAGCAGCAGTCCGCGAAGACCACCCCACGCACCGCCACAGCGGGCACGGTCGGATACTCCGGGTTCGCGATCGCCGCACGAGCGAACACCCGCACATCGTCGACGAGGTTGACGACGGCGGCCCCGGTCGCCACGACGTTCCGGTAGGTGGCGGTCTCGAGAAACGGCTTGAGGACGATGACGTCCTCGCTCCACTCGACGCCCATGGGGGCGCAATTCACGCTTCCGTCCGCGCCGAGCGTCGTCACGATGCTCTCGACGATCATGTCGTTCACGCTTCTCGCTTCTCGCTTCTCGCTTCGTGTTCAGGTTCGCTCTTCACGCGTTCCCTTCATCGAGTCATCCTCACCCACGGCGTGGCGACCACGTACTGCGGCGCCGAGGTCGGCGTGGCCTGACGCGCCTGAACCAGCCGGCGGCGTTTGAGCGTTCGAATCGCCTGCTGCACCGCGCTCTTCGAGAGCCCGGTGTCCGACGCCATCTGCTGAAGGCTTGCCGTGGCGGAGCGCGCGACCCTGCCCGTCGAGTGGCGATACAAGTACAGATAGACGAGGAAGGCGGAGGGCTGCCGGTCGTGGCCCACCAGATCCGGCATGAGCGAATCGAGGACATACGAATCGACGGTGACGCGTGCCGCCATGGTGTTAAAGACTATAGTCGTAATCACGCAGGCTTTACAGGCCGTGCCGCCGTGTGTAGCATCCGGCGCATGATCGTGCACGTGAAGTTCGTCAGCATCCCGACGACGGATCAGGATCGCTCCCTGGCCTTCTACACCGAGAAGCTGGGGTTCAAGCTGGTGACCGACCAGCCTTTCAACGAGAAGCAGCGATGGATCGAGCTGCGGATCGGAAACGCCGAGACCCGGTTCGTGCTCTTCGCAGCCGACGACGGCCCCCCGCCTGGTTCTTCCTTCAACGGCGCGCTGGCGTGCGACAACGTCCAGAAGACGTATGACGAGTTGACGGCGCGCGGCGTCGAGTTCGTCCTGCCGCCGAAGGAGGCGTCGTGGGGCACGTTCGCGATCATGAAGGACCCGGACGGCAATCGGTTCGTGCTGTCGTCCCGTTCCTGAGCCGTTCAGTCGACACGTCGGAGGAGTTCATGAGTACCCCACGCGCCATCTCGGCCACACTCCTGGCGTTCCTGGCGTCGCAGATCCTCGCGGTCGCCGTGCACGGCTTCCTGCTTGCCGGCGACTACGAGCCGTACGAAGGAACGCTGCTGCGATCCGCCGGAGGCGACCAGCCGCCGTGGCAGATGTTGTTCCTGCCGGTCGCACACCTGGCGTTCGTGTCCGCCCTCGTGTGGGTATACGCGCGCCTGCGCCTGGAAGGATCGACGGCCACTCGCGGCCTCACGCTCGGGTTCATCGGCTGGCTAATCGGCCAGGTCCCGCTGTGGCTACTCTGGTACGCCCAGCAGCCGTGGCCCGGATCACTCGTCGTGAAGCAGCTCGCCCTCGAACTGGTCGCCACACTCATCGTGGGCCTCGTGATCGCGATGGTGGTGGACTCTCGAGTCCGGGCAACGAGTCGACCTCTGCCCCAGTCTTGAAGGCACGTCACCGGACGAGATCCACGGGTGGCGGGACGAACGGTTCACCCGATTCCCCGCGCACGGCCGCCCACGGAAGGAATAGATCCGGCGTGCCCTCTGCCCCGTCAGCGCGCGGCGGCAGCGCGTCCACGCGGGACCGTTCGCCGCGCAGGAACCGGTCGATCATCGCGTAGCCGTACTCACTGGCCGCCGATTCGGGGTGGAACTGCACGCCGACGACGGGATGGATCCGATGCTCGACGGCCATGATCGCCCCGTCATCGAGCGCGGTCGCGAGCACGCGCAGACAGGCAGGAAGCGTCGCGGGCGCGATGACGAGCGAATGGTAGCGCGCGACGCGGATCGGTGACGGCAGTCCTGCGAACACCGCTGACCCATCGTGCGCCACGAGCGACGTCTTCCCGTGCATCGGATAGCCGGCGCGGACGATGTCGCCGCCCCAGGCGGCGCCGATGCACTGATGACCGAGACACACGCCGAGAATCGGTGTCGTTGGACCAAACCGCCGCACGACCTCCGTGGAGATGCCGGCTTCGGCCGGCGTGCACGGCCCTGGGGAAATCAGGATGTGACTGGGGGCGAGCTGCGCGACCTCCTCCAGTTCCACCTCGTCGCTCCGCCGGACGACGGCCTCCTCACCCAGCTCGCGCACGTAGCGGGCCAGGTTGTGGACGAACGAGTCGCGGTTGTCGAGGACGAGGATCATGCCCGTTCGGCGGCGTGCCGCTCCGGCATTGGAGTATACGCGGTCAGCTGCGCAGGGCGGCCCCTACTTGGACAGCATGGTAATCAGACGGTACTGGAACTCCAGGTCCTCGTTGAACTGTTTGACGCCGACGCGCTCGTCGCGGCCGTGCGCCCGCACGTCGTCGATGTCGTCGAACAATCCATCCACGCCGAAGGTCGGGATGCCGGCGTTGCGTAGGAAGAGTCCGTCGGTCGCGCCCGTGCTCATGACCGGGACCACCGGCACGCCCGGAAACATCGACGTCACGATGGACTCAGTCGCACTCATCACATCTTCTCTGAGCACGGCCGGCCTGCTGGGCGTCGCCTCGTCCACGAGTGAGATCTGAATCGCCGGATCGGCGAGGACCTTCGTCAGCTCGGTGACCACGGCGCTGACGGGCACGCCGGGGAGGATGCGGCAATTGACGTTCGCGGTCGCCAACTGCGGCAGCGCGTTCGGCGCGTGACCCGCGTCAAGCCGCGTGGCCACGCAGGTCGTGCGGAGCAGCGAGTTGAAGTAGGCGGACTGCGCCGAGAGGCGCGCCGCGGCCGCACGGTCCATCGGTTCCTTCGCCACAGCCAGCATGTCGGCGCGGGTCTGCGCATCGAGCTGCGCCGGCGCCGCGCGGGTGAAGTACGCGCGCGTGATGTCGTTCAACTGCGGCGGAAACTCGACCGCCGCCAGCCGCGACAGCCCGGCGGCCAGACGATAGATCGCGTTGTCCTTCACCGGCAGCGAGCTGTGGCCACCGCTGTTACGAACCTCGAGACGCAGATCCTGATACACCTTCTCTGCCGCCTGCACCTCGTTGGTGACATACTTGCCCTTGCGCATCACGCCGCCGCCACCCTCGTTGATGGCGAACTCCGCATCGATGAGCGGACCATGGTTGGCGATGAGCCACTTGACGCCGTTCTCGGGACCGCCTTCCTCGTCGGCGGTGAGCATCAGGATGATGTCGCGCGAGGGCCTGAAACCTTCCGACCTCAGGCGCAGCAGGTTGGCCACGAACACCGCGGCCATCGTCTTGTCGTCGGCGGTGCCGCGCCCGTAGAAGTAGCCGTCCTTCTCGGTCAGCACGAAGGGATCCATCGACCAGTCCTCGCGCTTCGCCTCGACGACGTCGAGGTGCGCGACGAGGATCATCGGCCGCTTCGCGCCGGTGCCGCGATAACGGACGACGAGGTTGCCCTTCTTCGCGGACGGTCCGAGCACGCGGACATCGGCATCCGGGAAACCGGTCGCCTTGAAACGCACCGCCATCGCCTCGGCGGCCTGCGTCGTATTGCCCACCGATTGTGTGGTGTTGATCTCGACGAGCTGCTTGAAGATCTCCTTGGCGCGCGCCTCGTGCGAGGCGGTCTGCGCAGACAGCACGGCCGGCAGCAGCAACGCGAGCGAGGCGACAGTCGAGAGTTTCACAGCGAGATTATCTCTTACTGATCGCGGCTATGGGACGAGCTCGAAGGCCGGCCGGTGCTGCCGCTCCGGCATTGGAGTATACGCGGTCAGCTGCGCAGGGCGGCCCCTCGGCGCGGTCATCTCCGGGGGTGAGGCCGGTGGTCTTGCCCGGTCAGTGCACTTGCGGGGGCGAGCTTCTTTCGTAAGGCGGCAGACGGGACGGGCGAGGCGGAGCGCCTCATGACCGTGGAGAGCACGCAAGGCATGTTCGCCGGCAACTGGTCGCCCGATGGCACGAAAGTGGTCTTCAGTCTCTTCGGACCAGACCGCGCCGACATCGGTGTACTGACCGTTGCAGACAAACCATCGTGGGCACCGTTGCTCGCGACCGAAGCCGCCGAGTACAGCCCGGCGGTGTCACCCGATGGAGCGTGGATCGCCTATGTGTCAGACGAGACAGGACGACCGGAAGTCTACGTGCAGCGTTTCCCGGAGCTCGGGAGCCGGCAGCTCGTCTCGACAAACGGCGGGCTGGACCCGGTGTGAGCGCCAGACGGACGGGCGCTCTTCTATCTCGGCACCCGGGGCGGGACGACTCCGAACGAGATGATCGTGGTTGCCGTGGACTCGGGACCGCCTCCGGTCGTGGGCCGTTCGGAGGTACTCTTCGACCATGCTGGGTATCTGCGCCGTATCGTGCGCAATTTCGATCTTGCCCCCGATGGCCAGCAGTTCCTCATGCTGGCGGTACAGCCACCTCCGGACAGCAGCGCGCGCGCTCCGCGGATCGTGATCGTACAGAACTGGACAACAGAACTGACGCGACGTGTACCTGCACGGTGACGCGGGCCGGATTCTTCATCACCACGACTGCGCCGGACCCCGCGCGTGAGCGCTGAGCCGGAGTGCGTTACTTGTCGTCGTCCACGCGGCGGCGCACGGCTGCGACGAACGCGTCGAGATCACCCAGGTGGTTGCGGAGTACGTCACTCACCACCGCGAGGTCGACATCGTCGTACCCGTGGACGAGGACGTTTCGGAAGCCCGCCATGTTGCGGAGCGTGCTGGCGAGCCCGACGTCCAGCCAGCCGTCCCGGTGCAGGAGATCGAACAGCTCCCGGTTCGTGCGAGGCTCGCCGAGCCGACGGTCGGACACGATGTGAGAAGCCACGTCGAGTGCTGCCTGGATGGCGATCTGCAGCGTGTGTTCGACGAAGCGCTGCTCGCGGATGTCGTCCACGAGGGCTTCAGGCCTCGCCAGCCGGCGGAGCTCGGAGACGCATGTCTCGACGAGCGCCAGCCTCTTGGCGACGAGCGCCGGATCCGTCATGCCGGTCGTTCCCGCGGCGCCCGGTACCGCGCCAGCACAGGCTCCAGGTCGAACGCCTCGTTCCGTGTCCGCACCTCGAAGGCGATGCGGGCCGCCCGGTCGCGATCGATCAGTAAGCGACCATCACGCAGCACCCTGATGCGCAGGTCGACGGGGGCATCGTTCAGCACGACCAGATCGACGGTCCGGCAGAGGGCGCGTTCAAGATCGCCCTCGATGACGAGCCGCGGGCCCTCGAGCCGCTGCGGCGGCGGCGAGTCGAACAGGGCCGCGACGTCGATATCGCTGTCGGTCTTCGCGGTTCCGCGAGCCATGGAACCAAAGAGGTATACCGCGACCACCCCTTCGCGCGTCGCGAAGACGTCGACGATTCGCTGCTCCAGCGAGGGCTCCACGTCACGATTATAAGCGTCCGCGTGGCGCACTTCCCTGCGGGTCGTGAAGGGGGCTGGAGCCGGGCTCGTCCGGTCACACAGCACTATTGCTGATCGGCGTCGACAGCGGGATCGGTGCGGCGCGCGCCGGTGCGACCGCTCACGTCAGGAAGAGGCCCCTACCATGTCAGCGTCCTGCGCAGATGCGCCTCGAGGCGGCCGGCCTCGGCGGCCCTGCACTTGAAGGCGACGTACCCATCCGGGCGCACGAGGAAGAGCCGCCCGTCGCTCGGCCCGTAACGCGTCGAGAGGGCTTCCGAATTCGGGAGAATCTCGGCCTCCAGCACACGGCCGAAGCGCCTGGTGAGCGGCTCGACAACCGGCCCCGGATCACTCCCATCCGGCATGGCCAGCAGCGTGAAGTATGTGTGCCGGAGCCGGTCGAACAGTGTGCCGCCGCCTTCGAAGTCGATGTCGGGCGCGCGGTCGCCGATAGCGGGGCCGTCGATCTCGCTCACCCCCTCGGGCTTGTCGACGAAGTCCTTGTACGTGTAGGCAACGCCCGAACAGTAGTTCACGACCTTCTCGGTGTAGCCCGGCTCGAACATCGTTTCCTTGCGTTGCGCGATGTCCTTGCCGTGTGTCATGAAGATGTCGTGCAGCGATGACGCCGCCCAGATGACCTGCTCGGCCACGGGCCGGCGTTCGGCCTCGTAGGTGTCGAGCAGCTCGGGCCTCGCACGCCCGCTCAGCACCAGCGCGAGCTTCCATCCCAGGTTGAACGCGTCCTGCATGCAGCAGTTCATCCCCTGACCGCCCGTCGTCGAATGGACGTGCGCCGAATCCCCTGCCAGGAACACGTTGCCCTGGCGGAAGGTGTCGGCCAGGCGGACCCACGTCTCCCACTTCGAGTGCCACACCACATCGCCCATGGAGATGCCGTCGAAATGCCGCTCGAGCAGACGCATGAACGCCTGCTGCGGCGTGATCGTGGGGTCGGCGGCCTCGCCGCGATCGCTCAAGAGCAGCCGGAAGTGGCCACCCGGGAGCGGCGCCACCATGAGGAAGTGATCGGTGCCGACGCAGTAGTGGAAGTAGTCCGTCCAGTCGGTGAAGCCGTGCAGGTGGATGTCGAGGTTCTGGAAGAAACTCCCCTTGTAGTCCTTCCCCTTGACCGACAGGCCGAGGCCGCGGCGCACGCGCGAGTTGATGCCATCGGCGGCGACCAGGTACTGGCAGCGGACGAGCTCCTCCTCGTCGCCACGGTCGGCGTGTGTGACGCGGGCCGTGACGCCCTTGCCGTCCTGGGTCAGGTCGTGGAACGTCGTGTTGTATTCGATGCCCCTGCCGAACCGGGACATCGTGTAGTCGCGGACGAAGCCTTCGGTCTCGCTCTGGTTGTGGGACAGGATGCAGTTGTATCTGGAATCGACCGTCGTGTAGTCGAGGCCGGGGCGCACCTCGGTGCGCTCACCCTCCCGGAGGAAGTGCATCACGTAGCCCCGGCACCACAGGTCCCGATCGAGCAGGCGTTGGCTCAGGTCTTTGTCGACGAGGTCGATCAACTCGATCGTGCGCGCGTGAAGCGCGATGGCGCGCGACTCACGGCCGGGCCCCGGCAGGCGATCGATGCAGCGATACTCGACGCCGCGGCGCGCCAGCTCCATGGAGAGCACGCAGCCCACGGCGCCGCCCCCGACAATCAGGACCGGCACTTCGCTGGTCATGGCCATCTGTTCACCTTGCGAGGATCAATTGATGATCGTTGATCTTCGATTATTGATTCGTTGGTGATTGATGATTGGTGATTGGTGATTTATTGGAGGATTGACTGACGAGTATGCCACAGGACGCAACCACACATGGCGAGCACAGAAAGTCCCATGCGCCCGCAGACCGCCACGAGATGGGCTACGAAGCGGCCGTTCCCGATAGGGCAGCTTCCCACAAGACGCCGGCGGCGAGCAGCTTCCTGTACTTGATCAGCGCGCGCGGCTGATTGACGGCGAGACACGCCACCACAAGGTCGCCGCGCCGGTAGAGTGCAGTCAGCCGGCGGTCGGCGAGCGACCCGTCGACGATCACCATCTCGTCGTGCGGACGTGCGCGACCGATGAATTGGATTTTGCGGTCGTACTGGTCCGACCAGAAGTACGGCACGGACGAGAAGCTCGTGCCCGCCGCGGGACCGGCGAGCGCGTTCTCCGCGGCGTGCACCGCCTGCTCGACCGCGTTGGTCCAGTGCTCGATTCGCGGCGAATCGCCGTGCCACCGGTTTGCGACCCGGGCCACATCTCCCGCCGCATACACATCTGGCGCGGCCTCACCAGAGCCGTTGCAGACGATGCCGTTGTCCAGCGTGAGGCCGCTGCCTTCGAGCCACTCCGTGTTTGGAGTGACCCCGATGCCGACGACCACCACGTCGGCGTCGATCCGTGAGCCGTCGGAGAGCGTGACGCCGGCGACGCGCGACTCGCCGAAGACGTCGGTCACGGCCACGCCGGTACGAAGGTCCACGCCGTGGTCGCGGTGCATGGCCGCAACCATCTCGCAGAGCGTCGGCCCCAGGCTTGGGGACAGCGGGACGGGAAGTGCCTCGATGACGGTGACGTGCACGCCGCGTGCGCGACAGGAGGCGGCGACCTCGAGGCCGATGAACCCTGCCCCTACGATCGCCACACGCGTCGCGTGCATCAGTTCCCGGCCGAGCGCGACGGCGTCGTCCAGACCGCGCAGGACGAGCAGACCCGCCCGCGGCGGGATGCCCGGGAGGGTCCGGACGCGCGCGCCCGTTGCGATGATGAGCCGGTCGTAATCGGCGAACGTGCCATCGGCCAGCGTGACGCGCCTGGCGCGGAGGTCAACCGACGTCGCGCGGACGCCAAGCCGCATGTCGAGCGCGAGCGCGTCGTACCCGTCCTTCCTGCGGAAAAAGGTCTGCTCCGGCTCCCAGGTGCCTTGGAGCACCTGCTTCGAGAGCGGCGGGCGGTCGTAGGGGCGATGCGGCTCCTCGCCAATGAGCGTCAGCTCACCGTCGAAG
>Ga0209640_10002504_pt1 | contig 16007 bp, 15 predicted proteins | sample RifCSP10_1_FD_184018 | JGI IMG/M metagenome (GOLD analysis project Ga0209640, IMG submission 184018) | Soil microbial communities from Rifle, Colorado - Rifle CSP2_sed 10_1 (SPAdes) (version 2) | ecosystem: Environmental > Terrestrial > Deep subsurface > Rock core/Sediment | place: Rifle...
CCTCAGCCAATCGTTATTTCTCCGACGATACTCAACAACTACAACGTCCGGGTCGGACTGCAGCAGCCAATCTTCACCGGTTTCAAACTCCGAAGCAACGCGCGTGCGGCGGAGTATCTCGCCAACGCGGCGGCATTCGATAACAAGAACGATGCGTCCGAGCTTGACCTGAACATCATCAGCGCGTACTGGACGCTCTACCAGACAATCCAGACTCGCACGTTTGTGGACGAGAATGTCACCCGGCTAACAAACTACGAGCAGGATACGGAGCGGCTGATGAACGTCGGGATGGCAACCCGCAACGACCTTCTGAAGATTCAAGTCCAACTCTCCAGCGCCAGGCTCACACAGATCGATGCGGCCAATGATGTCCAGCTTGCAATGATGAACCTGAACAACATCATCGGGCAGCCGCTGGAGACGCAAGTACAGCTTGCATCGCAACCCGCCGGAATCGAAGCACCGCAGGGTCGGCCACAAAGAGAAGGTGAGGCGGGATCCGAAAGCCTCGTGATCAAGGCGCTTGAAACAAGACCCGACCTGCATGCGATGAAGTTCAGGGTTCAAGCCACGGAAGCTTCCGTCACGGCTGCGAAGGGTGCATGGTGGCCGCAGTTGTTTCTTGGTGCAAACTATTATTATGCGCGTCCGAACTCCCGGTACCTGCCGGCGCGGGATGAGTTCAAGTCAACCTGGGACGTTGGGTTGACGCTTCAGTTCGATCTCTGGAATTGGGGTGCAACCTCGTACCAGACGGAGCAAGCAGCAGCACAACTCCATCAAAACGAATTGCTCTATGCGCAGATGAAGGACAACATCTCCCTCGAAGTAACGCGGGCGACGCTCAACGTGGATCGTGCGCGCAAGAAGGTGGCTGTTGCGCAGCTCGCCATTGAACAGGCGGATGAGAATGTCCGGACGACCACCGACAAGTATAAGAACGGCCTTGCCACATCCTCCGATTTGCTGGATGCCGATGTGGCGCTCCTCCAGACGAAGACAAGCTTGTCGGCTTCCAAGGTGGAGTATGCGCTTGCCCTTGCACGGCTCGACAAGGCGACGGGCCAGGGTTCATCTGCGGTACGGTAGCGAACCATGACGGACAATGCAATTGAAGTACAGGATCTGACCAAGAAGTTCGGCAAGTTCACCGCGGTGGACAACGTCAGCTTCTCCGTGAAGCGTGGCGAGATCTTCGGGTTCCTCGGCGCCAACGGCGCAGGGAAATCCACGGCCATCCGGATGATGTGCGGGCTTCTCCAGCCGTCGTCGGGTACTGCTACGGTCGGCGGGTACGACATCAACACACAGACCGAGCAGGTGAAGCTCAACATCGGGTACATGTCGCAGCGCTTCTCGCTGTATGACGACCTTACGGTGGAGCAGAACATCCGCTTCTATGGCGGCGTGTACGGGCTCCGGAACAGCCGGCTGAATGAACGGATGGAGTGGGTACTGAAAATGGCCGACTTGAAAGGACGGGAGGGGAGTCTGACACGGACACTTTCCGGCGGCTGGAAGCAACGACTGGCGCTGGGTTGCGCGATTCTTCACGAGCCAAAGATTGTCTTCCTCGATGAACCGACCGGCGGTGTCGACCCTATCTCACGAAGGAACTTCTGGGAGCTCATCAACCAACTCTCCTCCGAAGGGATCACCGTGCTTGTCACCACACACTTCCTTGATGAAGCAGAGTACTGCAATGATATCATCCTGATCAATGCCGGCAAATTGATTGCGAACGGAAGCCCGGTTGAGTTGAAGTCCGAACACGTCAAGAGCCCTATTCTCGAAGTTGTGTGCGGCAACGTTGTTGAGGCGCTCGAGACCATCCGGGAGAAACCGTGGGCGTTGGAAACAACGGTCTTTGGCACCGCGTTGCACGTTATGGTGCGTGAAGAAAGGGAAGGGAGGAAGCACATTACCGATGCTCTGCATGAGAAGAGCATTCCGGTGACGTCCATTCAACGGATCGTCCCTTCGTTGGAAGATGTGTTTCTGTATCTATTGGATCAAGACAAGACTCCGGTCTCTACGAACCTTTGACTCCACAAACTCTATAAACTCTCAGACTCCATAAACTGCTCTTATGCTACGAGCCCTACGCCCCATCATTATTAAAGAGTTCCGTCAAATCAGACGTGATCCCACTTCGCTCGGGATGCTTCTCGTTCTTCCGGCGGCACTTATCATTCTTGTCGGTTACGCGCTGAACTTCGACGTCAAACACATTCCACTTGTCGTTTACGATCAGAGTAAGACTGCTGAGAGCAGAGCGTTCCTCGAAAAGTTCAAACAGACAGAGTACTTTGCGTACAAGTTCGAGGTATCAACCTACGAGGAAATTGAAGGGCTCTTCCTGAACGGCGAGGCAAAGGCCGCGATTGTCATTCCCGCCGGATTCGCACGGGACCTTCTGGCAGGCAGGGATGCCCGTGTCCAGATTCTGGTGGACGGCTCCGACGCGAACAGCGCCGGACAGGCGATCAACTACGCAGCGCGGATAACAACGGAGTACTCGACCCGGCTTGTTACGGAAGCCCTCCAGCGCACGGGACGTCGACAGTACGTGCCGATCGATTTTCAGCCGCGGATCTGGTACAACCCCGACCTCGTCTCCGCCAAATTCCTTATCCCCGGATTGATCGGGTTCATCCTTGTCCTTACAGCCGTCATCTCCACATCCATGACTGTGGTTCGGGAAAAGGAACGGGGGACGATGGAACAGATCATGGTGTCACCTCTGCACCCGATGCAAGTAATCCTTGGCAAGACCGTTCCGTATCTCGCCATCAGTCTGGTGGCCGCTACCGCGATCCTTGTGCTTGGCTATTTCCTGTTCGACATCCAGGTGAAGGGGAGCCTCCTCCTTCTCTATGCAGCCATCTTCACCATCATTCTCGGCGCGCTTGGCCAGGGGCTCCTGATCTCCACCGTCACGGATTCACAGCAGGTGGCGTTCATGATTTCCGTTTTCAGCTCGTTGCTACCGTCGTTCCTCCTTTCCGGATTCATTTTCCCGATTTCCAGCATGCCCATCCCGTTGCAGGTACTGTCGAACATTGCCGTGAACAAGTTTTTCCTTGTTGTGGTCCGCGGCGTAATGCTGAAGGGGGTCGGATTCAGCGCGGTGTGGGAGCAGTTCATCTACATGATTATTTTTGCCGTCGTGACCCTCGGGGTCAGCACGAAGAGAATGCAGAAGAGAACGCTATGAACCAATGGATGGGCATGAAGAAATCGATGCACGTGATCCGGGAGATCGTCAAGAAGGAATTCTACCAGGTCCGGCAAGACAAACGGATGCTCGGTGTCTCCGTGGTGGCGCCGATCCTCCAGGTGATCCTCCTCGGGTATGCCGCGACAACGGACATTACGAACACCAACCTTGTTGTCTGCGATCTTGACCGGACCGCTGAGAGCCGCGCGTTCGTTAAGGAGTTTACCAACTCAGGCTACTTCGTTCCGAAATATTCGGTGGATGTCATTTCCGAGGTCGACTCTTACATCGACGATGCGAAAGCGACCATTGCGCTGGTCGTGCCACGCGGGTTCGGCAGGAACTTGCTCTCTCGTGAAACGGCGCAGGTACAGGTGATTCTGGATGGCGCCGACGCCAATTCGGCCAACATCCTCCTCGGCTACTCCACACAGATCATCGGCTCATACGCGCAAGGAATCCTTGCCGAGTACACAATGGCAGGAAAGGGGAGGACTGGTGTTGTTGTCCCCGAACCGCGTATCTGGTTCAACCCCGATTTGAGGAGTTCCAACTTCATGGTTCCCGGCGTGGTGGCCCTGGTGTTGATGATCATTACCATGACACTGACGGCGCTCGGGATCGTGAAGGAAAAGGAGATCGGGACACTTGAGCAATTGATGGTCACGCCGATCAAGCCACACGAACTTATCATCGGCAAGCTGGTGCCGTTCATCATTATCGGGTTTCTGGATGTGATGATCGTGCTGGCGGTGGCGCGCTACTGGTTTCTTGTCCCACTGCGCGGGAGCCTGCTGTTGCTCTTCGGTCTCAGTGGGCTGTTCATCCTTACCACACTTGGCCTGGGTCTGTTCATCTCCACCATTGCCAAGTCACAGCAACAGGCAATGCTGATTGCGCAATTCTTCTTCTTCATGCCGTTCATGTTCCTGTCTGGATTTTCGTTCCCGATTGCAAACATGCCGGTGATCATTCAGTACATTACCTACCTGATTCCCCTCCGGTATTTCCTTGACATCGTGCGAGGTATTTTCCTAAAAGGAACCAGCCTGAACGAGCTCTGGCCCCAGGCGACCGCACTCTTAGTGTTTGGGATTGCGATCCTTAGCCTGAGTGTGATGCGGTTCCATAAGAAGCTGGAATGATGGCAGAGACACGGCGGGAGAACTTTCTGCTTGCTTCTCGGTTTCGAGTGTGTAGATTGCGTAGGAGTCAAGGCGAACGCTCGAACGTCAAGCAGGAGAGAGTATGGAAGTCTCAAAACGCGTTGCGTTGGTTGCGCACGACAACCGAAAGAAGGATTTGGTGGAGTGGGTGGAATGGAACTGGAAGTCCCTTCTGGACCACAAGCTGATTTGCACAGGGACGACCGGAAGGCTTGTCGAGGAAGCGATTGCAAAGAAACTGGACAGAGGAGAATCTATCAGCGAGAAGGTCCTGAAGCTTAAGTCGGGCCCTTTTGGCGGCGATCAACAATTGGGCGCGATGATTGCTGAAGGAGACATCGACATTTTGATCTTCTTCTGGGATCCCATGGAACCGCAACCGCACGACGTTGACGTGAAAGCGCTCTTGAGGATTTCCGTATTGTACAATATCCCCACGGCATGCAACAAATCCACCGCAGACTTTGTAATTTCCTCGTCGCTGATCAATGAACGATACTCACCGAAGATCACGGATTACTCGAAGTACCTCGACAGATCCACGCCGTCATGATGAACAATACTTCTTATTTCATTCCGGTTCTCCTTGCCTTCATGTCATGCTCGACGGGAGGGCTTGCAGTGAAAGAGGACGACAGGCTTGTCTTCTTCGGTGACTCTATCACCGAGCTTGCCACAGAACCCGGCGGTTTCATTACACTCATCGGCGATTCCCTCGTGCATCGGTACCCGTCCATGCAACTAATTGGCGCAGGAGTAAGCGCGAACAAGGTCACCGACCTGCAACAGCGCGTCGATCGGGATGTACTTGCCAGGAGACCGACCATCGTTTTTGTTTATATCGGCATCAACGACGTATGGCATGCGATTCTTCCCGGGCTAAGCGGAACACCAAAAGACGCGTATGCATCGGGTCTCCGGGATCTCATCAGCCGGATTGGAAGCACCGGTGCGCGTGTTATCCTGTGTACGCCCAGCGTCATCGGTGAGAAATGGGACGGCTCCAACAAGCTGGATAAACAACTCGACGAGTATGCTGCCATCAGCCGATCGATTGCGAAGGAAACAGGCATCGAGCTCTGCGATCTGCGACACGCTTTCATCGAGTATCTCAAGGTGAACAATCCAGCAAACAAGGAGAGTGGGGTGCTCACGGAGGATTCCGTGCATCTGAATGGTGAGGGGAACCGACTTGTTGCACGAGAGATGTTGAAAATGTTGAAATGATCTTCCAGTTACATTCATCAAACTTCTGACCTCATGCACCAACCATCAGGCACACGATACGACACGATGCTGTACAAGCGTTGCGGGCGGAGCGGATTGAAACTTCCTCTCATCTCTCTCGGCCTTTGGCATAACTTCGGCGGGGTCGATCGTCCGGAAAATGCGAGGACGATGCTTCTGCGCGCATTTGATCTGGGCATTACGCACTTTGATCTGGCAAACAACTACGGGCCGCCACCGGGGTCTGCCGAGGAAACGTTTGGCCGCATCCTCCGACAGGATCTTGCCGCGCACCGGGATGAACTCGTCATCTCATCGAAGGCTGGCTACTTGATGTGGCCCGGACCTTACGGCGAATGGGGTTCACGGAAGTACCTGATGGCGAGTCTGGACCAGAGCCTGAAGCGCATGGGTCTCGATCATGTCGACATTTTCTATCATCATCGCCCGGATCCGGACACGCCCCTTGAAGAAACCATGGGTGCGCTCGACGCCATCGTGCGAAGCGGGAAGGCATTGTATGTTGGTGTCTCGTCGTACTCTGCCGACCAGACGCGACAGGCAGCCCACCTCTTGAAGACATTGGGAACGCCATGCCTTATCCATCAGCCGCGGTACAGTATGTTTGATCGCTGGATTGAAGATGGCGTGCTTTCAGTCCTTCGGGAGGAAGGGATCGGATGCATTGTTTTTTCACCACTTGCCCAGGGACTTCTCACAGACAGGTATCTCACGGGAATTCCTGCTGACTCGCGCGCTGCGAAGCCGCACGGTTTTCTTAAGCGCGACCAGGTGACCGCGGAAAAGGTTGAGAAGGTCCGGCGCTTGCAGGAAATTGCGCGGGCACGCGGTCAGTCAATGGCGCAGATGGCTCTGGCATGGGTCCTGCGGCACGATGAGGTCACCTCGGCAGTGATCGGGGCAAGCAGGATTGAACAGATTGTGGATGCCGTGGAGGTACAGAAGCGGATGACATTCACGGGTCACGAGTTGCAGACGATTGATCGCATCGTCCGAGGATGATCCCTTCAACGAGAGAACGAGATCGCAACTCAAGGCCTTCTACCGCCATGTCCGCGGTGAGGAGAGCTTCTGCGAGTGCTGGGCCGAGGGGCTTTCGCGTATGCACAATGGTGTGAGAAGGGTCTCCTCGTTGTTCAAGGCCCGAACATTGATTGATGATGGAGAGAGCCGGGAAACTGCACGGGCTTGCTTTTGTGTGTGCGGCGTGTAGATTGTGGGAGAGATAGGCGAAATAGACGACATAGCGTGTCGCATATCCGGGTACCTGCGCCTGCCTACCGGTCTACGACTCTGCGAGTCGATAGACTCGTAGAGCGACACACCTACATCCCAATCGGCAGCCGGGGAGGTCCCGACGTGTCGGGACTCCAGTTATGCGCACGGGCTTGTCCCGACTCTGTCGGGATGGCCAGTCATGACGCTTCGTGACCCTGATGCCCTTGAATGATTGACACTATTGGTGTCGGGTTAGGACATAGTAGACAATTCTGGCACGCGAGCAATCGTTGTGTTCGACCGTTGTTCCAACTGAGCGGCAAATCGTTTGATGTCGGGGTAGAACGTCATTGCCTTGACGGCGGAAGCCGGGTCTGCACAAGGGTTGCGAAATTTGTTCCCAGTGCCGGGACGAGGGAATCGCGAGGAGATGCGTCCTCAGTCGAAACATTATCCGTGCACGGCTAACATACCCCGCGCTGTACCACAACCTCGCACGGTGAGGCGGGGAGAATATCCACATTTCCTGCCTGAGCGAACGGCTGCATGAACCGGTCGACGCTCTCCTTGCTGGCGGCCTCGAGAATCAAATACAGCGAGTGGCGCCCGTCGGCAACAGCCTCACTCCGGATAGTGATGCCGAACTGTTGTGCGCTCTCTCGTGAAAGATGCTTTAACAGCATTGATGCCATTGCCGCATCCTTCGCCGGACAGCGGTCTGCTGGATGCGTGTGATGAACCACATACAACGCCATGGATTCCTCCTCTTTTGCCTCGTATTAATATCTTGGCAAGGTCGGCTCGATCCGCGCCGCCCAAGCATCAATGCCACCAACAAGATTCCTGACCTTTGTAAATCCAACCTGGAGCAAGAATTCCACCGCCCGGGCGCTTCTCGGTCCGTGGTGGCAATGTACAACGATTTCTTGCGCGGAATCGAGCTCGTTGACCCGCTCCGGCAAATCATTCAGGGGAATCAAGGTGCCCTTGATGTTCACGATCTGATACTCATGTGGCTCGCGGACATCAAGCACGAGCACCTCATCACCACGGTCGAGCTTCCCCTTCAGGTCTTCAACGGTGATCTCGAACTCCCTCTCTGACTTCCCCTTCGATTGCTGCGGAGCGATGCCGCAAAATGCCTCATAATCAATCAGATGGTCGATCGTCGGATGCTTGCCGCAGATCGGGCAATGGGGGTTCTTGCGCAATGTCAACTCCCTGAAGCGCATTGCGAGGGCATCGAACAGCAGCAGACGCCCAAGTAAGGGCTCGCCGATGCCGATGATGAGCTTGATGGCTTCCGTCGCCTGTATCGTTCCCACGATTCCCGGCAACACACCAAGCACTCCACCTTCTGCGCAGCTCGGAACGAGTCCGGGTGGCGGGGGCTCGGAATACAAGCAGCGATAGCACGGGCCTTTCTCTGCGTAAAACACTGACGCCTGACCTTCAAACCTGAAAATGCTGCCGTAGACATTGGGTTTCTTCAGGAGTACGCACACGTCATTGACAAGGTACCGGGTGGGGAAATTATCGGTCCCATCGATCACAACATCATAATCTCGAACAACTTCCAGCGCATTGTCCGATGTCAGCTGCATGTGATGGGTCTCGATCTGAACGTGCGGATTCACGCCGGCGATTCGCTCCTTTGCCGATTCAATCTTCGCGCGACCAATGTCGCCGGTTGAATAAATAACCTGCCGTTGAAGATTCGACTCGTCTACAAAATCAAAATCGACGACGCCGATGCGCCCGACGCCTGCAGCGGCGAGATACAATGCTGCCGGTGAGCCAAGCCCACCCGCCCCGATCAGGAGGGCGCTTGCAGCCTTCAGCTTCTTCTGACCATCGAGGCCGATTTCCGGCATGATCAGATGCCGGCCGTACCGCCTGAATTCTTCCTGGGAAAGTGATATGGTTTCCTCTTGTCGACCGATCGTGGTGATCATGGGCGACCTCCAGCAATCGATGGGATGATGCTCACCGTATCGGTGTCGGTGACCGCCGTGTGTTCCTTCTGCAAGTAGCGGATGTCCTCGTCATTCACATACACATTAACAAATGTGCGCAATTGTCCATCTTCCGCATACAGATGACGACGCAGGGCGCCGTAGGTGGTGGTAAGATGCTCCAGCAGCTCTCCCACTGTTCGCCCTTCAGCTTCAACCGCATCCCGCTTCCCTGTGTATCCACGGAGCGGCGTAGGGATCAATATTTTCGTTGCCATGTTTTCATTCCTTCCTTATGTGGAACTGTGACAAGCAGGCTCAGTATCAACCGCCAGGACTTCCTCGTCAAATGTGGAGCGGTCATCTCGCATGAGCCACGAACGGACTGATGCGGAAATTCCTTTGTCGACGGACACGATCACGTAGGAAAACCATGGTAGTGCATGGTTGAGATCGAACGAAGACGGCTGTGCCGGATGGTCGGGGTGCGAGTGATACCATCCGAGAATCTGCGTGCGTTCGTTCCGTGCGCGCTGTTCAGCACGCCTGTACTCCTCCGGTGATACCAGAAACCGCTGGTTTCTCTGGCGGTCAACGCTATTGTGGATCGCGAGAACGTCGTGCACGCGCCGGCGTCCGTCCGTTTCCTCACCAAGGACCACACCGCAACATTCCTCGGGGTATGTGCCCATCGCGTGGACCTTTATTTTGTGGAGTGCCGTATGGCTCAGGCACAGCATTTCACTGCTCCCAGAGTGGATTATGCAGGTACCGTTCGCCGCTGTCGGCGAACACCGTGACGATCACACCTTCGCGCACAGTCTCCGCTACCTTTAACACGGCAACCATCGCAGCGGCAGACGAGGCACCAGCGAGAAGCCCCTCGTCGCGCGCAAGGCGCCTCATCATTGCATACGCATCCTCCGTTGACACCATGATGTGCTCGTCGGCAAGCGTCGAATCATAAATGCCGGGTACGCGCGCTGAGGCAAGATGCTTCAAACCCTCAAGCCCATGCAGCGGCATATCTGGTTGAACGGCAATGCATGTGATGGCCGGGTTGCGCTCCTTAAGACCCCGTGCCGTCCCGACAAATGTTCCGGTAGTTCCGAGTCCGCTGATAAAATGCGTCACACGTCCACGTGTCTGCTCGAAGATCTCGACGGCTGTTGTTGTGTAGTGTGCGTGCCAGTTCGCCGGGTTGTTATACTGGTCAGCGTGGAAATACAGGTCCGGATTCTGTTCCACCTTCGCTTGGACGTAACGTTGCGCGCCGTCCGTACCCTCAAGCGGGCCGGTATAGCTGATGTCGGCTCCATAGGCTGAAAGTATGCGTTTGCGCTCAACACTCGCGTTTTCGGGAACCGCTAGATGGACGCGATACCCTAACACCGCCCCTATCATTGCGTAGGCAATTCCTGTGTTACCGCTGGTTGCATCGATAAGGATTTTATCCCGGGTCAGTTTCCCTGAACGTTCACCCTCAAGGATTATGTTCAAAGCGGCGCGGTCCTTCACGGATCCTCCCGGGTTGTACCATTCCGCTTTGGCATACATCTCAACATGCGGGTGCTTATTGCCAACGCGCTCCAGTTTCAGCAGCGGGGTGTTGCCAATATGGGCAAGAAGCCGGCTCTCCTTGAAGGAGGGTTTCTCAGTCACACTACTCATTGAAGCAATCAAAGAACGAAGAAACGAGTCAAAAGACCGAACATGAGTTGGAGCAAGAATGAAGGGCGCTGTTGATGAACGACGCGTTCAGCAACAGCAACGACAGATGCAGCGGAGGCAGAAACCCGCCCAATGGGGGGCTTCACAACGAAGAGGTATGTGTTGAAACGATGTCATGGTAAGCGCAAGTCTTTACTACTGCTATTATGTGTAACACGCGAAAGGGCTGTTTCGTTCATGTGAGAAGGTTGGTGGGTCGACACACCAGTCAAACACACAGCTGAGCTGCAGTTGTGACGTCGTTCCAATCTCTCCACCAAAAGTTCTCACATCGAGGTATTGCTATTTGGGTTTCCATTCACGAATTTTCGGTTGGGCGCTGCCCCTGGAAAATGCGGAAAGGGTGACATCTTGTTCCTCCTTCAATCGTGAGTGCTTCACTCTCTACATCAGCCAATCAGACTCCTACTTCTTCTCCATTCGAGACCTTGAAACAAAAGAATGATCGACCTATCCTTCGACCCAGACGCTGATGCCGTGATCTTCCAAATCACCGGTCAGGGGGATCTGCAGGAGTACCGGGACGCGATTGCGAAGCTACTCACACAGCCCTACTTCCATATGAATCTTAATACAATATGGGATCTACGGGAGGGGGTGGCGAGCGACCGGACGGTGGAGGATCTGCGCCTGGCCGCTTCGTTGAGCAAGCGATCCGCTCATCTGCGTGGCACCAGCTGGAAAACAGCAATCGTCGTCGCAGGCGATCTCGGATTTGGCCTTGCAAGGATGTTCGAGGTGTTTGCAGACGGCGCTCCGTACGTGCTTGGTATTTTCAGGACGATGGAAGAGGCGTGCGTGTGGATCAAGAGTCCTCTTGAGGAGAAATCGAAAAAGGGATAAGGTAATGGCGGAAGCTCTGTCCGGCATGTTCCATTCTTTCCGTCCCGCGAGGTCAGAACATCGGAGCAGCGAGTCCACAGACGCGGCGCTGGCCGTTGTTCAGACTGCTTGCAGATAAGCCCGCCAAATTCGTATATTGACCTGCGTTCTTTTCTTATCCGACCAACCAAACACCGGCAGCATTCCTTCGGAACGTATGCGGCACTGTCTCTTCTACATTCTTGTTCTTTCCGTTGCCGCAGGGCTCACGAGCTGCAGCATCATATCGTTTTCCCTCGACCAACCCGTTCAAGGAAGTATCGGCAAGACCACAGTTGTGCCTGAGGCGATCCCATTGCCGGACTCAGCCCTCGTCATTCCCGGCCCTGAATACGAGGCTGGCTGGCTTCACAACGTGTTCTTCGGCAAGCACTACCGTGACCTCTGGACGACCCCCATTCGCGTTCCCGTTCTTGATCTCGCAACATTCGCCGGTGGCCTCACACCCATCGAACAGGGGGGTGGATTTCAAACCAAATCGCTCCGGTTGAAGGGCAACGACGGCAGGCTCTACGCATTCCGCTCGGTGAACAAAGACCCAAAAAAAGTGCTGCCGGCGGAGCTCCAGGTTACATTTGCGGCGGATGTGTTCCAGGACCAAATCAGTTCAGCCCATCCGGCGTCTGCCGTTGTTGTTGATGAACTTGCCAACGCGCTCGGCGTGCTTCACGCACACCCGGCACTCGTCCTCCTTCCGGACAACGATCGGCTGGGAGAATTTCGTGCAACATTCGCGGGGATTCTGGGGATGATTGAAGAGCATCCGTCCGCCGGTGATGAAGACGAGGTGCCGTTTGCCGGAGCGGAGAAAATTGTCAAGACGTTGAAGCTTTTTGAGGCGCTGGAAAAGGATAGTGAGAGCAGGGTGAATTCGCGAGCCTTCCTGACAGCTCGATTGCTGGATGTGTTCGTGGGGGACTGGGACAGGCATATCGACCAGTGGCGGTGGGCGCGGCTCACTGAAAATGGACGCGACGTATACTATCCTATCCCTCGTGATCGTGACCAGGCATTCGCGCGGTTTGACGGGCTTTTCCCCTGGATCGCGGCAATGGGCGTTACGCAATTCGAAAGCTTCTACGAGAACTTCAACAACCTCTACAGCTTGACATTCTCCGGCAGGTTCCTCGACCGCAGGCTGCTTGTTGACTTGAACAAGCCGGCATGGGACAGTGTTACTGCCTTCGTCATCGGTCGTCTGACGGACGAGGTGATTGATCGGGCTGTCAGGCGCCTGCCCCCCTCATACTACGAAAAGAACGGAACATGGCTTGCTGCTGCGCTCAAGTCACGGAGAAACCAATTGGCCGCGGCCTCGGAGACTTTCTATTCTCAGCTTGCGGGGTTTGTCGATATCCACTTCAGTGACAAACAGGAATTGGTCGAGATCAGAAGGCTGCCAGAGGAACGCGTAGATGTAACAGCATACCGGCGTCCAAGAGAGACGGGCGAACCAAAGGGTACACCGGTGTACCACCGCGTGTTTGACAGATGTGACACCAGGGAACTCCGACTCTATCTACACGGTGGTGATGACAGAGCCGTGATAACGGGAGATGTGGATGCGAGCATCACGGTTCGCGTCGTGGGAGGAAAGGGGGACGATGAACTGGTCGATGAATCCGTCGTTCACGGAATGTTGTGGGGGATCATCCCGTTTATCTCCCAGGCGGACTTGAAGACATACTTCCATGACAGCGCAGGCGAGAATCGATTTACAAGCGGACCCGGGACATCAGTAGACAAACGGAAATCTCATCAGGAGTAAGACAAGCATGAATGGTACCCACACTTGCCGATGGCAACAGATTCATATACTCACTTTCTTTACATTGTTGTTTCTTTCCGGATGTGCCAACGAACCTTCATCGCGTGGAGTATCGGATAGTGCGGAAGTTCGCCCGCTGACAGTACTGGTGCTGGGTGATGCCGGCGAGACGGGGAGCGCGTTGCGCGCTTGCGCCAGCTACGTGACAGACATGCACACCGGCAGGCACGACGGGGGGAAGTTTGATGCGATGATCTTTCTTGGCGACAACTTCTACAACATCGGATTGAACGGCCCCGTGTCGGATGTGTCGGGAAAAGTCAAAGACGTGCTCGGAATGTTCAATGTGCCCATGACCGACCTGGGCAGAGCCAATGTTCATGCCATTGCCGGGAACCACGACTACTATGCACGGAATCTACTGGAAGCTTCACTCTTGTTCGGACTGATCAGCTTTGAGGATGGTCCCATCGGTCTTACCGAAAAAGGGAACCAACGAGCCGCGGCGTTACCGGAGTGGACGTACTACTATCGTATGCCGGCGCAGACGACCTATCCGCTCACACCCGGAGCCTCCGACAGCGCGCAGTTCATCTTCTTCGATTCGGCGCTGCCGTTGCGGACAGACCCTGCCACATGGCGCCCCGCACTCGACAGTCTCTCGAGACTCCTTGCGGCAAGCAAGCGCCGTCCGGGAATCCTCTGGCGCATCCTCTGTGCGCACCATCCCATCTACACCGTGGGTGAGCACGGGGGCTTCACGGTCTGGAACGACGAGACAAATACAGTGGAGTATCTTACCCAGTGCGATAAAGACTCCAATGCGATGGGGTATATCAAGAACATGCTCGACCCGGGAGACCTCTGCACCGAGAAATACCAACAGTATCTCGACTCACTTCGTGCGGTCGTCCATGCCAGCGGCGTGCGCATTCAGGTCTCGCTTGCCGGACACGATCACAGCCTGCAGCTCCTGAACTATCCGGACCGTGATACACAGGTCAACGGCTGGCCGAAGGTGCACATCGTTTCCGGCGCGGCGTCCAAGCCTTCCCGCGTTAAGCTTCCCATTCCACCCCAGGAATTCACATCGGCCGATACCGACCCGAAGAAAGAAGGGGAGTCGGTGCCGGGATTCGTGCAACTCCGGTTCGAGGGTGGCAGGCTCCGCGTCGCGTTCTTCAATGCAAGGTCCGGCGATTGGCTCGAGATGGGTGGTAGTAGGAAAGAATTCTGGCTCGACGCGTCAGGGACTCTCCTCAGTCAATAGGATACCGATGCACCGAATCATCACAGCATGGCTGCTGGTACTGATACTCGCTCAGGGGATCGGCGCTCGCGTCCTTGCCCAGGATGAGGATGAAATACTGAAGTACCAACCTGACCGCGACTACGGCCATGATTGGGCACTCGGCGTCCTTCTCGGTCTCACGCCGGAGGACGGTGTGCTCATCGGGGCGGGACCAATCCTCTACGAGTTCGGGTTCCGGAGACTCCCGTACATCTACAGGATGCAATTGCTCGGCGGAGGAACACTCAAGACCGGGGCATTCAAGTTTGTCTACAAGGCAGATCTTCCAACCTTGCTTGATCACGTGGACGCGAGAATTGATGCCTACGCGTCAGAACTCCAGGTGAGAAACTTCTACGGGTACGGAAACGCCAGCTTCCGGGATGAGGGACGGGAGGACGACAATTACTACCGCGTCAACTCCCGGGAGTATCTTATCCAGCCAGGTCTCCACTATCGTCTTCACGAGAACGTCTCGATTGGGGTTGCCGCCTCTTACAAGCACTTCGATCTTCGAGAGAAGTCAGGCAGGTTCATCAACACGCAAAACCTCGATAGTCTCGGGAACGACAAGTCTCTACTGGGATTTGGTGTCCAGGCCGGATTGGACACACGCAATCATCTCCTCTTTCCAACTGGGGGGGTTCGTCTGACGCTGGATGCGTGGAATTATCCCGATCCTTTTCACCAGGGACGTCCATTTCAAAAGCTTTCGGCGGACGTCCGCACATACGCGGGCGGAACGCTTCTGGCGGACATGGTATTTGCCGCGCGGGTGGCGGGAGAGAAGTTGTATGGCAGCTTTCCTTTCTATGAAGCCGCGTTCCTTGGTGGTGGCGGTTCGTTAGGTGGATATTTCCTCCAGCGCTTTGCGGGTGATGCGTCGGTGCTGGCGAGTGCCGACCTCCGGATTTCACTTTTCCGTATGAAGATCCTCGTGCCCACAGAGGTGGGAATGCACATCCTCGGTGACGTCGGGCGTGTCTGGGTCGACGAGAGTTCACCGGGAGGATGGCACTCCGATGCCGGCGGCGGGTTGTGGTTTGCTCCGCTTAGTCGTGACGTTATCATTTCCGTTTCTGCTGCATCATCCGTCGATGGACTCTTCGTCTATGGCGGTCTGGGTTTTGCCTTCTGAGGGCCGACCGTCATGGATTCGTTCTGGTTCTTCCTCATTCTTTTCGGTACGGGACTCGTTGCCGGATTGATTGCAATGTTGTTTCATTGATCGTGTTCCTGATTGGCGGACAGGTCTGGTTCACCGCCGGATTGTGCATGGCCTCAGGGCAGATCGTAGGAGCGAAGATCGGATCAGGTCTGGTGATCACCAAATGTGTAAAGGTGATTCGCCCTGTCTATATCACCATTGTTTTACTGACGAGGTTCAAACTTCTCTACGACAGATATGGATGATCAAAAGCGGGTTCTCGTTTCAGGCGCAGGGTCGGGGATTGGTCGCGCGATTGCGAAAGAACTGGCAGCGACAGGAGCTGCAATCATTTTGCTCGGCAGGAAACACGGGGGG
>Ga0209640_10002505_pt1 | contig 16007 bp, 16 predicted proteins | sample RifCSP10_1_FD_184018 | JGI IMG/M metagenome (GOLD analysis project Ga0209640, IMG submission 184018) | Soil microbial communities from Rifle, Colorado - Rifle CSP2_sed 10_1 (SPAdes) (version 2) | ecosystem: Environmental > Terrestrial > Deep subsurface > Rock core/Sediment | place: Rifle...
TCGTAATGCGCCAGCCAGGGTTTCACCGAAACGGCATTCTACTCGTATAATCCGCCGGCGCCCGCGGCTGGTTCGCGCGGGCTGACGTCAACCGCGCATTGTCGCAACGGAAGAGAGGCTTCCCATGTTGTTCAGACTGGCGGCGGCCGCAGCGGCCGCGATTCTTTCGCTTCCCGCGTCCCTGGGCGCGCAGGTCCTGATGCACCGTGACGTGTCGGTCCGCATGGCCTTGACGATTGCGGAAACAGCCCTCGCCGAATGCGGCGTGAACGCCTCGATCGCCGTCGTCGATCACGCGGGCCGCGTGCGGCTGCTCCTGCAGGGCGACACGGCGAGCCCGCACAACATGGAGCTCGCTCGCCGCAAGGCCTACACCGCGCGCACGTTCCGGCAGCCGTCCTCGGCGTGGGCCAAGCGCACCGAGACCGTCAATCCGGGGCAGCGAATGCTCGCCGACGTGATCCCGCTCGGCGGCGGGATGCCCATCACGGTCGGTCAGGAGACGATTGGCGCCGTCGGGCTGAGCGGCGCTCCCGGAGGGCAGGAGAAGGAAGAGGCCTGCGCGAAGGCCGGCATCGCCAGAGTGGCCGACCAGCTCAAGTGAACGATCCGAACGATCCGAACGATCTATGAGAGCAGCATCAGCAGCAGCGCCTTCTGCGTGTGCAGCCGGTTCTCGGCCTGGTCGAAGACGACCGACGCGGACGATTCGAACACGTCGGTCGTGACCTCTTCACCGCAGTGCGCCGGGAGGCAGTGCATGAAGAGCGCGCCCCGCGCGGCGCCGGCCATGAGCGCGCTGTTGACCTGAAACGGCTGGAACGCCCGCCGGCGCACCACCGCTTCGTGTTCCTGGCCCATGGACGTCCACACGTCGGTGTAGATCGCGTCCACTCGCGCGACCGCCTCGCGTGGATCGGCGAACGAGCGGACCCGGGCGCCGCCGCGCGCCCTGCGCACGGCTTCCTCGATTACCCGCGCGGGCAGCTCGTAACCGGGAGGCGACGCCACGTGCACCGAGATGCCGCACTGCGGCGCCGCGTGCACGAGCGACGTGGCGACGTTGTTCCCGTCGCCGACATACGCAATCGTGCGTCCCTGGCAATCCCCCCAGCGTTCCGTCAGCGTGAGGATGTCTGCCAGCGCCTGGCACGGGTGTTCCGCGTCGCTGAGCGCGTTGATGACGTGGAGGCTCTTTGCGGCTGACGCAAGCGTCCTGGTCTTCTCGTGCGCGTAGGTGCGGATGACGAGCGCCTTCACCCAGCGTTCGAGGTTTCTGGCGACGTCCTGCAGCGGCTCGCGGATCCCGGCGGCGAACTCCGGCGGCAGCTGCAGCACGTGGCCGCCGAGCTCGCGCACCGCAATCTCGAAGGTCGAGCGGGTCCGGAGCGACGGCTTCTCGAAGAGCATCGCCACGTGCGCGCCGCCGAGCGCGCGCGCGGTCGGCGCCTGATCCCCGAGGCGGCGGCCGGATTTCAGCTGCGCGGCCAGCTCGATCAGCCGCGTGAGCTCAGCCGTGGACAGATCGAGGATGGAGAGGAAGTCTTTGGCCGGCACGGCCGGCGGGGCGGCCGGGTTCATGTCCGGTACTCGCCGTTGATGCGGACGTACTCGGCGCTCAGATCGCAGGTCCAGATGGTCGCCGAGACGCCGCTGCCCGACCCGAGGTTGACGTCGATCTGCACGGCGTCGTTCTTCAGGTGCTCCGCGGCCAGCGGCGCCGACTCGTCGTGCGGCAGCCCCCGTTCGAAGAGGAGCGTGCCGCCGACGTGCACGGTCAGCCGGTTGATGTCGAACATCACGCCAGACCGCCCGGCGGCGGCGACAATGCGGCCCCAGTTGGGGTCGGCGCCGTGCACGGCGGTCTTCACCAGGGGAGAGTTGGCAATCGTCCGCGCGACCCGGCGCGCCTCGTCAACCGTCCGCGCGCCGGAGACCGTGACGGCAATCACCTTGGTGGCGCCTTCGCCGCCGCGCACGATGCCCACCGCGAGCTCCCGCGAGACCGACAGCAGCCCTTCGACGAGCGCCGGGTAGCTGTCCTCGTCAATAGCGACGCCGCTCCGGCCGGAGGCGAGGGCAAAGAGCGAATCGTTGGTGGAGCACTCACCGTCCACCGTGATGGCGTTGAACGTGTCGCGCGCGGAGATCTGGAGCGCCTTCCGCAGCAGCGCCGGCGAGACCTGCGCATCGGTCGTCAGGAATCCGAGCATCGTCGCCATATTCGGCTCGATCATGCCGGAGCCCTTGGCCATGCCGCCCACGGTGAACGATCCGTGCGCCGTCCGGACCGTAACGGCGTGCTCCTTCGGAAAGGGATCGGTGGTCATGATGGCGCGCGCGGCCTGACTGCCGCCGCCGCGGCTCATGCCGGCCACCGCCGCCGTGATGCCGCTCGCCACGCGGTCGATCTTCAACGCGACGCCGATCACGCCGGTGCTGGCGACGAGCACCTCGTCCGGGGCGCATCCGAGCGCCGCAGCCGTCTCGGCGGCCATCCGTGCCGCGTGCGCCAGGCCCTCGGGGCCGGTGCAGGCGTTCGCGCAGCCGCTGTTGACGACCACCGCGCGGGCCTTGCCGTGCGTGCGTTCGATGTGCGCACGCGACACGGTGACGGGCGCCGCCTGCGCCAGGTTCGTGGTAAACAGCGCCGCCGCCGACACGGGCGCCTCGGCCGCCAGGACCGCAAGGTCGAGGGCCGAGGGTGACGCCTTGATGCCACAGTGCACGGCGCCGGCCCGAAACCCGAGTGGCGCGGTAATCCCTCCGGACGCGGGGGTCACGGTCGCTGCGTCGGTCGATCGAATCACGTCAGCCATGAAGGGACGTCAGCGGGACGAACGCCTGCGGCGCGCGGCGGAGTCCCCGCACGACCGCGTATTGCCCGCACCGCCGGAAGTGCGCGCAGGCATGACAGTCGGTCACAATCTTTTCCGGCAGCCATACGTGCGGCACGATCGAAAACCCCAGGTGCACGAAGTACGAGGGCGCATGGGTGAACGCGCACAGCTTGTCGAAGCCGGCGACGATGGCCCGTTGCACGAGCTCGTCGATGATCTCGGTGCCGACGCCGAGGCTGCGCGCTTCGCCGTTCACCACCAGCGAGCGGACCTCGCTGACGGTCCGGCTGAGCGGCGCGAGCTCGGCGCAGGCCACGACGCGGCCGTGGTGCGTGGCCACGACGAAGCGCGGCGCGTGCGCGGTAATCTCCGCCAGCACGCGCGGGAGGAGGTGTCCCTCGGTGAGGTGCTCCTCGATGAGCGCATGGATCGCGGGCGCGTCGTCTGTCGTGGCGGCGCGAAGGAGCAGGGCGGCGGCGACACTGGTTGCGCTCACACCCTCACCTCCGGCGCGACGGCGGCAAGCACCTGGTCGAGCATGTCGGCGGCTCGGTCGATCTCGGCCTCCTCGATCGTGAGCGGCGGCAGAAGGCGGACGACCTTCTCGTCGGTCCGGTTTACCAGCAGCCCACCGTCACGCGCGGCGTCGATCACCGGCGTCGCGTCGATGCTGAGCTGGAGGCCCCGCATGAGCCCGGCGCCCCGTACGTCGACCACAAGCGGGTGTTTCAGCGCGAGCGCGCGCAGCCGGCGCTCGAAATGGACGCCAACCGTCTTCACATGGTCGAGCAGGCCGCGGTCCATCAGCTCCGTCAGGAAGACCACGGCGGCTCGCGTCCCGAGCAGGTTGCCGCCGTACGTGCTGCCGTGGTCGCCGGCCGAGATCGCCTGGGCGACACGCTCGGACACGAGCGCGGCGCCAACCGGCACGCCGCCGCCGAGCGCCTTGCCGACCGAAATGAGGTCGGGCCGGAGGCCCAGCACCGGCGCGTAGAACGGATGTCCGGTACGGCCGAGTCCTGTCTGGACTTCGTCCGCGATGTAGAGCGTGCCGGTGCGGGCGCAGGCGTCGTTGATGGCGGCCGCGAACCGGGGCGACAGCGGACGGATGCCGCCTTCGCCCTGGATCGGCTCGGCGATGATGGCCGCCGTCCGATCGGTGACCGCCGCCGCGAGCGCGGCGGGGTCGGCCGGATCCACGAACGTCACCCCTTCGAGCAGGGGCGCGAACGGCGCGCGGTAGTGCTCGTCGTGCGTCACGGACAGGGAGCCGAAGGTCCGGCCGGAAAAGCCGCCTTCGAGCGCCACAAAGCGCGTCCGCCCGGCGGCACCCTGGCTGTACCAGTAGCGCCGGGCGAACTTCAGGCACGCCTCGACGGCCTCGGTCCCGCTGTTGCAGAAAAACGTCCGCGAGAGACCCGAGAGCTGGGCCAGCCGCGCGGCCGCCTCGGCCTGGAACGGGTGGTAATAGAGGTTCGACGTGTGCAGGAGCGTCGCGGCCTGCTCGGCGATGGCGGCCGTCAGACCCGCATGCGCGTGGCCGAGCGAGGTCACACCGATCCCCGAGATGAAGTCCAGGTACTCGCGGCCCTCGGTGTCGTACAGGCGGGCGCCGTTGCCGCGGACAAACGCCACCGGCTGGCGCTTGTACGTCTGCAGCACGTGACGCGATTCACGCGCCTTGATGTCGTCGAACGTCACCTTCATCGCACCACCTGTGTGCAGCCGGGCAGCGGGCCCCTGGCGCCGGCCAGCGCATCGAGCGGCACCTCGCGCCCGTTGGCAATCAGCACGTCGCCCACACCGTGGCGCAGCGCCGCGCGGCAGGCCTCGAGCTTGGCGACCATGCCCTTGTTGGCGATTCCGCTTCGGATGAGCCGCGCCGCCGCGCGCGCGGTGAGCCGGTCGATCGTCCGCCCCTCGTCGTCCAGCACCCCTGCGGTGCCGCCCGCAATCACCAGACGCGACGCGCGCAGCGCGGCCGCCAGATGCGACGCGAGCGTGTCGGCGTTGACGTTGAGCAGCTGCCCGCCGCGCGTGGCGCCGATACAGGCCACGACGGGCACATAGCCGCGCGCGAGCAGGTCCGTCAGCAGCCGCGGCGTCCCGTTGCTGATCGGCGACCCGACGAGCCCGAGGTCGACGCTCATCCCACCGACGCTCTCGATCGGCCCCGCCCGGCGCATCGTCGCCACCGACGCGTCGGCCGCGGTCAGGCCGACCGGACGCGCCCCGGCGCCGCGCAGCGCGGCGACGAGGCGGGTGTTAATCGCGCCGGCCAGCACGGCGATGACGACCTCGAGCGTGCGGGCGTCGGTGACACGCAGCCCGTCGACCTGCTGTTTGGGAATGCCGGCCGTGGCCAGTGCCGTGTCGATCTCGCGCCCGCCGCCGTGGACGACGACGAGGGACGAGCGCCGGGCCAGGCGGGCGATGCCTGCCGCCACGCGCCGGAGGTCGTCGGATTGCTCGAGCAGCTCGCCGCCCAGTTTGACGACAACTGGGGATCGGGGATCGGGGATCGGGGATCGGGAAGGTGCGACCCGCGACCTGCGACTCGAACGGCTGGATCGACTGGATTTCCGATCCCTGATCCCCGGTCCCCGGCCCCCGGTCACAGCAGCCCCGTGCGCTCGTCGAGGCCGAGCACGATGTTCAGGTTCTGCACCGCCTGGCCGGCGGCGCCCTTCACCAGGTTGTCGAGCACCACGACCATCACCAGCCGGCCGCGGTCCGCGTCAACCCGCCAGCCGATGTCGCAGAAGTTGGTGTAGGCGACGTGCTTGATCTCAGGCAGCTCGCTGCCGGTGAGGCGCACGAAGGGCGCCGAGGCGTAGGCCTGCTGCAGCGTCTGGGCGACCTGCGCCTCCGTTATGCCGCGGCGCAGCGAGACGTAAATGGTTTCCAGGAGGCCGCGGTCGAGCGGCACCAGGTGCGGCACGAAGGTGACCGGCGTGGCGAGCTCCTGCTCGATCTCGGCTGTGTGCCGGTGTGAGAACACGCCGTAGGCGGCGACGTTGCCGTGGTTCTCGCTGAAATGCGTCCGCTCGCTGGGCGCCTTGCCCGCGCCGGAGATCCCCGACTTGGCGTCGATGACGATGGCGCCGTCGAGCAGCCCGGCGGCGGCCAGCGGCTCGAGCGCCAGGAGCGCGGCCGTCGGATAGCACCCCGGGCACGAGGCAAGCCTTGCCCCGGCAATCGCGGCGGCATGTCGCTCCGGCAGCGCGTACACGACGCCCGGGGGCAGCGTGGCCGTGGCTGGATACCACCGCTGCCGGTCGGCGTCGCGGCGAATGCGGAACGCGCCCGACAAGTCGATCACGCGGACGCCCCGCTCGACGAGCGCCGCGCCAACCTCGGCCGAGGCGGCTTCGGGGAGGGCCAGGAACACGATCTCGGCGTGCGCGGCGAGGCGCTCCACGTCGAGCGGCGTCACCGTGCCGTCCCAGATGCGCCTGAGCGCCGGCATCGCCCGCGGCGTGCTGGTGGCGCCCGACGACATCGCGTCGGTCAGCGTGACGGCCGGGTGCCGGGCGAGCAGCCGCACGAGCTCCTGGCCGGCGTAGCCGGTTGCGCCGGCCACGGCGACGCGCGTCAGCCCGGGTGGGGCGACGGCGGCCCGACCGGCGGCCTGAGGGGCGGTGGCGGCCATTTTTGCCATGCTGGAAGAGAATATTTATACATTCCCATGCATAAACAGTCAAGCGTTCTGGGTTATGCTAGGAAGCCCAGCCACCCATGAAAGCGCGCCGTCAGTCGGTGATTCTCGAGGCGGTCCAGCGGCAGCCGGTGCGCAGCCAGGAACAGCTCCGGCGCCTGCTCCGCGCCGGCGGATTCCACGTGACCCAGGCGACCCTCTCGCGCGACATCCGCGAGCTCGGGCTCGTCAAAGGAGGCGCCGACGGCGCCTATCAGCCGCCCGTCCCGGCGGCCTCGAACGGCAACGCCACGCTGCTCAACCGCGCCGTGGCCGAGTACCTGACGCGCGTGGATCGGGTCCAGCAGCTCGTCGTGCTGCGAACCGGCCCCGGCCAGGCGCCGCTGCTGGGGGTCGCGCTCGACGGCGCCCGGCTGCCGGAGCTGGTCGGCACCATTGCCGGCGACGACACGATTCTCGCCGTCGCGCGCGACACGCGCCGGGCGCAGGCGCTCGTCAAGCGGCTCGAAAGGCTGTCGCGGCCGTGAAGGCGCGAATCGTGTTCGCCTACGGGGGCGCGGCCGGCGCGTGGAGCGCCATCTCCTCGATCGCGCGGGCGCGCGATGCGGAGATCATCACCCTTACCCTGGATCTGGGGCAGGGCACCGACCTCGAGGAGGTGCACGACCGAGCGCTGGCCGCCGGGGCCGTCCGGGCGCACGTGCTGGATGTGCGCGAGGAGTTCGCGCGCGACTACGTGCTGCCGTCGCTGCACGCCGGCGCCCTGCACGAGGGGCGCGACCCGCTGGCGGCCGCGCTGGCCAGGCCGCTGGTGGGCAGAAAGCTCGGCGAGATTGCCGCGATTGAAGGGGCCGAGGCCGGCATCGATGTGCCCGGCCTGCATGCCAATCTGTGGGGACGGGTCGGCGGCGAGTACACGCTGACGAAATCGCCGGCGGATGCCCCCGACACGCCCGCAGACGTCGAGATCGCGTTCGACCGGGGCGTTCCCGCGTCGGTCAACGGCGTGCCGATGGGACTCACCGAGCTCATCGACATTCTGGCCATCATCGCGGGGCACCACGGAGTCGGCCGGATTGAGCCTGGATCGGGGATCGGGGATCGGGGATCGGGGATCGGGTGCAGCGAAGCCCCCGCCGCCATCGTGCTGCACGCGGCGCACACGGCACTCGAGACCGTCGTCTCCACGCCCGAACTGGTCCGCGTCAAACATGAATTGGGCGTGGCCTACACCGGCCTGGTCCGGGATGATCTCTGGTGTACGCCGATGCGCGAGGCGCTTGACGCCTTCAATGCCAGGGTTCAGGAACAGGTGACAGGTGCCGTGCGGATCACGCTGCTCAAGGGACGTCACACGGTCGTCGAATGCCGGGCGGCCGATCCCCGGTCCCCGATCCCCGATCCCCACACCGCCAACAGCGTGGTGCCACGCGTATGACGCTGTGGTCAGGGCGGTTCGACACGGCCCCCGATCCCGCCGCCTTCGACTTTGGCCTCTCCTTCGGGTTCGACCGGGTCCTCTTCGAAGACGACGTCATCGGGAGCCTGGCGTGGGCGGACGCGCTCCGCGCGGCGGGGGTGCTGTCGGCCGAGGACAGCCGTGCCATTGTCGAGGGCCTGCACGCCATCCTCGACGAGGGGCGGCGCGATCCCTCCTACGTCGCCGGCCCGGACGAGGATGTGCACAGCTTCGTCGAGCGCAAGCTGGTCGAGCGCATCGGCGACGCCGGCCGCCGCCTGCACACCGGACGCTCGCGCAACGAACAAGTCTCGCTCGACCTGCGGCTGTATCTGCGGCGGCGCATTCCGGCGCTGCAGACCGATGTGGCCGCGCTCGTGGCGGCGTGTGCGGACCAGGCCGAGCGTGCCGACTCGGCGCTCATGCCGTCCTACACGCATCTGCGCCGCGCGCAGCCGGTGCTCGTCGCCCACTATTTCCTCTCGCACGCGGCGGCGTTGCGGCGCGATCACGCGCGGCTGGCGGCGGCGGCCGATGAGGCCGACGCCCTCACGCTGGGCTCGGGTGCGATTGCCGGCACCAGCTATCCCGTCGACACGGCGCTGCTCGCCCGCACGCTCGGGTTCACCCGCATCGTTCGCAACAGCATGGACGCCTCGTCCGATCGGGATTTCGTCGCCGCGTTCCTGTACGCGGCCTCGGTCGCGATGGTGCACCTCAGCCGGCTGGCGGAGGACCTCATCATCTTCACCGGCGAGGAACACGGATTCTTCGACCTGGCCGACGCCTCGGCGACGGGCAGCAGCATGATGCCGCAGAAGAAGAATCCCGATCCGCTCGAGCTGGTGCGCGGCAAGGCGGGCCGGGCGATCGGACTTCTGACCGGGTGGCTCGCGACCATGAAAGGGCTGCCGAGCGGATACAACAAGGATCTGCAGGAAGACAAGGAAGCCGTCTTCGATGCAGAGGCCACCGTGCACGCCTCGCTGCGTGCCACGCACGCGGTCGTCTCGCGGCTGTCGCTCAACGCCGAGCGCACCGAACGCGCGGCCTCGGGTCTGCTGCTTGCCACCGACGTCGCCGACTATCTGGTGGCGCGGGGCATGCCGTTCAGGCGGGCGCACGAGGTCGTGGGTGCCCTGGTCAGAAGGCTCCTGGCCGAAGGGCGCGACTTCAGTGCCCTGACCCTGGAGGAGTGGCGCGAGGCGAGCGACCTGTTTGGCACCGATGTGCCGCGGGCGGCCACGGCCCTGGCCTCGGTGCAGGCCCGCCGGACCCCTCAGTCGACCAACCCCGAGGCGGTTCGGGTCGCGCTCGAGGAATGCCGTGTCTGGCTGGCATCGACGGACCCTAAAGAGGCAGAGACACAGAGTTGAAATTGGCCTGCCGGGGAGGCAGGATAGGCAGCCGGAGCGGGTTTTGCTACACTCTCAGCACCTGCGCCCCTTTCCATCCCACCTGAAAGGAACGGCTCCGAGGGACTCTAGTGGACCGTCTCAGCTGAGGGCGTACTAGGTACAACATGCAGCAACGCCGGGTTCGGCTCGGTGACATTCTGGACGACTATTGTCCGCGCGAACGCCGCATCACCAATCATGCCGTGGTGGCGATGATTGAGGACGAGGTGAAGCAGACGCGGTGCGCCACGTGCGACGCGGACCATGAGTACAAGCACGCCCGCATCCCTCCCCAGCGGCGCAAGAAGTCCGATGACGCCCCGCCCGAGGCCACAGAGGCGGCTCTCCGCCCGCGGCCTGCCGACGAGGCCGCTCCCGGTGAGGTGCCCGAGGCGGCCGGTGCGGGTTCCGCAGAGACACCCGTTCACGACGACTCCGCTGAGCCGGGGTCCGAGCCGGTTGCCGCTGGCGCCGACGACGACGGCCCGGTACACCGGCGGTTGATCCGGGCCACGCTCCCGCGTCCTGACGGTCAACTCCCGGAACGCAAGGAGCCGGACTTTACGATTCGCCAGCCCGGGATGCGGGGCCGCGGGTTCGATGGCCACAAGGACGGGCATCAGCACGGGCGCCGGCCGATGCGGGCGCACGACGACTCACAGCCGTTCGGCGCCCCTCGACACGGCTCGGGGCAGGTCCCGCGGCACGGCGGATCGGGGCATGGGTCGCGGCACGGGGCCGGCGGCTCCGGGCAGGGAGGCAATCGTCCGGGACATCCCGCCGCCCCGCGCGGCAACCGCCCGGGTGCGGGCCGCGGCGGCCGGAAGCGCGGCCGCTAGTGTCTGACTTCTCGGGCAAATTCGGGCTCGTCGTCGGCGTCGCGAACAAGCGCTCGATTGCCTGGGCGATTGCGCAGGCGACGGCGCGTCGCGGCGCGCGGCTCGCGCTCACCTACCAGGGCCGCTTCGAGGAACACGTCAACGAGCTGTCGCAGGGCCTGGACCAGCCGGCCCTGGTGCTGCCGTGCGACGTGACGTCGGACGGTGACATCGACTCGGTCGCCGCGAGCGTCGATCGGGAATTCGGAGGGCTCGACTTTCTCGTGCACGGCGCCGCATTCGCGCCGCGCGAGGAGCTGGCCGCGCCCTTTCTCAACACGACGCGCGAGGGGTTCCGCGTGGCCCTCGACATTTCGGCGTACTCGCTCATCGCGCTGACGAGAGCCGCCGCGCCGCTCATGGAGAAGCGTGGCGGCGGCAGCGTCGTGACGCTGACCTACCTCGGCAGCGAGCGCGTGTTTCCCAACTACAACGTGATGGGCGTGGCCAAAGCCGCGCTCGAGGCCACCGTACGGTATCTGGCTGCCGATATCGGCCCGAGGAACATCCGGGTCAACGCCATCTCGGCCGGACCCGTCAAGACGCTGGCGGCGACGGGCATCTCCGGCTTCTCGAACATCCTCACCGTGTACCGCGATCGCGCCCCTCTGCGGAGAAATGTGGAAACGGCCGAAATAGGCGACGCAGCCGCGTTCCTGCTCAGCGACGCCGCCAAGGCGATCACCGGCGAAGTGCTGATGGTCGATTCGGGCTTCCACATCACAGGCATGTAGGTTGCTGGTGCCTCCGCTCGTGGAGGCACTGTGATGCAAAAGCTCAGCTGGTGGACCAGGTCGGTCCTGGCGCTCCTGCTGGTCCTCATGACCCTGGCATGCGGCAAGACGGTGGGCGAGGCGATCGACGACACCACCATTACCACGCGCGTGAAGACGGCGATGCTCAATGACCCTGCCGTGGGCGGATTGCGCATCGACGTGGACACCTTCAAGGGCGTCGTGACGCTCTCGGGCCGTGTGCAGAGTCAGGCGGAACGGGAGCAGGCCGTCGCGCTCGCCCGCGGCGTCGACGGCGTGACCGAGGTGAAGGACGCGCTGCAGATCATTCCTGAAGGACAGTAGGGCGCCTATTTTCCCCAGCTCTCCGTCCTGATCTGCGTCTCGGGCACGCCGAGCTCCTTCAGCGTCGCGACCGATTCGTTCACGAAGGCTTCGGGGCCGCACACCACGCACAGCGTGGCGGCTGGCTCGTGCAGGACGGCGTCGAACTGATCCAGGCCGATCCGGCCGCGGCGGCCGGTCCAGATCGCGCTGTCGTTGCGGGTCACGGTCTGGTGCAGATCGAGTCGTCCCGCGCCGGCGTGCGCCCGCAGCTCCTCGATGAACGCGAATTCGTCGCTGCGGCGCGCGCTGTACAGGAGTGCAAGCCGCCGCGCCGCCGGCGCGCGCAACAGGTGATCGAGCATCGACCGCAGCGGCGCGATGCCCGTCCCTCCCGCCACGAACAACACCCAGGCGGCTCCGATCGCGGGCGGCAGCCCGAACGACCCCATCGGCCCTTCGAGATCGACACGCGTTCCAGGCGAGGCCGGACCGAGGTTCGCGCCCAGCGCGCCATCGGGCTCGACGGCAATGAGCAGCTCCAGCCGCCCGGTTTCAGCCGCCCGTTCCGGCGAGCAGGCGATGGAGTACGGACGGCGCTCGTCCTGGCCGTGCGCGCCCGCCATCACGGCCTGACCCGGCTCGAAGTGAAGCGTCCGGCCCTGCAAATCGAAGGTGACCAGGCGCGATCGTGGTGTGATCGCGTCGACACTGGCGATGGGAATCGTGACGACCGGCACTGCGCGCAGTGTACCCGTACAGGACGACCACCCGCTGGAACCCGTATGATGTTGGCTCGGAGATCCGATGACGAAGATCCTTGAGACCGTCCCTGTCGGCCAGAGGGTCGGCATCGCCTTTTCAGGCGGGCTGGACACGAGCGCCGCGCTGCACTGGATGCGGCACAAAGGCGCGATCCCGTACGCCTACACCGCCAACCTCGGGCAGCCGGACGAGCCGGACTATGACGAGATCCCGCGTCGCGCGCTGCAGTACGGCGCCGAGCAGGCGCGCCTCATCGACTGCCGCGCGCAGCTGGTGGCCGAAGGACTGGCCGCGCTGCAGTGCGGCGCGTTCCACATCTCCACGGCGGGCGTTCCGTACTTCAACACGACCCCGGTCGGGCGCGCGGTCACCGGCACGATGCTCGTCGTCGCCATGAAACAGGACGAGGTGCACATCTGGGGCGACGGCAGCACCTTCAAGGGCAACGACATCGAGCGGTTCTATCGCTACGGCCTGCTCGCCAACCCACACCTGCGGATCTACAAGCCGTGGCTCGACCAGGCGTTCATCGACGAGCTGGGCGGGCGCGCCGAGATGTCGGACTACATGCGCCGCGCCGGCCTGCCGTATCGCATGAGCGCGGACAAGGCGTACTCCACCGACTCGAACATCCTTGGCGCCACGCACGAAGCCAAGGACCTGGAGCGCCTCGACACCAGCATCAGGATCGTCGAACCCATCATGGGCGTCCCCTTCTGGCGCGAGGATGTCGCGATCAGGCCGGAGGAAGTCTCGATGCGATTCGAGGAAGGGCAGCCGGTGGCGCTCAACGGGATGTCGTGTGCCGATCCTGTGCAGCTCCTGCTCGAGGCCAACCGGATTGGCGGGCGGCACGGGCTGGGCATGAGCGATCAGATCGAGAATCGGATCATCGAGGCCAAGAGCCGGGGCATCTACGAGGCGCCCGGCCTCGCGCTCTTCTTCATCGGCTACGAGCGGCTGGTCACCGGCATCCACAACGAAGACACGATCGAGCAGTACCGCGACAACGGGCGGCGGCTTGGACGGCTGTTGTACCAGGGACGGTGGTTCGACCCGCAGGCGATGATGCTGCGGGAGATGGCACAGCGCTGGATCGGGCGCGCCATCACCGGCGAGGTGGTCGTCGAGCTCAGGCGCGGCAACGACTACTCGATCCTGGATACGAGGAGCCCCAACCTGACGTACAAGCCCGAGCGGCTGACGATGGAGAAGGGGGAGTCGGCATTTACGCCGCGCGACCGGGTCGGCCAGCTCACGATGCGCAATCTGGATATCGCCGACACGCGCGACAAGCTGCTGACCTACATCAAGGCCGGCCTGCTGGGGCCGGCAGCCGACTCCGCGCTGCCGGGGTTGGTCGAGGACGCGGCTCCGAAAAAGAAGGATTAGGAGAACAGCGGCGCGCCGCCCGCAACCTGGCGCGGGGGCTCGTTCTTGCGGCGGCCCTTGTCCTGGTACATCTGGCGATCGGCTTTGGCGATCAACGCGTCGTAGTGATCCCCGTCGTGCGGGAACACCGAAGCGCCGGCGCTGATGGAGAGCGGGACCTGCCGCTCGGGCGCCACGTCGAGCCGGATCCGGCTGACGGCAGTCTGCAACTCCTTCCGCTTGACCTCGGCTTCCGCGCGGCCGCATGCCGACAGGACCACGACGAATTCGTCGCCGGCGTAGCGCACGCACATGTCGTAGGGGCGGATGGCGTTCCGGAGCACGCGCGCCGCCTCACGCAGCGCCCAGTCGCCGACCCTGTGTCCGAAGCTGTCGTTGATCTCCTTGAAATCGTCGAGGTCCATCACGAGCAGCGACACCTCCGACTTATGGCGCTCCGCCCGGGCCAGCTCGCGCGCCAGGTGCTGAAACAGCGAACGGGTATTGGGGAGGCCCGTCAGCGGGTCGGTCAGCGAATCTTCCTGCGTCTGCTCGAACACGATGGAGTTGCGAATGACGGCCGCGGCCTGTTCGCACACCCGATCGAGCAGCCTGGCGTGATCCTCGTGGTAGAAGCCCGACTCCGTGTGATACACACCCAGAGTCCCGATGAGGTGGTCGTTATGGATCAGCGGGCACACGAGCGCCGATTGCAGCGCGGTCGGTGCTTTCGAGCCCATCGCCTCCAAGTCGACACCTGGCCGCGCGTTGACGAGCGGCCGGCGGTTGCGGGCCACCCATCCGGTCAGCCCCTGGCCGCTGCGTAGCGTGAGCTGCTGGATCAGCTCCGAGTCGGTGCCGGTTGCGAATCGACACAGCAGCTCTTCCCTCGTGTCCGAGTAGAGGAACAGCGCGCACGCCGAGAAGGGCACCAGGTTCGACAGCTTGGACGATACGAGGGCCATCGTGTCCGCCACGGTGAGCCTGGTCCCCATCGTCTGCGCAATCTGATAGAGGCCGTAGATCTCGCGGTGCGCCACGGCGATGTTCTCGAACACCGATGCGCGCGGCCCGTGCGCGGGCCGCGTGCCGAGCGCCCGCACACCCTCGCCGACCTGAAGCTGAGGCGCCGACTTCGGCATACCCGCCCCGACCGGTTCGATCGCGTCGGCCAGCTTCGGCAGCGCGGTGACGAACACGTCCACGATGCGCGGGTCGAGGGCTTTGCCGGCCTCCTGCTGCAGAACCGCGACGGCCGCGTCCTGGCTGATGGCCGTGTGGTAGGGGCGGTCGGAGGTCAGCGCATCGAAGTAATCGACCACGCAAATCACTCGCGCGCCGAGCGGGATCTCGGCCTCTTTCAGCCCGCCGGGGTATCCGCGGCCGTCCCACCGTTCGTGATGGCTCAGGATGAAGTGTTTGATCGGATCGGGCAACGGCACCGACCGGAGGATCTCCGCGCCGACCTCGGGATGGACGCGGACCTTTTGAAACTCTTCAGGCGTGAGGGGGCCCGGCTTGGCCAGGATATGGTCGGGGATGGCGAGCTTGCCGATGTCGTGCAGCAGCGCGGCCGTCTCGACGGCCTGCACCTCGGTATCCGACATTCCGAGCGCGCGCGCGAGGCCCGTGGCATAGGCCTGCACGCGGCCGATGTGATTGGGTGTGGTCTGATCCTTGGCGTCGATGGCGCCGGCAAGCGCCTCGACGGTCGCCACGTGCAGCTCGCACATCTGCCAGGCCTTGCCTCGCTCGTCCTCGATTCGGAGCAGGCACCAGCGATACGCCAGATAGAGGGCCACGGCCGCCAGCGGGACGCGCCACCACACCGACACCGGCAGTGCGACGGCCGCCGCGGCTGCACACGCGGCGGCAAGCGCGCCGCCCGCATACGCGCGGACGGCGAACGGCCGGTGGCTCATCTCCAGACCGTGACGTCGATGGCTACTTTGCGAGTTCAGGCAGCCAGATGATAGTAACGCGTGCGCTCATGATGCAAATCCCTTCAATTGGCGCGGGTTGTCGCCCGGCGCCGGTGATCGACGGGCTGCGACGCGGGCCAGAGTATCTGGTCCACGTGCTCCGTGCTCCAGACGATGTTGTCCCTTCCCGTACTCCAGACGATGTTGTCGTCGCCGCGGGTGCTCCAGACGATGTTGTCGTCGGCGCGCACGCCCCAGACGATCGGATCCCCGCCGCTCGTTGTCTCGGTGCCCCAGGTGACGCCGAGCGCCCAGGCGTTGCTGCCGGGCAGCGGAATGCCGCCGGCCACGAGGTCGTTGCCCCAGATGATGTGCTCGCTCCAGGCGACGTACTCCTTCTCGATCGTGTCGCCCGGCTTCGGCGCGCCGCGTGTCGGCGCCGCGAAGAAGCGGGCCATCCGGATGGCGCCCAGCGTATTCAGCAGCCCGGCGCCCTGCGCCAGCAACGGTTCGTCGTCGCGGACTTCGGCGGTGTACTGCAGGATCGCCTTGACCGCGTTCGGCGTCAGGTCGGGATTCGCCTCGAGTATCAGCGCCACCGTGCCCGCGACCACCGGCGCCGCCATGCTCGTGCCGGTCAGGCTCAAGTACGGCTTGTA
>Ga0209640_10002506_pt1 | contig 16003 bp, 15 predicted proteins | sample RifCSP10_1_FD_184018 | JGI IMG/M metagenome (GOLD analysis project Ga0209640, IMG submission 184018) | Soil microbial communities from Rifle, Colorado - Rifle CSP2_sed 10_1 (SPAdes) (version 2) | ecosystem: Environmental > Terrestrial > Deep subsurface > Rock core/Sediment | place: Rifle...
GCGCCGCCATAGCCGCGCGCGGCGGCGATCGCGGAGCCGATCTCGACCGCCTTGACCGCCGGCACCGACATCATCGCGCGGGCGATGCGGCCGTCGAGCTTCTCCGACCACTGCACGTGCGAGCCGAGGCCCGCCGGCACGCCGTGGGCGACGACGGTCGCCGAGCCGCCGAGCGTCTCGCCCTGCGCCTTGGCCTCGTCGACCAGCGCGACCATGCGCGGTTCGAGACCGCGGTCGATGGCGCGCAGCGGCGAGGCGTCGTCGACCGCCGAGATCTCGTCCCAGCCCGGGATCGGCGTGTCGGCGCCGATCGGCCCGAGCGAGCGGACGCCGCTGCGGATCTCGACGCCGAGCTCGGCGAGCAGCATCTTGGCGAAGGCGCCGGCCGCGACGCGCGCCGCCGACTCGCGCGCCGAGGCGCGCTCGAGCAGGTCGCGCAGATCGCGGCGCAGGTACTTCTGCCCGCCGGCGAGGTCGACGTGGCCGGGGCGCGGGCTGCGCAGCCGGCGCAGCTCGACGAAGTCGCGGTCGATCTCCTCGGGCGCGGCGGCCATCGCGCGCCGCCAGGTCTCGTAGTCGCGGTTCGCGATCCAGAGCGCGAGCGGCGAGCCGATCGTCTCGCCGTCGCGCACCCCGCCGCGGATCTCGGCGCGGTCGCGCTCGATCTGCATCCGCCGCCCGCGGCCGTAGCCGTGCTGGCGGCGCGCCATCTCGCGCTCGAGCAGCGCGAAATCGACCGTCAATCCGGCCGGCAGCCCTTCGAGGATCGCGGTCAGGCCGGGACCGTGGCTCTCCCCGGCGGTGGTGAGGCGGAGGCGGCGCATCGACGGGAGCCTAGTCGACCGGGGCGGCGGGCAGGAAGCGCGTGAACGGTTCCACCAGGTCCACCGGGAAGCGGATCGGCCGCCGCGTCCGGGCATCGACCCAGATGTGCTCGGTCGAGCCGGTGGCGCGCAGGTCGCCGTCGAGGCTCACCCGGTAGGCGAAGGTCACGCCGCGGCTGGCGACCTTTTCGACCCAGCAGGCGACGTCGACCGACTCGCCGTAGCGCGACGGCCCTCGGTAGGCGAGGTGCGCGCCGGTCACCAGAAGCAGGTAGCCGCGCCGCTCGATTTCGGCGTAGTGAACGCCGGCCTCGAGGCAGAGGCGGGTGCGCGCCTGCTCGAACCAGACCAGGTAGTTCGCGTGATGGACGATGCCCATCTGGTCGGTCTCGGCGTAGCGGACCTCGATCGTCGCGTGGACGGCGTGCTCGGGCGCGTGGTGCACGGCCCGGGAGCTTATCGGAGCGAAGCTCCGCCTCCCCTGGGATAGGCTTTCCGTCTCGCCGCGTCGTTCGTTCGTGGAGTCTCCGCCGATGCCCATCCATTCGTACCAGGGGAAACTGCCGCGGCTCGGCGAGCGCGTCTTTCTCGCCCCCGGGGCGCACCTCGCCGGCGACGTCGAGGTCGGCGACGACTCCTCGTTCTGGTTTCACACCGCCGCGCGCGGCGACGTCAACTCGATCCGGATCGGCGCGCGCACGAACGTGCAGGACGGCACCATGCTCCACGTCGTCCACGAGACGCACCCGCTCGCGATCGGGTCCGACGTGGTCATCGGCCACTCGTGCGCGATCCACGGCTGCACGATCGAGGACCGCTGCCTGATCGGCATCGGCGCGCGCGTGCTCGACGGCGCGGTGGTCGAGAGCGGCGCCCAGATCGGGGCGGGCGCCCTGGTGCCGCCCGGGCTTCGGATCGCTTCCGGCATGCTCGCGCTCGGCGTGCCGGCCAAGGTCGTGCGCCCGCTCTCCGACGGCGAGCGCGAGCGGATCGTCGACATCGCGCGACGCTACGTCGGCGTCAAAGACGACTTCCTGGCGGAGATCGGACGAGGCTACTGATGGGGAAGCGATTCCAGGCCCCGAAGGGGACGCGCGACCTGCTGCCGCCGGAGGCCGCCGTCTGGGCGCGCGTCGAGGAGATCGCGCGCCGCGTCTTCGCGCTCTACGGCTACCGCGAGATCCGCACGCCGATCTTCGAGGACACCGAGCTTTTCGCGCGCGGCGTCGGCGAGTCGACCGACATCGTCGGCAAGGAGATGTACACCTTCACCGACAGGGGCGGTCGCAGCCTGACTCTGCGCCCCGAATCCACCGCCCCGGTCTGCCGCGCCTACGTCGAGCACGGAATGCAGACTCTGCCGCAGCCGGTGCGGCTCTTCTACATCGGCCCGCAGTTCCGCTACGAGCGCCCGCAGAAGGGGCGCTTCCGCCAGTTCCACCAGATCGGCGCCGAGCTGCTCGGCGGCAAGGGCGCCGAGTCCGACGCAGAAGTGCTCCAGATGCTGTTTCGTTTTCTTCGGGAGCTCGGATTCACAGACTTGAAGGTCTATCTCAACTCCGTCGGCGATCGCGCTTCGCGCGCGGCTTACGGTGCGGCACTGCGCCAGTACCTGCTTCCATTGAAGGAACGACTCTCGGAAGACAGTCGCCGGCGGCTCGACTCGAATCCGCTCCGGATTCTCGACACGAAGAGTGTCGAAGAACAGGAACTCGTGCGGCGGGACGCTGCTCCGAAGCTGGAGGACTTCATCTCGCCGCCTGCAGCCGCCCACTTCCGTCGAGTCCTTACCTTTTTGGAATCTTCTGGTATTCCCTACGAGAAGGACGACCGCCTGGTGCGCGGGCTCGACTACTACACGAACACGGTGTTCGAGATCGTCTCGGAGGGGCTCGGGGCGCAGAACGCAATTTGCGGCGGCGGCGCCTACGAGGGACTGGTCGAAGAGCTGGGGGGGCCGCCGACCTACGGCGTCGGGTTCGCCATCGGCGAAGACCGGCTGCTCGAGGTCTTGCCGGCCGATTCGCCGGCGCGCAGGACCGCGGCGGGCCCCGTGCTGGTCTCGATCGTCGGAAAGGCTTTCAGTGAAGGGGGAGCGGGGGCCGATGTCGTCGGTCTGCTCGAAGAGCTTCGCGAGGCGGGGATTGCTTGCCAGGAAGCGGCGGGAAGAGGCTCCCGGCTCTTCGAGCTGGCGGAGAGCCTCGGCTCGCCCGCGATCGTCTTCCTCGGCGAGGACGAGCTCGCCGCCGGCACGCTCTCGATCCGCACGCTCGCGACTCGCGAGCAGAAGACGTTGCCACGATCGGAGACGATCGAGAGGCTGGCTGCGCTGTTCCGGACCTGAGCATGTTCGGGCGCGACCGACCGCCGAAGCTCCCCCTTCTGTGAAAGTCTTTTTCTCTGTTCTTTCGAATCTGAAGCGGTCCTGCGGGGACCGATCCTCGAGGTGAAGCGATGAAGCGGCGCGGAGCGGGGACGTTGAGGGCGGCGGAGATCGGGTCGAGCGTCTTGCTGCAGGCCTGGGTGCAACGATGGCGGGACCTGGGCGGGATGCTGTTTCTCGATCTCCGAGACCGGAGCGGGGTCTGCCAGGTGGTGGTTCGGCCGGAGGAGAGCCCCGAGGTCGCCGCCGCGCTCGAGCCGGTGCGCGCCGAGTGGGTGGTCGAGATCGAGGGCGACGTGGTGCGCCGCGAGTCGGTCAACCCGAACCTGCCGACGGGCGAGGTCGAGGTCGTCGCGCGCCGTGCCGCGGTTCTTTCGACCTGCGAGCCGCTCCCGTTCGGCCTCGACGAGCACTCCGAAGCGTTCGAGGACCTGCGCCTCAAGTACCGCTACCTCGACCTGCGCCGGCCCGAGCTGCAGCGGAACCTGATCCTCCGCCACCGCGTCACGCAGGAGACGCGCCGCTACTTCGACGAGCAGGGCTTCCTCGAGATCGAGACGCCGATCCTGACCAAGTCGACGCCCGAGGGCGCCCGCGACTACCTGGTGCCGTCGCGCGTTCACCCCGGCGAGTTCTACGCCCTGCCGCAGTCGCCCCAGATCTTCAAGCAGCTCTGCATGATCGCCGGCTTCGAGAAGTACGTCCAGATCGCGCGCTGCTTCCGCGACGAGGACCTGCGCGCCGACCGCCAGCCGGAGTTCACCCAGATCGACCTCGAGATGTCGTTCCCGACCGAGGAGGACGTCTACGAGCTGATCGAGGGCCTGTTCGCTCGCCTGATGCCGCTCGTCGGCGTCGAGATCGCGACGCCGTTCCCGCGCATGACCTACGCCGAGGCGATGGCTCGCTACGGCATCGACCGGCCCGACCTGCGCTTCGGGCTCGAGATTCGCGACGTGACGCGATTCTGTGAAGAGATCTCGTTTCAGGTCTTCCAAAAGAATTTCAGTGAAGGGGGGGCGATTCGGGCGGTGGTGGTCCCGGGCGGTGCCTCGGTTTCGCGATCGAAAGTCGACAGCTGGGGAGAGATCGCGAAGAAACACGGTTTGCCGGGGCTGCTCACCCTCAAGAGAACCTCCGGCGAGCTCGCGTTCCAGGTCAAGAGTGTCCTCGTCGAGGAGCTCGAGCCGATCGCTGCGGAGCTCGAGCTCCGCGAGGGCGACCTGGCGCTCCTGGCGGCCGGCCCGGCCGATGTCGTCGCGCCCGCCCTGGGGGCGCTTCGTCTCGAGCTCGGCAAGCAGCTCGGACTCGTCGCGCCGGGACAGTGGAAGTTCGTCTGGGTCACCGAGTTCCCGCTCTTCGAGTGGCACGTGGAGGACGGCCGCTGGTACTCGACCCACCATCCGTTTACGAGCCCGGATCCGCGCGACATCGACCGGCTCGAGAGCGACACCGGTGCGGTGCGTGCGCGCGCCTACGACGTCGTGCTGAACGGCACCGAGCTCGGCGGCGGCTCGATCCGGATCCACGATTCGCGCGTGCAGTCGCGGGTCTTCGAGCTGCTCGGCATCGGCGAGGAGGAGGCGCGACACCGCTTCGGCTTCCTGCTCGACGCCCTGAAGCTCGGCGCGCCGCCGCACGGCGGCGTGGCTCTCGGCCTCGACCGGATCGTCATGATGCTCGGCGGGGCGGCGTCGCTGCGCGAGGTGATCGCCTTCCCGAAGACCGCCTCGGCCACCGACTTGATGACCGACGCCCCCTCCGCGGTCGACGAGCGCCAGCTCGCCGAGCTCGGCATCGCGCTCCGGCGCGGCTGAGGCTCTTCCCTGATGAGCGCCGGCGTGGAGCGATTCGAGCTGCGGCATCCGAGGGGTGTGACGGCGCTCCTCTTCGGTGCGGGCGCGATCGAGGCCGGCGTCGCCGAGCTGGGGCCGCGGCTGGCCGGGCGGCGGGTGTTCGCGATTTCGGCGCGGCCGATCCTCGATCTCCACGCCGAGCGGCTCCTGCCGCTGCGCGAGGCCGCGGCGCGGTTGGACGTGCTCGAAGCTCCCGATGGCGAAGCGGCGAAGACGGTCGCCGAGGCCGAACGGCTCTGGCGCGCGCTGCTCGATGCGGGCGGCAAGCGCGACTCGCTGGTGGTCGCCTTCGGCGGCGGCTCGGTCTCGGATCTCGCCGGCTTCGTCGCCGGGGCCTTCCTGCGCGGCGTCGAGTGGCTGGCGATCCCGACCACGCTGCTCGCCCAAGTCGACGCGGCGATCGGCGGCAAGACGGCGGTCGATCTGCCGGAGGCGAAGAACGCGGTCGGTTTCTTCCACCATCCGGTCGCCGTGCTGGCGGAGCCGGCCGTGCTCGCGACGCTCGCGATCGAGCATCGCCGGGCCGGGCTGGTCGAAGCGCTCAAGGTCGGCGCGGTCGCCGACCTCGCCCTCTTCGAGCGGATCGAGCGCGAACTCGATCGGCTCGCTGCGGGCGACCTCGCAGCGCTCGCGGCGCTCGCAGCGCGCGCGGCGCGCGCCAAGGCGCGGCTGGTCGAGCGCGACCCCGGCGAGGCCGGACCGCGCAAGCTGCTCAATCTCGGTCACACCCTCGGACACGCGATCGAGGCCGAGGTCGGCTACGACCGGATCGCCCACGGCGACGCCGTCGCCCACGGCCTGCTCTTCGCGGCGCGCCTCTCGGCGGCGTTCGGCGGCGATCCGGAGTTCGCCGGACGCCTCGAGCGGCTCGTCGCGCGTCTCGGCCCGCCGCCGCTTCCGGCGCTCGACGGCGACCGGCTGCTGGCGCGCGCCGGGGCCGACAAGAAGGCGCGCGAAGACGGCCTCGGCTGGGTCTTGCTCGACACGGCGGGCCAGGGGAGCTGGGATCGGAGAGTGCCGGAGGAGCTGGTGCGGCGGGAGCTCGGGAGGTTCCTCGGCGCCGGGCGCGGCCGGCCTCTATAATCGCGGCGTGCCGCTCGACGACACCACCGCGTCGACGCCGCGCGCGCGGCCTTCGGGCCCGGCGATGCGGCTGCGGCTGCGGCCGCTGGTCTTCCTTCTCCTCTTCGCCATCGGAGTGCTGCCGCTCGCGATCTCGAACGCCCTGCTCGTGCGCGAGAACCGCGAGGTACTGGTCACCGAGGAGAAGCGCTACCTGACCCAGTCGGCGCAATCGCTCTCGCGCGAGCTCAACGACTATCAGATCGGCGTCCGCCGCCAGCTCCATCAGCTCGGCTCTTCGCTGCTGACCGTGCCGGGGCCGGCCGACCCGCAGGACCGCTTGCGGCAGGACTGGGTGGCGCCTTACCTCCATCGCTTCGTCGTCGGCAACCCGAACCTGCTGGCCCTGCGCGTCCTCACCCCCGACGGTGCCGGCCCACGTCTCGCGCCGCCGGACCTGCCGGCCGAGCTCCTCCTGGCGCTCGACGCCGCCTTCTCCGACGCCACCGCCGCCAAGCGTCCGGTCTGGGTGTTCGCCGTCGAGCCGAACGCCAACGAGCCGGTGGCGGCGCTCGCGGTGCCGGTCAACGACGAAGCGGGCGAAACGGTATTCGTCGTCGAAGTGCTCGCTCGGCTGCGACTGATGGAGGCCGTGTTCGAACGCGAGGCGACGGACCAGATCGCGGTCTTCCTGATCGGAGCGAACGGCAACTTGCTCTGGTCCGAGGGCGCCGACGAGTCTTCGCGCGCCGCGCTCGTGCGTTCCGACCTCGTCCGCGATTTCGTGCGCAAGCCGCTCCTCCTCACCGCCCAGTACACGGTCGTCCTCGAGCAGGGCGAGGTCGAAATGCTCGGCCACGTGAGCCCCGTGGAAGAGGCGGGCTGGGGTGTGGTCGTGCACAAGCCGGTGGCAGCGGCGTTCGATGCCGCCCGCCGGATGGTGGTCTCGGCGGTCGTCGCGGCGCTCCTGCTGCTCGCCGCCGCGACCGTGCTCGCGATGTTCGTGTCGCGCCGGATCAGCACCACGATCCGCCGCTTCACGCGCACCACGCACGAGATCGCGGAAGGCAACTTCGGGCGCCGGGTCCCCGAAGACCGCTTCGTCGCCGAGTTCGCGCAGCTCGCCGCCGACTTCAACCGGATGAGCGGCCACGTCGAGGAACACGTCGCGCGGCTGCGCGAGGCGGCGCGCCAGAACCGCGATCTGTTCATCAGCTCGATCCGCGCCTTCGCGGCCGCCATCGACGCCAAGGATCCCTACACGCGCGGCCACTCGGAGCGCGTCGCCGACCTCGCGCGCGCGATCACGCGCCACCTGGCGCAGAGCGACGAGTTCCAGCACAAGGTCTGGATCGGCGGTCTGCTCCACGACATCGGCAAGATCGGCATCGAGGATCGCATCCTGAGCAACGGCGGCGTGCTCTCGCCGGCCGAGTTCGAGCAGATGAAGGCGCACCCGACGATCGGCGCCGAAATCCTGGGCCCGATCGAGCAGCTGCGCGACATGATCCCGATCGTGCGCTGGCATCACGAGAACTGGAACGGGCGCGGCTATCCGGACGGACTGCGCGGCGACGAGATCCCGCTCTCGGCGCGCATCGTCGCCGTTGCCGATTGCTACGACGCGGTGACCACCGATCGGCCGTACCAGAAGGCCTACCAGCCGCGCTACGCGGCGGAGGTGATCACCAAGCTGGCCGGATCCCGATTCGACGCCAAGGTCGTCACCGCGTTCCTGCGCGCGTTCGAGCTCGGCGACCTGATGCAGCAAGTCAAGGAGCACGGTGCGTCGGCGCTCGAGGTCGAGCTTCCAGTCTCGGCCAATTTCTGACGTGGAGACTCCGGCCATGCCCTTCCAGTACATCCTCGCCGACCTCCTGGCACGGAACGACGGCGCCGTCGGCGTGCTCTTCCTCGACGCGAGCGGCGAGACGGTCGACCTCGCCTGCGCCGACTTCAATCCCTACCAGATGCGTGTCGTGGGCGCGTACGTCGGCATCTACCTCCGCAAGACGCAGGAGTTCCTCGGCGAGACCGCGAACGGCGGCGCGCGCTGGCTCCACATCGAGAAGGACGCCCTCCACATCTACGTCATGCCGCTGCCCGACGGCTACTACGTGGTGCTCGTGCAGCGCGCGCCGGCGCTCGTCGCGCGCGCGCGCCAGACGCTCGCCGAGGCGTGCGCGTTGCTCGACCGCGAGCTCTTCGCCGCGCCCTGATGCCGACGCCCGAGTCTCTCTGGGGCAAGCTCCGCACCGGTCTGGCGCGGACGCAGGAGCGGATCGCCGGGCGCCTGGGCGGCGCTCTCGACCTGCCGGCGACGCTCGACGACGCCGCGGCCGCCGATCTCGAGGAGGCGTTGATTTCGGCGGATCTCGGCGTCGGCACGACCGAGCTCCTGATCTCCCGGCTGCGCGAGCGGGCGCGCCGGGCGGACGCCGGCGACCGCCGCCGGCTGCGCGAGCTCCTGGCCGAGGAGATCGCACGGATCCTGAGCGAGTCGCCGGAAGCGGCGCGCGAGACGTGGCCGTGCGTGACGCTCGTGGCGGGAGTCAACGGCGCCGGCAAGACGACTTCGATCGCCAAGCTGGCGCGCCGCGACCTCGACGCCGGGCGGAGCGTCGTGCTCGCCGCCGCCGACACCTTCCGCGCCGCGGCGATCGAGCAGCTCGCGCTCTGGGGGGAGCGGCTCGGGGTCGACGTCGTGCGCCAAGCCGCCGGGACCGATCCCGCGGCCGTCGTCTACGATGCCGTCCAGGCGGCGCGCTCGCGCGGCGTGGATCACCTGATCGTCGATACGGCGGGCCGCCTGCACAACAAGGAACAGCTCATGGCCGAGCTCGCGAAGATCTACCGGGTGCTCGAGCGCGAGGCCGCGGGCTGGCAGGTCCGCACCCTGCTCGTGCTCGACGGCACCACCGGCCAGAATGCGATCGCCCAGGCGCGCGCTTTCCTGACCGCGGCGGTCGTCGACGGCGTCTTCCTGACCAAGCTCGACGGCACCGCGCGCGGCGGCGTCGTGGTCGCCATCGCCAAGGAGCTTCGCCTGCCCGTCCTCTTCCTCGGCGTCGGGGAGCGACCCGAGGACCTGGTCGAGTTCGATGCCCGGGAGTTCGCCGCTGCCCTCGTCCGCTGAACCGATGGCGCGCGCTCTGGCGCTGGCGCGGCGCGGCCGCTTCACGGCGGCGCCGAACCCGAAGGTCGGCGCCGTCGTCGTCGGCACCGGCGGCGCCGTGGTGGGCGAGGGGTGGCACCGGCGCGCCGGCGAGCCCCATGCCGAGGCGCTCGCGCTCGCGCGGGCGGGCGCGGCGGCGCGCGGTGCGACCCTCTACGTCACGCTCGAGCCGTGCGCGCACTTCGGCCGCACGCCGCCGTGCGCGGACGCGGTGGTCGCCGCCGGCGTCGCGCGCGTCATTGCCAGCCACCGGGATCCCGATCCGCGCACCGCCGGCGCCGGCTTCGCCCGGCTGCGCGCGGCCGGCATCGCGGTCGAGATCGGCGCTGGCGCGGAGGAGGCGCTCGAGCTCAACTTGCCGTACCTCGTCTGGCGGATCTCCGGCAGGCCTTCGGTCACCCTGAAGTGGGCCGCGTCGCTCGACGGCCGGATCGCCACCGCCGCCGGCGAGAGCCGCTGGATCACCGGCGAGCCCGCGCGGCGTGCCGGGCTCGAGCTGCGCGAAGAGCACGACGCGATCCTGGTCGGCTCGGGCACGGCGCTGGCCGACGATCCGCGGCTCACGCGCCGGCTGGGCCGCGCCGGCCGGCCGAACTTGCGCGTGGTTCTCGATCGCCGCTTGCGACTGCCCGCGAGCGCCCGCCTTTTCGACGAACCGGGTCCGGTGCTCGTGTACACTGCCGCGGCCGATCGGGAGCGCGTCGACGCTCTCGCGGCGCGCGGCGCCGAAGTGGTGGCGCTGCCTCGCGTCGAGCCCGCGGCGGTCCTCGCCGAGCTCGCGCGGCGCGGCGTCCAGAGCGTGCTCGTCGAGGGTGGCGGCACGGTCGCGGCCGCCTTCGTCGAAGCGGGTCTCTGGGATCGCGTCGCGGCCTTCGTCGCGCCCCGGCTCGTCGGTGGCGCGGCCGCGCCGGCGCCGCTCGCCGGCGCCGGCATCGGCCGGCTGGTGGAGGCCGAGCTGCTCGAACGCGTGCGGGTGAGGCGGCGCGGACCGGATATCGAGATCACGGGGATGCGAGCGGGATGTTTACGGGAATTGTCGTCGAACGTGGGCGTCTGATCGCCGAGCCGAAGCCGTCGGCGCACGGCGGCGTCGTGCTGCGCATCGGGCACAGCGCCGAGCTCGGCGCGCGGCTCGGCGTCGGCGCGAGCCTGGCGGTGGCGGGAGTCTGTCTGACCCTGATCGAATCGGAGCCGGAGCTGGCGACCGTCGAGCTCTCGCCCGAGACGATCGCGCGCACGCGGCTCGGCCGGCTCAACGCCAACGAGGAGGTCAACCTCGAGCCGCCGCTCCGGATGGGCGACCCGCTCGGCGGGCACTGGGTCCAGGGTCACGTCGACGGCCTGGTCCGGCTCGTCGCGCGGCGCGATCTCGTCGACCACAGCCGTTTCACCTGCGAGATCCCGCGCGCCTTCGACGGCTGGATCGTCGAGAAGGGCTCGGTCGCGCTCGACGGCGTCTCGCTCACCGTCGCCTCGCGGGAGGAGCGCAGCTTCGACGTCGCGCTGGTGCCGCACACGCTCGCCGTTACGACTCTCGACGCCGCCCGCCCCGGCGGACGCTTCCATTTCGAAGCCGACGTGCTCGCGAAGTACGTCGAGCGCCTGCTCGCCGCGCGCGGTTTCGGCGGCGCGGCCCGGTCTTGAGCTGGCGCGCTTTCGATCCGTCGCCGTTCCGGTGCTGGCTCCGCTGGGCGCCCAGGAGCTGGCCGGCGGCCGAGCGTCCCTACCTCGACCTCGCCGCGCAGCGCATCGTCTGGCCGGGCGAGGGCGGGACCGCGGTTCCCGAGGAGCTGCCGGCGGGGGAGCCGGACGTCGTCTATCTGCCGCCGGTCGAGAGCGCCGGCGAGGAGCTCCGGGACGACCTGGCACGCCGGCTCGACGACGACGGGCAAGAGGTGGCGATGCAGCTCTTCCCCGGTCAGGCCGACCGCGGTGGATGGGCGACGATCCAAGTGCTCGACCCGCTCGGCTCGCTGCTCGGCGGTGGACCGGTCGCGCCTCGCGAACCGTTCGTGCGCGAGCGCGGCGAATCGGCCGAGCTGGTCGTCGCCGTGCCGTTGATCCCCGGCCTGTTTCCCGCGGCGGCGAGCATCGAGCGGCTGCTCGACGAGGTCGCCGAGCTCCGCCCGGCGGCCGTGCTCGGCGTGACGCCCGAGCTCTCGCCGCTCGATCGGCGACGCCTGGTCGGAGCGTTGGGCGACGCCGCGTTCGAGGCCGTCTTTCACGGCGCGGCGCTCGAGGAGAGCGAGCTCGCGCGCCGTGCCGCGGCGAGGAGGATCGGCGTCCTGCCGGAACGCCCGCTGGTGATGTCGCTGCCGCCGCGCGTCTCTCGCAATCGCGAAGTGGCGACTCAGCTCGCGGAGTGCGGCGAGCTCTGGCTCCGCCTCGGGCGCAGCGAGAGCGAGGGGGTCGGCCTGCTCGCGGCGGCGCGCCGCGTCGAGCAGATCTCGCTCGACATCTCGGCGCTCGCCCGCGAGGGCAATCTCGCCGTGCTCGATTTCCTGTCGCCGGCCGGGAAGCGCGTCGTCGAAGAGGCATCCGAGGGCGATCCGGGGCTCGTCGCCGAGCTCCGCTCGGCCTGGCTCGGCGGGAGCGCGGAGTGAACGGCGCGCTCGGCCTCTACATCCACGTCCCTTTCTGCCGCACGCGCTGTCGCTACTGCGACTTCTATCGCGTGGGCGAGAACCGGCCGCGCATGACGCGCTACCTGGCGGCGCTCGCGCGCGAGATCGAAGGCTGGCGCGAGCTGCACGGGCGGGCGGTCGACACCATCTTCCTCGGCGGCGGCACCCCTTCGCTGCTCGAACCGGCCGAGATCGCGGCCCTGCTCGCGGCGCTCGCCGGGGTCTTCGACGTCGCGGCAGACGCGGAGATCACCGGCGAGGCGAATCCCTCCGACCTGTCGAGCGAGCGGCTGGTGGAGCTGCGCGCCGCCGGGCTCAACCGGCTGTCGGTCGGGATTCAGTCGTTCGTCGATCGCGAGCTCGAGCTGCTCGGGCGGCGGCACGACGCGGCGCACGCCCGGGACGTGATCCGGGCCGCCCGCGGGGCCGGCTTCGAGAGCATCTCCTTCGACCTCATGGTCGGCATTCCGGGCCAGACCGACGGCAGCTTCGCGGCTTCGCTCGACCGAGCGATCGAGCTCGCACCGGATCACATGAGCCTCTATCTGCTCGAGGTCCACGCCGGCTCGGAGATCGACTACTTGCGCCGCGAGCGGCCGCGCCTGTTCGCGGGCGAGGAGGCGCAGCGCCGCCGCTATCTCCGGATGCGCGACCGTCTGACCGCGGCCGGCTTCCGCCACTACGAGATTTCGAACTTCGCTCGCCCCGGCCACGAGTGCCGCCACAACCTGCGCTACTGGCGGGGCGGCGATTGGCTGGGGCTCGGGCCGGCGGCGCACTCGTCGGTCGGCGGCCAGCGCTTCCGCCACCTGCCCGACCTCGAAGCCTGGATCGCCGACCCGCTGCGGATCGAGCGGCTCGATTCGGATCCCGCCGAGGAGCGCGTGCTCCTCGGCTTGCGGACCGCCGAGGGCATCGAGGAGGCGTGGCTCGCGGAAGCGGGGGTCGACGCCCGGGAGGCCGAGCGGCGGATCTCGCGGCTCGCGCCCTATCTCGAGCGCACGGACGGCCGGCTCCGCCTGACGCCCGACGGCTACCTGGTCTCCAACGCGGTTCTCGCCGAGCTCCTGCGCTGAAGGGTTAGGCTCGGCGCCCATGGAAGCGATCGATCTCAGGTCCGACACGGTGACGAAGCCCGACGCCGCGATGCGGAAGGCGATGGCCGAGGCCGAGGTGGGCGACGACGTCTACGGCGAGGACCCCACCGTCCGCCGGCTCGAGGAGGAGACGGCCGAAGCGCTCGGCTGCGAGACGGCGATGTTCGTTCCCTCGGGCATCATGGGCAATCAGATCGGCTTGCGGCTGCTCGCACCGCGCGCGACCGAGCTGTTGTGCGACGAACGCGCGCACGTGGTGTTGTTCGAGATGGGGGCGATGTCGGCACTCTCCGGCATCCAGCCGCGCACGCTGGGATCGGTCGACGGCCTGCCCGCGCTCGAGACGTTCGAGAAGTGGCTCTCGCCGCACGGCGGGCACCGCGTGCCGACCGGCGCGCTGGCCCTGGAGAACACGCACAACATGGCCGGCGGGAGGGTGTTCGGGCGCGCGCGGCTCGAGCCGATTCTCGACTTCGCGCGCCGGAACGCTTTGCCGGTGCATCTCGACGGGGCGCGGATCTGGAACGCCGCGGTCGCGCTGGAGACCTCGCCGGCGGCGCTCGCGCGCGGCTTCGACACCGTCATGGCCTGCTTCTCGAAGGGGCTCGGCGCGCCGGTGGGGTCGATCCTGGCGTCGTCGCGCGAGCGCATCGCCGAGGCGCGCGAGATCCGGACGCTCTTCGGCGGCGCCCTGCGCCAGGTCGGAGTCCTGGCGGCCGCGGCGCTCGTCGCGCTCCGTTACGGAAGGGCGCGTCTGGCCGACGACCACGCGCAGGCCCGCCGGATCGCCGCCGCGCTGGCCGAGAATCCGGCGGTCGAGATCGCGCCGGAGACGGTCGACACCAACATCGGTTTCTTCCGCGTCCGGGCAAGCGGCGAGGACGATCTCCGTCCCGGCGAGCGCTGGTGCCGCCTGGCGCGCGAGCGCGGCGTGCTGATGTCGACGATCGACGGCGTCAACGTCCGCTTCGTGACCCACCGCGACGTCTCGCCGGAGGCGGTCGACCGCGTGCTGCCGGTCGTCCGCGCCCTCGCTGGCTGACTCGCGCGGCTCAGAGCCGGGCGACGAGGTCGATCTCGACCCGTGCGTCCCGGGGCAGGGCGGCCGCCTGGACGGTCGAGCGCGCCGGCCGATGGTCGCCGAACACTTCGCCGTAGATCCCGTTCAGAACCGGAAAGTCGGCCATGTCGGCGAGATAGACCGTCGCCCGGACGACGTCGGAGAAGCCGCAGCCGGCGGCGGCCAGGACGGCTCCGAGGTTGGCGAACACCTGGCGGGCCTGGGCCTCGAAGCCGCCGGCGACCAGGGCGCCGGTTCCGGGGTCGAGGCCGACCTGTCCGGAGGTGAAGAGGAAGCCCCCGGCCGAGACCGCTTGCGAGTAGGGCCCGATCGCCTTCGGCGCGGCGTCGGTGGCGTGGAAGCGAATCGCCTCGCGGCTCATGGCTTCGGCTCTTTCTCGTCGAAGTCGACGATTCCGACGTAGGGGAGGTTGCGGTGACGCTCGCCGTAGTCGAGGCCGTAGCCGACCACGAACTCGCGTCCGATCTGGAACCCGCAGTAGTCGATCGGGACGTCGACCTCGCGCGCCTCGTGCTTGTCGAGCAGCGCGCAGAGCCGGACGCTCTTGGCGCCCCGGAAGCGGAAGAGCTCGAGAATCGTGCGCACCGTCCAGCCGGTGTCGACGATGTCCTCCACCAGCAGCACGTCCCGGCCGCGGATCGAGAGATCGATGTCGCGCTTGATCCGGATCTCCCCGGCGATGGTGCCGGCACCGTAGCTCGAGGTCTGGAAGAAATCGACCAGGACCGGCACGTGCAGCCGCTTCACCAGGTCGGAAAAGAAGATCACCGCACCCTTCAGGACCCCGATGGCGACGAGCCCGTCGGTGTCGTGGTAGTCGCGGTCGATCTCGCGCGCCAGCTCGTCGACGCGGCGCTGGATCGTGTCGGCTTCGATCAACGTCCGGACGCGGTGGCTGCGGAGCGTCGTCGGCATGGCTTACAATCCTCTCGCAATCCGGGAGCTCGGTGACGGTTCAGGACCTGAATTCGCTGCATCGGCACTACGTCGATCTTGCCGGCCGCTTCAAGGCGGCCTGGACGTTCCATCAATTCCTGCAGGGGCTCCAGAAGCTCTTCGTCGAGGTGGCGATACCGCAGTACCCGACCGAGCTGACGGAGATCCACGGCACGCTGAAACTGGTTTCGGAGAGCCTGACCGGCAACGATCCCAGCGGCGGAATCGCGCTGCTCGAGCGCGCCGCCCGACAGCTCGACCAGACCGTCGCCGTGCTCTCCGCCGCCGACGTTCGCGTCACCCCACCTCTGCTCCGGCAATTCTTCGAACGGGTCAAGAGCTACGACGATCAAATCCTAGCTCAGATGGTCCGCTTCTACCTCGGCTTGGCGGCCGAAGAGGGTCTGGCCGGAGACCGGTTGGACAAGGTCGATTTTCTGCTCACGAAGCTGGGCGAGGAGACGGATCCGGTCTCCGGCGCGGCCGTGCTCCGCGACCGGACGCGTCTGCGCTCGATCTTCGACGGATTCTGGGCCTCCTTGGAGGAGCTCACCGCGGAGCCGGACTGGATCGAGGAACGGAAGCAGGAGATCGCGGCGTTCCGTCGCGAGGTCCTCGCGACCCAGGATCTCGCCGCTTTCACCCGCAACCAGCTCGTGCCGCGCTACCGCGAGGCGAAGCGCCTGCTCGGCCGCTACCTGTTCCATCCCGACCTCCTGCAGGCAGTGGTCGAGACCAACCTCGCGATCAAGAACAAGGTGCGGCAGAACTTCAAGATAGAGGAGCAGCGCATCCTCGACGAGTCGAAGAGGATCCTGGCGGCGGGCGCGTCGCTCGCTCCGTCGATGACCACTCCCGATCTCTCGCAGCTCCAGCGCGCGTACGCCGAGGTGGAACGCAAGCAGCGCGCGGACAACCTGAAGCTCGAGGACCTCGCCTTTCTCCGCCGCGAGGTGGAGGAGCTG
>Ga0209640_10002507_pt1 | contig 16002 bp, 13 predicted proteins | sample RifCSP10_1_FD_184018 | JGI IMG/M metagenome (GOLD analysis project Ga0209640, IMG submission 184018) | Soil microbial communities from Rifle, Colorado - Rifle CSP2_sed 10_1 (SPAdes) (version 2) | ecosystem: Environmental > Terrestrial > Deep subsurface > Rock core/Sediment | place: Rifle...
TTCTGGGAACTGATCCACACGATGGCCGCGGAGGGCGTGACGGTGCTTGTCACCACCCACTACATGGATGAAGCGGAGTATTGCAACCGCTTGGTCTTGATCTTTCAAGGCCGCATCGTCGCCTCCGGGTCGCCGACGGAGTTGAAACAGCGCGCCATGACCGGCGAATTGGTGTTGGTGGAGTGCGCTCCCCTCGGCCTTGCCCTCGACCTGCTCCGGCAAACGCCGGATGTGGCCGATGCCGCCGTGTTCGGCAATGCCCTGCATGTCGTCGTGCCGGAAGCGAGGACCATGATCCCGCGGCTCCGAACGCATCTATCGCAACACGGTGTCATCGTGGCGAGAATGGAGCCGATCCGCCCAAGTTTGGAGGACGTCTTCGTCTCGTTGACGGCCGCGCAAGGGGCCGGCGGAAAGGCCTAGCCGGCACATGCGTTGGCATCGACTCGCAGCCATCGTTCGCAAAGAAATCCTTCAGATCCGCCGGGACCTGCCCAGCTTGCTGATCACCGTGGCGATGCCGCTGTTGCTCATGCTGGGTTTCGGTTATGGCGTGAGCTTCGATATCCGGCACATCCCTGTCTACGTGTACGATCGCGAGAGCAGCCAGCAAAGCCAGGACTTCCTCAAGCGTTTTCAAGCCTCGGAGTATTTCAACGTCATGAAGACGGTGGACAATTATCAGGCTGTGATTCAGGCGCTTGACGCCGGTGCCTGCCGGCTGGCGATTGTGATCCCAGTGAATTTTTCGGAGCAGTTAAAAACAGGAGGCCCAGTGAGCGTCCAAGCGCTGATCGACGCCACGGATAATAATACGGCCAATGTCAGCATCAGCTACAGCGAAGCCGTGGTCCAAACCTATAACCAGCAGATTCAACTGGAATGGCTGCAGCGCCACGGACAGGCGAGGCTTCAGCCCCCTCTGAAAGTCGACGCCAGGACCTGGTTTAACGAAGACCTCGAAAGCACGGCCAACATCGTGCCGGGGGTCGTCGCCATCATCATGGCCGTGATCGGCTCCTTTCTCACATCGTTGACCATCGCGAGGGAGTGGGAGCGCGGCACCATGGAACAACTCGTCTCCACTCCGGTCACGCCCCTGGAACTCATGGTCGGCAAACTCGTGCCGTACTTCGTCATCGGGTTGCTCGACACCGCCCTCTGTGCCGGCATGGCGATCTGGTGGTTCGAGGTTCCGTTTCGCGGGCAGTGGAGTGTGTTCTTTCTCAGCTGTACCCTTTTTCTGATCGTCGTGCTGTCGTTGGGGTATTTCGTTTCGGTCGTCGCCAAATCCCAGCTCGCAGCCAGCCAAGCGGCTCTGATCGCCACCTTCCTACCGGCCTTTTTGCTCTCGGGTTTCATTTATCCCATCGACCAAATGCCGGCCGTCATCCAAGTGACCACTCATCTCATCCCTGCACGGTATTTCATGACCATTATCCGCGATGTCTTTCTCAAAGGGACGTCCCTACCGCTACTCCTGGATGATCTGCTCGCGCTGGCACTCTTTGCCGTGCTCCTCACGATCCTGGCCACTCGCGCCTTTCAGAAAAAGCTGAGTTGAGGACATCGTCATGCTGGGACGTCTACGAGGCATGTTGATCAAGGAATTCATCCAAGTCTTCCGGGACAAACGCTCTCGCTTCCTCTTGTTTGGCCCGCCGGTGATCCAAATGCTCGTCTTTGGGTACGCGGCGACATTGGAGATCCGCCACATTCCGACCGCGGTCCTGGATTTCGACAACAGCCAGGTGAGCCGGGACCTGCTCTCGCGTTTTACCGCGAGCCCTTACTTCGATGTTCGGGCTCGCCTGAACGACCGCCGGCAGATCGGCGAGTTGATTGATCGCGGGGACGTGACCGTCGCGCTCCAGATTCATGCGGGGTTTGCGCAAGATCTCCGAAAAGGCCGGACGGCCCGGCTCCAAGTGATCGTGGACAGCAGCGTCTCCAATACCGCCTTGATCGCGGTCGGATATGTCAATCAGATCGCCGGACGGTTCTCGCAGGACTACCAACGAGAGCGCCTCTTCAGCACCTCCCCGCTGGTACAGTCTCAACTCCCTTCGATAGTGCTCGATCGGCGCCCCTGGTTCAACACGGACTTCGACAGTCAATGGTTCTTTGTGCCGGGCGTGATCGGCAATCTGATCTTGGTGATGGTGGTGAGTCTCACCGCGTTTGCCGTGGTGCGTGAGCGGGAGATTGGTACCCTCGAACAAATTATGGTGACGCCGATTGGCCGGCTCGAATTCATCCTGGGAAAGACCGTGCCGTTTTTTTTGATCGGACTGCTCGACACCACCCTCATCTCCCTGGTCGGCACCCTCTGGTTCGGCGTGCCGCTCCGCGGGAGCATCGGCGTCCTCGCAATTGGAGCCATCCTGTTTATCCTGTGCATGCTTGGCATCGGTCTCTTTATCTCGACCATTTCGATGACCCAACAACAAGCGATGGTGTCGGGCTTCTTCTTCAATATGCCGGCCATCACCTTCTCCGGCTTTGCCACTCCCATTAGCAGCATGCCGGAATTCATGCAGTGGCTCACCTACCTCAACCCGTTGCGTTATTTCTTAGATGTGCTTCGGGGCGTCTATCTGAAGGGGGTGGGGCTGGATGTGCTCTGGCCGCAAATGACCGCCATGGGTGTCTTAGGCCTCGTCATGCTCACCATCAGCGTGGCTCGCTTCCACAAATCCCTTGATTGAGAATTGCACGACGGCCTTGAAATGCCTCGACGGAATTACGGCTGGTGTCCCGGCGGCGGGCCGATGATGTGAACTTTTGGACCGCGTATGAGTGGGATTACGCGATCGTCCTCCACCTCTTCATGAATTGACGGAACTCAGCTGGACGCGCGGGTGCGGCTTTGAAGAAACCCCAGTGGGCTTCGGGATTGTCCCGCTCAAGACCGGCCGTCTCTGACCGGCTCCTCCCTGTCAGCATGCGCGAAGAATGACTGTCTGACTTAGGCGCATAAATGCTCAAGTCAATGTTGAATGTTTGGTGTTGAATGTTGAATTGCCGGAATGGATGGATTGCCGTTTCTCATCGGAATTAAACATTGAACATTCAAAATTAAACATTATGTCAATCGTCTTACTGACAAAGCGCATTTATGTGCCGAGGACACCTGCTGAGCTAGCTGCGCTTATGATCGGGCAATGGGTATGGTAAAGGAAAAGCGGCTACCTTCGCCGAGGGTGCTGTCCACCCGGATCTTCCCGCCGTGCAGCTCAACCAGATTTTTGGCGATGGCCAGTCCCAGTCCTGCACCGCGCGCTTCCACAGGAACCGACTCGCTCCAATAGAACTTGTCGAACACCTTGTCAAGTTCATGCGGCGGGATCCCACACCCGCTATCAACCACGAACATCTCGACATAGGCCTCGTCTCGCGTCTGTGCTTCGACTCGAATCTCTCCACCCTGAGGGGTAAACTTGATCGCGTTTTGGATCAGATTGGTCAGGATCCGGTTGAGCTTATCCGCGTCCCCGTTGACCCTGGGCACAGTCTGCTGGGGAACGGCTCGCAGAGTAATGGACTTCTCGCGGGCAGCTGTCTGAAAGCTCTCCACCACATCTGCCGCCACATCAAACAGAGAGACCGGGACCATATGCAATTCCATGCGGCCCGCCTCAATTCTGGAGAGATCCAACAACTCATTGATCATCCGCGTGAGTCGATCGATGTTGTGCTTGACCCGTTCCAGAGAGTGGGACTGTTTCTCAGTAAGTGTGCCGGTCAGACCGTCCAGCATATTTTCCACATAGCCCTTAATCGAGGTCATTGGCGTCCGCAGCTCGTGTGATACGATCGAGACGAACGCTGATTTAAGACGATCCAGCTCTTGCAGCTTTTCATTGGCGGTCTGAAGTTCACGAGTCCGTTGCTGGACTCGCTGTTCGAGCGTCCGGTTGAGCTGCTCGAGCTCCTGGTAGGCCTGCTTAACCGCAAGATCCCTATCTTTTAACGACTTGGTCATCTGGCTGAAGACTGTCGTCAATTGCCCAACCTCATCACGCGTCATCGGATCGACCGAGGCGGTCAGGTCACCTCCCGCAACCTGTCTCGCGACCCCGACCAGGTTTTTCAGCGGCGTGGTGATCCGACGCGTCAGCAGAATGGTGGCCAAGATTCCGCTGAAAATAACCACGATCGTGATCAGGACGACGTTGCCGATAATCCTGCTCAAGGCCTGGCTCATCTTCTCCCCGGTCAGTCCGATCTGGACGATGCCAAAGACTCTGGCGGGCGATTCCGCGGTCATGCCTGTCTCAGCCTGCGGTTTCTCCGCCTCAAGGGAGAGCAGGGGAAAAGGAGATTTGTTCTCACTCCCTCGCCTGATCGGTACCGCAAAATCATACAGCAGTTCGCGTTGCCCACCGTTTTCTGCGGCGAACGAAGCGATCACCACCTCGGTTGAGTCCGACCCATATAGCGCCTTAGCGAGGGCCGTGTCCGGATAGATACTTCTCTTGCTCATCGCGGCTAGTTGCTTGCCATCAGGCCCCGTGAAGACGACATAGACACCCTCCTCCACTTCCATCACACCGTTGATGAGTTGGTCTAGGAGCACGAGGTCCTTGGCGACGAGGCCATACCGGCTGTTGTGGGCTAAGTTTTTAACCAAAATGCTCCCCGCGCTGATCAAGGAGCGGGTCATTGAGTCAGCCTGTTGCCGTATGAAGTACCAACTGAGACCAGAGCAGACCGCGATAATCACCAGACTGATGAACACAACAAACTTTGTTCTCAGGCTGATAAAAGCGGGCGCCCTATTCATGTCGCTTCGGTTATTCAACCCAGCCACAATCAGTACACCTCATCGACTATGCTCAGCACATTCGGCGGGATAGTTATCCCAAGATACTCGGCAGTCCCCAGATTCAGCGAAATCCGCTGCTTCGGCAGGAAGGCCTTGGGTGAAGGAACCGTCAGGCCGTCTAGGATGGCCTGTGCAAGTTGGCTCGCCTCCTGGCCTACATCAGCTGAATCTACCCAGAAGCTAATCAAGGCACCTCTGCGCACAAATTCCGGATCGAACCCGATGACGGGCACGCGCCGGTCGAACGCTGCACCCAGGAGAAAAGAGAAGGACTCCTCGGTCAAGACGGTGCTGTCTGATATGAGCCAAAGTGCTTCAATCTCAGGCAAGAGTTCCCGTAGCGCTGTGGGTACTTGTTCTTCGGCCCTCACCTGGCGTTCGATGATCGTGATTCCGAGTTGCCGCGCTTGATGAGTCGCTTCTGCCGACAGGCGAGGGGTTTTTTCTGGATCGTACAGGTAACCAATCCGTTTGAGGTTCGGCATCACAGTATGCAGGATGCTGAGTTGCTGCCCGATTGGAATCTTGACCGAAATCCCGACCATGTTGTTGGCCTTGAGGTCATACTTCGCGGGATGGAGCACCATGCAAAAGACGACCGGGATATCGAAGATTTCGAGCCTAGCCGCAATCGCGGCTTTCAATCCCACTGCAAGTACTAGATCGGCGCCGGAGGCACGTATCTTACTTGCATACTTCCGGCCGAAACTGGCATCGCCTTTCAGGTCATATTCGATGAACTTGGTGTTGCTTGGCATTGAGGATTTGAAGCCACGCACCGCCTGGTTATAGGCGGCGATGTTGGCCGACTTAAGGATGGCAACTTCATGTGCATGGATCGGATCAACTGATAAGGCCACGCTGAGCGCAGCAAGCATGCAAGCCACTATGCATCGAGCTAGGATGGTTGACCGAGGTTGGATTTGAGATCTGTTACGCTCTTGGAAGATCTCTAAATCCGGTGATGGTATAGCGGGGTGCGCTCTCACTGAAGCCCTATCGCTTCTGAAGGTTTGATAATGAATCAGGTTGTAAGTCCGCTGACGATCGTGCCGCAAGGCAAGTGCTCGTTTTCATTCAAGGTAGCACCGGCTATTCCAATCTTACAGAGGTTCGTATCCATAAGACACTCGCCATTCTAAGATTCAAGGCAAAGAGACAAGGATTCCATAAAGATACTGTGTGCCTCCGATTGAGGGACGGTGCCCCATAACTCAAGAGCCCTCACCACGTGCGGTCCTTGTTAGATACAGTTGATTGAGTGTTTCACAAAGGAATGGACTCAATGTGGCCGTTGCCGCTCGAGCTGTGAGCTTTCGCTGGCTGGCTGAGGCAGTCCACCCTGACTATGGTCAAAAATCGCTCTTCTGTCCGACGGTAAGCTTTGCTGGTAGAGAGCGCTGAATGTATGGTGTGCTGGTGCCGCAAGATCCGTTATGGCAAGCGCTTTGCTCGAAGGGTGCATATCGACGGCTTGGAGCGTTCTCGGACCTACACCGAAGTTGAGCTGGCGAAACACTAGGGATTGACCGGTAGAGTTGTCGCTCTACACTCCTGAAACGCAGATCGCGGCGAACGACCAGAGCGAGGCGGATTCTGCTTTCTCTCCAGCAATATCTCAGTCATGCCGGTGCGAGAGTTTTGACGACCAGCAATTACAATTTGAGCGTCAACCAGGCCATGACTCGCCGCTCGATCGTTTCGCCGAGTGGATGTTCCCTGTGGTCGTCGTCGAGAGCATTGAAGACCGAAATGGCTGCTTCGGCTGACCGCCTATTGCCAGCCGCAGCTTCCTGCTCCCAAAAGCGGTAGCCGGCGCGAAGGTTGAGGAGACTATAGCTTTCCACCCTGGTGCCCGGGGACCGGCCAAAGATGTCGAAGGATTCGGCAAAGGGATAACTCGCTGGTCCGACGTAATGCAGCACGGCTTCACCGCTTATGCCATTGTCCCATTCCCCGCGCAGACCAGCGTTCACCTTAGACTCGGGTGCGCCGCGCCGAGAGAGTCCCGTTATGTTCTTCCCGATCTCCTGGTATGAGTAATTGGCGAACCCGGTCAGCCAGGAAGTGGCCTGGAACTCGACCCCGACTTCACCCCCGTAGATCTCTGCCCTGCCTGTGTTCACATTTCTCGAAATGTTGCCAGACGATTCAAGGCCAATAAGGTCTGAGATGCGGTTGAAAAAGAGATCTGCTCTGACTCGGAGGCGGTGGCGATAAAACCATCCCTGGTAGCCGAGTTCATAGGAGAGAATCTCCTCGGGATCAAGATTCTTTGATCCGAGAACAGGATTGGTTGTGGTGAATAGTGGGTTTGGGACTAGAGGGACCAAGCGGGCGTCCTCATGCGTTTCAAATAAGGTCGGAGGCCGATAAGCAACAGAGACTTGAGCACGCAGTGTATGCCCAGGAATGGGGGTGTAGAGGATGGCGAGGCGCGGGCTGAATGTAGGATTGATCTGGGTGTGGAGGTCATATCGTAACCCCCCGACCACGTTGACGGAGGGTGTGGCGGACCATTCACCTTGAACATAAAACCCTAATCGATTTTCATGCCCGAAGGTGGATAAACAGTTACAAGAAAAAGTATTATGGCGATAATTGATCCCGTACGTGAACCGGCCAGATTCTCCAACCTTTAGGGAGTGCTGTCCCTCAACGTTGTAGGTATTGCCTGCAAATTCCAGATCCGAGTTCCCGGTTGGATCCGTGGTCTGGACGAAACCCCTCAATAGGGGATGCGCTAACGCCTCACTGTCGGCGAAAAAACCGTTCCAGTAGGAACGGACAAAGAAGCCTTGGTTCTCATACGCCACATTGGCGTACGGGAGTTTCACGCTCGGTTGGACGAGGGTATTTCCTGCCCCGACGAGCGGTCCGTCATGGGGATTCATATATACGAGGCCGCCTGAGACCGACACCTTCGACAGGCCCGAAAGGGCATATTCGGTCTGGCCGTTGAACTTATAGGACCGAAAGGCGAGAGCGTCGTGATCACGCCACTGGTGATTCTGCTCATACCCCCCCGACAAACGGTACCTGAGTTTCCCTCGCGTGCCGGCATTAATGGCCGAGGTCGAGACGGTCCCTATTTCGCCACCTCCGATTTGCAGGGTCGTGCCTTCCAACTCTTCCGGCGACTTGGTGATGATGTTCACAAGTCCATCGAAGGCATTGAAGCCGTACAGAGCTGCAATGGGTCCTTTGATCACTTCAATCTGTTTGATCTCAGGGAGGGTAACTGGGAGTCCCTTCCAGAACACAAACCCCTGCACATCAATGTAGACGGAGCGTCCATCTACCAAAACTAGCATCTTGTTGGCCAACAATTGATTGTTACCCCGCGCACTCACGTTGAACTCCGCTCCGGTGATCTGCATCACCTCGAGGCCGGGAATGCGGCGAAGGACAGTCGGCACATCGGGGGCGCCTGATTGACGAATGTCCTCAGCTGTAATCACGTACACATTGGAGGGCGCCTGAGAAATGGGTTGTTCGCGGCGTATCGCGGTACTGACTGTTTCTTCCTCTATGAACGAGAACACACCAGAAGAGCCCTCACCCCCATCGGTTGGCTCCGAAACAGCGAGGGTGGGAACCACGGGTGCGATCAGCATCAGTTCGAGCACGATGGCCGCGATCGCGACACGAGGCACGGCATAGGTGGTGGCGTTCGGTGGAGGGACGCCTTCTTCTACGATTCCCTTGCCCTTGGGGAAAAATGTCATCACACAATAAGGACTCAGACCGAAGTGCCCACAACTATGACCAAAATACGAGTGCTCATCTGTCGTTCTCCCCTTCGAGTGGCCTTCCGAACCAGCGCTCTGCCAGGTGCTTGATCTGTGGCGTGTCAAACGGCTTTAGGAGGTACGCTTGTGCACCCGCGCGGATAGCCGAGATAACGTTTTCTCTGGCGCTAGCCGCTGTGACGATCACCACCGGGATCGACGGATGGCGATCCCGGATCTGACTTAACACCTCCAACCCATCCATTCCTGGCATACGAATATCCAAGAATACGCCACTGGGGACGAGGCGCTCCAGCTTTTTGAGAGCCGCACGTCCATCTGCTGCAGTTTCTACCAGATACCCATACGATTCTAAACGGTCTTGAAGGACCTGTCTGATGTCCGGATCGTCGTCCACCACAAGAATTTGCTTTCTCATTGTCCTGCTTTCCCGCTTCTGTGGCCCTCGGTTAGCCTGCACGCCCTGGCTTCACTGGCTGAACCCTGTGCAAGAGCTGTGCTCGCGCAGAAAATATGACTTGCTGCTGCGCGACGCCCCGCCCCTCTTCCAATAAGATACAAATTCCGAACAAACCGATACACCCCGTTCCCGGAGTAGTTCAAAACAAATAACAATTCACCCAGGTTGTCAACGGGTTCACTGTGTCCTTTGTGCTGGCAAGTAGATTGCGTTTGCTCCCTGTGTGAATGAGGTCTGTGGCCCGAACAAGGAGTAAGTCATGTCAACGAACCAGAGCCGAGTGAGCCATGACCTGCAAAGGCTGCTGAGCGACCACATTCGCCATGAGAACCATCAGCGTCATTGCACCGACGTTACTGACAGCGATAAAGGTTGCGAACATTCCTATTATGAAAGCGTTAGGCCCAAATGATTGCGACCGCATACCCATGCATGATGATCCGCAACGTCGTGTTGGAGCAGGGGAATGTTCATCTGAAGAAAAAACCGTCGGAACAGCACAACCTCGGTGGCATGGTTGGCAGCAGCAAGGCCATGCAGGATGTTCTCGCACTGATCCGGACTATCTCCGGGTCGGATGCGACCGTGCTGATTAGCGGTGAAACGGGTTGCGGGAAGGAACTCGCCGCGAGGCTCATTCACCAACTAAGCAAGCGCGGGCATCGACGCTTCGTGACGGTCAATTGCGGGGCCATCCCTGAAGCGCTGCTGGAGAGTGAGCTGTTCGGTCACGAGCGCGGCGCCTTTACCGGTGCCGTCAGCCAGGCCAAAGGCAAGTTCGAGTTGGCTGAAGGCGGCACGATTTTTCTGGATGAAGTCGGTGATTTGCCTCCACCCGTTCAAGTCAAACTCCTGCGCGTGCTACAGGAAAAGGAATTTCCGCGAGTCGGAGGCACCGCCGACATCAAAGCAGACATTCGTGTGATCGCGGCGACCAATCAAAATCTGGAAGCCATGATGGAGCGAAACCAATTTCGTCATGACCTGTACTACCGTTTGAACGTCATTCCGCTCTACGTCCCCTCCTTGCGGGAGCGACTCGAAGATCTACCGGAATTGGCCCGGCACTTCATCACGCGGTATGCGGATCGCACCGGCAAACCGATCCAGGGTCTCACTCCTGAAGCACTGAATCTCTGTTTCTCCTATACGTGGCCGGGAAATATCCGTGAGCTCGAGAATGCGATGGAACGGGGTGTCATCCTCGCGTCGGAGCATTGCACGTTCATCACTCGAGATCTTCTTCCCCCTGCGCTTCGCGATCCAGCCCTCCCCACACCGGCGCTTGACCTGACAGCGCTCGTGACTCGCATGGATTGGGCTTCTTTGTTGCAGTCTCTCCGACAAACGGGATCGCTCACAAATGTCCTTGCTCGACTCGAATGGGCAATCACGAATCGGGTAGTGGCCGAGTATGGCGGTAACAAGAGTCGCGCTGCGCGAGCCCTGGGCCGTACGTACCGGTGGCTGCGAAAGCTCGAAAGCGAAATGAGCGATCAAGACACTTCTCCCACAGAACAGAACCGTAGCAGCGAACCCTAACCGCGCCCTGCTTCCTGCTCCTTTCGATTCCAAACTCCAGCGTGCAGCGTATCGCTAAGAACGGCTGTTCGATCTCTAGGGCACTGAGAATGGCTCCAGGAACCTCTAGTCCTCCAGCCTGTCAAAACTAGCCATCCGCTGTCCTTGAATCTGATCGTGGGCGGACACCCGTTTGGACTTCTTGGATTTGATTGAACCTAGAGCCGGCGGTTTAGGAAAGCGTTCCCGGAATCAAACTCTGCAGCACTCAGGCTCACTCAGGCCAACGAGAACCCAGAGTTAGAGGAAAAACGAACGTTGGCTGGAGCAGGCTGGAATGAGCTGGAGTGAGGTGGAGTTGAGCACAACATGAGCACAGTCGGGCTGTTGGATTCAGCTGAAGGCTAGTCGCTTGGTTCCCACTCGCCGTCCAGAATTCCTATGATGGCTCGTTGGAGGTTCGCAAGGCTGACTGGCTTGGTGAGAAACGCCTGCACCCCGCACGCCAATGCCTCAGCCTTCGTATGGTGATCTCCAAACGCCGTCATCAGAATGATCGGGCAGGACGGGGACAGGGCTCGCATGGTTCTCACATATTCGAAGCCGCCTGCGGGCATCCGAAGGTCCGTCAGGACTAAGTGAGGCTCTACGTCCCTGATCTGTTGGATGGCTCCATTCCCGTCAGTCGCTTCGGCGACCTGCAATCCCAGCTCGTATAAGACATCACGCAACAAGCTTCGGTAGTCGTCGTCGTCGTCGACCACCAGTACCAGTTTCCCCTGGTGGTTGTGCCGAACGGGCATGCCTTTCTTTCCATTGTATGGATGCAGAGAAAACCCTCGACCAGTATGAGGAAACAACTCTCATGCCGAGCTTCAATCTGTTGATTATCAATAACTTCTGCACGCGGTCCTTGTCCTCATGGGGCAGAATGTCTCCGTGAAGCGGGAATGATAGGACCAAAACGCAACAGATTATTGCTGGAACGAAGGCGCGACTTTTGGCAAGAAGAGCGTGAACGTGGTCCCCTGGCCGGCCATACTGTCCACCGTAATGGATCCGCCGTGTTCGTGAACGATCCCGAGGACCACCGTGAGGCCCAGGCCGGTCCCTTTCCCGCGTTCTTTGGTTGTGACAAAGGGCTCAAAGATTTTCGGTAGGACATCGGGCGGAATTCCGTGTCCGGTATCCGCAACTGTCAGCCTGATGTGGTGCTCTCCTTCCCGGGCGGCAGCCACACGCAGGGTGCCGCCCTCGGGCATGGCCTGCACCGCATTGAGAACAAGATTCAGCAAGACCTGCATCATGAGATCGCTATCCCCGTGGATTTGCGGTAAATCCTCGTCGTGCTCGGATACCACCTGAATGCAGTGTCGGCTCAGCCGTTCCTCGACCGCATCCAGACAATTCTTGATCACTCCCCGCAGGTCCAGGGGTCCGAAGTTGGGTGGACCACGCCGGGCAACGGTGAGCAACTGATTCATCAGCCTCGTAATGCGTTCAACCTGTGCGGCAATTATTTCCAGACCTTTTTTCATCGTCTCATCGTCCGTCCGTCGCATCAACAGTTCGGCTCGCCCTAAAATCACGTTCATCGGTGTGCCGATCTCATGGGCCATACCCGCGGCGAGCGTGCCCAATTCTGCTAATCGCTCCGTGAGACGGAGTTGCTGCTGCGTCTCACTCAGAACTTGCCGGTTCTGAGTCAGTCCTTTTTCCAGTTCACGAGTGAAGCCTGTCAACTGATTGACGGCATACTCCTGTCCTTCCGAGGATTTCTCGATGTATGCCTCGAGGGCCAATTGCATGTCCAAGAACATGATTTTGGTCAAGGCGATGCGGATGGCCACGTACTTGGCCGGCTGGGTGCGAAACCTCTCAAAGATCAGCGGCTCCAGGAGCGACAGGTAGAGGGCATAGGCCCCCAAGTACCACTCGGGGGTCAACCCCAGACGCGCATGGACCTGGCCAATCCGCCGCCGCCCTTCCTCATAGTCTTGGTCATAGGGACCCGTTACCAGTGAGAGGAGGTATCGCTTCTGGGCCTCCAGCAGCCGGGTGCTGATCAGCTCGTCCGTGAGGAATGTTCTCGTTTCGGGAAAGGACAGGAGATGACGGTAGAAGGCCCCCACTAACTCATCCACGTGCTGGGCCATGATCGGCTGGAGGGCCGTGAGGGCGACTTCCTCTTCTTTTGTGAATCGCAGAAATTCTTTGCGGGTTTCCCAGTCGTCCACGGCCATGGTTTCGGACTCCTCCCGGCTAGAGGCACGAGCATGGTCTTCGGAATGCTATGCGCAGGGAAAGAGGCGTGCTGTCCACTGCGCGAAAAAGGGTCATATTCTAAAAAAGACTGTCGCTCGATGCAACAGCTGATCGGCCAGACGTGATCAACGGGTGGCCGATCCTGAACCGGCGCCGTGTTCGTACAGCGCTTGGCGCAATAACGTTTGGAGCGAGGCGGTGAATCACCTTGTGATTTCAAAGAGACTCCAACTCATTCACGCCTTGTTTCAAAATCAACTGTTGTTGAGCGCCCTGTTTGGACGCCTTCCTAGCGGTACCACCAGCAGCAAAAGGCTCGAAATCGCCGCTCGCAGGAGGTGCGGCGATAGGAGGAGATACCCAACAGACTCAGCCGGCGTTCGAGAGTATTCCGGCGCGTCTTTTCACCGATCCCCTTGAAGCAGATCGGGCATCGCGGGTAGTATGCCACAGTTCATACCGTTACCCTTTGCTCTGGGGTAAGTTACTTTCCTTTCTCGCGCAGGAATCTCGGTCGGTCCCTGACCGAGATCACCCTGATCAGATCCCGCACAGACAGAATTCCCACGATCTTGTGGATCTCCGTCACTGCCAGGTGGCGAACACCCTTTTCGGCCATGAGCTCGCTCGCATCGTGAATCGTGCGGTTGATATCAATGTCAATCACCGGATGGTTCATGAGCGAGCCAACGCGGATGAGGCCAGGATCCAGGTTGTATGCCAGGGCTTTACGAACCATGTCGCTCTCGGTCACGATGCCCACCGGTTTTCCAGTTTGAGACACGAGCAGAGAGCCGACATGCTTCTCCGCCATCCGCCGCGCCGCAGCCAGAAGAGTCTCCCCATTGTCAATGGTTTCAATCGACGTCCGCATGAGCACACTGAGCGGCCGGTAGACGTCGTCCAGTGCGCGGGCCGGGCCGGCCTCGGCCTCAACAAAATACCTGACAAGGTCCCGCACTGAGATTAACCCGACAATGCACCCTCCCTCCGACACACACAGATGCCGGACATGGTTGATTTCCATGAGATGGCTTGCATCCAGCAACGGCTGGTCAGGGGTGATCGTCAGGAGGGGCCTCGCCATGATCTGAGCCACCGTGGTTTGCGACACGTTTAACCCTTGCGCGATCACCTTGCGGACAAGGTCTATCTCAGTGACGATCCCCACGATCCTGTGCCCTCCTCCGCCGGGCTCTACCGATCCCACCAGCACAGAGCCGATGCTTCGCTCTCGCATCCGAACAGCTGCGTCAACGATGGTGGCGTCCTGGGCAACCACTTCAAGGTCTCGATGCATGGAACTGCCGATGGTTCCCCCTGACTGTGCAGTCATGTGCGCCCCCTTCGTTCGCTGTCAGCGCTCATTATCATTTGTTGTTGGATCGGCTCAAGGATAGGCCAAGTCGCATGAGAAATCGACCAGTCATCATTGGCCTTCTGGGTCGGGATTTTGGCGCGGGTAAGTCAGGCGTTTTTGGATCGGAGTGTTACCTCTCCTTCCAGTGACGCGACTACTATGAGCCCCAATCCAAAAATCATTTCGCGGCGCCAGGCCGAAATGCCGCAGGTGGAGTGGCGAACGAGGCGATGGTCTCACCCGCCCAACCCCGGCGCGCGGCTCGACTGAGCTCGCCGAAGTCCAAGACGCGGTCTTTCACCGAGCGCGCGCAACGGAAGGGCCCCACCGCGCACACAGCGGGACAGGCACGGCTCGGCTGAGCTCGCCGAAGTCCGGCGAGGCTGGAGCCAGTCCCCCTGGGGCTGTTCGCCGCGACAGGACCCGCGAAATAGACCACCGAGACCAGACTTATTTTCGGATTGGCTTAGTAGTCGCTACGGCTGCTATCTTGGCGCCTGGCCGATGATGTGAACACGTGGACCTCGCGGGAGATGCATCATGCGGTCGTCGTCCGGCTCACCGCCTAACACCCACTCGAACAGTCGCTTCGCATCCTCCAGCTCCGGCTCTTTCGGAATGCCGTACTGTTCTTTCTGCATCGGTTCGTCGTAGAGGCCGATGCAGCCGTGGGAGGCGGGATAGCCCGGCATGTCGCGGCCATGAATCCAATAAGACACGCCTGTCCGATTCACATGGAACCGGAGCGCATAGTTCATGGGATAGGGACGATCGGTTCCCTCGATCGTAAAGAGACTGGATTGATGGCGGCGATGGGCTGCCGTCAGACGAAACTCTCCCGTCGGAGTTTCGTCGTGTCCGTTCCCTGAGGCGATGGGCACAGCAAATCGCAGTGCACCGTATTCATAGGCGCCGAGGAACTGTTCAGCCAGATCGATCAGGATGAATTGCTCGTCTTGTTCTGCGACTGGATAGAACAAGGGAAGCGGAGCAAACGAATCGAGGGTGTCAAGTCTCCTGGGGACTTTAATAGACGCGCCGGAACGTGCGTGGCGCCGGTCGATCCGGTTGAACCGGGCCACCTCGATCCAATCCTCCCCGAACAACTTTTCCAGCGATTCGCCGGATCGAAGGGTGCGGCAGTCCCACTCGACAGTTGTATCACTCGGATAGACGATGTCGCAGGGTCCTCGGTGCTTCTTGGGAGGTTCTGCTTCAGAGACAAATGGAAGGAGTGCCAACACTATCAACGCGAGGAGTATCAACGTGGTGCGTCGTTCGTATCGTGTCTGAAGAGATGAGCATATGGCGTATGGCTTATGGCCGATTGCATATGAGCAGAACGGGTACATGATTGTCTTTGTCTATGCTATACGCCATCAGCTATCAGCTCCGCTCTCTGCAGGGAGACGCTTCACCCTCTGCTACGGCACCGTCTGCCAGGATCCCTCCGCCCAAACATAGTTTTGCCGCTGAGGATCAGTCTCCAACCGTTGCAGAAGGACAAATCGACTGCCGCTTTGTTTATACAACTGCTCGGCTTTGTGTTCCATCAACATCGCCAGGTGCGCATCGGGCGTTGCTCCTGAGACGGTCACCGGAACGAAGATCTGGCCTTCCACTCCGCGGAAGACCTGGGTGACATCGACGCGGGGGTTGGATACATGTGGCTCTTCATGGAGAGCGACCATGTATCGCTGCAATACAGCCAGCTCATGTTGGTCCAACTCGGCTCGCAACCGGTCATTATGATTCATCAGCACCTCAATTCGTTGTTCGTGAAGACTTCGGCGAGCTCCCCTCGACTGGCTCGGCC
>Ga0209640_10002508_pt1 | contig 15997 bp, 14 predicted proteins | sample RifCSP10_1_FD_184018 | JGI IMG/M metagenome (GOLD analysis project Ga0209640, IMG submission 184018) | Soil microbial communities from Rifle, Colorado - Rifle CSP2_sed 10_1 (SPAdes) (version 2) | ecosystem: Environmental > Terrestrial > Deep subsurface > Rock core/Sediment | place: Rifle...
GCCGATGGCGCCCGCCAGCAGACCGATCGGCAACACCCAGCCGCCGGCCCCCGACGGGAGGCCGCTGGTCGGCGCCGCGATCGCGCCCAGGATCAGGCTTCCGGTGGTCGAGGGAGGGAGCGCCGCTGGGCGCAGGACCTGTCGCACGGCGAGCGGGAAGCGCACGAGGTCCTCCTCGAGCCGGCCGCGGCGTACGAGGACGTCCAGCTCCCAGGTCCCCACGACCGGCGTGTATGCGCCGCGGAGCTCCCAGAGCCACGGCTGGCTGCCGCGCTGGGCGAGCGCCACGTCGGTCGGGAGATCGGACCCTGCTGGCGGGATGAAGCTGATGGCCACCTGGGCGACGTCCCCGCGGCCCACACCGGTGAGCGGGTCACTGACCGCGAACGAGTAGGACTGCACCCCCGGCTCGGGGAGATCGACAACGCCGTGCACCCTCGACTCGCCGCTCTCGCCGTACAGGTGGGCGACACCCAGCCTGGGGTCGACGTTCGAGGGCGGGCGGCCGGTGGCCGGGGGCAGGCTGACCATGGTCGTACCCACCGCGACCGCGATCGCCGCCACCGCCAGCTCCAGTCCGACGATCGCGGCCATTGACCGGCCGCCGCGGTTGCGAGCCAGGAAGAAGTTGGCCGCCCCGAGTCCCAGGGCCGCCGAGACCAGCGCGGCCTTCGCCAGCAGCAGGTTGCCGTAGCTGGCGGCCGCCAGCTCCCGGGAGTCTCCGACCACCAGCGGCGAGTTGGCCAGCCCCGTCAGGACCACCATCGGGGCGGCGACGAGCGCCACTCGGGCGTGGGCGCGTAGGGCACGCCGTCCCGCCTCGTGGCCCTCGCCGGTCGGGCTCGATGCCCGCCACGCCAGCAGCCCCAGTGCGGGCAGGGCTCCGAGCCAGGCTGCAACGGCCAGCAGGTGGATCGCATCGACCAGGCCAAAGGGCGGGCCGCCCAGTGACGCGGCATGCCCGGTCAGGCTCAGCCCCAGGATGGTGGCCGTCGCCCCCGCCCCGCACAGCGCCAGGGCCACCGTTCCGTCGCCGCTAGGGAGCGGATCCGACCCGGCGGGTGCGGTTCGGAAAGCCTTGGCGCCGGCCACCAGGAACACGAACAGCAGGCCGATCATCGCGACCCGCATCGCGATCGCGAACGGCGTCCATCCGAACGGCTCGGCAAAGTCGAGGTGGACCGCCGGATGCCCGCCGGGCTGCCCGGGTGGCCCGAAGGCGGCGCTCGCGGCAAACGTGAGATGAATGGCGAACGCGGCGAGGCCAATCGCAGCCAGCGAGGCCAGGATGCCCCACGGGACCTGGGCCGCCGTCGCACCGATCCAGCGCCGATGCACGAGCCAGACCAGGACCGTGCCGACCAGCAGCAGGGCGACCACGGTCGCCACCCAGCGGGCGGCAATGGCGTACGGGTCGGGGGGCGTGACGGTCTCCGTTGGAAGGGTCCCGGGCGGAGGTGGTTGGGTGCCAGTCGGATCCACCAGGAAGGCGAACAGGCTGGCCGTGGGATGGCCGTCCACCGCCGACACGACGGCGAAATCGACCGTGTAGGTGTCGGGGTCCAGGGCGGGCAGCGAGGCGGTCACCACCTGCCGGGTGGAATCCAGGCGCGGGGTCCCGAGGCCGACGATCGGCTGCTGCGCCGAGTCGAGGACCCTCAGCCTGAGCGAGGCGGGATCAACAGCCTCGCTGAAGAACAGCACCACGTTGGGCGGTGACGCGGGAACGACGCTGCTGGGCGCCGGATCGGCGTCGACCAACATCGCGTGGGCGACGATCGGATTCGGCACCAGGCTGCTGCCCGCTACCCCGAGCAACCCGAGCGCCAATGCCCACCGCAGGAGCCGGCGCCGGCGGGATCGGTCAGTCTTCGGCAAAGAAGGGGTCGTCGCCATACACGTCCAGCCAGGACCGTCGCATCTGGCGAATCGTGGCGGTCAGCACCGACTCGGGCGTTTCGGGCGGGAGCAGCGAAGCGACCCGGCTTCGGACCTGCTCGCTGCTCTCGACACCCAGCAGGCCCAGGTAGTCCGCCACCCGCTGAGCCTGTGTCCGGCCCTGGCCCCAAGTCCGCGCCATGACCTCAGCCTCGTGGATCAGGGCCTCGGCGTATTCATCTTCGGATCGCTCCAGCTCGGCGAGCAGCGCCGGCACGGCGTCGATGCGCGGGTCGGAGTAGGCCCACCGGATGAAGGAGTCGAGGGACCCGGGTGGCCGCTCGTCGTGCCCGTGGTGGAAACCGCGCAGGTATTGCTCGCGCTCGGCTTCAGTTCGGGTCAGCGCGATCTGGGCGATCTGCCGCATCTCGGGCGTCCAACGCCGGAGCGACTCGACGAACTGCCGGAGGGTGAGCGACCCGGCAGGCTGGTGCCGAAACCGGTGCTCATGAGCCTGCTCCACGGACGCCTATACTACCGGCCGTGCCCCGCCGACCGACGACGCCGGCCTGGTCCGGGCTGGTCCTTGCGGCCCTCACCTTCCTCGTCCTGGCCTCATCCGCGAATCTGAGCGCCTTGGCCGGCGGCCGGCCGCTGCGTTACCTGGGCGGTGAGATGGGCACCCTCGATCCGGCGTTTATCGCGAGCGCTGCGGACGTCCAGCTGCTCCTTCAGCTGTATGCCGGCCTGACCCGGATCGACGAGCAGGGCGCGGTATACGGCTCGCTGGCCGAAGGCTGGACGGTGAGTGACAACGGCCAGACTTACACCTTCCGACTGCGAGACAACCTCCGCTTCAGCGATGGCACCTCGCTCACCTCGGATGACGTGCGTCGCTCATGGCTGCGGGTTCTCGACCCGGCCACCGGTGCCCTGGCGCCCGACGTCCTGACGGTCATTGACGGGGCCGCCGATTGGCGGTCCGGCGTCGGTTCGGCCGATGAGGTTGGGATCGAGGTACCCGACGAGCGGACGCTGGTCGTCCACCTGCGGCACGCCGCCAGCCATTTCCCGGCCCTGGTGGCCACTCCCACGGCAGCCGTGGTGCCGCCGGCGGCCGACAACTCGCCGAATTGGCAATCGGTCGACGACTTCGTCGGGTCGGGACCGTACCGGGTCGATCGCCTGGACGGCACCACCCTTGTCCTCACCGCCAACCCGGAATACGTCGCCGGCCCGCCTCCCATCGATCAGATCGATTGGTTGGCCGACGTGGACACGAGTGCGCCCGAGGCGTTCGTCGCCGAGGAGGTCGACCTGGTCAGCGTGTTCCCGGGCGACGCCTCGTGGATCGCATACGACGCCTCCCTGGGGCCCTACCTCCACGAGGAGGCCGCCCTCAGTGTGCAGTACTTCGGCTTCGACACCACGCGGCCGCCCTTCGACGACAGCCGCGTCCGGCGAGCCTTCCTGCTCGCCTTGGACCGACCGCGCCTGGTCGAGCTCGCCGATGGGCCAGCTGCCACCGTCGCTACCAGTCTCGTCCCGCCGGCGCTGTGGCCGGAGGGCATCCCGGAGGACGAGTCAGCCGACCCCGACGAAGCGAGGCGCCTGCTGCGGGAGGCGGGGTACGCCTCGGGGGCTGAGCTTGGCCAGATCACGGTCAACGCCACCAGCCTGAACGTAGCGCCCGCGGTCGCGGTCTGGCGCGAGGAGCTGGGCGCGGACATCGCGATCGAGTCCATGGACTTCAGCGACTTCCTCCAGGTCCTGCCCGAACGATCGCCCCAGGTCTTCACCATCAACTGGATCACCGACTACCCGTCCCCGTACGCGCTGTTCGGGCTGCTCCTGCTCCCGGACGCGGCCTCCAACTACGGGCGCTGGACCGATGCGGAGTTCGTTCGGCTCATGGAGGAGGCTGCCCGCGCCACCGACCCCGGGGCGCAGCGATCGGCGTATCTCGCCGTGGAGGCAGAGGTCGATGCCCAGGCGCCGGTGATCCCCTGGTCGTGGGACGTCTCGCACTGGCTGGTGCGTGACGGGCTCAACGGGGTCGGCAACCTGACCGTCGGCCTGCTGGACCTGGGGAGGGTGTCGTGGGCCGACTGAGCCGTGGCACGGCTCCACTGCTCCTGGGCGGGCTCCTGGGCGGGCTCCTGGCTGTTCTGGTCGTGGCGCCGGCCCCCAGCCGCGCCGGGGGCGGGTTCGCCGATCTGAACGCCGATGCCACCTTCGGGGCGGACATGACCTTCTCGGCGAGCTGGACCGGAGCGCCTCCCGACCGGGTGGAGCTCCTGCTGGGCTTTGGTGGCGAGGAGCGCCTGGTCGTCCCGGTCGAACTCGTTTCCGGGCAGCTCGACTATCGCCGCGACCTGGCCAACGGCTACCTGCCGCCCAACACCCCGGTCGCGTACCGATGGCGTGCGGTCATCGGCACCCAGGTCACGGTCAGCCCCGAACGGTCGCTCCTGTACGACGATGCCCGCCCGGGGCTCGACTGGCGCCAGGCGCAGGTCGGGTCGGCGACGGTGCATTGGTACGATGCCAACGAGGCCATCGCGCGCCGCTTCGGCGACCTTGCCGGTGGCGCCGCCGACGCCGCGGCGGATCTGCTCGGGCACCCCCTCGCTGATCCGATCGACATATTCGTATACGGCGCGCGGGAGGACTTCCAGGAGGCCGTTGGGCCTGGGGCGCGAGAGTGGATCGGGGCCGCCACGTACCCGCACCTGCGGACCGTGCTCATGTGGCTGGGAGCGGGATCGACCGCCTACCTGGACACGACGCTGGCGCACGAGGTCACGCACGTCGTGTTCAACGACGCCACGGCCAACCCGTTCCATGAGCCGGCGACATGGCTGAACGAGGGGACGGCCACCTGGTCCGAGCTGGCCAATGCCGACACGGAGCGCGACCTGGTGAGCCTGGAGGCGCGCAGAGCCGAAGGCCTGATGGCCTTTGCCGCGCTGACCGACCAGTTTCCCATCGACACGCGCGGCGCCAGCCTGGCCTACGCGGAGGGGACGACCATGGTGGACCTGATCATCCGCGATTTCGGCACGGATGCCATGGCCGCCATCGCCGAGGCGTATCGGTCCGGCGCGACCGACGAGGATGCCATCCTGGCCGGGACGGGCGTCAGCTTCGAAGCCCTGCGTGAGGAGTACTTCGCCGCGTTCGGGGTGACCGAGCCGGATCCGATCGAGCCACTCCCGCTGGGGCGGTCGGACGTCCCCATCCCGCCCCAGGCAGGGATGGAACTGGCCCCCTCTGCCGAGCCCCAGCCCGGGTCAGGCGAATCGCAGGACGTGGCGTGGTGGCTCATCATCGGTTTCATGGCGCTCGGAGCCGTGTTCGTCGCAACGGTGGTCCTGCGGGCGCGGCGCGCCCAGCCGCCAGCGGGTGGAGGCAACGGTTGACGGCGCTGGGCGGGCAGGCGCGCGTGCGGCGGATCCGACCGGGGTGGGTGTTGAGCATGGCGCTGGCCCTGGGCGTGCTGGGGTTCGTGGCTGCCGCGCAGTGGAACAGCGAGGTCCAGCGTACGTCGTACACGACCTCGGCCCAGCAGGCACTCGCCGCCCAGGCCCTGACCCTCGAGCAGGAACAGGAGGTCCTGCAAGCACAGCTGGCGGGCGTTGAGGCGGAGCTGACCGAGATCCAGCAGCAGAGCGAGGGATCCCAGAGCGCCCTGGCGGAGGTCAATCGGGAGGTGCGCGGGGCCCGCCTTGCCGCCGGGCTGACCGCGGTCAGGGGGCCGGGCATCGTGATCGAGATCGCCGACTCACGCCGGACGGTCCCGGCGGGCGAGAATCCGGCCAGCTACATCGTCCTGGCCGACGACCTGCGCGATCTGGTGGTGGCCCTATGGCACGCCGGCGCGGACGCCGTCACGATCAACGGGGAGCGCCTGGTCGCGACCAGCTCGATCTACGGCGTCGGGTCAGCCGTGCTGGTCAACACCGCGTTCCTGTCGCCCCCGTTCCGCATCGAGGCCATCGGCCCGGGCGACCTCGAAGAGCGCTTCCGCGTGGACGCCGCGTACCTGGGGCGCGTGGCGCAGCGGATCGAGGCCTTCGACCTCGAGTTCGCCACCCTGTCGGCCGACGACCTCCAGCTGCCCGCGTTCATCGGCTCCACCAGCCTGCGCTGGGCGGTACCGCTAGATGAGGCGCCCTGATGCGCACGTGGGTGGCGCAGGTCAGCCTGGCGTTGATTGCGCTATTGATCGGGATCACGCTGGTTGCCCAATTCCGCTCGCAGGCGCGTCCGACCGCGCTTTCGAGCCTGCCCGTCGCAGAACTATCGACCCGGATCCAGACCCTGTCCGACGCGAATCGCCAGCTCCGGACCGCCCTGGCGGAACAGCGTGACCTGCTGGAGGAGTACGAGGCCGCCGGCGCCCAGGGCTTCAGTGCGCTCGACGTGAGTCGCGAGGAGATGCGGCGGATTCGCGCGTTCGCCGGGCTGTCGGCGGTCGAGGGTCAGGGAATCGTGGTGCGGGTCAGCGGGTCGCTGGACGCGATCGCGGTCAACGACCTGCTCAACGAGCTGCGGAACGCCGGCGCCGAGGCTCTGAGCCTGGACGACGTTCGCGTCACCGCCTCGTCGGTCGTGGTCCAGGGAGCCCGAACGCTCGAGATGGACAAGGTGGCCATCGGTCGGACGTTCAGACTGCTCGCCATCGGAGATGCGGATGGCCTGGTGGCGGCCCTCCAACGGCCAGGCGGGATCGTGACCCAGCTCGAGCAATTCGTACGCGCCACCATCACAGTCAGTCCATCCGAAGCCCTCCAGCTGCCGGCCACCGCCCGGGACCTGGCTCCCCGCGCGGCGGTCCCGGTCGAATGAGGCACGCGGGCGATGAATGACCTGATCGAACGCGCGATTGATGCGGCCACCGGCTCGGGAGCCGCGTATGCCGATGTCCGGATCGTGGAGCACCAGGCGGAGGCGCTGACGGTCAAGAACGGCTCGCTGGCGGCCGCCAACAGCGAACGGTCGGCCGGATTTGGCGTTCGGGTGCTGGTCGATGGGGCGTGGGGATTCGCCTCCAGCCAGGACCTCGACCTGGACGAAGCCCAGCGCGTGGCGCGCCTGGCGGTGGCCATCGCCCGGGCCAGCCGGCTGGCCGGCGGGCCGCCGGTGGTGCTGGACGACACGCCGCCCGCAGCCGGCCACTGGGGCACGCCCTACGTCGAGGACCCATTCGCCGTGTCGCTGGAGGAAAAGCTGCGCATCCTGTTCGAGGCGGATGCGGCGATGGCCCGGGCTGGCGGGATCACCCTGCGTGAGGCGACCATGGAGGCTGACCGCGACCGGAAGCTGTTCGGATCAAGCGAAGGCGCGCGGCTGGAGCAGGATCTCGTGTCGTGCGGCGCGGGCATCGTGGCGACCGCGGTCAACGACAACGAGACCCAGGAGCGCAGCTATCCAAAGTCCATCGGCGGCCAGGTGGTCGGCGGCGGGTTCGAAGCCATCCGGGACATGGATCTGCCCGGACACGGCCAGCGCATCGCCGAGGAGGCAGTGGCCCTGCTGGACGCGCCGCAGTGCCCGTCCGGCGAGATGACGGTCATCCTCGAAGCCTCCCAGGTCGCGATCCAGGTCCACGAGTCGTGCGGCCACCCGACCGAACTGGATCGGGCCCTCGGCATGGAGGCGTCGTTCGCCGGCACCAGCTTCCTGACCGTGGATCGCCTGGACCGGTTTCGGTACGGCTCTGACATCGTGAACATCGATGCCGATGCCACCGCGGCTGGCGGGCTCGGGACGTTCGGATGGGACGACGAGGGCGTCGCGGCCCAGAACGTCCCGCTCGTCAGCGGTGGCCAATTCGTGGGCTACCTCACCTCGCGCGAAACGGCGCCGGTGATCAATCGGCGCTCGATGGGTAGCAGCCGCGCGGCGAGTTGGCGCAATTTGCCGCTGATCCGGATGACGAACGTGAGCCTACGCCCTGGCGCGGCCGGAAGCCTGGACGACCTCATCGCCGATACGGACGAGGGCATCCTGCTCGGGACGAACCGGTCGTGGTCGATCGACGAGCGGAGGCTGAACTTCCAGTTCGGGACCCAGGTCGGTTGGCTCATTCGGAAGGGGAAGCTGGCGGAGATGGTCCGCAACCCGACCTACACCGGGATCACGCCGCGTTTCTGGGGATCGTGTGATGCGATCTGCAGTGCCGACGCGTGGACGCAATGGGGCGAACCGTACTGCGGCAAGGGTGAGCCGATGCAGACGGCCAGCGTGGGCCATGGAGCCGCACCGGCGCGCTTCCGCAAGGTCCAGGTCGGGGTCGGCCAATGGTAGGCCGCGACGTGGCGGCGGCCGCGCTGGGTCGATTGGAACGCGGATATGAGGGTGAGGCCTCGGTCATTCAGCGCCATGCGGCATTGACCCGATTCGCCGGGTCGCGGATTCATCAGAACCTGGCCGAGGAGGACGCGACGCTCCGGGTCCGGATTCGCCACCACGGGCGAACGGGGGTGGCGGTCACCAACCGGTTGAGCCCAGCCGGCCTGGAAGAGGTCGTGGCCCGCGCCGCCCTCATCGCTGCCCACGCGGCCTCGGAAGCAGACCCGCCTCCCCTGGCCGAGCCGCCGGGCGAATCGGTCGATTCAGATCTGGGCTGGATTGAGGCCACCGCAGCCGCCGACCCTGGGGCCCGGGCCGCCGGCGCGCGCACCGTGATCGATGCCGGAGTCGCCCGCGGGCTGACCGCCAGCGGGGCGTTCTCGACCGAGGCCCAGCAGCGCACGGTGGTCAACACCGGCGGGCTGGTGGCCTCGCATCGGGTCACCCAGGCCAAACTGGTGACGGTCATGCACGGGCCGGCTGGAGAGACTGGCTATGCCCAGTCCATCAGCACCGACCTGTCCACCATCGATGCGCAGGCGGTCGGCGAGGAAGCGGCCGAGCGGACGGCCCGGGCGGCCGACCCCACCGACCTGGCGCCCGGGGAGTACCCGGTCGTGCTGGGCGAATATGCCGTGGCCGAGATCCTGGAGTACCTGGCGTTCATGGCGTTTTCGGGGCTCGCGATCGAGGAGGGTCGCGCCTGCGTGGAGCTGGGGCAACCGGCGTTCGGTTCCAACGTGACCATCTGGGATGACGGGCAGGACCCGGCGGGCATCCCCAGCGCGATCGACTTCGAAGGCGTCACCAAGCAGCGGGTCGACCTCATTTCGCACGGCGTGGCCCGCGCGACGGTGCATGACGGCGCCACGGCGCACCGCGCGGGGGTGCCGCGCACCGGACATGGGCTGCCTGCCCCCAACACCTTCGGTCCGCTGTGCTGGAACCTGTTCATGGCCCCTGGCGAAACACCCCGCTCATCGCTCGCTCAAGGAGTCGAGCGGGGGCTGCTCGTGACCCGATTCCACTACGTGAACGTCGTCCACCCCAAGAAGGGAATCCTGACCGGGATGACCCGGGACGGGACGTTCCTGATCGAGAACGGGACGGTCGCCGGCCCGGTTCGGAACCTGCGCTTCACCCAGTCCATCCCCGACGCCTTCTCGAATATCTCGGCCATCGCGGCCGAATCCCGCCTCGTGGGAGCCGACTACACTGGGATCGTGAGCCGCGTGCCCGCGGTGCGGATCGACGCTTGGAACTTCACCGGCGCCACCGCCAACGAGGCAGACGTTTGATGGCCGTCCCGGTGGAGCTTCAGCTGGGCGACCGGATCACGCTTCGCAAAGCCCATCCCTGTGGGGGGCACGCCTGGACGGTCGTGCGACTGGGCGCCGACATCGGTCTGACATGCGACCAGTGTGGGCACCGCGTGCTTCTGGATCGGCTGGTGGTCGAGCGCCGCTATACCGGTCACCTGGGCCGCGGATCGGGGGAGCCGGACGCGTGACCCATATCGACCTGTCCGAAGAGGCCCCGACCGGTCTGCCGGCGGGGACCGGCAGCGTCTTTCGCAATCGCAATTTCGTGTTGTTGTGGTCGGCCCAGGTCCTCAGTCAGCTGGCCAGCAACATGGTCCTGGCGGCCCTGATGGCGGTCGTGGTGGGGGCAACCCAGTCCAACACCGCCAACGCGCTGTTGATCCTGACCTTCCTGGCGCCGGCGGTGGTGTTCAGCGCGCTGGCCGGTGTGCTGGTCGAGCGCAGCGACGCACGGCTGATCATGATCGCCTCCAACCTGGCCCGTGCCCTCGGAACCGCCCTGTTCCTCTTCGTGGGCAGTCACGTGCTGGCCATCCTGGTCCTGAACTTCGCGATCTCGACCGTCAGCGCATTCTTCGCGCCGGCTGAGTTGACGGCCATCCCGAGGCTCCTCGAGCGCCGCCATCTGATGGCCGCCAACTCGATCTTCATCCTGACCGTGAACGCCACCTTTGGCATCGGATTCGGGGTGATCGGGCCGCTCATCCTGACCACGCTGGGCCCGGAGGCGGTGTATGTCGTGGTCGCCGCCATGCTGGCCCTGGCCTCGCTCGCCATCCTGCCGCTCCCCAGCGTCAAGGCCGAGAAGGCGCCGACGCCCCTCCACGCCGGGCGCGCGCTGACCCACGTCGTGGACGAGCTCCGTGAAGGCATCGCGTTCGTGCAGCGCACGCCGCAGATCGCGTGGTCGCTGCGCTACCTGGGGATTGGCGCGTCAATCATCGGCGTCCTGGGCGCCTTGGGGCCGGGTTTCGCGACCACGATCCTGGGCCTCCGGCCGGCGGACATCTTCTTCATCATGGGCCCCGCCGGGCTTGGCGCCGTGATGGGCATCCTGTTCCTGAACTCGTTTGGCCAGTACCTGCCTCGCCGGCTGCTCATCGATCTGGGGCTGGTTCTGACTACCGCCATGCTGCTGGCCATCGCCCTGGTCCGCCCCATCGTCGACGTCCTGAGTCCCGCCCTGCAGCCGATCCAGGAGAACCTGCCGGCTCTCTTGTCGGCGGCACTGTCGCTGATCGCCCTGGTCATCGCCATCGCCTTCGGCGCCGGAGTCGCCTACGCCCTGATTGCCATTCCGGCTCAGACCGCGCTCCAGGAGGAGCTCCCCGTCAACGTGCGGGGCCGCATCTTCGGCATCCTCAACACGCTCTTGTCTGTGGCGTCGTTCTTCCCGGTCCTCGCCGCGCCGCTGGTGGCCGACCTGGTGGACATCCTGCTGCCCGGGCTCGGGATCCCGGTCGTCCTGCTCGGCCTGTCGGTGGTCCTGGCGTGGGTCGCGGTCGCCTCCTGGCGACAGAACGCCGCCGCCGGCCTTCACCGGCGCCAATCCCGCGACGCTGCCGACGTGAGCTGACCACTTCTCAGCCTGTGGTTGCCGGCGTACTATCCGGTCAGGACCGCAGACCATGACTGACCCACCGGACGACCCACGAGACCCGACCAAGGCTTTCGGCGTGGAAGGCGGGTCATCCACGCCCGTGGGCCCCGGCCCAGGTGCGTCCAGCTTCGACCCCACTGTCGTGGACTTCGGTCACTACGCGGGACGCAGGCTCGAGGAGCTCGCGGAGTCGGATCCGGGGTACCTGTACTGGTTGGCCCGTCATCCATCCGGGGCCCGATACCGCGCCGAGATCGCCCGCGTGCTGGGCGCCCGGCTCCAGCCAAAGGATTACTGACCGGCGAAAGTCCAACGCCTGATCGCGGCGGTCAGGGCTGCAAACGGTGATCGGTAGCTCACCCAATCGGGCCGTCTGGCACTTGGCGCGACCCCCGAGCCGCGCCACCTTTTCGCCAGGAGGTACGTGCCATGACACTTCAGCGGCCGCGACCCTTTTTCGACGCGCCCTCTCTGCGCGAGGCGATGGACCGGCTCTTCGATCGATCGTTTGTCTCGCCGGGCGAGTGGATGACCCTGGCTCGATTCGAGCAGCCGGCGATCGACGTGGTTTCGAAGCCGGAGGCCTTCGTGGTCAAGGCGGCGCTACCGGGCGTCAAGCCTGACGATATTGAGACCACTATCACGGGTGACACGCTCACGATCCACGGGAAGTTCCACGAGGAGGAGAAGCGGGAGGCGGAGGGGTACCTCTACCGCGAGCTCAGCCGGGGCGAGTTCCGCCGCTCGGTTGGGCTGCCGACTGGAATCAAGGCCGACGCAGCGGATGCCACGTTCAAGGACGGCATCCTGACGTTGACCATCCCCAAGGTGGAGCCGATCAAGCCCCGCGAGATCAAGGTCAAGACCGTCGTCTGATCGCCTGACCGATGGGAGGGCCGGGCGGCTGCCCGGCCCTCCGGCATTTCCTGGCGCCGGGCGGTCAGGCCACCCAGCGTCGTCGGCGGAGGCGCATGACCTCCGCCAGCACCGCGGGCGCCAGCGCTATGGCGGCCACCTGGAGCCACTCCGCACCCGACAACGGGCTGGCCCGAAACGCATCCGCCAGCGGCGGGATGTACGGCATGGCGGCCTGCACCACCAGCCAGACGACGGCCATGCCGACTAGCACGCGGTTGGGGGACAGCCGGAATACCGAGGCCCGCAGGCTGCGGTTGGCGTTGGCCCGGATAAGCTGGGCCACCACCAGGGTCGTGAACGCCACCCACGCCGCGTGCTCGGCGCCACCGCCGGTGGTCAGCATCAGGGCCAGCGCCCCGACGGCGCTGAACGCGCCGGCCAGCGCAATGCCCAGCAGGATCGCCCGGTCGAGGAGCGGCCGCCCGCGCGGATGAGGTGGCCGGGTCATGGACCCTGGCTCATCGCCCTCGCGCTCGAAGGCCACCGTGGCCGAGAGGTCGATGAAGAACTCCATCCACAGGATCTGGATCGGGAGCAGCGGCGTGCTGAAACCGGCCAGCGTGGCGATCAGGACGTAGCCCAGCAGCGCGACGTGGGTGGACAGCAGGAACACGAGGCCCTTCTGAACGTTGGCCACCATCCGCCGACCCTCCCGCAGGGCGTCGATCAGGGTCGCGAACGAGTCGTCGCCCAGCACCAGGTCGGCCGCCTCGCGGGCGACGGCCGTGCCGCTGCCCATGGCCACGGCGACGTCGGCGCGATTCAGGGCCGGGGCGTCGTTGACCCCGTCACCTGTGACTGCCACCGTCCGCGCCGAGGCCGCCGATGCCTCGACCAAGCGCAGCTTGTCCCCCGGTGTTGCCCGGGCCACGACGTTGAGGTCGCGGAGGCGGGCGGCTAGGGCTGAGTCGGTCATGGCGGCCAGGTCGGCACCCGTCACCACGACATCGGCCACCAATCCGGCGTCGGCGGCGATGGCCCGAGCTGTGGTGGGGTGGTCGCCGGTGACCATCACGACCTGGATCCCGGCCCCGGTGGCCATCGCGAGCGCCGCGGGAATCTCGGGCCGGAGCGGATCGGAGAACACGAGCGCCGCCTCCGGTCGCCAGGGGACGCCATCGCGTCGCGAGGCCAGCAGCAAGAGGCGCCCGCCACGCTCGGCCTCATTGGCGACGACCCGCTCCCAGCCGATGGTGGGCTCAGCCGTGTCCGTATCGTGCGCATCCTGGTGGACGAGGCCCAGGATGGCTTCCGGCGCGCCGATCGCGCGTTCACAAGGCTCACCGTCATCCAGGCAGCGGGTCCGCGAATAGGGACGCTGATCGGTTGGGGGATCCGCCTCCAGGAGGTCGGACGGGTTCTCCTCGGGGACTGGACCGCTGGCTGCCAGCGCTTCCCGAATCGCCCGCGCGAAGGCGCCGGCGCGCCCGGTCTGCTCCTGGTGCCATGCCTCGGCTTCGGCACGCAGCGCGTCGAGGAGGGCGAGGCGCCGATCCGCCCCGCGGAGCTCCCCCTCGGGGGTCCGGACCCGGACCACCGAGAGGTGGTTGGTGGTCAGCGTTCCGGTCTTGTCGGTCAGGATCAGGTCGACCGCGCCGAGCGTCTCTTGGGCGTTCAGCCGGCGAACGAGGACCTCGCGCCGCAGCAGCCGATAAGCCCCCAGGCCGAGGACCACCGCCAACAGGATAGGCGGTTCTTCGGGGATGGCTGCGATGGCTGCCGCCACCCCCGCGATGAGGTTCTCCCCGGCCGGGTTGCCGCGGGCGAAGCCAAATCCGACGGTGATCGCGACCAGGCCGATGGCGACCACCAGCATGATCCGCACCAGCCGGGCGAGCTCCCGCTGAAGCGGGGAACTCGGACGCTCATGGGACGCCAGGGTCCCGGCAATCCGGCCCACCTCGGTCTGCGGGCCGACCGCCGCCACGATGCCCTCGCCGATGCCGCCCACTACGGACGTGCCCGAAAAGGCCATTCCGCGTCGATCGGCGAGCACGGCTGCCGGCGGGTCCGGATCGACGGAGGCCGGCTCGGGAAGCGACTCGCCGGTCAGGACGCTGCGATCCATCAGAAGGCCGCGCGAAACGCTGATCCGCACGTCGGCCGGCACGATGTCCCCCGCTGCGAGCAGGACGACGTCGCCGACCACGACCTCGCGGGCGGGGATCTGGAATGGCTGTCCTTCGCGCCGGACGCGGGCGCGCGGAGCGTTCGCCCGGCGAAGGACGTCCAGCGCCCGTTCGGCGCGGTAGGTGGTGACGACGTCGGCGCCAACGATGGGGACAACGGCGATCAGGATGAGGATCCCGTCGCGGACCTCGCCCAGCAGGATCGCGAGGGCCCCGGCGCCGATGAGCATCAGCACGAAGGCCTCGCGGATGGCTTCCCACAGAGCGCGGCGCAGGCTGGGGCCGGGCGCCGCCTCCAGTTCGTTGGGTCCCCACTCGGCGAGGCGAATCGCAGCCTCGGCGCCCGTCAGGCCGGTGCTCGGATCGACGCCCAGGTCGGCCGCCACGTCGGCCGCCGGCCGGCCGTGGGGTGGGTTGGTCGCCGTCACCCGCAGCGGGTCATTGCGCCGTCCACCCGCCGCCGTCGCCAAACCCCTCGGAACCGGTCATCCAGGAGGATCGGTCACTGGTCAGGAACGGTAGCCTGTCACGCCGGTTGATGATCGACCTGCCGCCCGCCGGGTGCATGGCGTTGGTACTCCCGAACCGTGTGGTTGCCACACCAGCATGGCACGCCGCGGGCGGGGGCGATTCGGGCCGACCGGCCCCGCCAGAAGGTGACCTCTGGCCCGTTCAGCGCGCTCGGCCCCGGGGGATCATGCACTCGACCCGGAGGGGTCGGAAGCCGAAAATCCGGAAGGAACGCTCGAAAGGGCATCCCCTAAGGGATAGGTGGACGAAGATCTCTCTGGGTTGTTCTCTGCCCATCTCGGACCACGGGACTACGATGAACGAGAGAATGGACGACGCGCCCGCCGCGCTTGCCCCGGAGCGATTCGCCCTGGTCTGGATCGACGCCGAGGGCGCCCGCGTCCTCCGTTGGCGGGATCGGGTGACCGAGGTCCGGGTGCGGTCCGAGATCCCTGTTCACGAACGATCCACGTATCACGTCCGACACGATCCACGGGTCCGGCGCGGCGGCGGCGGGCGCGGCGCGGACGAGGCGGCACGACACCGGACCGAGCACGTCAGGCAGTTCCTCGGCCGAATCGAGGCCGTTCTCCAGCCCGATGAAGCGCTCGAAGTGCTCGGAACGGGGGAGCTGTGCCAACGCCTCGCCAACCAGGTCCGCCGCCACGACCGAACTCACCGCCGGGACCGACCCATCACCGTCGACCACACGATGCGGCTGACGCGGCCCCAGCTTGTCGCGCGTCTGAAGGCGCGCCTCGGACTTGAGCCTGTTCGGGGGGGTGTCGGCGCGTACCGGTGGACAGGAGACATGCCGCACAGCCGGTCGGGTCACGTCAGCGGCCCCCGGCGGGTCGTCAGCAAGCCCCCGCGCTAGGCCGCTGGAAGCCGTCGAATGAACGGCCGATCAGCCCGGCGGGCCTTGCAGCCGCCCCCAGTCGCGGTGCGGTTGGGAGGCTGAGGTGGAGCTCGAGAGCGAAGTCCGCCTGTTGGCATCCCCGGGCGCCCGCGTGGTGATCGGCTCACGCGGCTGGCCGCTGCTCGGGGCCGCGGTGCTCGGATTCGGCGTCGGATTCGCGATCGGGATCATGACCCGTCGACGAGGCGCGAGACACAGCCTGGAACGTGGGCGATGGCGAGAGACGACTCGTGCCCCGATGCGCCTGCCGAGCGACTACCCGGACGTGGAGACCGAGCTCTAGCCCGATGGACGGAACACCCAACCAGGTCCAGGGCCCGCCGCGCTGGCACGGGGGGGTGGCGCACACCGCCGATGTTGGGGT
>Ga0209640_10002509_pt1 | contig 15996 bp, 7 predicted proteins | sample RifCSP10_1_FD_184018 | JGI IMG/M metagenome (GOLD analysis project Ga0209640, IMG submission 184018) | Soil microbial communities from Rifle, Colorado - Rifle CSP2_sed 10_1 (SPAdes) (version 2) | ecosystem: Environmental > Terrestrial > Deep subsurface > Rock core/Sediment | place: Rifle...
TTCGGTCAGTGTGCCGGTCTTGTCCACCACCACGGTGTCAACTGTCTCAAGCACCTCCAGCGCCTCGGCGTTCCGGATGAGCACGCCGCTCAGGGCGCCGCGTCCCGTGCCCACCATGATGGACATCGGCGTCGCCAGCCCCAGCGCGCACGGGCAGGCGATGATGAGCACCGCCACCGCGTTCACCAGCGCGTACACCATCCGCGGCTCCGGCCCCAGAGTTCCCCAAATCACGAACGCCGCCACCGCCACCAGCAACACCGCCGGCACGAAGTAGCCCGAGACCACATCCGCCAGCCGTTGGATGGGCGCGCGGCTGCGCTGCGCCTCGCTCACCATGCGCACGATTTGTGCCAGCAACGTCTCGCTGCCCACGCGCTCAGCGCGCATCACCAAGCTGCCGGTGCCGTTCACCGTGCCGCCGGTCAGGCGGCTGCCCGCGGCCTTCTCCACCGGGATGGGCTCGCCCGTCACCATGGCTTCGTCCACCGCGCTCGTCCCCTCCAACACCGCGCCGTCCACTGGCACCTTCTCGCCGGGGCGCACGCGCAATTTGTCGCCCACCTCCACGCGCTCCAGCGGAACGTCCTCTTCGCCGCCGTCGGACTTGACCAGACGCGCCGTCTTGGGCGCCAGTCCCAGCAAGGCGCGGATGGCGCTCGAGGTCTGGCTCCGCGCTCGCAGCTCCAGCACCTGTCCGAGGAGGACCAGCGTGGTGATCACCGCCGCCGCCTCGAAGTACACCGCCACTTCACCGCCGTGGCCGCGAAAAGAATCGGGAAACAGACTGGGAAAAACTGCTGCGATCACGCTGTAGAAGTAGGCCGTGCCCGTCCCCAGCGCGATCAGGCTGAACATGTTCAGACGACGGTTCACCACCGACTGCCAGCCGCGCTCGAAGAACGGCCACCCGCCCCACAGCACCACGGGAGTCGCCAGCGCCAACTGTATCCACGTCAACACTCTCGCACCCAGCGCATGGTGAACGGGCTGCCCGCGCAGCATCTCCGACATCGTCAGCAGAAAAACCGGCGCCGTCAGCGCCAGGCTCGCCCAGAACCGCCGGCTCATGTCCACCAGCTCGGGGTTGACCTCTTCTTCGGCGGTCACCGTGCGCGGCTCCAGCGCCATGCCGCAGATGGGACACGTGCCCGGCTCCGGCCGCACGATCTCCCGGTGCATGGGGCAGACCCACTCCGTCTTCGTCGTCGGCGTGATGCTGGTGGGTTCCAGCGCCATCCCGCACGAGGGGCAGGGACCGGGCTTGGCCGCGTGGACCTCCGGATGCATTGGGCAGGTGTAGTCGCCCCCGGTTGCCGCCGCGATCGCGGACACGGTGGGCTTCGCCGGCGCCAGGCTCAAGCCCACGAGTCCTGCGGGGACACCCAGGTACTTTTTCGGTTCAACGCGGAATTTTTCCAGGCAGTGCGTGCTGCAAAAGAAGTACGTTCGCCCCTCGTGCTCGTATTGGCCCGCCGCCTTTGCAGGCGCCACCGTCATCCCGCAAACGGGATCCACTGCACTGCCGGCCTTTGGCTCGTGCTCGTCCGCCAACTCGCTCACTCTAACTCTGCAACGGTGGTCTTAGTGCCCCGCAGGACCCAGCCATTGACTACCCCCCACCCCCCGGGGGGGGTTGCGGAAGTTTTCGGTTCAACCCATTCATTTCAAACCTCTTGCCGCCTTGACATATGTCAACTCCAAATCGCCCGTAAGCGCTTCTGGCCAAACCGTTTGTCGTCCGTTGACTGGCGCCAGCAACCAGAAACAACGGCGGGGCACACCTCCGCTTCACCGTTAGCACACTCGCCCCCGGCCTGTCTAAGGATTTTGCGGATTTTGCGGAAGAATTTTCTTACTCCCGTCCCCTCAAGCACTTCCACTGCACCAAAATTGTGCAATTTGCCCCCTTCAGGGCTTGGAGTCCGCGGACGACTCGCGTAGGATTCCCTCCAGGGAAGAGAACTGGCATGGATGAAGCGCAAGTCGTCATCGTCGGCGGTGGAGTTGTCGGCTGCGCCATTGCGGCCGAGGTCTCGCGACGGCTCGAAGACGTTTTTCTCCTCGAGCAGATGCCACACCTCGGCATGGGCGCCAGCTCCCGCAACAGCGGCGTCCTCCATTCCGGCATCTACTACCCGCCCGGCTCGCTGAAGGCCCGCCACTGTGTCGACGGCAATCGCCTCACCGTCGAGTTCTGCGCCGCCCACAACGTCCCCCACCGCAACACCGGAAAGCTCGTCGTCGCCACCGAGCCGGGCGAAGAAGCCGTGCTCGAAGAACTCCGCGCCCGCGGCCGCACCAATGGGGTACCGGGCCTCGAACTCATCACTGCGGCAGCCAGTAAGAAATTGGAGCCGCACATCGCCGGCCGCGCGGCGCTGCGAGTCCCGACCACGGGCCTTGTGGACAGCGATGCGCTGGTGAAGGGCTACGCGCGGGCAGCGGTCGAGCGCGGCGCCCACCTGCTGACTGAGGCGCGCCTGGAAGGGGTCGAGCCCGCTCCTGCCTCCGTCCGCATCCGCACGACCGTGGGTGAACTCGCCACCCGCGTGTTGGTAAACAGCGCCGGCCTGTTCGCCGACGAAGTGGCAGCTCTCTTCGGCTACACCGAGCATCGCATCTATCCTGTCCGCGGCGAGTACTGGGAGGTAGTGAAGGCCAAAGCTCATCTCATTCAGGGCTTGGTCTACCCCGTCCCCGACCCCACCGGCCTGAGCCTGGGCGTCCACTTCACCAAGACACTCTGGGGAACGCTCCTCGCCGGCCCCAACGCCCGCCGCATCGCCGACAAGAACGACTACGAGCGCGACCGCGAACCCTTGGAACCCTTCCTCGCCCGCGCGCGCAAACTTCTCCCGCAACTGGACCCTAAAGACCTGCGCCCCGCCCACTCCGGCATCCGCGCCAAGCTCGTGCCGCCCGGCGAGCAAGGCCACGGCGACTTTGTCGTCACCCGCGACCCCGCCTTTCCTCACGTCATCCATCTCATCGGGATCGACTCTCCGGGACTAACGGCGGCAGGTTCCCTGGCCCGCCACGTGGCTCAACTCGTCTCCGAGAATCTTCAATAGCAAGTCCCGGCGGACAAAGAGCCAAGCCACCTTGCGCCTATCCAGCAGGCGAAAGAGTTTCCGAATGGGTCAAAGGTCGCACCGGGGGCGACCTGCCCAACCTCCCCGACCCTAGGCCCATGGCTCTGTCCCACGTAAGAGATTGATAGGAAAGGTGATTTCTGCTAATTGAAGTTTCCTTATGCCGCGGCACAAAGAGTGCTCACTAACCAACCAGAATAATTGGCAGTTCGCGGAACTACCCAATGCCTCTTCGAGGAAAAGGGGACAAAGAAGAAAAACTGCAGGCTGCCTCCTGTCTCCTTCCGCAAACCCACTCGCGGGCAAGCGACAGCACTCTCAGCCCATGCGAAGGACAGCCTCAAGCTGCCGCCAACGGCCCTTGCATCGCAGGAACTGACTCCGAGGCAACCGGCGCACCAATAGGCTTTGGAGAGTACCAAAGCAGCTTGAGCGGCAGGGTTCGGTTCGGACTCGATATCGGCAGCATCTCCTTGCGCCTGGCCGTGCTGGGGGAGCCGGGCCACCGTGAACTCTTCGACCTCCTGCCTGCACGTTCGGGAAGCTTTCGAGCCCTTCCCCAGGAATGGCGTGACCGCTGCCCGGGACCCGTAGTGGTCTCCGAGACCCGCCGCATCCGGGCCAGTCCGTTGGAGTCGGCCCGCGCCCTTCTGGCCGAGCTCACGGATTTTGTTCCCGCGACCCGCTCCGCCAGTCTGCAGGCCACCGGTGCGGCCGGGCGCCTGCTCGCCCGGCAACTCGGGGGTGAGTTTGAAAACGAATTCAAGGCCATCGCCCGCGCCATCCGCCTGGTCCACCCCGAAGTGCGGACGGTTTTCGAGATTGGCGGTGCTAGCTCAAAGTACGTCCTCCTCAGCGAGGGCGGGAACACAGGCGCCTTGGGAATCGAGGACTACAGCACCAACGGAGAATGTGCCGCCGGCACGGGTTCCTTCCTGGACCAGCAAGCCTCCCGGTTGCAATACCGGGTGGAAGAGATTGGCGAAGTGGCCTGCGGGGCCAGGTGCGCCGCGCGGATCGCGGGACGCTGCTCGGTGTTCGCCAAGTCCGACATGATCCACGCCCAGCAGAAAGGCTACTCCACGGGGGAAATCCTTCAGGGACTCTGTGAGGCGGTCGCGCGCAATTTCAAGAGCAGCATCGTCAAGGGTCGGCGGGTGGTGCCTCCGGTGGCGTTCATCGGCGGAGTGGCCAGCAACCGCGCCGTCTGTGAGGCCTTGCGCCAAGCCTTCAAGCTGGACCCCGGCGAATTCTTCGTCCCTGCCCTCCACGACTGCCTGGGCGCGCTTGGGGCCGTCCTCCTGGGGGAGGAGAACGTCCGGGGGCGCCGGCACTATGCCGTCTCCCGAACCGGCCTGGAGGGCGAGCGCGCGGCCTGGCCGCCACTGACCTTGGAGGGAGTGGTGCTGCTCCGCGACCGCATTCAGTCCCGGCAACTGACCGCGGACGATTGCCGCCTGCGCAGCTTTCTCGGGATTGACATCGGCTCGGTCAGTACCAATCTGGCCGTCCTCGACACCGAGGGCCGCCTGCTCCACGAAATCTACCTGCGCACGGTCGGCCGACCCATCGAAGTCGTCCACCAGGGACTGCAAGAAATCCAGCACCGGCTGGGGGACCGGCTGGACATTGCTGGTGTCGGAACAACAGGTTCGGGGCGCGAGCTGATCGGCGAGCTGGTGGGCGCCGACATGGTGAACGACGAGATTACCGCCCACAAAACAGGCGCCCTCTTCATCAGCACCACCATGCTGGGCGAGGCGGTGGATACCATCTTTGAGATTGGCGGCCAGGACTCCAAGTTCATTGCGCTGGAGGACAGCGTGGTCGTGGACTTCGCCATGAACGAAGCCTGCGCGGCCGGCACGGGCTCGTTTCTGGAGGAGCAGGCGGAGCGGATGGGCATTCAGATCCAGGGCGAGTTTGCCCGCCTGGCGCTCAGCTCCACCTGCCCGGCGCGCCTGGGCGAGCGTTGCACCGTCTTCATGGAACGCGACGTCACCTCTTACCTGCAGAACGGGTTTGACAAAGCCGACCTGGCCGCCGGACTCGCCTACTCGATTGCGCTCAACTACCTCAACCGCGTGGTGCGCGGACGCAAGCTTGGCCGGGTCATCTATTTCCAGGGTGGCACCGCGTACAACGACGCCGTGGCGGCCGCCTTCTCCCACGTGCTCGGCCAGCGCATCATCGTGCCTCCCTACAACGGCGTGATGGGAGCCATAGGAATGGCGTTGATCGCCCGCCAGTGGGCGCAGCAGCATGCCCGTCCTTCAAGTTTCCGCGGCTTCGATCTCCAGCGCACGCGCTTCCAGACCCGCGAGTTCGTCTGCAAGGCCTGCTCGAATTACTGCGAGATGAAGGAGATTACCGTCGAGGGGCGCAAATCCTATTGGGGCGACAAATGCTCCGACAAGTTCCGCAAGCGCGCGCGCACAGAGCACACACCGGTCATCCCGGATCTCCTCGCCTTGCGGGACGCCGCTTTGCTGGACGCCTACCGTGGGCCGCAGGGGTCGGGGCCGACGGTGGGCATTCCGCGAGCGATGTATTGCTACGACCAGTTCCCCTTTTGGCATCGCTATTTGGCTGCGCTCGGCTTCGCCGTGGTTCTCTCCGATCCCACCGACTCACGGTGCGCCGCCCAGGGTGTGGAGGCCTGCGCGGCCGAGCCGTGCTTCCCCGTGCAGATCGCCCACGGGCATGTCAAGCAGCTGCTGGAGGCGGGCGTCGAATACGTCCTGTTGCCGAACGTGGTGGATCAGGAGGCCCCGGCCTCCGTCGCCAGCTCGCGGCCCTGCCCGTGGAACCAGACGTTGCCCTTTGTGATTCGCGCCGCGGCGTCCTTGGCCAGCCCGGCGGAGAGGTGGCTGGCACCGACGGTGCATTTCCGCAGCGGGCCCGCCCGCGTGAAGAAGGAGCTGGGCGAGTACTTTGGGCGGCTGGGGATTTCCCGCCGGCGCAGCGATGCCGCGGTCGAACTCGCCTATGCGGCTCAGAGTACCTTCCAGCAGCGCTTGCTCGAGGCGGGCAGGGAAGCCGTTGCGCTTCTGGATGAATCGCGCCAGCCCGCCATCCTGCTTGTGGGCCGACCCTACAACCTCTACGACCGCAACAGCAATTGCGACCTGCCCCGCAAATTGCGCGCCCTCTACGGGGTCAACGTCCTGCCCCTCGACTTCTTGCCACTCGATGAAACTACGATTGCAGACATCAACCCCAATATGTTCTGGCACTCCGGCCGGCGCATCCTGGCCGCCGGGCGGATGGCTTCTGCCCGGCCCCTTCTGCACGTGCTCTACCTCACCAACTTCAAGTGTGGCCCGGACTCGATCCTCAAACACTTTCTTCGCCCGGCAGTCGGAGCGCCGCTTCTGGTGCTGCAGTTCGACGGTCACGGGAACGACACTGGTTATCTGACTCGCTGCGAAGCCTACCTCGACAGCAAAGGATTCTTGCGATGACACGCCAAGCCGGCCATGTAGAGCAGCTCCCGCCCCACCATCCGCTGGCGGGCCGAAAAGTCTGGATCCCGCGGATGTCCTATGGCAGCGCGCGCGCTTTTGCCGCGGCGCTGCGCTCGGTGGGAGTGGACGCCGAGTGCACCCCGCCCTCCGATGCCCGTACGCGAGAACTGGGACAGAAATACACCAACGGAGACGAGTGCTACCCGCTCATGGTGACGTTGGGAGACCTTCTCCGCATCCTGGAGCAGCCGGGCACGGAACCGGGCAAGACCTCCTTCTTCATGGCCACCGCCGACGGCCCCTGCCGTTTCGGACAATATCTTCCCTTCTTCCGGCACGTGTTGAACCAACTCGGCTACCAAGAGGTTACGTTCCTGTCTTCGACCGATGTGCGGGGCTACAAAGACTTGGACCGGCTCGGTAACGGCTTCGTCCGTGTCGGTTGGCGCGCCCTGGTGGCAGGCGACCTCCTGCTGAAACTGCTGCTCAAGACACGGCCCTATGAACTCCAGGCGGGTAGCGCCGACGCCGCCTACGAGGAAAGTGTGTCGGACCTTTCAGCCGCGCTGGAGGTTCTCTACCCCAGTCACCCCGAGCAACTCAAGGCTGTACAAGCCAGCTTGCTGCGGGCGCGGGCACGCTTCCGGGAGCTTCCAGTGCGTTACGACCCCGAGCGCCCCCTGCTCGGAATCGTCGGGGAAATCTTCTGTCGCTTGAACACCTACAGCAACGAGGAGTTGGTGCGGCGGCTGGAGGGGGCGGGCGCGGAGGCGTGGATGAGCGACATCTGCGAGTGGATTTGGTACACCCACGAGCAGCACCTGGGGGACCTCCGCCTGGAGTCCCGCCTCCCCTCCTGGCCCATTGTGCGCGCACGGCTGCGCGGGCGCGTTCAGAAGCAGGACGAACACGCGTTGGTGGGGCTGTTCGCCGAGGATTTCCGGGGCTACGAGGAGCCCGAGGACATCGGGGTGGTGCTGCGTTATGCGGAGCCTTACCTGCCCCCCAAGGGGGTCATCGGGGAGATGGTGCTGAACCTGGGACGGTCGGTCTACCTGACCCGCAAGGGCGTGGACGGCATCGTGGACATCAGCCCCTTCACCTGCATGAACGGGATTGTGTCGGATGCCCTTTACCCCCGCCTGAGCGCCGACCTGGGTGGCATCCCGATCCGAGTCTTCTACTTCGATGGCACCCAATCCGACCTCGACCGCGACTTGGGTATCTTCCTGGAGCTGGCACGCGCCTACCGCACCCGCAAGCCTTTTCCCCGGCGCTACCCGCCTTGCTTCGGAATTGGCCCGGAGTGCACTGCGGCAACCGCTCACTGAGCAAAGGAAAAAACGCCGCGCCCGCTCGCGGCGACTAGGTCATAACTCGCGACCCGGCTGGTGCGCGAGACACTCGGCTAGAAACGGCCGGCAGTCAGCCTCGCGGCAGCGTTGTTCTTGACACCTGAGAACCCTGACTCCTAAGATGCTCGTTAGTCGTTTGACTTCTATGCCTCAGCCATGAGGTGAGTCCATGACACTCCATCGCAGATCAATCAAGCTCATCTACTTCGCTCTTGCCCTTGCCCTGCTGTCGATTCTATTCGTTCAGGCCGCCACGCAGAACGCCATCATCACCGGAAGTGTCTTTGACCAGGGCGGTACTCCCGTCGCCAACGCGACCGTCCGCCTGTGGAACACCTCCACCGGCTTCGAGCGCACGCAGACCACAGACAATTACGGCACTTATACTTTCGCCAATGTCCCCCCGGCCGAAAACTACATTGTCTCTGTGGAAGCCTCGGGCTTCGCCACCGTCACGCGCCCGGGCCTGACCGTGGCTGTAGGAGACGCCAAGCTGGTGCTGCCCGCTTTCTTCGTCCAGCCGGCGGCGCAGGCCGGCGCCCAGGTGGAAGAGAAGGGCGAGGAACGCACCGTCTCCATCGATCTTGTCAGCGCCACACTGGGCGGCGTGATCGACACCCGCTCCGTGCGCGCCTTGCCCCTCGCCAACCGCGACTTCCTCGACCTGGCCCTGCTCATCCCCGGCACCTACCCCGTCGAGCAAGGTTCGGAGCTGGAGGGCGCCTCCCTGGTGGTCAACGGCGTGCGCGCCAACATGAACAACTTCCTCCTCGAGGGCGCCGACAACAACGACTACACCATCAACCAGTCGCTGCCCTTCCAGCTGGTCGAGGCGCTCCAGGAATTCCGCGTCCAGTCCAGCACCTCCACCCCCGAGTTCGGCCGCAATGCCGGGGCGCAGATCAACTCCGTCAGCCGCTCCGGCGGCAACGAGTTCCACGGCACGCTGTTCTGGTTCAACCGCAATGATGCCCTCAATGCCGACAATGCGCTTTCCCATCACCGCGGCGGCACTCTCGACGCCTTCGCCCAGGCCGCTCGCGTAGATGAAATCCTCTTCGGAGCCGCTACTTTCTTCCCCGACCCGGTGCTCTCAGACCCCATGCTCAGCCGCATCTATCAGGACGGCCGAGAAACCGACCTGAATCAGAATCAGTTCGGAGCCAACCTGGGCGGGCCGGTGATGAAGGACAAGCTGTTCTTTTTCTTCAACTGGGAGAGCTTCCGCGCCGACAACGACCGTCCCATCTTCGAGCGCGTGCCGGGGACGTTCTTCCGCGACCCGGCATTCATCTTCGACCCCAGCACCGCTCTGGCCAACGCTCTCTTTAACACCTATCCCGAGCCCAACGTGCCCGCCAGCACAGTCACCGATTCCTTCGGCAACCCCGTCAGCGACCCGGATTTCGGCGACGTCTTCCTCAACGCCGCTCTGTTTGCGGGTGAATCCGCCAACTTCACGGATACCGACAACTACTTGGGCCGCATGGACTGGCGGGTAAGCGGCCGCGCCAACATGAGCTTTAAGTACAACGCCCAGCGCATCCGGCAGGAACAGGGCGGCTCCCTCCCTCGCACCGCCAGCTACGGCGGCAACGGCGCGCGACTCACCGGCGTCAACCAGAACTTCAGTTACAACTACTTGCACCAGGTCAGCGACCGCGCCCTCAACGAGTTCCGCTTCGGCTGGAACCGCTTCCGCTTGAATACCGACACGCTCGACCGTTCCACCAGCAGCGCTGTGCTGCTCCACAACGTGGACATCGCCCGCCGCGGCTTTCCCGTCCTGCTGATTGGCGGCTTCGAGTCCACCTTCGGTCCCTTCGCCAACCTGGGCTCAAGGACTCCCGCCCCCACCCAGCGCGCCAACAACGTCTGGTCCTGGGCGGACAATGGAACCCTCACCTGGGGGCGCCACGTGCTGAAAGCCGGCGTGGAGATCCGCCACAACCGCCTGAATGCCACCAACGAGTCCTTGGCCCGCGGGTTGCTGACCTTCTTTTCCGTAGGTTTCGTGGCGGCCTTCGGAGAACCCGATCTGGCCTCAGTGGCCCGCGTGAGCCCCGACTTCGGCGGCGGGTTCGACCGCAGCTTCAGCGCCAACTCCTTCGACTGGTACGTCCAAGACACCTGGCGGCCCCGCTCCAACGTCTCCCTCACCTACGGCATCCGCCATGAGATCAACCAGGCGCCGCGCGAGGCCCGCGACCGGCTGGTGAACAACTATCCCGGAGCCTGCCCGCAACTCATTTGTCTGATTCGTTCCGGAACCAGTGACCTCCTCGACACCGACGGCAGCTCACTGGGCTCGGCCGACTTCCGAGCTCCACGGGCGGGCTTCGACACCGACTACAACAATATCGGACCCCGGGTCGGCCTCGCCTGGGACCCCTGGAGCAACGGCAAGTCGGTGCTGCGCGCGGGCTACGCGGTTACCTTCGACCAACAGTCGCTCCAGCCTTCCGTCAACATGCTGTTCAACCCGCCCTTCGTCCAGCAGTGGGCTTCTTTCTTCCCCTTCTTCCTGTTGGGGGATGTCTTCCCACCCGGATTCCCCACCGTTCCGGTGGACATCCTCGACCTCGACGGCGACACGATCTTCTCCATCTGGCTCCGCCAGCCCTACTCCATCACCGCCCGTGATCCGGGGACTCGTACCTCTTACGTCCACCAGTTCCACCTGAGCGTGCAGCAGCAGGTGGGCCGGTCCTCGTTCTTCGAGGTGGCCTACGTGGGTTCGGCGGGCCACAAGCTGCCGCGGCTGCGGCTGCTGCTCGAATGCACGCAGGACATCCTCACCGACCCCGCTACTACAATCGACTGCTTGCCGGGAGGGTTTTTCGGGGGCAGCGGCGCCTCTTCGGATTCCATCGTCCAGCAGGAAAACTCGGCCAACTCCAACTTCCACTCCCTCCAGCTTCGCTGGGAAACGCGCAACCTCCGCGGCCTGACCCTGCGTCTCCACTACCTCTGGTCACATTCGATTGACTCCGCCTCCTCCGCCAACGCGCCGCTCTATTTCTTCTCCCCCACTTCGGCGGGCTTGCTGGCCAACTTTTTCCAGATCAACAGCGACCAGTTCGCGGCCCTCAACACAGTCAGCCCCACCCTCAGCCTGCGCCCGGGCCTGCCCATCATCACCACGCGCCCGCTCGTGCCCAGCGACACGCTGAACTCCAGCCAGCTGGATGAGCGCGCCAGCTCCGACTTCGACGTCCGCCACCGCTTCATCGTCAGCTACATCTATGACGTGCCGCGGTGGGCACCGGGCATCGGCTCGGGCTGGCAACTGGCCGGCATCACCACCGTCCAGTCCGGCCAGCCGTTCACCGCCTTTGTAGACTTCTTCGGGATTCCGCTGCGGCCCACCTTCCGCCAGGATCCGGAGATCAACCGCAGCGACCCCGACCGCGCCCTGGACGGCGCCACCGTCATGGGCCTGCCCGACAGCGCCTTCGGGGTCAGCGCCGCCGTGCAGGGCCTGTCAGCCAACACCGGCCGCAACGCCTTCGAAGGGCCGGGGCTGGTGAACTTCGACTTTTCCATCCTGAAGAACACCTACCTGGGCGCGGGGGAGCGCGTGAACCTGCAATTCCGGGTGGAGTTCTTCAATCTCTTCAACCATCCCAATTTCCGCCAACCGTTTTCTCAAAGCGGGGTGTCCTTCAACGACGGCATTAGCGGCAGCTTCACCCCCAACCCCTTCTATGGCCTGATCCTGCAGGCCCGGGCGGGGCGGGAGATTCAGTTTGGCTTGAAGCTGATTTTCTAGCGACGCGCAGTCCGCCGGGCGAGGCGGCGCGGTAGAGGGCCCTAGCGGTCGCTCTTCACTGCGGCGGGGTCGAGTTCTCCTGTCGCTCGCGGATGGCGCGCGCCCGCACTTCCCAATCGTCGGCATCGGCGTCGCGGCCCATCTGGCGCAGCAGCCGCGCGTAGCCTTCCATCTCACGGCCCACCTGTGGGTGGTTGGATCCCAAGACCCGGATCCAGAGCTCAAGCGCAAGGGCAAAGAGCGGCTCCGCGATATCGAACGTTCCTTGCTGCTGATGGAATGCAGCCAAGTCGTCGAGCGCCGCCGCCACCGAGGCGCTCTCCGGACCGGCCGCCGCTTGCCAGATGACCAAAGCGCGGTCCAGCAAGTGCCGGGCTTCCTCGACGTTGCCCTGTCGGCGGTGGGCCTCGGCCAGATCCGCCAGGGCTGCGGCAACATTGGGGCTGTTGGATCCGTAGGCCCGCTCCCAAAGTTCCAGCGAATGCTTCAGGAATGCTTCCGCCTCTGGCAGCCGCCCCTGTCGCAGCCGGAGCTTGCCCTGGCGGGTGAGGACGACGGCAACGTTGGGATGGTCGGCCCCAAAAGCCTGGATGCGGACAGCCAGCGCCCGCTGGAACAGCGGCTCGGCCTTCTCGTATTTCCCCTGATCCTGATACACGTCCGCCAAGTCGAGGAACCGGGTGGCAAGCTCGGGATCGTTGGGCAGGAGACTCTTCTCGGCGACTGCCACAGATCGCTCCAGCAGCGGTTCCGCTTCTTTGAACTTGTCCTGGTCGTGGTAAAGGCTGGCTAGGTCATTCAGCACCCGCAGCACCACCGGGTGCTCGGGACCAAGAGCTCGCTCGGAAATGCCCAGGGCTCGCTTTAGTAGTGGTTCCGCCTCCCCGTAGCGGCCTTCCCGGTGGTAGAACGCCCCGAGGTCGTTCAGGGCCACGGCCACTTTGAAGTGCGTGGGACCGAGCGCCTTTTCATAGATTTCGAGCGAACGCTTCAACAGCGGTTCGGCTTCGCTCATCTGGCCCTGAACGCTGTAGAGGGCGCCCAAGCTGTTCAGTGTCGCGGCGACGTTGGGGTGTTCCGGTCCCAGCACCTTTTCCATAATGGCCAGCGAGCGCCGGAAGAGCGGCTCCGCTTCGGCGTTCTTGCCCTGCGTGCGGTTCAGTTCCGCCAGGGTCACCAGCGCCTGTGCCAGCACCGGGTTCTCCGGGCCCAGCACCTTCTCCCAGATGGCGACCGTCCGCTCCAGCAGGGGCTCGGCTTCGGCCAGCCGGTTCTGGTCCTGATAAATGGACGCCAGATTGCTCAGCGTCGCCGCCACCGAGGGGTGGTTGGGGCCCAGGGCCTTCTCCATGATGGCCAGCGAGCGCTTGAAGAGTGGCTCGGCCTCGGCGTATTTGCTCTGGGCGCGATAGAGATCCGCGAGGGTATTGAGGCTGGTGGCGAGCCGCGGGTCTTCCGGGCCGAACTGCTCAGCCCTGTGCACCGCCTCCAGGAAATACTTCTCCGCCTGAACGAAATCCCCTTTCTGGTAGGCCTTCTGTCCCTCGGCCGTGGTCTCCGTCCAGGCTTTTTCCGGGGTCTGGGCCTCCGCCAGGGGGAAACTCAGCAGGACTACGAGGGCCCAGAGACTCGCGCCCGGCTTTGCGCTGACGGTGTAGGCCACGACCCCACTGCTCCCTCTAGGATGTGCGCATTGTGCGGCGCGCGCCGGAGAGGAGTCAAGCGAAACGGCCGCGGTGTGAAGCAGAAGTTGCGAGCGCCGGAAGGACCGCGGCACCGTAGTTTGGCAGCCGGCTACTTCTTCTTCCAGCCGCGGAAAACCTGGAGGAGCCGCTCGCGGGCCACGGGGGGATGGTCTCCTCGCTGAGACGCCCGATGGTCCGAATCGTCTGCTGCATCTGTTCCAAGTAAGTCTGGCACCCAGGGCAGCCGCGCATGTGCTCTTCCAAACGCTGCCGCTCGGCCGCGGGCAGGGCCCCCTCGAGGTAATCGGTGATGAGTTCCGCCAGTTCCTTGCAGCTCATCTCAACGGTCGGGTCGGACATGTCGGCCTCGGAGCATCCTTATCTTCAGTCTTGCCTTTTCACCACCCGTTACCTCTCACACTTGCCCCGCTGTAGATTCGTACGGCGCGTTTGCGCAGCCTCCCCGCTCCAGCGTGTGTCTCTGGCGCCTTCGTTGACTTGCGCACGAGCCCAGCCTAAGATGACTCTCCGAAGCCTTTCCCGAAGAGTATGGAAGAAAAGAAATTTTTTTCGCGATTCACCCGCTGGTGGCACAGCCAGATTTCTGCGCCTCCCGAGCAAAGGGGGATGTCCGACTCCGCAGAAGAAGCTGTCGAAGGAGCGCCTTTCTCGGGTCCTGAAAATGAGCTAGAGGAGACGCAGCCCCCTTCTACAGATATCCCCTTGCCCGAGAGTGTTCCAGCGGGGGGAGACGCTGAAGCCCAAGCACCCACTTATTCCGAACTCGTCGCTGAGCTCCGCAAGCTCACGAAAAGGCTGGAAAAAAAGGACCGGCACCTGAAAAGCCTCCTTGATCAGCGCAACGACCTGCATCACCAACTGCGTGCCGCCCAGGACACCGCCGCCGGCCTCGAAGCGCAATTGCAGGAAGGCCAGGCGCAGAACGAGGCTGCGGCCGCGGCCCAGCTCGAACCGTACGAAGAGACCATCCGCCAACTACGCGCCGAGCGCGACGCCGCCCACAACCGCCTGCAAGAGTTGGAGACCACGCTCGCCGAAAGCCAGACCGCCAACGAGGCGGCAAGCCAGCGAGAGGCGCGCCTTCAGGCGCTTGAGGCGGAGCTTGCCGCACGTGCGCAGGCCCTGGAAGAAGCCTGCCGCGCGAGGGACGAGCTGAATCGGCGCGTGGCCGCCCTCGAGCAGGACTTGGAGCAAGCTCGCACTTCCCCGCAGGAACTCGGGCACGCCCGCGAGGAAGCCCAGCGTGCACTGGCTCTGGCGGTCGAGGCCGACGAAGCCCGCCGGCGCGCCGACAAGCGCGCAGCAGCTCTCGAAGCAGAACTGGCGGAAGCCCGCCAGGCTCTGGTGGAGAGTCTCCAACAACCACCGGCCGCCTCTGCTCCGTCGCCCGCCCCACCCGCCGGCGCTTTCGACTCCGTTGACCTCACTGGCGAATGGGAGCAGACCCTTGCCGCTCCATCCGGTACAGACGAAGTGGAACCGGCCCCGCCCTCCGAAGCGGAGAGCTCAGCACCGCTCGCCCCGCCAGTTCCTGCTGAAGCGACACCGCACGAAACTTTCACCGTGGAGGTCCTCCCGGTCCCGCTGGAGGCAACCGCCGAGCCGCCCGTAGGCGAGGCCGCGACTGACCCGCCGGAAAGAGAGAAGAAGTTGGTCCTGGTGGCGGAAGATGATCCCGCCATTCGGCGCCTGGTGGAGATCGCCTTGCAGAAGTCCGGCCTAGACGTCATCACCGCCGAGGACGGCGAAGAGGCGTTTCAAAAAGCCATTATCGAGAGACCCAATGCCATCCTCACCGACATCATGATGCCTCGCATGAACGGCCTGGAACTGACCTCCCGGCTGAAGAAGACACCCTCGACGGCGCGTATCCCGGTCGGGCTTCTGACGGCGCAGCGCGAGCTGGAGTACTACAAAGGGGCGCTGGAGCTGGGCAGCACACTCTACATCACCAAGCCCTTCCGGCCCGACAACCTGGTTACAATGGTCAATCTGCTGTTGTCGGGGAAAAGGAAACCGCGCGGCGCCCACAAGTAACCCGCCCGGCCGCCGGCCTTCGTTGACTTACCCGGAGAGCTGGCCTAAGATATGCCGCCTTCGGACAGACCCCCTTGATCGGGCAAACCATCTCGCACTATCGCGTCCGCGAAAAACTGGGCGGCGGCGGAATGGGCGTGGTCTACGCCGCCGAAGACACTCGCCTGGGCCGCCAAGTCGCCTTGAAGTTCCTGCCGGAAGAGCTCTCCCGCGAAGAGCCGGCGCTGGAACGATTCCTGCGCGAAGCGCGCGCTGCCTCCGCCTTGAATCATCCCAACATCTGCACCATTCACGACATCGGCGAACACGAGGGGCGCCCCTTTCTGGTGATGGAGCTACTCGAGGGCCAGACACTCAAGCACCGCATCGAAGGTAAACCTATTCCCACCGAGCAGCTCGTGGACTGGGGCCTTCAGGCGGCCGATGGCCTGGCCGCCGCCCACGCCAAGGGGATCGTCCACCGCGACATCAAGCCAGCCAATATCTTCGTCACCCGCCGCGGCGACGCCAAACTGCTCGACTTAGGCCTCGCCAAGCTCGCGGCCCGCCGTGAACGCGTGGCGG
>Ga0209640_10002510_pt1 | contig 15993 bp, 18 predicted proteins | sample RifCSP10_1_FD_184018 | JGI IMG/M metagenome (GOLD analysis project Ga0209640, IMG submission 184018) | Soil microbial communities from Rifle, Colorado - Rifle CSP2_sed 10_1 (SPAdes) (version 2) | ecosystem: Environmental > Terrestrial > Deep subsurface > Rock core/Sediment | place: Rifle...
CGCCGCTTTAACCTATGCTGCACACGGGGTGAGTAGTTACCTAGTTTTTACAACAACCTTAAGTACGGCTACACAAGCTGTATCATAAAAAAAAGGCCCTGAAGTTTTTCAGGGCCTTATTGTTTATACCGGAAGTTCCCGGTAATAAATTTACAGCAAGGGCGCGATAACCAGACTCACAATCGCCAGCACGTTAATCAGGATGTTCATGGAGGGGCCCGCTGTATCCTTGAACGGATCGCCGACGGTATCGCCAACCACGCAGGCTTTATGCACCTCAGAGCCTTTGCCGCCCAGATTGCCTTCCTCGACATATTTCTTAGCGTTATCCCAGGCGCCGCCGGCATTTGACATCATCAAGGCCAGTAGCACGCCAGCAACCAGGGCGCCGCCCAGCAAGCCGCCCAAGGCTTCCGGCCCGAGTGTGAAACCGACGGCGGGCGGGGCCGCGACGGCCAATAGCCCGGGAGGCACCATGCGTTTCAGTGCGGCGGTTGTTGCGATATCGATGCAACGGGCGGTGTCCGGTTTGCCGGTACCCTCGAGCAGTCCGGGAATTTCCTTAAACTGCCGGCGTATTTCTTTTATCATTTCGAAGGCCGCGTCACCGACCGCCGTCATAGTCATCGCGCTGACCAGGAAAGGAAAGATGCCGCCGATAAACATGCCCATCAGCACTCGCGGATTGCCCAACTCAAGGCTAAAGCCGGGTTTATGGATAGACACTGTTTCCACAAACGCGGTAATGATCGCCAGCGAAGCCAGCGCCGCCGCGCTAATGGCGAAGCCTTTGCCAATCGCGGCTGTGGTGTTACCCAGTTCATCCAATGAGTCGGTGATAGCGCGCGTCTCTTTACCCAAGCCACTCATTTGGGCAATACCGCCGGCGTTATCAGCCACCGGGCCGTAAGCGTCAATCGCCATGGTGATGCCAACGGTCGCTAACATGCCTACTGCGGCGATACCGACGCCGTACAATCCAACCAGCGACGTGGAAATCAATATAATGGCGCTGATCGCCAGCATGGGAGCCACTACCGACTGCATGCCTACCGCCAGCCCGGTAATTATGACCGTGGCAGGCCCGGTTTCACCCGCATGCGCGATATGCAACACCGGTTTACTGGAAGTGTAATATTCAGTGACCAGCCCGACAATGATACCGCCGATGGTGCCTACCAGCACGGCGCCCCATACTGCAGTGGTGACACCCGTGAATTTAATCACAAAGAAGGACACAACGATAAAAATTACCGCCGCACCGATGGTTCCAATACGTAACGCGACGGCCGGTGACTTGGTGGAAAATTTTCTGACCAATGCGATTCCCAGCATGGAACAGATGATACCGGCGGATGCCAGGGCCAATGGCAGGAACATTAATGCGCCGCCTTCGGTGGCTAATCTCGCCAGTGCCGCGGCTTTTTCGGGGTGTGCTTCCGCGGCCAGCATCATGGTAGAGGCTACGGCAATGGTCGCGATAATCGATCCGCAATAGGACTCGAATATGTCTGATCCCATACCGGCCACATCGCCAACATTGTCGCCGACGTTGTCCGCTATAACACCGGGGTTGCGCGGATCATCTTCGGGGATGCCCGCTTCCACTTTACCCACCAGGTCAGCGCCCACGTCCGCGCTCTTCGTGTAGATACCGCCACCCACACGGGAAAACAGCGCAACACTGGACGCGCCCATGCCAAAGCCATGAATGACTTCCGCGGTGTGGGGATCCGTGCCGAACAATAGATACAATATGCCAAGACCCAAAAGACCCATGGCCGCAACGGTCATGCCCATAATGGAGCCGCCGTAAAAAGCCACGGTGAGCGCGGCAGCGGCTCCTTTTTCATGGGCGGCCGTTGCGGTTCTTACATTGGCCTTGGTTGCGGCGTACATGCCGATGTAGCCAGCCGCAGCGGAGCAAAAAGCACCGAGGGTAAAAGCCAGTGCTGTTGCCCAGCCGAGTTTTGAAACGCCTAGTAAAATGATAAGTACAATGGCAAACAACCCCAGCATGGAATATTCCCGCTTGAGAAATACCATTGCGCCGAGATGAATCTGGTCGCCGATTTCGACCACCTTGCCTTCCCCGGTGGGGTACTTTTTTACCTGATCGAAAATAATGAATGCAACGGCCAGCCCGACAACACCTAAAACCGGTGGTATATATTCAAGAATCATTTCTATCACTACCTCCCCGTTGTTGTTTTAATCCAGCGCGGCTAATGGTGCCAAACCGTTCCCGGGTTGCCCACTATTGAGCCTGTTACTGGTCAGACGTGATGAAAAGCGGGTGGATTTCAACGTTGCTTAGTCCCCGCGAACCGAATTTTCCGGCTATGATAACGAGCCAGCATCGAAAAATATACGCCAAAATCACTCTTGGCAGTTGCGATGACGGCGATCTACCGATGGGTTCAGCGCGCTCTTCCAGCCACGCTGTTGCCGGGATTAAAGTTGGCCGTTAAGCGAGCAAATAAGGTATAATGAGCGGCCCTGATGGCCCTGTCGCTGTGACTATAACTGGAGTACTGGCTGCAATGAATTTAGATCGAGTAAGTTCCGGTAACAACGTTCCCGATGACGTCAATGTTATCATCGAGATTCCTGCGCATAGCGACCCTGTCAAATATGAGGTGGATAAAGAAACCGGCGCGATGTTTGTTGACCGGTTTATGAATACCGCCATGTATTATCCTTGTAATTACGGTTATGTCCCCCATACCCTGTCAGAAGATGGTGACCCGGTTGATGTATTGGTGGTGGCGCCCCATCCATTAATCAGTGGTTCGGTTATTCGTTGCCGCCCGGTTGGGATGTTAAAAATGACCGATGAGTCGGGCGTGGATGCCAAGATACTTGCCGTGCCGATTGATAAACTTTGCGTGTTGCATCGTAAGGTTAAAGAGGCTGACGACTTGCCCAAACCATTGCTGGAGCAGATTACGCATTTTTTCGCGCATTACAAAGATCTTGAAGCGAATAAATGGGTTAAGGTGGAAGGCTGGGTCGGAGCAGAACAAGCCAAGGCGGAAATTATTGCCGGCGTTGAACGGCATAAGGTGGCGCCCAAAAAACCCTGCTTTTAAATTATTTTAATCTAATCGTAGTAGATCCCTAATGAAAATTTGTATCGTTTCAGATAGTCACGACAATCGTAAATTATTGGATATTGCCGTGGAGGATGCCAAGGCGCGGGGCGCGGCAGCCGTATTACATTGTGGCGATGTTGTCGCACCGACAACCTTGCGGGTTTTACAAAAGCATGGTTTGCCTGTGCATGTGATTTATGGCAACAACACCGGTGATTTATACAGTACCGCAAAATTGGCGCATGAACCGGATAGCGTTATTAATTTTCATGGCCAGGATGCCGGTATTGAATTGGCGGGAAGGAAAATCTTTATGGTGCACTATCCGCATTATGCGCGCGCCATGGGAACAACGGGTGATTGGGATCTGGTGTGTTGTGGTCATGACCATAAAGCGGAAATCGACCGTATTCGCACGATCAAGGATTCACATACATTGTTTATCAATCCCGGCACGGTGGGTGGCGTCGGCGCCAAACCGACTTATGTGCTGGGTGATTTACTGGCGATGCAATTTGAAATCCGCGAGGTACCGGTACGCGAGGACATGGCGTATAACATGCCGCATGTAACGCCACACGCCTAGGTTATTTAGCGGGGGTGTTGCTGCTTACCCAGCGTGTTGTGTTATCGCTAAGGGTTTCTTTTTTCCAGAACGGCGCGCGGTGTTTGAGTTCCTCCAGGATAAAACGGCAGGCCTGGAACGCCTCATCACGATGCTCACACCACACGGCAATTAATACGATGGTGTCCTCGGGATGTATGTCGCCAACGCGATGTAACACCAGTGCGTCCTGTATAGTCCACTGCTGCAATGCCTGATGGGCAATTTTATCCAGGTAACGGGAGGTCATTTCCGGATAGTGCTCAAGGAACATGGCTTTCACCGCGGCTGACGCATTCGTGTCGCGCATGGTGCCGGCAAAAACAGCCGTCGCGCCATACTTGCCCCGCAATTCGTTGCATGTTTCCTGATAGCCATGCAATTCCTGCCAGGCATTGAATGGCTGTTCGCGTATTTCAATTTTCATTATGAAAAGATTATCCGCCGGTTACGGGTGGAAAGAATGCGACTTCATCACCATCTTTTACCTGATGGCCACGCCCGACATAATCCATGTTAATCGCGACCAGGACATTGTCGGGCATTTTTGCGCCATTGGTCGCTTGATTCCAGGCATCGATCACGGTAGCTACATTTTGTGCGTTGAGTGTTTGGGAAGACATATCGAGCGATTCGCGCAAACTGGAAAAAAATTTGACGGTGATCGTCATGGCCTGACTCCCCGGTAAATACATTGAACCTCAGTGTTTTCGCTCATACACTACCCTTAGCACCTGAACCTGATGACGCAAATTATACAATTTGACCGTGCAAAATACAGCATGTTCATCCGTTGCTCTGAATGTATACTATAATAAATTCAATAAGTTGTATAAGTTTTGCGATGCGGGGCTATTATATAAATAGTAGGCCCTGATTCCAAGGCAACTTAACGCACAAGCGAATGGTTATATATGAGTAAATTAACGCATTTTAATAAGGCCGGTGAGGCGGAAATGGTGGATGTCAGTCACAAACCGGCGACTGTTCGAACCGCGATTGCGACGGGATCCATTGCAATGCAGGCGCAAACCCTGCAGCTTATACAACAGGGCGAGCATAAAAAAGGCGATGTAATCGGCATCGCCCGGATTGCCGGCATCATGGCCGCCAAAAAAACCGCGGACATGATACCACTTTGCCACTCAATTAATTTGGACAAGATCAGCGTCGATTTTGAGATAAAAGAGCATGAAAATACGATAACTTGCCGCGTTCTTGCAAAAACCCAAGCGCAAACTGGAGTAGAAATGGAGGCATTAATGGCGGTTCAGGTTGCGCTACTAACTATATATGATATGTGCAAAGCCGTGGATCGGGGGATGAAAATCACCAATGTCCGGTTGTTGGAAAAAACGGGCGGTCAATCAGGAAGTTGGAAAGCGCCGGAATAAATTGCCGAAACGGGGACATTATTCTTAAAAGAGTTGGGACCTAATGACCATTAACTGTGGGTAAAAGATTAAAACATGCCGTTAAATTTCACGAAAATGCAGGGAACCGGGAATGATTTTGTCGTTATTGATGCGATAAATCAGGTGGTCATCCTAAGCCGGGAACAACTGCGATTTCTCGCCGACCGCCATTTTGGCGTGGGTTGTGATCAAATATTGCTCGTGGAAAAACCGGATTCCCCGGAAGCGGATTTTCGCTATCGAATATTTAACCGTGATGGCGGCGAGGTGCAACAGTGCGGCAATGGCGCGCGCTGTTTTGTGCAGTTTGTTCATGAAAAAGGAATGACAAAAAAAAACACCATCCGGGTGGAGACGTTATCGGGAATCATCGAAATTCAGCGCCGACCGGACGGGACCGTGACCGTCAATATGGGAATGCCCAATTTCAATCCACAGGCGCTGCCGTTTTTGGTAGCCGAGCAGGCAGACCATTATTTGGTCAGCGTTAACGGTGAATCGATAAAGTTGGGCGCCGTCTCCATGGGAAATCCACATGCGGTCATTCAAGTTGACAATGTGGCTACCGCGCCCGTCGCTGCCTGGGGTCCGGCGTTGGAAAGTCATCCCCTGTTTCCGGAACGCGTGAATGTCGGATTTATGCAAGTCCTTGATCGCGACAAGATTCGGTTGCGCGTGTATGAACGTGGCGCGGGTGAAACATTGGCTTGCGGCACCGGCGCCTGCGCGGCGGTGGTAATGGGTATTCAGTGGGGAATCCTAAATAATAGAGTGACCGTGGAAGTGTCAGGTGGTAATCTGTTAATTGAGTGGGAAAACAATTATTCTCCGGTTCTAATGACAGGGCCTGCGCAAACCGTATTTGATGGGCAGATAATTTTATGAGTATTCAACAGAAAAAAGGCAATGTTGAAGACAAACTGAATGATAAGGAAGTTGAAGAATTTTTGCGGCAAAATCCGGAATTTTTTATCAGTCATCCGGATCTGGTCGCCGAACTCAAAGTGCCCCACCCCAATACCGGTTCCGCGGTATCCTTGATCGAACACCAGGTGGAACTGCTGCGTCAGCAAAACACGAAACTGCAGAAACAACTTGACGAGCTGCTGCAGATCGCGCGTGAAAATGACCGTCTTAGCAAGAACCTGCATCAATTGACTGTGGACTTGATGGCTTCGCGTAACTTGATTGATATCTTTGCCCGGCTGGATGTGGGGCTGCGCAAGGATTTTTTGGTCGATGCGGTTTGTATACGCATTCTGGCGCAACCCAAAAGCAGCAAACTGGCTGATCGCAAAGAGTTTGCGTCCAACGTTGCGGAGTTGACCCGGCATTTTGGCCGGCAGTTAAAGGAAGGCAAGGCCATTTGCGGCAAGGCCAAAACTGAACAGAAGAAAATCCTTTTCGAGGACCAGGGTGATAAAGTCGCGTCGCTGGCGTTTATACCGCTGAGTTTTGACAAGAGCGCCGGCCTGCTGGCGATCGGCAGTTTTGATGAAAAACGCTTTCACTCAGGTATCGGAACCTTGTTTCTCAATCAGCTCGGCCAAATCGTCAGCGCCACCATCGCCCGGTTTTTAAAAGTAGAATCCTGAGCCCTACCACTCTGCACGGTTGTTAACTTACGCCGGTGAAACCAAACCAACAACAATACCTGGAGCAGTTCGTTAATCACCTGAAAAACGAACGGCGCTTGTCTGCGCACACCGTTTCCAACTATTCCAGGGATTTACAACAGTTTATTGTGTATTGTGACGAGAAAGATATTGCGCACTGGCATGAATGTAATGTGTATTTCATGCGGGCATTTATTGCGTCGATGTATCGCAAGGGGTTAAGCGGCCGCAGCATCCAGCGTCATATCTCGGCCGTGCGCAGTTTTTTTGCGTACCTGGTGCGCGAAGAAATTGTGAAAACCAATCCCGTGGTGGGTTTAACCGCGCCAAAAGCCGAGCGAAAATTGCCGAGCCCCCTGGACGTTGATCAAGTCAGCCGTTTGCTCGACGGCAACGCTATTGACACGCCAGTGCTGATTCGTGATCTTGCCATGCTGGAATTGATGTATTCGTCCGGATTGCGCCTGGCGGAGTTGATTTCTTTGAATATCGACGACCTGGATTTCAACGAGGGTACCGTACCCGTTACGGGAAAAGGCGCCAAAACCAGGGTGCTGCCGGTCGGCAAGTACGCGATTGACCGCGTGCAGCGTTGGTTGTCGGTCAGGGGGTCCATGTGTGCGCCCGCGGAGCGGTCGTTGTTTGTCAGCGGGCGTGGCCGGCGTATTTCCGCGCGCAACGTTCAGGAGCGATTCCGGCTTTGGGGTGTGCGGCAGGCGAGTGATAGCCATATCCATCCGCATCGATTGCGTCATTCCTTTGCCAGTCACTTGTTGGAATCCAGTGGTGACTTACGCGCCGTGCAGGAATTACTCGGCCATTCTGATATCTCGACCACACAGATCTATACGCATCTGGATTTTCAACATTTGGCACAAGTGTATGACCGGGCGCATCCGCGAGCGAAAAAGCGCCGCAACGCTGTCAAATAACCGGAAGGAAAAGCTTTAATTCGATAGCATCGCCACTATATACAACGAATTGCACATGCGCGCACAGCGGGCCGGTTTGTGAGGTCTTTATTAACCTGCGGAGCTAATACAAACAAGCTGCCAATGGGTGACAGTGATTCGTGCCAAACACTCGAGTGACGCTCCGCTAGAATTGCAAACTTTGGGGTAAATGTTCTGCGTCCGGCGGCAAACTGGAGCTGTCTTTCTTGAATTAAGGAGCAAGGAATTGGAACAATTTCATGGCACGACGATTGTGTCAGTGCGCCGCGGCAATAAAGTCGTCATTGGCGGCGACGGCCAGGTTACGCTCGGCAATACCATCATGAAAGGCAATGCGCGCAAAGTGCGGCGCCTGTATCATGGGCAGGTCATCGCCGGTTTCGCCGGCGGGACCGCGGATGCCTTTACCTTGTTCGAACGGTTTGAAGCAAAACTGGAAAAACACCAGGGCCATTTAACCCGGTCCGCGGTGGAGCTGGCTAAAGACTGGCGCACCGACCGCATGTTGCGCCGGCTGGAAGCATTGCTGGCGGTAGCTGATAAGACGACATCGCTGATTATTTCCGGCAACGGCGATGTCATTGAACCCGAACAAAACCTGATTGCAATTGGTTCCGGCGGGCCTTTTGCGCAGGCATCCGCCGTGGCGTTATTGGAAAATACCGATCTGGATGCGCGCGTCATCGTGGAAAAAGCCCTGGAGATCGCGGCCAACATTTGCATTTACACCAATGACCACGTAACCATTGAAGAACTCGAAATAGTTTAGTAGAGAATACACCATGTCACATATGACCCCTCGGGAAATTGTCCAGGAGCTGGATAAACACATTATTGGGCAGTCTGAAGCCAAGCGCGCGGTAGCAATTGCATTGCGTAACCGCTGGCGGCGTTCGCAGGTCAGCGACGATTTGAAAAGTGAAATCACGCCAAAGAATATTTTAATGATTGGCCCCACCGGCGTGGGCAAGACGGAAATCGCCCGGCGCCTGGCCAAGCTGGCTAATGCGCCGTTTGTGAAGGTCGAAGCCACCAAATTCACCGAAGTCGGCTATGTGGGCCGGGATGTGGAATCCATTATTCGCGATCTGGTTGAAATGTCGGTGAAGATGACGCGTGAAACGGAAATGCGCAAAGTCAGGCATCGCGCGGAAGATGCCGCGGAACAGCGTATTCTGGATATATTGTTGCCGCCGCCGCGTAGTATGGGCTTTGTCAGTTCGGTCAGCGATGAACCGGAAGATGAATCCGGCACGCGGCAGAGATTCCGCAAGAAACTGCGCGAAGGGGATCTGGATGATAAGGAGATTGACGTTGATATCAGCGTAAATCCTATCGGCGTGGAAATCATGGCGCCGCCGGGTATGGAGGAGATGACCAGCCAGTTACAAGGCATATTTCAAAACCTGGGCGGCAGCCGCACTAAAACCCGCAAACTCAAGATCAAGGACGCCTACAAATTACTGACCGATGAAGAGGCCGCTAAATTATTAAACGAAGAAGACATAAAGTTACGCGCGGTCGAAAATGTGGAACAAAACGGTATTGTATTTCTGGACGAGATGGACAAGATCACCCGGCGCGGTGAAACTTCGGGTCCGGATGTATCCCGCGAAGGCGTGCAACGGGATTTGCTGCCCCTGGTGGAAGGTTCTACGGTGAGCACCAAATACGGCATGGTTAAGACCGACCATATTTTGTTTATCGCGTCCGGTGCATTTCATTTGTCAAAACCATCGGATTTGATTCCGGAGTTGCAGGGCCGGCTGCCGATTCGTGTTGAACTCGCCGCGTTGACGGTCGATGATTTTGTACGGATTCTTACGGAGCCCGATGCATCGCTTACTGACCAGTATATTGCCTTGCTGGCGACGGAAGACGTTCACATTGAATTCAAGCCGGATGGTATTGCGCGCCTCGCGGAAGTCGCCTGGCAGGTGAATGAACGCACTGAAAATATCGGCGCCCGGCGCTTGCACACCGTCCTGGAGCGGTTATTGGAAGATGTCTCCTTTAAAGCATCGGATATTCCCGGTCAGAAAATTATTGTTGATGCAAGTTATGTGGATAGTCAGTTGGCCGATCTGGCCTCCAATGAAGATTTGTCGCGTTATATTCTCTGATCGGTATGGAGTTATGACAGAACCAAACATTGACAGCGCTGTGCTTGAAAATACAGGCGTTAAAATTGACATATATGTGCCATATTGACTTAGAAGGGGTGAAACATGGCTGGTAATAAACCGCGTCCTACCGACATCAATTTTCATCAAAAGTCCCGGGTGTTGGAAATCAGTTTTGAAGATGGCAACACGTTCAGCTTGCCCTGTGAGTATTTGCGTGTCTATTCGCCCTCCGCGGAAGTGCGCGGACATGGTCCGGGGCAGGAAGTCCTGCAGCTCGGAAAAGAAAACGTCAATATTGACAAAATTGAACCGGTCGGTAATTACGCGATTCAGTTATATTTTAGTGATGGCCATAATACCGGGATTTATTCCTGGGAAACTTTATATACACTGGGCGCCAACCAGGATGCGTTATGGCAGGAATACCTGGACCGGTTGAAAAAATCCGGTCACCAGCGAAAAATCACCTGAAACGCTGTCGTAAACCGCGCCTGGTTCTGTATTTTCCCCCGCCTGAATTCTGTGAGTACGTTAGTGTAAAGTGTAAGTACTGCCGGGCTGTAAGTGCTACCGGTTTGTAAGTAATATCCGGATAACCCCCGGTGATTTGGTATGGGTATTTGCCGGTTTCTTGATATACTTGCCAAAATTGACCGTCAGTATTCCGCCAGCACATACTTTCTTTTAGGATAAAGTTTGGGTGTAAAATTCCAGCTTATGCCAGATAAACCACACAACACCACGCATTTCGGCTACCAGCAAATCCCGGAAAATGACAAGGTGCGCAAAGTCGCCGATGTGTTTCATTCCGTCGCGGATAAATATGACCTGATGAACGATCTGATGTCGTTCGGCGTGCATCGATTGTGGAAGCAATTCACCATCCAGCTGAGCGGCGTGAAGACGGGGCAGCGGGTACTGGATATCGCCGGTGGCACGGGTGACCTGGCGGCGAAATTTTCCAGTATCGTGGGTGACACGGGCGAGGTGGTATTGGCGGATATCAACGGCTCCATGTTGCAAGTGGGACGGGCGCGTTTGCTGGATCGTGGGATTGCGGGCAATGTCAAATTCGTGCAAGCCGATGCCGAGCGTTTGCCGTTTCCTGACAATTATTTTGATGTTATCAGCATTGCATTTGGCCTGCGCAATGTAACCCACATCGATCAGGCATTGAAGTCCATGTACCGCACGCTGAAACCGGGCGGGCAATTGCTGGTGCTGGAATTTTCCAAGGCCGTCGCACCGGCTTTAAGTGCGGTCTATGATGCCTATTCATTTAATATTCTACCCTTGATGGGCAAGCTGATTGCCAATGACGAGCAAAGCTATCGTTATCTGGCGGAATCCATTCGTATGCATCCGGATCAGGAGACCATGAAGGCAATGATGGCGCAAGCCGGTTTTGACCGGTGTGAGTATCATAATTTAAGCGGCGGTATCGTCGCATTGCACAGAGGCTATAAATACTAAAGACTGGAGTGATGCAAAGATGACGTATGCGGGTTTTTGGCGGCGATTGGGCGCATCACTAATTGATAGCGTAATTTATTCGGTATTGATTTTTCTGCTGCTCGGGCCCGCGTATGCCAGTCCAAACTTGCAATCGACTGAAGGGGTAATCAGCGTCATTATTTTTTTTGGTGTCACCGTGGCGTTGTGGGTCAGATACCAAGGTACGCCGGGTAAGCTTCTGCTGGGGTGTCAGGTGGTTGATGCGGATACCGCGGAACCCATTGGTTATAAACAGGCATTGATTCGTTATCTCGGGTACTTTGTCTCCTTACTACCGCTGTTTGCCGGATTTTTGTGGATTGCCTGGGATAAACGCAAGCAGGGGTTTCACGACAAAATGGCCAATACCGTTGTGGTTTATAATTGTACGGTTGATATATTCGATGAATCTCAAAAGACCCTGGATCAACTGATAAGCGAATTGCGGTGAACAAATTACCGAACACCATAACCGCTTTAATAGAGATCGCGCTGAATCGATATCTTAATCTGGATCCTGACGCCAAGCGTGCAATGCCTGCAATGGCAGGTAAGGTGATTCGGATAACCGTTCGTGAGCTGGATCTTCCCATGTTTATGCAAGTGACCGGCAACCGCATCGAGGTGTTGTCTAGTTATGATGGCGAAATCCTTAGCGAGATGCGCGCCCCCATTATTGCGCTGGTGAAATTGGGGCTGTCAAACGACGCCACTGCCCTGGGCGAGGCTATCGATATGTCCGGGGATTTGGAAGTGGGGCGGCAATTCAGGGACTTGCTGGCCAAAGTCGCTATCGACTGGGAGGACGTTCTTTCCCGGTACACCGGCGATATCATTGCGCACACGATTGGCAACAGTGTGCGCTTGCTAAACAACTGGGCGAAAAACACCGCTGAAACACTGCGCCGGGATGTGGGCGAATATTTGCAGGAGGAAAGCCGCCATCTGCCAGCGCAAGATGAAGTCAAGCAGTTTGTAACGCAGGTTGATGATGTTCGGCTGGCGGTGGATCGTGCCGAGGCCCGTATCAGGCAAATAGAGAATCATTATCACCAAACACGTGCTGACGCAGGCGAGGCGTTGGATCAGTGATAGCCATTCGACAGGTAGTACGTTTGGTTTATATCAACCACGTTTTACTGCGGCATGGTCTTGATGAATTTATTCTCGCGACCCACCTGTTTCGTCCCTTGCGGTTCCTGTCATTGGTTTCACCTTGGCGATGGTTCCGGGACGAGGATATTCCACGTGGTGAACGGATTCGCTGCGCGCTGGAGGATTTGGGGCCGATCTTTGTCAAATTTGGGCAAATACTTTCCACGCGCCGTGATTTGTTACCGGATGATATCGCGGATCAACTGGCCAAATTACAGGACCAGGTGCCTTCGTTTCCCGGTGATAGCGCGCTTAACATTGTCGAGCGGGCCTATAAAAAATCGGTCACGGAAGTTTTTCAGTCCTTTAATAAAGAACCGCTGGCATCGGCATCAATCGCGCAGGTTCATGCGGCAACACTGCTAGATGGTAAGGAGGTCGTGGTCAAGATTGTGCGGCCCGGCATTGCCGCCGTGATTGGCCGCGACATCAGCTTGCTTTATGCTATCGCCGAACTGGCGGAACGTTATTGGCCGGGGGCCAGGCGGTTACGCCCGGTGGAGGTGGTTGCGGAATATGAGAAAACCATTTTTGATGAACTGGATTTGATGCGTGAAGCGGCGTCTGCGTCCCAGCTCAAGCGCAATTTCAAGGCGTCAAACTTGCTGTACGTACCCGAAGTGTTCTGGCCATTGACGCGCAACAATGTCATGGTGATGGAGCGGATTTCCGGTACACCCATCAGTAATATTCCGGGGCTTGCGGAAAAACAGATCGATTTAAAAAAACTGGCGGAAGCGGGTGTCGAAATATTTTTCACCCAGGTTTTTCGGGACAGCTTTTTTCACGCCGATATGCACCCAGGGAATATTTTCGTCGCGGAAACCGGCCAGTATATCGCCGTGGACTTCGGTATTATGGGCACCTTGAGCCCGGGCGATCAGCGTTATCTGGCGGAAAACTTTCTGGCGTTTTTCCGGCGGGACTACCGCAAGGTCGCCGAATTGCATGTTGAATCGGGTTGGGTTCCTGGTGACACCCGTGTCGATGAATTTGAATCAGCGATTCGCACGGTGTGTGAACCGGTATTTGAACGGCCGCTGAAGGATATTTCGTTCGGACATGTGTTGTTGCGGCTGTTCCAAACCGCGCGCCGGTTTAACATGGAAGTGCAACCGCAACTGGTTTTATTGCAAAAAACCTTGCTGAACATCGAGGGCTTGGGCCGCCAATTGTATCCTGATCTGGATTTGTGGCAGACGGCCAAACCCTTTCTGGAACGTTGGATGAGCGAACAGATTGGCTTACGTTCACTAGTGAAAAATGTGCGGAACAACGCCCCGCAATGGGCGGAAATTCTCCCGGAAATTCCTGGATTGCTGCATAAAGTGCTGACCAGAATGGAACAAGGGGCTATGCCAAGCCAGTTGGATGCCATAAAAAGTATTGAAAGCTTACGCAAGGAAATACGCCGCTCCAACCAACAGACATTTCGTGTCGTTGTGGGCGCCAGTTTCGTGCTGAGCGCGGTATTAATGCAGGCATTGGGCGGGCAGGGTCAACTGATGTTTGGCAATGCTCCCGTGCTGACCTGGATGTTGGGCGGGTTGGGGGCTTTGATTTTGATATTTTCCTGGCCAACGCGTAAAGAGTAATCAGCGTTGTGGATTGAAAATAACGATATCAGCGGCTTGCATGAAAATTGCTTTGTGAAGAACACGTAAATCAGGTATTAATGGGTGATGCGCAAGGATAGTGATGATGTCATATAAATGCTTAAGGTATTGCACGGCGGTTTGCCTGTTATCCGCAGTTTGGGTAGCGCCTGTGAAGGCGGCGTTTTACTCCGATGTGGCGGTGGAATACCTGAATGTCAAAATCGACGGTAAAAAACTGCATCCCTGGAACGGCAGAATCAAGCTGGGTAAACCGCTGTCCCGCGAGCTGGCCATTGAAGCTCATTATGCCAGTGCAATTCAGGACGACGAGATAAATGGCCTTAAACTGGAAGTCAGTGAGAACATGGCTGCCTATGCGCGCTATCAAAGCCCGGATACCTATAGCGGAATGGTGATGTATCTTATTGCCGGATACGCCTGGACGACGATTGAAACCTCGGGAGCCTATGCGATACCGGAACAGGAGTTCGAAAGTTTTTCCTGGGGTATCGGCATTGAAGAACGCGCCCAAACCGTAAGAAACATGGGCTATTCCTTTCAATACACGCGTTATTACGACAACGATGGTTTTACTCTGGAAGGATTCAGCCTGGGTGTACGCTATGATTTTTAAAACGCTTGATTCTGTAATGCATATAAAATCACAGTATGGCTTAGCTGCTGTTATGTTATTTTGCGCACTCCTTTTCGGCTGTGAAGAGGGTGATCCAACCGCGCTCAAAGAAGCCGTCAACGCCGCGGATATCAATGTCACCGCGATAAGCGTTGAGCCCGCTGAGGGCACGATCAAAACCGGCTATTCCTATCCATTCACCGCCGTTGGGCATCGCCCCGATGGCGTCACGGTTGATGTGACGAACAGTGTGACCTGGGCCAGTTCCAACACCGCCATCGCCACTGTCAATAGCAATGGCGTGGTGTCAACCGACACGGATGGCAGTGTGACCATCAGCGCCAGCCTGGCGGGCATCAGCGGCAGTACCACGTTAACGGCATCCTCCGCGGTGCTGCAAAGCATCGCTGTGCTTGCCGACACCGCGACGCCCAACGTGCTGTCGGTTTCCGCCTGCAAGAACCTGCAATTGAAAGCCATCGGCGAATATGCCGATGGCGTGCGCGACATTATTCCCATTACTGACCATGTTACTTGGTCTGTAGTAATGGGCAGCGGTGAAATTAATGCAACAAATGGATTGCTGAGTACTTTTTCTGACGGCACCATCAGCGTGCTGGCGAGTCTCGATGGTGTTGACAGTGCGACGGATGTGACAGCCACGGCCGATTTGAATGCAATAACAGTGACGCCCGCGGCGCAAACGCTGGCGATCAACGGTACGCTGCAATACACGGCGACGGGCGCTTACAACGGCAACGGCAGTTCCACGGCAAACATTACCAACAATGTGGAGTGGTTGAGTGGCGCGCCTACCGTGGCTGATTTTACTAATCTGAATTCACCAGGATTGATAACCGCCGGAACTCAAGGCGTAACCGCTATAACCGCCACTTGTGGCGCCAGCGTATCAGGCACAGCCAGTTTAACCGTGAGTGATAACACGCTCGACTACTTGCGGTTTGAAGATGGCAACGGGGCCGAAATAGAGGTCTTCAATACCGTGGTTGGAATTGCAACGCAAATTTCCCTTTACGGCCATTTTACCAATGACGATAAAGTCGATGTCACGGAAAACGCGCAGTGGACCTTGCTTGATGGCACGGTAGGCGTGATTACCGTCAATAACTCAACCGACAATAAGGGCATCATTACCGCTGTGGCCGTGGGGCGTGCGGATGTCAGGGTCGCTTACCAGCAAAATGTGCTGATATTGCCGGTGAACGTAACCGCCGCCCCGCCCTGAGATGGCGTCGGCAAGCCGAACGAACGGCGGGAGTGTTTTGATTCGCACGTAGTCATA
>Ga0209640_10002511_pt1 | contig 15993 bp, 13 predicted proteins | sample RifCSP10_1_FD_184018 | JGI IMG/M metagenome (GOLD analysis project Ga0209640, IMG submission 184018) | Soil microbial communities from Rifle, Colorado - Rifle CSP2_sed 10_1 (SPAdes) (version 2) | ecosystem: Environmental > Terrestrial > Deep subsurface > Rock core/Sediment | place: Rifle...
AGGAGCTCGATTCCATCCGCGGGTCGTCGATCTCTAGAGAAGGACCGCCCTCTTGCGGATGTGCAGGAACACGAAGCCGGTCATCAGCAGCGTAAGCCCGACCACCATCGCAAAGGCAGACAGTGCGTAGGCGACGATTCCCAGGCCGAGAGTCGTTGTCAAGGTGGTTGCGTTCATCCATGAGGCCCTCGCCTCATTGGGAACCATCACCTCTTCCCCATTCTCGTCGAGGACGGCTGCGCCGTTCTCATCCACCTGCGGAATCTGACGAGGCATCTGTGCGTAATACAGACCCTCGCTGTTCTCGAGCTGGTGGGTCGTGATGATGTCGGACTGTGCCCACATCGAGAAAGGACCCCTCACCGGGGTCTCCGGGATGACGGCATCGTCGGGGGTGGTCACGTCCTGTGCCACGGCCTGGTCCCATGTGTACCAGGCTCCGAAGATGCCTCCCGCCAGCGATCCGAACCCGACGGCGAGCGCCAGGATCCCGGCTGTGAGAAGTACGAAGGACTTGCGAGGGGTGGTGACCTCTTCGGCTACCAACCTCTCCCTGTCGATGGCGGTCATTGCTGTCTCCTTTTCCTACGGGCCGACTGCCTTATGAGGTGATCCTCCTCACTGACAGCGCATGGAGCGAGGGGCAAACGACCCAAGCCACGGGGGCCGGAAGACCCTGACCCGGTGGGAGTGCCCGGTTTGTTCAGGTCCGTTCGATCAGACGCACCCGCCCTGGTCGTCGGCGCCTCTGCCGCACAGCGAGGTGATCTCGACCGTACGGAGCGAGAACTCCCCGTTGGTCGGCTCACCAAAGACATGAACCCGCAGCCCTCTGACGGCATCGTCTCCGAGTCCGATCACGTCGTAGGTGACCTCACCGAGGTCTCCTGTCGACGGGGCCACCGTCACCACCAGGTCCGACTTGGGTTCGTCGGAGGCCAGGCTCTCGGCGACGATCAAACCGAGGTCGAGCATGGTGTCGGCGGCCGGCCTTCCGCTGAGGTTGTCGATGATCGCGGCGGTGGCGTCGGTGGTCTCTCCCAGGTAGCCGACGAACCGCAGGTTGACCCAACCCCTGGTGCCGTCGTACTCGACCCCAATCCACATCGACCCGGGAAGCTCACGGGTCTCACCAACAGCAGTCAGGTCGGCGTGGAGAGGTGGGATGCCGGCGAGAATGTCCTGGTCGGCCCCTGGTGCCGACCTGAGATTGAGCACGTCGTCGTGAGCGACCCCGATCACAGCAAGGGTGTCTCCCGCGGCCGGACCGAAGTCGATCGGCTCTCCGGGGATACCCGATGACCCCGTCGTGGTCGTGCTACCGGTGGTGGTCGTGGTGGTGGTCGGGCCCTGGGTGGTGGTGGTCGTTGGCTGCGTGGTGGAGCTCGTACTGGTGGCGATGGTCGTGCTTGTCGGCGTCGTGGTGGTAGCCGTCTCTCCATCTGACCCGCAGGCGACGAGCGCCAGCATCAACGCGACCAAAAAAACCCATGACGGGCTCTGTTTCAACTTGCTCTCCTTGTCGCCAGTTCAACGAAATCTGCCGAGGTTTGGTTCCTGACCACAGTCTCCCTTGAAGTCGGGTCGGCGCTTCTCCATACGTGGTCGGCCCGACCCACCAGGGACCAAGCCTCTGGCGATCGCCCCGGTGGGCACCAACGAGAAGGACTCTATATCCGGCCTAATAGGGAGATCACCCGATGTGTGAACTCACCCCTTAGCCGTACGTTCGCATCGAGCAATCTCCAAGGGGGTTCACGAATGAGACGAGACGACGAAACACGGCCTAGAACGATGATTTGGGAGTCGATGGCAGTGCCGATGGTGCGCTTCCAGGCTTTGGAGCAGATGGCCCGCTCCGCCCGGAGCCGGCGCCCCGGACGTCTTTCACGTAAAGGCAATGGGCGAGGGCGTCTCACCCGGGGGCGATGAGGGGAGGTCGAGGTTGATCACCCAGGTCCTTGGGTTGAGTGCGACGCTGCTCGCGGCCGTCTTTCTCTTCCCTCAGATCGCGAGCCTGATCTGGGAAAGGGACACCAGGGGAGTCTCCATGACCTGGGCGATCTTCGGAGTCGTCACCAACGCAGCCTGGGTGGCTTATCTGCTTCAGGAAGGGCTGTGGCTGCCCTCCTTCGCGCCAGCGACAGCGGTCGTCACCTACGGCTTGCTTGCGGTCGTCCTCGCCCAGTTGGGGGCACGCCACAGGTGGGGCTGGGGCCTGGGCTACTCCGCTGCCCTGGCCCTGGTGGGTCTCTTGGGGGGGACGCCAGCGCTCGGCGCCGTGCTCGTGGTCACGCCGGCCATTCAACTGGCTCCGGAGATCGCAGCCGTCTACCGGCACCCGTATCCCCGGGGGGTCTCTCCGTCCACGTGGGGTCTCGGGGCGGCGGAGGCAGTGTGCTGGGGAGGGTATGGCCTCTTGGTCGGCGATCTCGCCCTCGTCGGCTACGGGTTGGTCACCTCGGCAGGCTCGACCCTCATCCTCGCTCGTCGGTGGACCACCAGGACGCCACGTCAGGTGCCGCGACCGAGATCTGCCACGTCGACCAGACCTTCCTTGATTGCCGTCGCGGCCGCCTCCCCACGGTTGGCCGCGGTGAGCTTCCGGAGGATGTTGGATACATGAACGCTGGCCGTCTTCTCGCTTATGAACAGCGCGTCGGCGATCTGGCGATTCGTCGCTCCCCTCGTCAGGCGGCTGAGCACCTCCCGCTCGCGCGCGGTGAGCCCGTATCGATCTGGGCCAGGACGATCCCCGACGTCGATGCGGGCCCTACGGGCCAGGGCGCGGACCTCATCGTGGAGGAGCCGCGCACCAACACCGGACAGGTAGTCCGACAAGTCCCTGACCGCGGACTCGACCGTGATGCGGTCGACTCCGGAGGAGAGGGACTCCTCCGCCCAGCGGAACTGACAGTAGGCGGCCCGAATTGGCATCGACAGGCCCAGCCAGCGCTCCCGGGCATGGTGCCAGGCGTCGGGGTCGGGCCGACCATGGAGACGGGAGCGTTCGGCGTCGCATTGCGCGGCTAGGCAACCCACCAGGCGGCGCCAACCATTCTCAGGCCCCGATAGGGCCAGCTGCTCGGCGAGCCGTGCGTAGAGACGATCCCCTTTCTGGATAGCCTCGGTCAGCTCCAGGTCTTCCCCCCTGATGCCGGCGGCCCGAGCCACGTCTGCGGCGGCGCGAAGGCCGACGGCGATGCCTTGGCTGACGTAGACCGGCTTGTCCAGATTCGGGTACCGCTGGAGTACCTCGTCTATCAGCTCCATCGCCCGAGTCGGGTCTCGCTGGGCAAGGGCGATGTCTGCCTGATTGACCAGGTTGAGCACACGTCCGGTGACGTCGGGACCGAGATATCCGACCAAGAGCGTGGCCTGTGCCTCAACCAGCGCCTGCGCTTCCTCCAAGCGACCTTTCCCGATGAGGAGCTCCGGCACACCGAGCCTTTCTGCCATGGTCGGGTAAGCCAGCTTGGCTGCGGCGACCATTGCCTCCGCCTCGTCCCAACGCCCCAGCATTTGGAGTGCGTCGGCCGTGTCGACCATGTGGTCGGCGATCCAGTGGGGCTGTGTGATGCGGAGCGCGGCCATGGTCGCCTCGGCGTTGTCGACGAAGTCCGACATGCGTCCACCGAAGTAGCGATTGGCCTGCATGTTCCAGAGGCTCCGAGCCTGCTCGTGTGCATTCCCGGTGTTCCTGGCCAGCACCAAGGCCTCTCCGATCGTGGCCAGGCCGCGGTCGAGGTCCTCGAGCACGCAAATCGTCTCGCCGAGGGTGTTCCGCGCTCTGATCTCGGCTTCCACTGCGCCTGTGGCCCCGGCGACTTCGATCGCTTCGCTGCTCAGGTCGTGCGCCTCGTGATAGCGATTCTCGAATTGGTGGATCAGCGCCAGCCCGGAGAGGACTTCGGCGCGCTCGGGTGATGGAGGCGAGGACGGGATCAAGGCGACGGACCTCTCCTGGAGGGCGAGGGCTTCGTTCAGGTCGTCGGTGTTCCGAACGTATCGGGCGAGGCGGTGGTAGACGAGACCCGCCGTGATCGGGTCGCTCGCCTCGTCGACCTCCTCGAGGACCTGACGGGCGATGTCACAGGCGAGCTGGCCTTCCCCGGCCAGGAAAGCGGTCTCAGCGAGACGTCGCATGAGATCGCCGCGACGAAGTCCCGTGTCGGTCTCGGGGTCCTCCGCTGCGTACCAGAGATCCAACGCGGACTGGTAGCCGGCGAGCGCCTCGGCAAATGCGAACTGGGCTTCGGCAGCCTCACCGGCAGCGATCCAGTAGGTCAAGGCCTCGTTCACTCGTCCGGCTTCGGCGCTGTGAGTGGCCAACTCCTCGGGGCGCATCGGGCTCTGGTCCGCGAGGGCGTCCGCGTATGCCGCGTGGTACTCCCTGCGCTCGGCTGGGAGGAGGTCCTCGTGGAGCGCCTCGGCGAGGAGGGCGTGGCGGAAGCGACACCCGCGGTCGTCTACAACGAGCAGCTGCTCCTGGATCGCGGAGCGGAGAAGTAACCGGGTCTCCTCGATATCGACCGCGGCAACCCGGCTGAGTAGGGCCTCGTCGATTCCAGTGCCTCCGGCCGAGGCGATTCGCAGCAAGCGCAACAGGTCGGGGGTAAGCCCATGGGTGCGCCGCAACAGGAGGTCTCTCATTCGGCCCGGTGGACCTCCCGCGTCGGGTCCTGCTGCTGCCAGCTCCTCGAGGAAGAAGGGGTTCCCATCGGCCCGCTCCACCAACCGGATGGCCTGGTCCCGAGTGATCTCCGATCCTACGAGCAATCGAGCGACAAGCTGCAGCCCCTCTTCCGCCGTAAGGGGCTCGAGGTCGACACGTGTCACTGCGGCGCGACGCATCCATTCGACCAGGGTGGGGCGAAGTGGATGGTCGGTGGGCAGGTCGTCGGTCCGGAACGAGACCACCAGCATGATCCGCTGGTTACGAAGCTGGCTGAGCACGAAGTCGAGGAGGTCGCGTGTCGAGCGGTCGGCCCAATGTCCGTCTTCGACGACGACGATCAACGGCGCCGCGGCCGCCAACTGCTCCAGGAACTCGATCACCCCCTGGAAGAGATGAGCGCGGGTTCTCGCCCCGCCTGTCGACTCGCGTCGATCTCCTGGTGCGAAGACGGCGAGGGCAGGTGACAACGACGACCTCGTGTCCTCGTCGAGGGAGCGCATGATCTCGATGAGCGGAAGATACGGCACACCACGCTCGCCCAGAGGCAAGCACCCGCCCCAGAGAACGCGTTCGGTGCAGCCGCCCACGAACTCGGAGAGAAGACGAGTCTTACCGATGCCGGCGTCACCGCCAAGCAGGATGACTGAGGGGCGTCCCGACCGAGCCGCCTCGAGACACTGGTGTAGTGTCGCCATCTCCTCGTCGCGTCCCAGCAGGTCACCCGACGACGTGCCAAGGACGCCAGATCGGTCCTTCTCCGACATGACTCTCGCCAGGGATCCTACGTCCCCGGTCCGGGACGTCTGACACCGGCCCGGCAATCTCCGTCCCCCAATTGGGCATTGTCCCGATGCGTGAGACGACCCCTTATCCGTACGTTCGCCAAAGTCCGATCGAACAAGGGGGACCGATGAATCGCACGACCATTTACTGTCCGCGTTGTCACCACGACGACAACGACCTCCTGGGCCTGCCTCGCGACGAGGCGACTGGCTTCGTTGTTGGCCACCGGGTGCACTGCCGATCCTGCGAGAACGTGTGGGTGGATCTCAGGGCACAGTCATGATCGGGAAGCTGTCCGCTCTCATCACCATCTCCACTCGTGCTCGACGTTTTCGTTCGCTTCTCGACGGCGGACTGACCACCAGGCCGAGGGCAACGGGACTCCTGACCTCAGTCTCCCTTGAAGTCGGGCTGGCGCTTCTCCATGAATGCCGAAACTGCCTCCATCAAGTCGTTCGAAATGAGGTACGAGGCGTTCCACTGCGCAACGAAGTCGAGGGCGGCTTCCACGGTCCTGCCGTCGTTGGCGGCGAGGACCCTCTTCACTCCCCGGGTAACCAGCGGCGAGTTGGATGCGATCTCGTCTGCAATCTGTCGCGCCAACGTCAACAACCTCTCATGATCCGAAGCAACTTCGTTGACCAACCCGATACGTCGGGCCTGCTCGGCATCGACGTCCTTCCCGGTGAAGGCGAGCTCGGCGGCGACTCCCGAGCCGACAATCGCCGGCAGGCGTTGCAACGAGCCGGTGTCGGCGACAAGGCCCATCCTTGTCTCCCGGATCGAGAAGATGGCATCGTCAGATGCGAGGCGAAGGTCGCAAGCCGTGATCAGGTCCATTCCTGCTCCCAAGCAATAGCCTTGAATGGCTGCGATCACCGGTTTGGGCGAATCGGCAAAGCAGCTCGCGGTCAGTTGCATCCTTCTGATGGTCTGATACAGCTTCATGTTGGCGGCCGCGGCAGAGCCGGAAGCCGGGTGCATCGAGCCCAGGAGGGCGATGTCGATCCCGACTGTGAACGAGGGCCCTCGGCCGGCGAGGATGATCGTGCGGACCGCCTCGTCGGCATCTAGCTCGGCCATTGCCATGGGGATGTCCTCCCACATGTCAGCCGACATCGCGTTGCGTTTGTCGGGACGGTTCAGCCACAGCGTGGCCACATGGCTGTCCCGCTCCACTTCGACATGCTGATATCCCATTGGGTCAGGTTACGTGTCGCCGGCTTCGTAACCGGGACGGTCAGGGCTCATGTGCGGACCTCGTGATCCCAAGAACGGGTCAGGTGTCCGCGGACCGCCAGGCTTCCCGCAGCTTCACCCTGGTTCCGAATCGGAGGAGGCCCCCAGCGTAGATTCTGCCGGCAACGAGGACCAGCCCGAAAATCGCCGCCACCGTCAGTACCACCGCCGCACCGTATTGCCACGCCGGAATCGCTTCCAGGGCGGCCCGGACCGGGACCACGAACGGTGCGGTCAATGGCACGAAGGTCCCTATCAACGCGGGCAGACCGTCGGGGTCGCCGAGAGCGGCGATAGAGACGAAGAAGCCCACCACCGCGATCATCGACATCGGAAAAGCCACGTTCTGAGCGTCTTCCATCCGGCTGACGAGTGACCCGGCTGCCCCGAACATCACTGCGAACAACAGGAAGCCCAGCACGAACCAAACCACCAGATTCGCCACGGTCGCGAAATTCAGGCTGGGAAGCTCGAAGGTGCCGGTCACACGGAGAGCGATGACTGCAACTGCGATGGTGCCCGCAAACTGCGTGATCGCCAGGAGCCCGATCCCGACGATCTTCCCGGCGAGTAGTTGCCAGGGCTTGACACTGGACAGAAGGACCTCGACCACCCGGTTGGACTTCTCTTCGGTGACACCGGACAAGATCCAGTTTCCATAGAGCAGGACTGCCATATATAGGAGCAGCAGCCCGGCGTAGGCAACGGCGCCCTGGCTCCCGTCGTCGGCGTCCTGACCGGAGAGAGTGGTTGTCTCCAGCGGATCGGAGGTCATCACCTCGATCACGTCGGTCGCGGCTTGACCCGACTCAGACACGATCATTTCCAGCTCCACCGATGCCGCCCCCCGTTGCAGCAGGCTGAGCACGGCCGACTCCCCGAATCCTCCGACGCTCTCGACGATGACGCTCGCACCGTCCACGAGCACTGCGTCGAGCTCGCCCTCGGACAGGGCCGCCTCGGCTTCAGTTCGATCGTTGAAGTGCTCGATCTCAAATGCGACCGATGGCTCGGCGTCAGGCTCGTCGAGTGCATTGCCCAGGAGCTCGGCCGAGCGGACGATCGCATCGTTGTCCTCGCCAACGCTGCCCACGGTGAACTCGTCGGTGTCTCCGCCAATCAGACCCGGGACCACCACCAGGGCCAGGACTATCAGGAAGGTGAACACAGTGGTGAGGAGATAGGCCCTTGACCGCCCTCTCTCTTTCACCTCCCGCCGTGCAACCTGCCACATGATGGCAATTGAGCTCATGTCACGACCTCACGGAAGAGGTCGGAGAGCGACGGCGTCGTATACGAGAAGTGTCGAAGACGTCCGATGTCCTGGGCCTTGGCGACGAACCCCCTGACGTCGGTTGCCGCATCGATGATCATCGTGTGTCGGGCGCCGTCGGAGCGGACTGCCCGGACGCCGTCGAGGGTGTCGATCAAGGTGTCGACGTCACCGTCCAATTCCAATTCCAGATGGCGGATCGGAGCGGCGTCCTTGAGCCTGCGAACGTTTCCTTCGAGGACGATGCCCCCCATGTTGATGATGGCCACCTCCTCGCAAAGATCCTCGACCAGGTCGAGCTGATGGGAGGAGAAAACGACGGCTTTGCCCATCGCGGTCTGTTCCCTGAGTATGTCCGACATCGTCTCGGAGGCGATGGGATCGAGGCCACTGAAGGGCTCGTCCAGGACGAGCAGCTCGGGGTCGTGGACGAGGGCCGCCGCCAGTTGGACCCTCTGTTGATTTCCGTGCGAGAGCGCCTCGACCGGGTCGGTACGCCGTTCGGCCAGGCCGAACCGGTCCAACCAGGAATCGGCAGAAACCGACGCCTCCCGGGCCGACATCCCCCGCAGACGACCCAGATAGGCGAGATGGTCGTGCGATCTCATCTTCGGATAGAGCCCTCGCTGCTCCGGCATGTAACCGAAGCGACGACGCTGCTCGGTCGTCACCGGTTGCCGGTCCCAGGTCACCGTGCCCTCGTCGGGGGTCACCAGGCCGAAGATCGTCCGCATCGCAGTGGTCTTGCCTGCCCCGTTGGGCCCTAGAAAGCCCAGCATCCGGCCCGGCTCGACCGCGAAGCTGCACCCGGCCAGGGCGACAACATCGCCGTAGCGTTTATGGAGATTGGTCAGCTCGAGCACGGTGCCCGAGGATAGGTGGAGGGGTCAGGATCGGCGACATCGGACCTCGGTAGCATCGCGCGGAAATGCGATTACTGGAACGTGATGAGGTCCTGAAGCACCTGGACGACCTTCTGGTGGCCGCCCGCGGGGGAGCCGGGCGTGCTGTCCTGGTTCGGGGCGAAGCGGGAATCGGGAAGACGTCGGCCGTGCGCGCGTTTACCGACACCCACCTCGATGACGCCCATGTGCTTCAAGGCGGATGCGACGATCTTCTCACGGCCCGCCCCTTGGGCCCGATCTGGGACATGGCTATGGACGAGCCGGCCCTCGAGGAGGCGTTGCGCGGTCAGAACCGATACGAAGCGTTTGCCCTCGTGCTCGAGCTCATGGCCAGAGGGCTCCGACCGACCATCGTGGTGATCGAGGACATCCATTGGGCCGACGAGGCCACACTCGATCTGGTCAAGTTTCTAGGTCGGCGGATCGACCGGACGCACGGGCTCCTGGTCCTGACATATCGAGATGGGGAGGTACCCGGGGACCGCCCACTTCGCGTGGCCCTCGGCGATGTCGCCTCTTCGGCGCTGGAGCGCATCCAGCTGAATCCGCTCTCGCGGGCCGCCGTCGCCGAGTTGGCTGGGGGCGGGCAAGGCTCATCGGAGGACCTATGGGACATCTCGGGAGGCAACCCATTCTTCCTCACCGAGCTCCTGGCCGCGGGAGGCGACTCGGTCCCGGTCTCCGTGCGGGAGGCGGTACTGGCCAAGGTCGCCCGCCTCAGCCCCGAGACCAGGGCCGTGGTCGACCTGGTGTCGGTGGTACCGAGCCGTGCCGAGCTCGAACTGGTCACCACGGTGCTCGGTCCCAGCCAGGCGGCACTGGCGGAGGCCGAGGGGGCTGGAGTGCTGCAACTCGAAGACAATGCCGTGGCGTTCAGGCACGAGCTGGCCCGGCGTTCGGTGGAGGCCGATCTGACCGAGATGGTCAGGCGCCAGCTCAACCTGCAGGTGCTCCGGGCGGTGCAGGATCTCGGATACGACCCTGCGCGGGCTGCTCACCATGCCCGGCTCGGCGGTGATATCGACTCGTTGGTCCTTTTGGCCCCTTTGGCCGCGCGTCGTGCGGCCGAGCTGGAGAGTCACAGCGAGGCCGTGGCCCATCTCCGCGCCCTGGAGCCACATCTCGACCGCCTCGACGCCGAGATGTGCGCGGACCACTACGACCTGTGGGCCTGGGAGGAATACCTGGTCAACGAAGTCTTGCGCGCCGAGGATGCAATCGAAAGCGGAATCGCGTTCCGGCGCCGACTCGGGGACCCGGCAAAGCTGGGCAGCTCCTTACTGATCGCCAGCCGCATCGCCTGGGTTCGAAACCGTCGTGCCTCGGCGATCGAACTGGCGAACGAGGCGGCCGCGGTGCTCGAGCCCGTTGGCGGACACGATCTGGCGGTCGCATACTCCGCTATCTCGCAGTTGGCGATGTTGGCCAGCGACGAGAAGGGCACCATCGAGTTCGGGGAGAAGGCCCTGGCCGTTGCGGGTGAAGGACCGAGTGAGGCTCGGGCTCACGCCCTCAACAACATGGGGGCGGTGAGGATGGCAATCGGATACCCGGAGGGTCTCGAGCAACTCGAGGAGAGCTTCGCCATGTCCGACCTGCTCGGCTTCTCTCATGATCAGATCCGCGCTGCGGTCAACATCGGTTGGTCTGCCCTCTACTTCAGGGATCTCGACACCGCAGAGCGCTGGGTGGTTACCGCCCACGAGCTGGCGTTGGATAGGGAGATTCCTAGTTTCGAGGCATACGCAATGGTTGCCCTCGGCCTGATCGCCGAGATGCGGGGTAACTGGCCGGAGGCGGAGGTCAACGCCACGTGGGTCTTGGAGAGCACGGGTCAACTCGCCACGGGGAGGATGGTGGCGTACTCGCTGCTGGGGCGTCTCCAGGCCCGGACGGGACATCCGAAGGCAAAGGCCAATCTCATGGAGGGTTGGGAGCTGGCGGTCCAAACGGGTGAGGTCCAACGCACCGCCCCTGCGGGCTCGTCCCTCGCCGAATTCGCCTGGCTGGGTGGGACCCTCGACCGGGGCATCTTCCCCCGGCTGCGCGAGGTCCTAGCCGAAACCCAGGAGCTGGAGCCGACGTGGAGGGGAGGTGAGTTGGCCTTCTGGCTGTATCTCATCGGAGAGATCGACGAGGTCCCAGAAGCATCCGCCGACCCCTATCGGCTCGCCGCCCGGGGGGACTGGGAGAAGGCAGCCGTTTCCTGGGAGCATCGCGGGATTCCCTATGACCGCGCGGTGGCCCTCAGTCTCGGGTCGGATGAGTCGAAGATCGAGGCGCTATCAGTCTTCGACCAGCTAGGGGCCACTCCCTTGGCGGCGCGGCTGCGCACCGAGCTGACAGCAGCCGGTGTGAGCGGCGTGCCGCGCGGTCCGATCCGGGCCACACGGGAGAACCCGTTCGGCCTCACCCCGCGCCAAATGGACGTGCTCCGGCACATGGCCGAGAGCATGACCAATGCCGAGATCGCCGATCAGCTGTTCGTGTCCAACCGAACAGTGGACCATCACGTGTCGGCCATCCTCGGAAAACTGGGGGCAGGCACCCGCGCTGAGGCGGTGGCCGCTGCCGAACAGGCCGAGATTCTGGGTAGGTAGGGGCGAATCAGATATAGGCAGCGATTTGCTTCTCATCTAGGCACCGCCACCGATTCGTCTCCAGGGGTCTTGTCATATCTTCGCCATAAGCCGACAAGGCCCGTGACGAAGGAGCAGACAATGATGTACCCAAGCCTCGAATTCACCCAGGCAGTCATCGCCGACCGTGAACGAGAGCTGCAGAGGATGAGGACCGTCCGCAAGGCCCGGCAGGCCCGGAGCGAGAGCGTGAAGGCCGCCGGTGGCCGCTGGCGACGGACCCGACACCGCAAACCACTCGAAGCCTGACCGACCACCACCAATCGTTCTGGCGCGGAGATGTGACCCCGAAGGGTCACATCTCCGCGCCAGAAGCCGAGGCGGAGGCGGAGCGGAGGGCGGGCGAAAAGCGGAGGGCGGGACCCATCGTTCCCGCGCTGAGTTGTGACCCCGGAGGGTCACAACTCCGCGCCAGAACCAGACCTAGAACCAGAGGCCGGGACCTTCAGTCGAGGAGTGTTGGGCGGAAGAGCCGGTCGTGGGTGTGGAGGGCGAAGCGGTCGGTCATTCCGGCCACATAATCGATGGCTCGAGTGAGCGGCTCGGCAGTGGGGGTGGTGAAGGAGTCGGGGACTTCGTGGGGATGGTCGGTGAAGTAGCTGACGAGGTCCTGGATCACCATGATCGCCTTCTGCTTTTGGTTCTCGCTTTCGGGCCTCAGATACACCCGCTCGAACATGAAGGCCCTCAGCTCACCCATCACCTCTAGATGATCGGGGCCCATGCCAACCTGACCCGTCTGGTGGCTGGTCTCGATCACCGAGGTGGCGAGGGACCCGATCCACTCACGGGAAGTGGCACCAAGCGTGGTCAGGACCCGGGTCGGAATCTCCTGATACTCCAACACGTTTGCCCTGAGTGCATCTGCGACGTCGTGGGTCAGGTACGCGATTCGATCGGCGAAACGGCACAGGAGGCCCTCGGGGGTTCGGGGCGGGGGATCGATCCTCCACGAATGGGCGCGAATCCCGTCCAGCACCTCCGCGCTGAGGTTTTGGGGCTCGAGAACCGAGAGCGTGCGGACACCGTGGGCAGAGTGCAGCCACTCACCACTCTCGACAAAGGGTGACAAGGCCTCCTCTCCGGTGTGACCAAAAGGAGAGTGCCCGACGTCATGACCCAGACAGATCGCCTCGGTCAGGTCCTCGTTGAGACCGAGTGCTCGGGCCATGGCCCGACCGACCTGATTCACCTGGATGGTATGAGTCATCCGGGTCACGAAGTGGTCTCCATCGGGGTTGAGGAACACCTGGGTCTTGTGCTTCAGCCGGCGAAAAGCCTTGGTATGAACGATGCGATCCCGGTCGCGTTCGAATGCGGTGCGGAATTCGTCCGGCTCCTCATTCTCGGCGCGCCCCTCCGACTCATCCGATTTGGTGGCGATCGGAGCCAACATCTCGTGCTCAAGTCGCTCCCGCTCGGAGCGCATTCGTCTCAGCAAGCCGTCCATCTAGGTCAGGCTAGATGGGATCAGACAAACCGCTCCCGGAGGCGGCTGGAGATGTAGTCCATAGCGGCAACCACGATGGCGATGGCCAGGATCTGTGCCGCCGCCCCGCGGTAATTGAGCAGATTGATGTTCTGCTGAAGGACGAGACCGATGCCTCCTCCGCCGACGAAACCGATGATGGTCGACATGCGTACGTTGATATCCCAGCGGTACATGGTGAAGGCGATGAAAGGTGGCACTATCTGTGGCACCACCGCATAGACCACGGTCTGCAGGCGGGTGGCACCGGTGGCACGGACCGCCTCTAGAGGACCGGAGCTGATGCTCTCCACCTGCTCGGAGTAGAGCTTGGCATTGGCGGCGATGGTGTGCAGCGCCAGCGCCAATGTGCCGGCGAAAGCACCCAACCCAACCCAGATCACGAAGATCAGGGCCAGGATCAACGCTTCGATCGATCGCAGCGTGTTGAACAGGGTCCTGAATACGTAGTAGATGCCGAGCCCGGATCCGAGCTGGCCTCGAATCGCTCCCCACCCACCAATCGCGAGGCCGACAACGGCTCCAACCACTGCCGGAATCACCACGGTGGTCGTCGGGTCTACTGCTTGGTAGAGCCAGGCACCTGCCTGTCCGATGCCAAGGGCGACTACCGCGCCGGCCGCCGCGCATGCGACCATGGACAATACGAGGTTTGTGCGGGTGCCGACTCTCTTGGCGACGGCGTAAGAGAGCTTGCTGGCAAGGACGGCGAGGGTGACAGCACCAGCGATTCCGGCCAAGACTCCAAAGGTAAGTGCCAGGATCTCGCCGAGACGCTCCACGAACGTGCCGAGGAAGGCCATCGACCCCAGCCTGGCGGCGGCTTGGTTGCCGCCTACCTCCATGAAGCGGACCATCGCCTGGGCGGCGAAGAGGAAGGCGGCCGTGGCGCCGAGCCCGGCGGCCACCTTCGCCACTCTCGATCGTTGTGTGCCGGGAAGTGGAACCGCCAGACGCAACGAACGGATACCCAGCCATACCAGGACGATCGTCACCAAGCCGACTAGCAGCGCCGAGTCCGGCAACATCTCGATCACAGACCCAGCCGCCAGAGCGGAGGCATAGCCCAACGCCCCCCCGACGGGGAAGGACGCGATCGCAAATCCCACGTTGAGCGCCGGGATACGCACGTCACTCATGAGGTTCTTCGCCGCCAAGAACGAGAGGGGCACTGCTACCAGCGTGCCCACTGTCGTGGCGAGGAGAGCCAGGAAAATGGTCTCGATGATCCCCGTCCAGGTAGCGCTCGCGTTTTGCGACCAGCGCGGGGAACGAACCGCGACTTCCTCACCCGTCTCCGCGTCGATCTCCCCGGTTGGCACGTAGACCGGATTGAAGATGCTGCCCACTCGCTCGCGGCTCTTGGCCCGGATGGTTTGCGCCTCGTCGTCGGGACGGTTGGGGAGGTGGGCCTCGACCGTGAAGGTCCCATCACTCGAGGTGCGTGGTTGTGCCACGCGGAGCTCGACGCCGTTAGGAGGCACGAAGAAGACATTGATCTCTTCGTTCGATGCGAAACCCTCTCCCGTCACTGTGACTACTGCACGGGGGTCGGCGCAGGATGGGCTAACCGATATGGTCGCCCCTCCGTCCGTCGCCGTCGGGGTGAATCCTTCGGCTCGACAGGGCATGGCGAATTCAACGTCGATGTCAGTGGCGACCGTCTCGTATGTGAGGAGGTCGGGTGAGCCCAGGGCCCGAATCACCCTGGTGAACCGCTGTTGGGGTATGGGTTCACCGATGCGGTCGAGGCTGACGTCCACCACATCGAAGCCGTAGGCGTACACGACGAATCCGGCGACAAGACCGATGAGGAGCCACAAGCTACGCCGGAGGGGCCGCCGCCTCTTCGGCTTCTCGGCGCTCTCGTCCGGCGTCTCCACGGGGGCAGTTCTCAGGTCAGCCAACCCGTTCAGCCTCCTGACCGTAGATCTCCTTGAACATGTCGTCGTCGATCGCCGACGGCAACCCTTCGAAGACCTTTCGGCCCTCGTTGAGGGCAATGACCCACTGCCCATAGCGGTGAACCAGGTCGAGGAAGTGGAGGCTGCAGAGGACCGTGACCCCATCGTCCCGGTTTATCGCTTCGAGATACTGCATGATCGAGTGCGCCAGAACCGGGTCCAGACTGGCCACCGGCTCGTCGGCGAGGATCATCTCGGGGTTCTGCATCAGGGCTCGGGCGATGCCCACACGTTGTTGCTGCCCACCGCTCAACTCCTCGGAGCGGTTGTTGGCCTTTTCGGCGAGGCCGACGCGTTCCAACGCTGCCAGCGCATTCTGACGGTCCAGCCTTGAGAAACGGTTGACCACTGACAGAGCCGGGCTGGTGTAGCCAAGTCGTCCCGCCAGGACATTGGTGATCACCTTGGAGCGATGCACCAGGTTGAAGTTCTGGAACACCATGCCGATGCGTCGCCGGACGTTGCGCAGGTCCTCATGATTGGCGGCGGTGATCTCCTCACCCTTCCACAGAATGCGTCCTTCCGTGGGATCGATCAAGCGATTGATACATCTGAGGAGGGTCGACTTGCCCGAACCGGACAGACCGATCACGGCGAGGAACTGCCCTTCGGGTACTTCGAAAGAGACGTCCCGGAGGGCGACGGTACCGTCGTCGTAGACCTTGGTCAGGTTTTCAACCTGGAGCATGGGTTGGTCGTGAAGGGAGCCCACGAGGGCTCCCTTCACAGTAGTTGTCTCGTTCTAGAGGTCTTCGAGGGTTATACCCTGGCTCTCGACCACCGTGCGCACGATGTCGTACTCGGCGTCGGTAGCAGGCTCGATTCCGGACCAGGCATAGAAGTCCTGGTGACCGATCGACTCCTCCCACTCCGGGGTCTCGGCGAACGCTGCCAAGGCCTCTTCGATTTGTGCCCGCAGATCGGCGGGGAAGTCGGGCCCAAACGACAGGGTGTCGTTGGGTATTTCGGCGGTGATATCCAGGATTCGCACCTGCTGCACGATGTCGGGTGCGTCTTCGATCG
>Ga0209640_10002512_pt1 | contig 15988 bp, 12 predicted proteins | sample RifCSP10_1_FD_184018 | JGI IMG/M metagenome (GOLD analysis project Ga0209640, IMG submission 184018) | Soil microbial communities from Rifle, Colorado - Rifle CSP2_sed 10_1 (SPAdes) (version 2) | ecosystem: Environmental > Terrestrial > Deep subsurface > Rock core/Sediment | place: Rifle...
AATCTTCAAGGGGCTTGAGGCTAGCGTCGCCGTATTTGCGCTCCAGCGCCAGCGAGATGAGGCGGTCCGCGAGGAGGACGTTCTTGGGCAGCAGCGGGCCGTGCAGGTACGTGCCAAAGACGTTCTTGTAGCGTGCCCCCTCGAAGCCACTGACGCCGTCGTTGCCGTGGCCGCGCACCACCTTCGCCAGAGGCCGGCAGCCGGGACCGAGGTAGGTGCGGCCGCCGTGGTTCTCGAAGCCGGCAAGCTCGCCTCCCTCCCATTCCGCGACAAGGTTCCCGACAAGCCGCTTCGCCTTAGGGCCGGGATGGACGGTGTGCAGATCGAGGACGCCGGCGCCCGCAATCTCGTCACCTTCGAAGCCACGATAAAAGTGGCCGGCCAGCTGGTAACCGCCACAGACCGCAAGCATCACCGTGCCGGCCTCGACAGCCTCGCGCAGCGCCTCTCCCTTGACCTTCACCAGGTCATAGGACACCAGCCGCTGCTCGCGGTCCTGGGCGCCTCCGATGAACAGCAGGTCGAGGTTGCGCCCATCGAGCGGTTCATGGAGTCCAATCTGCTGGACTTCGAGCTCGATGCCGCGCAGTCGGCAGCGGCGTTGCAGGCAGATGATGTTGCCGCGGTCGCCGTACACGTTCATGAGCGTCGGGTAGAGGTGGCCGAGCCCGAGCGTCTGAGCTGCGTCAGGCATCGCCGCTCTTGGGCCCGCGCTCTCGCTCCAGCAGCAGCGCGCGGGACCGGCTCCGGACCGATGCATGCCGCGATTCCAGCCCTTGCTGCAGCAGGGACTCGGCCAGCGTGCCGAAGCGCTCGTCTTCCCGTGCGATCTCCACGATCGCGTTCAGCGCCCACGTCTGGACGATCGCGCTGCCATCTTCTTCCAGGTAGTGTCGCAGCGCCTCGACGGCACGAGCCCGCTCGTCGGCGTTAAGCGACAAGCGCGGGATGATCTGCGCCAGATGCCAGCGCACCTCTGGTTGCCTTTCCGGGGCGGCCATGCGCAGAAATAGCGCACGGAAGACCCTCAGAAGCTCCGGGGCTTCGCGGCTCACCTTCTCGAGAGCGTCCGCCGCACGCATGCGCACAATCGGATCGGTGGAGTCCAGCAGCCGCACTAGCTCGAGACGGGTTGCCACGTCGGCGATAGCCAAAGCCGCCGCCTCTTCTGAGCGGCCGATACTGCGTCGGTCGCCACCGCTGAGCATCGCGGCGAGGTCGGGGGTGGCTCGTTCGGGCAATGTCAGCTCCAATAAGGGCGGCGCCCGGCACGCTTCGCAAGAAGCGCCCGCGCCTCCAGCATCGCGGTATACGTCGGCACCACCGTGAGCGAGTCGCCAACGGGTGTCCACTCGATGGTTCGAGCCACCGCCCTCTCGATATCCGGCTCGATTTCCAGGCGGCTTTCATCCCACTCGGCGTACTTCAGCCGGAGCGCCATCTCTTCGGCGCGCGTGCCGCTACAAACCACGCGCTCGAAACGTCCCGCCCCCAACTCGAAGTCGACATCCCAGATCCAGGAGACGTCGCGCCCGTCGGCGATGCGGTCGTTCAAGATCAAGAGGATCGACTTGCGCGATGGGTCCAGCGCCAAGGCATGCAACACCTGGTTCAGCCCGGCGGGGTTCTTGCCCAGCATCATCTCGACGCGGCGACCATCCACCTCGAAGGCCTCTTGACGGCCAAAGGCCGCATGGAACTTCGGCAGGGTTTCGAGCACGGCTTGCTCCGAGAAGCCGAGGGCCAGTGAGGCCGCGGTGGCCGCCAAAGCGTTATAGACGTTGTACAGGCCCCCGAGCGCCATCTCGACATCAACGCCTTTCCCGCTTGCGCCGAGGCTGAATCGGACGCTCCGGCCGTCTCGCAGATCGACATCTCGCGCGGTGACCTGGGTCGAGGGGCGGGCACGGCCGCAGCCGGCGCAACGCCAGTGGCCGAGGTGGCTGTAGTAGGAGATGCCGTAGTCATACTCGCTGCCGCAGGAGCAGATGATGGCATCGGCGGCGTGCTCGAGGCAGCAGCGGTCCAACGCCTTGTCGTTCACTCCGAAGTAGACGTTGCGGTGACGGTCGCCATCACCCAGCGACGCGACCGCCGGGTCGTCCGCGTTCAGCACCAGCGCCATGCTGTGCTCGCTGCGGGCCAGGGCTGCGCGCCAGAGCGCGGCGACGGCCTCCACCTCGCCATAGCGGTCGAGCTGGTCGCGAAACAGATTGTTGAAGACGACAACGCGGGGCCGCAGGGCTTCGATGGCGTGCGGCACGACGGCCTCGTCAACCTCGAACACGCCGAGAGTCCTTTTGCTGCCACCGAAGCCTCCACCAGGGCCCGCCGCCATGGCCAGAGCGCCCGCGATGCCCCGCATCAGGTTCGAGCCGCTGACGTTCGCCAGGGGTTCCAGGCCCGCGGCCCGCGCGATCTCCGCGATGAGGTGAGAGGTCGTGGTCTTGCCGTTCGTCCCCGTCACGAGCACCGAGCCGCGCCCGAGGCCCCGCCCGAGGTCGCTCACCAGCCCCGGCTGGACTCGGAGCGCCACCAGGCCGCTGATCGCCGTCCCGCCCCCCCGGCCAAGCGCCCGGCTGGCGGCGGCGGCGGCCTTTGCCGACCACACGCCCGCGACGGTCCTCAGCGCCGGCATCAATCCGTCAGGGCTGCCCGGCCAGGCTGGGTCTTTGAATCAGGCGGTTGGCAATAATCCTCAGCAACGACTCCTTGCTGACGACGCCGACTACCCTGCTCTCGGCGACGACGGGGAGATGCCAGACCTCTTCGGCTTCCATGGTCTGCAGGAGCTTGGCGCCGTCGTCACGAGGGCCGGCCGTCACTGCACGGTCGGCCTTGAGCATCGCATCCTCGGCGGTGGAAGCGGCCCGGCGCTGCGCCGCGATCGAGGCCAGCTCCTTTTCGGTAACGACACCGAGCACCTGATCGTCTTCGTCCGCGACGAACAGCATGAACCGGCGCCGGCGGGCGCTCCGATCGCGCACCATACTCAGCGTGGCGCGCCGGTAGACGGTCTCGAGGTCTCGCGACATGATGTCCTCGGCGTTGTACTTGCCCAGGGTGTTGAGGGCCTGCGTCTGCGTCCAGCTCTGGCGCGCCGACCCCTCAAGGAAGATGCCCAGCACCAGGAACCAGATGCCACTCCACGGGTCGATGAAGGTGAAGGCCCGGAACAGCGCCAGGGCGCCCAGACCCATCATCGCGTAACCCATCGAACGGCCGAGCACTGTCGCGCAGCGCGTAGCGCCGTAGAAGTTGCCGCTGATGCCCCAGAGCAGCGAGCGCACCACGCGGCCCCCGTCCATCGGAAAGCCGGGCGCGAGATTGAAGATGCCTACGATGACGTTCATGAAGAACAGCCACTCCAACACCAGGGGCACGGGGTCTTTCTCGGACGCGCCGGACAAGAACCAGGCGCCGAAGAAGACGCCGCCGAGCGCAATGCTAGTCAACGGCCCGACGATCGCCATCAGGAACTCGTGCAGGGGGCGTTTCGCCTCGGCCGTGATCTGCGCGACGCCGCCGAAGATGAACAGCGTGATGCTGCGGACGGGAATTCCCTGCTTACGAGCGACCACGCTGTGTGCCAGCTCGTGCGCCAGGATAGAGGTGAAGAACACGAGGCCGCTGGCCAGCGCCATCGCCCAGTGGACCGCCTCGTCCTCTCGGTACTTCGAACCGGGCGGAATGACCTCGGGATAGAAGCGGAGCGCGAGCATTGTGGTGATGAAGGCCAGCGTGATGAACCAGGAGACGTTGACCTTGATCGGGATACCCAGCACGCGAAGTATCGGGATGTTGCCGTTCAACTGCGACCACTCCACCTACCGCGGCAGCTGGTTCTTCAGTCCTCCGAAGGAACCTGCCCGCGGCGTTGGACGAATTCGATTCCTTCCATATTACGTCGGAACGCTTGCCGGCTGTGCACCGCTCGTGGCAACCCCAGCCACCGCCGAAGCGACAGGCGCCCTGAAGCCGCGCAGGCGGAGCGAGTTGAACATCACCGAGACGGAGCTGAAGGCCATCGCCGCGCCGGCGAGCATCGGATTCAGGAAGCCGTAGTCGCCAAAGATCCAGCCAAGCCCGCCGGGGACTCCTTCGCCCTGGAACACCGGGTAAAGGATGCCCGCGGCGACCGGGATCAGGAGGATGTTGTAGAAGAAGGCCCAGAACAGGTTCTGACGGATCGTGCGCATCGTCGCCTTGCTCAAGGCGATGGCCGTCGAGATACCGCGCGGGTCGCCCCGCATCAACGTGATGTCTGAAGCCTCCATCGCCACGTCGGCGCCGGTGCCGATCGCGATCCCGAGGTCGGCCTGGGCGAGGGCCGGGGCGTCGTTTATCCCGTCTCCCACCATAGCCACGATCCGGCCGCCGGCCTGGAGCTCACGTACCTTGTCCACTTTCTGCTCCGGCAGCACCTCGGCGATCACGTCGTCGATCCCTACCTGGCTGGCGACAGCATCGGCCGTAGCGCGGTTGTCGCCGGTGAGCATGACGACCTGGATGCCGAGCCTGTGCAGGCTCGCGACGGCCTCGGCGGCACCGGCCTTGACCGTGTCGGCCACGGCGATAACGGCCGCCGGCTTGCCGTCCACGGCCAGGTATACCGTCGTCCTTGCGCTGCGCGTCAGCGCCTCACCCCGGGCCTCAAGACCGCTCACATCGACGGCCTCCTGGCGCATCAGCCGCACATTCCCGAACACCACGGCCCTGCCCTCGACCGTGGCCCTGATACCGAGGCCCGAAAGCGCCTCGAAATCGCCGGCGTCCGGAACGTCGATGCCGCGGTCCCGGGAGGCGCCCATGATCGCGCCGGCGAGTGGGTGCTCCGAGCCGCGCTCGACGGCGGCGGCGAGGCGCAGCGCTTGGTCTTCGGACCAACCCGCGGCAGGCACGATATCGGTGACGCGAGGCGTGCCTTCGGTGATAGTGCCCGTCTTGTCGAGGACGACGGTCCGCAGCTTATGCGCCGTCTCGAGGGCTGCGCCGCTGCGGATGAGGACGCCGCTTTCGGCGCCCTTGCCTGTCCCGACCATGATAGCCGTCGGCGTCGCCAGGCCCAGGGCACAGGGGCAGGCAATGATCAGCACCGCGACCGCGTTCAGCGTGGCGTAGATCACGGCGCCCTCCGGACCCACGAGCGACCACAGCACGAACGTAAACGCCGCGATCACGAGTACTGAGGGCACGAATATGGACGCGACAACGTCGGCCAGACGCTGCACCGGGGCCTTCGAACCCTGCGCCTCCTCGACGAGGCGAATGATCTGAGCGAGCGCGGTCTGGCTGCCGACGCGAGTAGCTTCCATCTTGAATACGCCCATCTTGTTGATGGTCGCGCCGTAAACCCGCGCCCCCAGCTCCTTCTCGACCGGGATGCTCTCGCCCGTCAGCATCGATTCGTCGACGGAGGAGCGGCCCTCGACGACCAGCCCGTCGACGGGCACTTTCTCACCCGGCCGCACGATTACGACGTCGCCGAGCACGACCTCATCGACCGGCACGTCGATCTCGCGCCCTTCGCGCACCACCCGCGCGGTCCGGGCCCGCAGTCCGATAAGCCGCTTGATCGCGCCTGCCGTGCTACCCTTCGCCTTCGCTTCGAGCCAGCGTCCGAAGAGGATCAGGGCGATAATGATCACCGACGCCTCGTAATAGACCGGCGGCCTGTCGCCCAGAAGGTGGTCGTGGGCGCGGTGAGCGCTCTCGAAGAGCGACGGCCAGAAGGTGACGATTGTGCTGTAGATGAAGGCGGCGCTCGTCCCCAGGGCGATGAGCGTGTTCATGTCGGCGGTGCGGTGGCGCAGCGTCTTCCAGGTCAGGGCGTAGAACTGCCACCCGGCCCATAGCTGCACCGGCAGCGCCACGATGAACATTCCCGTCAGTATCTCCTGCACAGTCAGGAAGTCACGCAGGAAGCTGAAACCGAAGTCCAGACCGGAGGCCATCAGGACCGCGCCCGCGACCCCGGCTACGGTCCACTTACGCCTCAGCGCGGACTGCTCCCGCGCTTGCCCGGCAGCCTGCCGGTCTTCCAGTTCGTCGGCCTGCTCGCGCAGCTCGTAGCCGGCGTTCTGGGCCGCGGACTTGAGGTCTCGCACGTCGATCGTGCCCGGGAGGAAGGATACGGCCGCCCGGCGCGTGTCGATGTTGACGCTGGCGCCGGTGACGCCAGGTTGATCGCGCAGCAGCAGCTCGAGGGCCGTCGCGTCGGCGCCTGAGGTCATCCCAGACACCTCGAAGACCACGCCTTCGCGTCGCGGTTCGTAGCCGGCCCTCTCGATGGCGCCGAGCAGCGAATCGACCCCGACCGCGTTCTCGAACCTGACCGTCGCCTTCTCGGAGGCAAGGTTCACGGTCGCGTCAGCGACACCCGGCACCTTCTTCAGTGCCCGCTCGACGCGCGCCACGCAGGAGGCGCAGGTCATGCCGCCGACGCCGATGGTCAGTATCTGGCTTTCGCTCTTCGTCTCGACCGTCATATGCAAATCACCCTTCAAGTGTCATTCCGAGGGCTGGCGCCCTCGGAATTCCGCAGAACGCCTTATGCCAACACTCACTGATCCCGGTCAGCCGCCGCCGCGCCGGGATTCCTCGCCCGCGGTGGGCTCGGAATGACAGACCCAGGACTACCGGCCGGCCAGCTGATAGAGCTCCAGCAGCTCTCCCACCACCTCGTCCTCGCGGCCTTCCTTGATTCCGTATACGACGCAGCCGTGGAGGTGGCTGTCCAGGATCATCGCCTCCAGCTTCTCGATCGCGCGCCGGACCGCGAACGTCTGCTTCAAGACGTCAACACAATACTTGTCGTCTTCGATCATGCGGCGGATGCCCTGAAGATGGCCTTCGATGTACGCGAGGCGCTTCAAAACCTCCGGCTTCGAAGACGTGTCGACGGGCACCTTGTCGCTGGTCTCGCCGGTCATGGCTTATCGCCTCCGCAGGCGGTCCAGCATCGCGCGGGCCGGCTGGACAAACTGGCGCGGGTTGGCGTCGAAGCGCTGCTTGCAGACCGGGGCGCAGAAGTAATAGGTCGCGCCCCGGTACTCGCTGATGGCGCCCGCCTTCGCCGGGTCGATCATCATGCCGCAAACCACGTCCTTGACAAGCCCCGCGGCGCCGGCCTCGGCTTCGTCCGGCTGGCGCGCCTTGTCGCCGCCCGCCGGCCACGCCATCGCCGTCTGGGCCATCTCGCCCCAGGGCAGCGTCACGGAACCGACGTCCCACTGGTAATCGAGGCCGGCTTCGAGAAACGGCTTGATCCGCTCCTCGGCGCCGGCTCCGACCCAGAGCTTGCGTCCGCAGCAGCAGGCGCCTGCTTTGGACAGCGTCTTGTCGGCGCTGTAGATGACGCCGCCGACGCAGCCGCAGGGGCACTGATAGTTGACGTGCGCCCTTCGCGGGCCGGAACCCATCCGCGTCGTGTAGTCCATGGCGCCGTCCTCCCCTTGTCCGCTCACCCCTCCCAGGGGGGTTGGGTGTATACTGCGAGCATACCACAGAAAGTCAATCTGACAATTATGACGATGGACCACACCGCGCACCATCAACCCGCCGAGAACGCAGAGGCGATTTCTATCGACCTGTCGAACCTGGACTGCGTCTGTTGCGCCGAGGAGCTGGAAGCCAGCATCAGAGCTCTGCCCCACGTCACCAAAGCGCGGGTCGACTTCCTTAACGAGCGGCTGAATGTCGAGTTCCACGCCCGGATGACCTCTGCCGAAGAAGTGCGCCGCGCCGTGAACCAAAGCGCGCGCTGCACCTGTGAAGACGGCCTCGGAGCGACGGGCCAGGCGGCGGTCATCCACGCTAAACACATGGCCCAGATGGCACCGGTCATCATGGGCACGAAGCACGACCGCATGCAATACGAGATGCCGTCGATGCCGGCACGCGCCGATCATGAAGCGGACCACGCCGAGGCGCGGTCGCATGCTGGCGTGGATCACGACATGTCCGACCCCAAGATGGCGAAGGCCATGGAGCGCGACATGCGGGACCGATTTCTGGTTTCCCTGGTCCTGACAGTCCCGACCGTCCTCTATTCACCATTGGGCGCCGACTTCTTCGGCCTCGATTTGCCAACCGGGCCGCTCTCGCAGAACTGGCTCCTGCTCATGCTCGCGACGCCGGTCGTGCTCTGGGGCGGCTGGATATTCCTCGCCGGCGCCGTCCGTTCCTTGCGCCACAGGGCCCTGAATATGAGCGTCCTCATCGCAACCGGGGTGCTCGCGGCCTACGGGTTCAGCGTGGTCATCACTGCCGGCGGCCTCGGCGAAACCTTCTTCGAGGCCGCTGCCATGCTCGTCACCTTCGTCTTGTTCGGCCACTGGATGGAGATGAAGGCGCGCCGAGGCACCACGGACGCCTTGCGGGCGCTATTTGACCTGGTGCCACCGACGGGAACCGTGGTCCGCGACGGACAAGAGGCACAAGTGCCGACCAGCGAAATCATCGTTGGCGACACCGTCCTCCTGCGGCCCGGCGACAAGGTGCCGGTCGACGGCGTCGTCGAAGACGGCGAGACGTCAATCGACGAATCGCTGGTGACGGGAGAGTCCTTGCCGGTAGACAAACGCCCCGGCGACGAGGTTACCGGCGGCTCGATCAACCGTTCCGGCTCGGTCCGATTCCGCGCGACGAAGATCGGCGCCGAAACAGCTCTGGCCCAGATCGTCCGCCTCGTCGAGCAGGCTCAAAGCTCGAAGGCGCCCGGCCAACGGCTCGCCGATACGGCCGCCGGCTACCTCGTGGTGCTCGCGGTGAGCGCCGGCCTCGCCACGTTCCTGGTCTGGCAGTTCCTGGTTGGCGAATCGACTCTGCTGTCACTGACCTTCGCTATCTCCGCAATCGTCATCGCCTGCCCGGACGCGCTTGGCCTGGCCACACCGACGGCCGTCGCCGTCGGCACCGGCCTCGGAGCGCGCCACAACATCCTCATCAAGGACGCCGCTACGTTGGAGGGCGTTTCTCGCGTCTCGGCGGTGGTCCTGGACAAGACCGGGACGCTTACCGAAGGAAGCCCCAGGCTCACGGACGTTGTCGCTACCGACATCCCCGAACCAGCCCTCGTGGCCTTGGCCGCCTCGGCGGAAAGCGGGAGCGAGCACCCCCTGGCCCAGGCCATCGTGCAGGGCGCCATGGCTCGAGGGACGACACTCCAGCCTGCGCGTGCGTTCAAATCCATTACGGGCAAGGGGATCGAGGCCGAGGTCGATGGCCGGCAAGTTCTCGTGGGAAACCGGCGTTATCTCGAGGAGCAGGGCATTCACACGTCGACCCTGGCAGAGCATGCCGCTGCCCTCGCTCAGGCCGGGCGAACGCCGATGTTCGTCGCGGTCGATGGCCGGGCCGCAGGGCTGGTTGCGGTCTCGGACACCATCAAGCCCAGCGCCCGTGCTGCCGTGCGGCGGCTGAACGAGCTCGGCATTCGGGTAGTCATGATCACCGGCGACAACGAGCGCACGGCAGCCGCCGTCGCCGAAGAACTCGGCATCGAGCGCGTCTACGCCGAGGTCCTGCCCGGCGACAAAGCCCGACACGTCCGCGAGTTGCAGGCCGAGGGCTTCACCGTCGCCATGGTCGGCGACGGCATCAATGACGCCCCGGCCCTGGCGCAGGCAGACATCGGCATCGCGATTGGCGCCGGTACCGACGTTGCCATCGAAACAGCGCGAGTCGTGTTGATGAAGAGCGATCCGCTCGATGTCGTGCGCGCCATCAAGCTCAGCAAGGCCACCGTGCGTAAGATGAAGCAAAACCTGTTCTGGGCTTCGATCTACAACGTCCTCGCCATACCAATTGCCGCCGGCGTACTCTACCGGCCGTTGGGCATCGAGCTTCGGCCGGAGTGGTCTGCGCTCCTCATGTCGCTCAGCTCGATAATCGTCGCGACTAATGCAGTGCTCCTGAAGGGCGCGGAGAAGGACCTCAGAGACGCCTGAAGCGAGTACCTCAGGCCGTCCGCCGCCAACCGCGGCGAGGCGGCCCTGTGAGCAGCCTAAGAAACGATCATGCCCTGCGCCAGGCTGAACGTGGAAACCTCGACACCGCTTCCTAGCTCAGGTCCGTCTTTAGCCGCTCGAACTCCTCGCGGCCGATCTCACCGCGGGCATACCTGGCCTTGGCAATCTCAAGCGCTGCCGGCGGACCCGCAGCCGAGACCACTCCCTTTCGCGTCGTGAGGCTGACGACAACCCAGACGATGAGTCCCCAGAACAGGACAAACCACACGCTGCCGACGACCATCCACCACCCCATGCCTTCATTCATACCCCACACACAGCACCTCCTCGATTGCAGCTCTATTGTCCGCGAATCAGGGGCGCCTGAGAGGCGCCGAATGGCCTGCAAACGCAGGCCCATTTGCCCTGTTCACGTAGGAGGCCGCTGAGAGCTGCGGAATGATACACGGCGCGATGTACGCTTCCGCTGACGCATCGCCAGACGCAACCAGGCGGCCTAGCCCAGGCAACCCCTGAGCGCGCCGAGCTTGATCACCCACTGGCGCGCCATTGTCTCCTCTTCTCGCGAAGTGCCCAGGCGCGAGGAACCGCGGCCGAGCGCGTGCAACAGCAGCGGGCTGAGGGCGCGCAACACGGTGTGGTAGAACTGGTCGTCTTCGTCCTGGGGGCCCAGCTTCACGTTCAGCAGCTCTTCGACGGCGTCAATGTCTTGCCGGAGCTCGTGCATCACCTCGCGCGGCAGGAAATCTTTGGCGACATCGAGGTCAAGGTATCGGCCGGCGAATGACAACGCCGACTCCAGGCCCGGGAACCAGCGCCGCATGTCTTTGATGAATGACTCTCCGTACAGCTCGCAGGCCGCCCGCAGGCCGCGGCCGGTGCCGATGAACTCCGGCGGAAGCCCGATCGAGTAGAGGGACGCGGTGAAGGAGATCGCGCGCGGCAGCGGCACAGGCAGTTCCGGCATCTGGTCCAGGAGGCGCAGCTCCTCGCGCAGGGCTTCCGAACCCACCATCTCGGCCAGCCGGCCGGGCTTCGGCATCTGGCGCGAGTAGCTCACGGGTGAGTGCCGAGTCAGGCGGTCGCGCTGCTCGGGCACCAGGTCGGAAAGCCCCGCGACTGCCTGCGCGAACTTGTGGAAGGTGTTGAGGTAGTTCACGGAGAACAGGACCGCCAGCTCGGCCAGCACGTCGCGGTCGGTCGGGTCGGGACGGCGGCCTTCGCCCTGATGGATGCGCTTCCGAAGTTCAGCGATCATTGCCGGCGCTTCCGCGGGGTCGTGGTCGTAGCGGATGGCGCTCTGGATGGTCACCGTGCTCGTGCCGGGAAAGCGCTCCAGGAAGTCGGGCAGCGACGGCCCCGTGAGGTGGCCGCGGAAGGGCAGCGAGCCGACGCCGATGATCGGATAGACGGGACAGTCGAAGGCATCGCCTACTTCGAAGGCGTCGATGATCGCGGCGCGCACCGAGAAGGCCGCAGCCACCATGCCGTATCCGAGCGCGGAGTCCGAGTGGCCGAGCATGACGCGCAGGTAGGGCGTCTCGTAGCCGGACCAACGGCACAGCTGGAGGTACTCCCGCAGGAGCGCCCCGGTGCCGAGCAACGGGGGGACCTCCTCGATCAGAGGGATCGGCTGGATGCCCTCGCCACTCGGGTTCAGGCCGAACTCCTCCAGGCCGAGGTCCTCGATGGACCGAAACCGTCGCCTCACCGCGACCAGCTGGTCGGCGGTTTGCGTCATCGGCACCACGACCTCCCGCACGGCGATGCCGCCCAGGGGCCGGTAGGCCTGCACGTTTGTCTCAACGATAGACATCAGCGCCATGAGCTGGCGAAACACGTTTTCTTTATCCGCGCTCGGCGCCCGCGGCGTCACGCGAATGGCGCCGCCCAGCTTGACGCCGTGCTGGAGGAGCGCCAGCACCACCTGCGAGGTCTGGTGATACGGGGTCAGCTTGCCCTCGAAGTCCACCATAATTTCGTCGGCGCCGAGGCCCTCGGGAGGAGGCATGAGGCCACGGACGGCCTCGTCCGGTTCCTCCTGCACAGAGATGTAGCGGGAGGCGGCGTCCGGATGCTGAGTCAGCATCGCGACAGGAATTTGTACGTCACTCATAGGGTTGCGTGCCTGCTTACCATAAACGTAACCGGGATGGAGATGTAGCGCGAAAGAGCCCGCTCTCGCGGCGGGCTAGGGCTTCAAAAGTACCTTCAGCGCCCCGTCCGCGCGTCTCGCCATCATCTCGTATCCACGCGCGGCCTCCGCCAGGGGCAGCGTGTGCGAGGCGATGGACGAAGGGTCGACAACGCCGTTAGCGAGCATCTTGATCAGCGCCGCGATGTAGTTCTTGACCGGCGGTACACCCGCGGGCACGAAGCGCACGTGCCGGCCCGCGAGCCCGCCGATTGGGAACTCGCCGGTCCGTCCGATGCCGACGCCGAGATTGAGGAGGGCGCCCCAGGAGCGCACGAGCGCCGCCGCGGACACAAGCCCGGCCAGCGTGCCCGTGGCCTCCGCCGCGATGTCGGCTCCGCGTCCGCCCGTGGCCTCACGCACTCCTGCCGCCGCGTCCATGGACTCGAAGTTCAGGGGCATCGACCCCAGGGTTTCGGCCATAGCCAGGCGGTCGGCGTGGTGATCGATGGCGAAGACGCGGGAGGCGCCCATGGTCCGGGCGAGCAGCTGCGCGCAGAGCCCGGTGGGCCCACAGCCCACGACCGCGACGCTATCGCCCGGCTGGAGCCCGGCCAGCTGCAAGCCCGCGAACGTGCCCGGCAGGACGTCGGACAGAAACGCGGCCTGGGTATCCGTGACGGACGCGGGCAGAGACTCCAGCACCGCGTCGGCCGTCGGCACCCGCACCAACTCCGCCTGCGCGCCGCCAAGGGCGCCAAACCCGAAGACCTGGCGCCGCTCACAGGCGGTGAGGAGGCCCTTCTTGCAGTAGAAGCAGCCGCCGCAGAACACGGAGAAGGGGCTGACGACGCGGTCGCCAGCCTTGAATCGCTTAACCTCCGCCCCCGCTTCCTGCACGACCCCGGAGAACTCGTGGCCTATGGTCGTGCCCGGGGCAGAGGGTATGGCGCCGCCCACGACGCGGATGTCAGTGCCGCAGATCGTGGCCATCGTGACCCGGATGATGGCGTCTGTCGGCGCCTCGATGCGCGGCTCCGGCCTGTCTTCGACCGCGACGCGGCCCTGTCCCTTGAAGATGACGGCCTTCACAGAAGGCAGGATAGCCGATACCCGCGCTACGAATCAGCCGCGGCACGTCGACAGAGTCGGGCGGCTAGCTCGACGCTCTCCACGCGCAGAGAGCGTCAGGGAGTAAGGGTTGGCGTGCCCGGACGATGCGCCGGCAGGGCCGCAAACTCCCGCAGCGCCGGCAGAAGCTCGCCGAGCGAGGTGATTCGCGCATGGGGGCGGGCGCCGTCGTTCTCCGTGTAGCCAGTGCGAGGCAGCGCGCTGCGATGGCCGATCTGGACGGCGAGGAGTCCTGCCTGGCGGGCGCCGAAGATGTCGTTGTGCGGCGAGTCGCCGACAAATGCAGCCGCCGAGGCGGCCACGCCCAGGCCCTCGAGCGCTTCCTGGAAGAGACGCGCGTTGGGCTTCGCCAGCTCGAGCTCGTCGGAAAACACGCAGACGTCGAGATGCGCGGCCAGGCCGTAATCCTGCAACATGCCGCGCAGAGTCGGGGCCGTGGTGAAACCGGCGTTCGAGACCAACGCGGTCCCGAGCCCGAGCGCTTTGACTTCACGAAGCACCTCCGCGGCCCCGTCACCGAGCTGCGGCTTGTACACGGGGTGCATCGTGCAGATCGCTTCCTGGAGTTCCGCCCGCGCGTCCGGGCTGAGCTCCGGCACGCCGCCAAGCTGGCTCAAGAAGAGGTCTACTCTGCCCGATGCCGACAGGTCTCTGCCGTCATCGTGCAGCGTCGAGAGCGCCGCACCGGCGGCGAAGAGCGCCGAGGCGGCGGTCTCTGCGGTCAAGGCGATGCCGCTGCGGGCGAGGACTGCCTGCACGTTGCCCGCGCGCCACAGCTGGCGCGGCCGCGACTGCGTTTCCGGGTCCTGGATCAGGGTGCCCCAGAGGTCGAAGAGGACTGCTTTCAGTTCCATAAATCAGAAGCGGCCCCGATAGGACCGCTTCGTCAGCCTTCTTTCCCGGGGCGCTAGGAGACCGGCGCGGCGATGCTGGCGCCACAATTGTTGCAGTGGCGCGAGCCCACCGGGTTCAGGTTCCCGCAGCTCGGGCACTTGATGGCGGAGACGGCGACACCGCTGCCGTTCTGCGGGCTAGCCGCCGGCGCAGTTGAGGGCGGACTTGTGCTCGCGGAGGGAGCGGGTGCACTCGAGGCCGCGCTCTCCTCTTCGTCGTCCTTGATGTTCTTGCGGAACTCCTTGATGCCCTTGCCCAGCGAGCCGCCGAGGTCGGCGAGGCGCGTGGCGCCGAAGAGCATCAGCAACACCAAGACAATCAGTCCGAGCTCCAGGGGCCCCAGTCCGAACGGTCCGGCAGCTGCCACCATTGGGGCACCTCCTCCACCCTCGAATACGTCTAGAGACTAGCACCGGGATTGAAAGCCCGTCAATTTTGATTGGCTGTTCGGCTGGTCAGCCCTCTGCCTGGGGCCGCCACGCCGTGGCACCCAGCAACCGCGACCTCTGGAAGGGAGCCGCCAATCCCGAGCGCAGCTACACCGCGCTGCTGGAGGAGGAGTTGGCGTTCGTCCGCTTCATCAACCCGGGGGACCTGCGTGCCGCGCCGGCAGCGTGCGGGCCGCTGGCGGCAGGCTGCGGCACAAACACGCGTGAAGGCCGCGCTTCCGGCGCGCGCCCCTCGATCAGCGGGTAAACCCACCTGCGCAGCGCCGGGACGTGAATGTTAATCCAATATTCCCACCAGTCAATCGAGGATGGTTCATAGCCGAAAGCCTCGCGTTCCTGCTCGGGGAGACAGGCCGAGAGCAGGCGCACGTTTTCGGACTCGAAGACCTGCTCGTTGTGGAGAATAAACGGTTCATACAACTCGATGAGTTTTTCGATGCGGGCCAGATCGCGCTCCTGCCGCGCCAGCGGCGGGCGCTTGATGCGCAGCACCGAGGCCACGCGGTTGATGCCGCGCACCACGGCTTTCTGCGCGGGAACGGAAAACTTATCATAACGGGACTTGGAAACCGGGATGGTGTCGAACTGCATGCGAATCCAGTGCTCCAGCCCCTGTTGCGCCCGGTAGTGCTTGCGGTGCGCCAGGCCCGTCAACTCGATCGAACGGCCCATGTCGCAGGGATTGCTCGCGGAGGTCGCCAGCTGATACAGGGGCTGGTGGCGCCTGGCGATGATTGCGGCGGCGATCAGCGTCATTCCCCGGCAAACCATGTCCACCGGAATGATGTCCAGGCACTTGCGCTCGTTGGTGGGCAACTGCCGGAAATAGGTGCCCAGCAGATAGGAGAGCGGCGCGGAGGTGTTGATGCCTTCGTTCCAGCCGCGAAAGGGCTGCTCGGTGGAGGTCTCGTGGGGCTGGAGGTCGTTTGCCGGGGGCGGGCTCGGTTCGGCAAGGGAGCCCAGGTGCTGGGCGTCACAGTGGGCCATCCTGATGAGCTCGGGGCCGACCGGCACGAGCCCAGCCTGCGCGTACTGTCGAGCGCCGTCGCATTCGGGGCAGACGCTGAGCACGACCTGGTAGCTGGCGCGGCCTTCGTCGCGCGGCCCACCCAGCGCGCAGCGCGCCAGCTCGAGCAAGGCCGCGTCGTCGTCGAGCGCCGCGCCGGAGCGGCGGCGGAGCTCGCGCAGGGCATCGCCAAACAGCGCGAACGTCTCGGCCGCCACATCGAAGCGCAGCACGTGACGCTGCGCGGACCGGTCTTCGGCGCCGAAGTCGAACAGCTCCTCCCGATGGCCGAGTGCATCCCCGTCATGGAAAACGCCTTGGCCGCGCTCGCCAATGGGCAGGTGCACATGCCGCTGCGGATGATCGTCCGGGCCACGAACAGGGAGAAGACCCCCTTCTGAAG
>Ga0209640_10002514_pt1 | contig 15983 bp, 13 predicted proteins | sample RifCSP10_1_FD_184018 | JGI IMG/M metagenome (GOLD analysis project Ga0209640, IMG submission 184018) | Soil microbial communities from Rifle, Colorado - Rifle CSP2_sed 10_1 (SPAdes) (version 2) | ecosystem: Environmental > Terrestrial > Deep subsurface > Rock core/Sediment | place: Rifle...
CAGGCGACCACCGAGAACGGCTCCACGCCGGCGTTCTCGCCGAGGCTCTCGCTGATTCTGCCCACCGGCAGCGCAGCGAAAGGCCTTGGCAGCGGCGGACCCGGGTGGCAGGTGAACCTTCCCTTCAGCAGGCAGTTCGGCGGGACCTATCTGCACTGGAATGCCGGATTCACGCATACGCCGTCGGCCAACATCGATGGGGGCGAGCACAACCTGTTCACGCCGCACGTCGCGATGAGCGGCATCTTCCAGATTCGTCCGATGCTGAACCTGATGCTCGAATCGGTGGTCGACTGGGAGGAGACGGTCGAGGCGGGTCTCGGGCGACGTGACACGATCTTCACGCTGGCGCCCGGGCTTCGCACCGGGTGGAACCTGAATGATGCGCAGGCCGTCGTGGGCGTCGGAATTCCCGTGTCCTTCGCCAGCGAAGCGACGGACATCGGCGTGTTCGGCTACTTCTCGTACGAGCTGCCGTTTACCCGCCAGCCGTAAATCGCTCCAGAACCGCTATCAAGTCTTGAGGCGCCGCGGCCAACCACTCGTCGCCCGTCAGCCGCTCTGCGGGAAACGTCATGTACCCAAAGCCGTACGTCGCCAGGCAGCAGCGGGCGGAGGCACGTCTGGCCGTCTCGTGATCGATCGCGGAATCGCCGACAAGCAGCGTCGCGGGCGCCGCCGCGCCGGCGCGCGCCATCAGGGCCACCAGCGACGCCGGATCGGGCTTGCGCGGCAGCGGTCCATCGCCGCCCACGACCTCGTCAAAGAGCGCGCGCAGCCCAAGGCCGGCCAGGATGCGCTCGGTCGGGCGTGCCGGCTTGTTGGTCAGCACGGCGACGCGGGCGTGGCGGCGCGCGGCGCGGACGGCCTCGGGAATGCCGTCATACGCCCGCGTGTGATTCAGGAGACGCCCGTCATAGATCTCCAGGAATCTCGGCAGCGCTGCGGGCGTCGGCTCGACGCCTGCGGCCGCCAGCGCCCGGCGGACCAGCGTCGCCGCTCCCTCCCCCACCATCAGGCCGATGGCCTCCTCCGCGATCGGGTCGCCGCCCAGCTCGTCGATGAGCTGGTTGGCCGACTCGGCGAGGTCGCGGCGGGAATCGACGAGCGTGCCGTCGAGATCGAACGCGATCAGCCGGCGTAGGTCGCCCACGATGTCGGCGTTTCCCAGACGGTGACGCGGACGACGGGAAGGCCGTGCTCGCGCGAGACGTCGAACAGCAGCCGCGCAATGCGCTCGACGGTGGGGTTGCTCTCGAGCAGGTAGACCGGCTCGCCGAGGGTCTTGAGCGACGCCACGAGGGGATCGTCGTGCCGGAGGATCATCCGGTGATCGAGCTCGCGGTCGACCCATCCCTTGACGAGGCGCTTGATGTCGCCGAAGTCGGCCACCATGTTGCGCGTGTCGAGCGCGTCGGCCTCGATCTCGATCTCGGCCACGGCGTTATGGCCGTGCGGGTGCTTGCACATCCCGTCGTAGTCGAGGAGCCGGTGGCCGTAGCAGAACTCGATCCGCTTGGTAACCGAATACATCGCCCTGTAATCTTAACGGCCAGACCGTGAATCGACCAGCAACGGCCGTGCTCCTGTCAGCCGGCCTCGACAGCGCCGTCCTTGCGGCGGCCGAAGCGCGGAACGGCCGCGTGCACCCGATCTACGTCAGCGCGGGCCTGGCGTGGGAGGCGAGCGAGCTGGCCGCGCTCGACCGGCTGCTGGCGGAAGCGCCGTTTGCGGGACGGATGGCGCCGCTCGTACGGCTCTCGTTCACGGTGGCCGATCTCTACCCGGCTACGCACTGGGCGCTGCGCGGCGAGCCGCCGGCCTTCGACACGCCGGACGAAGACGTCTATCTCACCGGTCGGAACGTGGCGCTGCTCAGCAAGGCGGCCATCTACTGCGCGCGGCACGACATCAGCCGCATTGCGCTCGGGCCGCTGGCCGGCAATCCGTTTCCCGACGCCTCCTCACAGTTTTTCGACGCCATGGCGCGCGCGCTCTCCCTCGGCCTGGCGCACGCGATTGTCGTCGACGCGCCGCTTGCCTCGATGGACAAGCGCGACGTCATCCGGCTCGGCCTCGAGCTCGGCGTGCCGCTCGCGCTGACGCTCTCGTGCATGAACCCGCGGGACGGCCTGCACTGCGGCCGGTGCAGCAAGTGCCGGGAGCGGCGGGACGGGTTCGCCGAGGCGGGCGTCGGCGATCCCACCACGTACGCGACGGTGCCGATACGATAAGCTCGCGCGCGGGGCGGCTCAGAACCGCAGCAGGCGGTTCACTTTCACGATGAAGGCCCGGTTGGCGATATCGGGGAAGCGCCGCGCACGGGTGTCCCGCTCTTCGTTGAACACGACGAACAGCTCGCTGCCCGGCCGATACTCCCAGCGCAGGCGCACGTTGGCCGACAGCGCGTGACTGCTGGAGTTGTACTGCAGCAGCGCGCTCGTGAACATGCGCGGTGTGGTCGTCCAGGTCAGGCGCGAGCCGGCCAGATGCGTCGTGAACGACCCCTCCGCAAGATCCACCCAGTTCACGGAGTACGTCGGCTCCATCGAGAAGCGCGGTGACAGGTTGACGCGGCCGCTGTTCACGTTGACGGCCGTCTTGTGGCCGCTATAAAACGTGCCGTACTCGGCGGACAGGTTCCCGGAGACCCGCTGACGCGCGGCACGGTTGAAGCCCACATTCACGTTGTCGAAGCGGTATCCGCCGGCCGGCAGCGTCACCCCGGGGGCAATGAGAAACGGCCTCGGCAGCAACTCGTAGGTGCCGTTGTAATTGACCCTGAACCGGTCGCCGTTCTGGAACTCGATGGCGAACTCGCCGTCCCGGTCGCGCGTTTCCAGGATGCCCGCGCCGTTTTCAACGTACGCGAGCGAACCAAGGAAGAAGTACCTCCGGATCACCGTGTTGGCCCGCGGCCGCGGGCTGAACCGGAGCCGGCCCGACGACCGGCGCATGTCGTCGCGCCGCACGAACCCGACACCCGGATTGAACTGGTCGCCCACCACGAGGCGTTCGAGCTGGACGCCGTAGCGATCCCCTGCGTAGTCGAACTGAGTCCGGTAGCTCGTGTCCTGGCCCGACAAGCCCGTCGTCTTCGTGCGCGCCCAGTACGTATGAATCGTGAGATCGGTGAAGAAGCCGAACGCGCCGTCCACACCGTAGGCCAGGTTGTCGCCCGCGCCGCCCCTGGCTTCGTTGCGGCCCGTCAGCATGAGGCCGACGCTGCTGCGGCGCAGAATGTCGCGCTTGACCCGCACCACCGAGAAGCTGGTCGCCCGCGCCTGCGCCGCCTCATCGTCGCCGCTCCGGATCGTGAGCAGGCCAAGACTGTAGCGGCCGACCCGCCCCGTCAGCCGGCCGCCGCCGTCGATCGGCACCGCGCGGCCCCGTTCCAGCCCGATGCGCCGGCTGTAGAACAGGATGGGGACCTCGGTGCCGCCACCAAAGCCGCCGCCGGTCGCGCCCCCGAACTGGAACGTCCCGGCGTTCTCGAGGAAGAACTCCCGCTTCTCCGGAAAGAACAGGCTGAAGCGCGTGAGGTTGACCTGCTGCTGGTCGGCCTCGACCTGCGCGAAATCGGTGTTGTAGGTGAGATCGGCCGTGAGGTTCTGCGTGATGCCGTACTTCACGTCCACACCGAGGTCGCCCGTGACGTCGTGCGCCATGCGCCCGTCCGCCGCGGGCTGGCTCGTGGCGTTGGAGATGAGGTACGGCTTGATCTCCAGGTTCTTCGAGCCGGGCGGCACGGCGATGCCGACAAGCTGTGCGGCCAGCGACGCCCAATGAAGGCCCGATTGCCCACGCGCCTTCGGCACCAGTGTCAGGAAGGACAGCTCGTTCTTCCATCGGTTGGTACGAGAGGCGTTGAACCCCCAGATCTGATCCTCTCCAGGACGGTAGCGCAGCGACTTGAAGGGAATCGCGATTTCCACGATCCACCCGCCGTCGAAGCGGCCGACCTGCGAATCCCAGACCGTGTTCCAGTCGCCGTTCCACTGCTGCTCGTTGAAGGTCTGGCCGTCCATGCGGCCGCCAATCGAGTTCAACGTGAATTCCACGCCGTTCCGCCTGTCGTAAAACGTGTCGAGAAAGAAGCTCACCTGGTCGTCGCCGCTCCAGAGGGTCGTGTGGTCGCGGCGCATCTCCTTGGCCACCACCCGCTCGGGGTGCGACTCCGAGCAGCGGAACGACACGTAAAACGTATCGTCGTCGAAGGCGATCCACAGATCGGTTCTCTCGGTTGCGGGCGCCCCTTCGTCGGGCTCCATCTGGATGAAATCGGAAATCGGCGCGACGGTGGTGTACAGCGCCTCGTCGAGGCGGCCGTCGATGCGCAGCGGTGCGCTCAGGCGGATGGCTCGAAGCGTGGGCGGACCGGCGGCCTGGCCTGCATACAGCGGCTGCGCCAGCAGGATGGTGCCGATGATGAGCCCCAGCGTGCGCGCGTGCATTGGAGCGGTATGATACGCCGTGCTACGCGTGCCGGCGCACGTCAGGATAAGACGGACACCGGAACGACCGTGGCGCCCTCCAGTCCGAGGTCGCTGTCAATGCCCCACACCTCACGAATGCCCCGTGCCTGGAGCCACACCAGGCTCGATGCGTCGACGTAGGTGATCGTGCGGCCGCGGAGTTGATCCAGTTTGCGACCCACCGCGCGATGGTGCGCGGCATCGAGGCCAAGCAGCCGCAGTCGGGGCAAATCGGCAAGCATCAGCCGGAACGTGCGCGCCGCGTCTTCACCGAGTCGGTGCAGAAACCAGCCGTACGTCTCCGACACGACGGCCATCGACGTACACCAGCGTCGGGGTGGATCGGCGAACAGACGCACAGCGGCTGGATGATGGTGATCGGACCTGTCGAGAAACGCGATGAAGATCCCGCTGTCGAGAAAGACCGGCCCGGCCCTCATGGACGTTCGCGGCCGTACACCACCTCGTCCACGGACGTGCTCGCACGTGAATCGCCGGACGCCAGGACGCCTGCGTGGCGCATCCAAGGACGCTTCGACGAACGGCGCTCCGGCAAGGCCGCCGCCAGAGCCCGGCGCAGCAGCTCCGCCAGCGAGATCCCTTGCCGCGCGGCTTCCGCCTTCGCGTCGCGGTATTCCCGTTCGCCGAGAGAGATCTGCGTTCGGATCATATTGTTATCACCAGAGAGTGCCATGATAACACGTCCGAACGATCCGAACGATCCGAACGATCGTTGTCCTACCGCGTCCCGGCGGCCACCGGCTTGAACACCTGCCACGTGCCCGTCAGCGGCTGCTGCTCCACACCGGGCCTCGTCCAGTCGCAGATGCCCTCAGGGAAGATCGTCCGCAGCCGCGCCATCTCGCTCGAGGTGAGCGCCACCTTGTAGGCTCCTGGGCTGACGCCTCTCAGCTGGCACTTGATGACGTCGTTGGCGATGGGCGCCCCGGCGACACCGCGCGGAAACGAAAAGGCGGGATAGAGCTCGTTGCAGCGGCCCGCGCGGTACTGGTGTTTCTCGACAACCTTCTGCGGCGTCTCGTCCTTGCTCCAGCAGGCGTCCACCAGATCGGCCGGCCTGGCGCGGCGCAGCTTCTCGATCGAGGCCGCCGACGGATCCTTCGACAGGCTCGTCAGCCACTGGTCCATCTGCGCCAGCGCCTGGACCAGCACGGGGCTCGTCGTGTCGAAGTCGCCGTGCCGCTTGTCCTCCAGCAGCATCACCATGTTGTCCGAGTAGCCATTCGCCTTGTCGAGCCGCGCGCGCGTCGAGAAGGAATGGAAGCGCAGGTGTACGTCCCCGCCCGGCTGATCGTCGTAATACGTGCGATAGTCGACGATCGGGGTCGTCTTCAGACCGCCGCCGCCGTTCCCGATCCGCCCGGTCCGATACGCGGCGCGCGTGGCGTTCTGATCGGCAGCCATGCGCTGCGGCACCACAGTGCCGTCGATGTCGAAGCCGCCGATCTTCTCGTTCAGATCCAGGAACTGCTCTTTCGTGATCGCGCCTGCATTAAGCGCCTCGAGCCCGTACTGAATCCCCACGTTGTCGAGCGGACGCCGCGCGAAGCCGGTCTTCGGGTCGCGGCCGTACACGACCACGCCGTGATCCCAGAGCGTGCAGCGGGCGCCCTTCGGGTTGTTGGCCGGGTGATAGCGCAGCTCGAGAGCCAGCCCGTCAGGACACCGCTCGGTCGCGCTGAAGCGCGGCGCGCGGACGCGTGACAGGTTGCTGATCGTCGCCACGGTGCGAAACCCCGCAATCGCCCGCTTCTGCTCGTCCGTGTAGGTGACGCCGGCGTTCTTGTCGAAATACGTGAGCAGCAGCCGGCTGTCGCCGCTGCTCGTCGAGCTCGCAAAGGGCGAATCCATGAAGCTGCGGCCGGTGATGAGCCCGTCGAGGAGGCCCGGATAGTTGTCGCCGATCTGGTACTGCTGGATGGCGCCGCCTGAGGAGCCCCAGCCGATCGTGAAGAGCGGCGTGCCGTAGGCCTCGATGAAGCGCTCCTTCACCATCATCATCGTTTCGGCGGAAATCAGATCGTTGCAGTTGTTCCCCGCCACATCCAGCGAGGCCGACGCCACCGCGTATCCCTGCCGCAGCTGCGCGTCGTCCATGACGCCGCCGGTCGATGCCCCCTGCTGGTACCAGCCCGGCTCGCAGCCGCCGCCGAATGTGTAAATCAGCCTGCCGTTCCATCCCCCGGAGCGCGTGCGGACGTCGGGCGCGGGATCGCTCGCCGGGTTGTGCAGCATGGCAATCTGATAGATCGCGCGGTTGACGGTGCCGGTCTCGATCCGCACGATATACGGCACCTGCGTACCGTTGACGGTGACCATCGCGGCATCGGCCGGGACCGCGGTGGGCGCGGGCAGCGGCTTGAGATCGGGACCCGTCGTCGCGCGGTACACGTAGTCGATGCGGGTGGCGATCGAGCAGTTCGCGTCGAGCGGCCGTCCGAGCGTTCCGCCCGACTGGAGCTTGAACCGCTCCGTCATGCAGACAAACGGCTGCTCCCGGGGGAACGACAGCACGGGACCGGCGATCGGATGATTCACGAGGCCCAGGCTGGCCGATGCGCTCCCGCTCGTGGCCACGATCTGGCTGGCGCCGAGCGGGAGCCCGCTGACCAGTCCGGTCAGCGATCGCCCACCCTCGTCGGCCTGCAGCGTCGCCGTCACGTCGGCGCCGTTGAGCGACACGCGCACGCTTCCCGCGGCCATTCCCGCCGGGATGTCGACGCGCACCAGCACGTCGCCGCCGGTCACGAACTCCGGGCGTGTCGAGAGCGCGCGCACCTGCAGCCCGCGCTCCTGCGCACGGACCGACGTGACGGTCGAGGCCACTACGACGACGGCGATGAGCACGACGCGCGAGATCAGCTGAAGCATTCGAGCGCTCCTCGGCAAAAAGGTGCCTGATTATATAGTGTGCAAAGCCGTTGCGACAGCGCCCGCGAATGCGTAGCATGCGGCCGAGCGGTCCTGACGACATGCAGAGCACCCTGCGCGTTCGCGCCTTCGCCGCCGGTTCGATCGTGGCCGCGCTGCTCGCGTGCGCCGCGCCCGCCGGCGCGCAATCGGGCGATCCGTACTTGCGCATCAGCTTCATCGACGTGGGGCAGGGCGACGCGATCTGGATTCAGGGTCCGGATCGCGACGACGGGGCGGCCGGCGCCAACATCATCATCGACGGCGGCCCGGATCGCGGGGCTCGCAACCGCCTCCTCAAGTACCTCAAGGCGCAGTCCTACGGGCTCGCGGCAGGCACGGCGATCGACTGCGTGGTTGCCACGCACCCGCACGACGACCACTATCCCGGCCTGATAGACGTGCTCGGCCAGTACGAGGTCCGGCAGATCGTCGACTCCGGATATCCGAAAGAGCGCACGACGAAGAGCGGAGAGCCGTCACGATTCGAGGTGTTCCGGCAGGCCGCGCTCAAGGAGCGCGCGGCGGGACAGCCGAGCCGGTTCGTCCAGCTCAGAGGCACCACCGACCGCGCGCTGCGGTGCGGCAATCTGGAGACCCGTATCATCCACGCCGACTCGGCCGATCTCACGGAGATGGGCTCCGGCAACACACGTGAGAACAACGCCTCGACGGTCATCCAGCTCACGTTCGGCGCGTTCACGTTTCTGTTCATGGGCGATGCCGAAGGCAAGGGGCGCAACGAAGGAGCGGGCACGTCGCGGTTCGTGGAGGATCTGCTGATCGAGAAGGCCAAGAGCGAACCGGGTCTGCTCCGCGCCGATGTGCTGAAGGTCGGGCATCACGGCAGCGAGACAGGCTCCACGCTCCCGTTCATTCGCGCCGTGCAGCCGGCCGTGATCGTGATCATGTCCGGACGCAAGAAGTTCAACGGGACCTTCATTCCGGATCAGGCGGTGCTCGACAGGTACCGCCGCGAGAACGCCGGCCTCGTCGTCGTTCGTACCGATGACCGCGATGCGCAGGAAGGGCGCGATACCTCCGACGATCAGGACGGCGATGACGTGTACATGTACACCGACGGAGAAACGCTTCGCGTGTTCAGGGCCGTCGGACCTGAGACGCGGAAGCGATGGCGTCGAGTGACGACGCTTCAAAAGGAGCTGCCGCAGCAGTAGGTGGGTATGTTGGGCCTCGACATTCTTGACGTCGCCATCGGGCTCTTTTTCGGCTACCTCGTGCTGAGCCTCGCGGTCACCGCGGCCAACGAGCTGTTTGCCGCGTGGTTCAAGCGCCGCGCGTGGATGCTGCGCAAAGGCGTCGCCAGCCTGCTCGACGACCCGGCCCTGACCGCCAGGCTGTACGGCCATCCGATGATTCGAAGCCTGTCCGCTCCCCGCGGGCCCGTTTCACGGATCCTGCCCGGCCTCGTCGGAGAGGGGCCGTCGTACATGTCGTCGCGAGCCTTTGCGATGGCGCTGCTCGACATCCTGCCGCCCGACTCCAGCGGTGCACAGGCGCCGGCGGCCGCCGGCGGCGTGGAACGCGTCCTGGCGCTCCTGCGGAAGGACGCAGGCACCGACACGGAGAAGTTCCGGACGAACGTGGAAACCTGGTTCAACGATTCCATGGAGCGCGTGTCGGGCTGGTACAAGCGCCGCACCCAGGTGTTCCTCCTGCTGTGGGCGGCTGTCGTCACCATCGGCACCAACGCAGATACGATCGTCATTGCACGGGCGCTCTGGAGCGATCCGGCGCTGCGCCAGACGCTCGTCGAGCGCGCGGAAGGGTACGTCGCGGCGCAGCAGCCACGGCCCGGCACGGAGGCTGCCCCAACCGATGAGGCGCCTCCTCCCCCGCCCTTGCCGCCCGACCAGCAGGCCGAGGTTGATTTTCAGGAAGCGTCGGCGCAGTTCGACGCGGCTGTGGCTGACCTGGCGGAGCTGCAACTGCCTATCGGCTGGGAAGCGCCGGCAGCGGCGATCGACGGCGAGCCCTCCCTGCGCCTCGTCAGAGACGACGCCACCGACGATTGGCCTGGCGCCATCTGGGCGCCTGGCGGCTGGGAGCGGTGGAAGCAGGCGGCCGCGGAGCACGCCGTTGGCTGGCTGCTCACGATGATGGCGGTGTCGCTCGGCGCGCCGTTCTGGTTTGACACGCTGAACAGGATTATTGCGATCAGAGCCGCGGGCAAGGCGCCCGAAGAATCACCCAAGCCGTCACAGCGCTGACGCCGGGTTCAGCCGCACGTCATCGCGCCGTCGCACCGTCGCACCGTCGCATCATCGCACCGTTGGACCTCGGGCAGCGTAGACTTCCCGTCCATCGATCAGCGTGCGGATCACGCGGAATCCCCGGTCCAGTACGACGACATCGGCGACTGCGCCTTCCGCGAGGGTGCCGAATCCTATCAGCCCCAGCTCGCGTGCCGGCGTCGTCGCGCAGATGGTCGAAGCGTCCACGACCGACAAACCGAGCACCGTCACGATCGTTCTGAAGGCGCGATCCATGGTCAGCGTGCTGCCGGCCAGCGTGCCGTCGTCCAGGACCGCCGCGGACTCGGTGACGCGGATGCGCCGGCCGCCAAGCCGCGCGTCCGAGCCGACGGGAAGGCCCGCGCCGGCGGTGCCGTCGGTGATGGCCATGATGCGGCCGGTGCCCTTGGACGCAATCGCCACCTGGCACATGGCCGGGTGCACGTGGTAGCCGTCGCAGATGAGCTCGGCGGCGACCTCGTCGCGCGCGAGCACGGCGCCGGCCACGCCCGGCGCGCGGTGGGTCATCGGCGTCATGCGGTTGAAGAGGTGCGTTGCGTGGCGCGCGCCGGCGTCGATGGCGGCCATCGCCTCGTCCAGGCTGGCGCCGGAATGCCCGAGCGACACCCGATGGCCGGCTGACACGAGCGCGCGCACGAGCTCGATGCCGCCACTCAGCTCGGGCGCCAGCGTGACGATGCCGACATCGGGGCGGGCGGCGGCAATGACGTCGAGAATCTCGCGGCCTGAAAAGTCTCCCTCGTGTTCCGCCGGACCGTGAAGGCCCATCTTGCGTACGTAGTGTCCGGCTTGAGCCGGACCTGGCGGCAGACGCAGGCATTCAGCCGGCTGCGCCCCGCGATAGCCGGGATTGATGAAGTTGCTCTCGAGATGCGCCGGGAGCACGCGCGCGCCGCGCGGCACCCGCGCGATCCGCGCGCGCGCCACCTGCTCGAGCGCGGCACGCAGCCTCGCCGGGCCGCACGCCACCGTCGTCGGACAGAACGCGGTGACCCCGTACCGCGGCAGCCGCGACGCGATCGCCGCGACCGGATCGCCCTCGTCAAGCGTGTCGAATCCGTCAACGCCGTGGACGTGCACGTCGACGAAGCCTGGAACGACGTAGCACTCGGCGGCGTCCACGATCGTCGCGCCCGGCAGGTCCGCGCGGCGCCCCGGCTCGATGGCGGAAATCCGCGTGTCGTCGATCACGAGCGACGCGCCGGTGAGGATCCGATCCGGCAGGACGAGATCGCCGCGTGCCAGGACGAGCATAGGGCGATTATCCAGGCCCGGGCCAGTCGACGTGCAGGTGCAGCTTCCGCCCTTCGAGGAGCGGGGCCGAGGAGCGGACCAGCTCGTCGAGCCGGGTGAGCAGCGAGATGTAGCCGTTCTCAGTCGGCGCGGTGAGCACGATGACGCCGCCGCTTTCAGCCGGCAGAAACTTGCGGTCGTCGAGATAGTCGCGATCCAGCGTAATGAGCGTGCGGCCGAGCTGCCGCGCGAGCCGGTAATGGTCTTGGTCGCGCGCGCGCCGCAGGTCGTCGTGCTCGATCACGAACAGCACGTCCCAGCGCAGGCGCGCCCGCATGAACGTCACCAGGCCCGCGGGGACGTTGGCGTCGACGTAGAGCCGCGGCTGGCCGGCGATGCGGTCGGCGTGCGGCCCCAGCTCCGATGCCAGCGTGCCCATTTACCGATGCCGCTCCAGACCCGGCATCGTGTCGCCAGCCTCCTCCGGCCTGGGGTGCTCCCGCGTCGCGCTCCGTGCCTGGCGCTGAAGCGACGCCACCAGCTCGTCGCGCCGGTGCATCAACTCCTTCCGCGCACGCCGACCGTGAGTGGAGCCGACCACGTACTCACAGAACAGCGGAAACGCAATGGTGGAATCGCAGTAGGCCACGACGGTGTCGGGCAGCACGCCCGGGTTGACCTTGCCCCAGCTCACCGCCTCGGCCGGCGTGGCGCCCGACAAGCCGCCCCAGACGACCTGATCCGTCGTGATCTGGATGAAGTAGTCGTTTCCGCCCTTGGGGATACCGTAGACCTCCCACAGCGTCGGCTGCCCCTGCAGGTAGAAATTCTTCGGCGATCCGCCGCCAAGGATCACGCAGCCGTTCTTCCTGCCCGCCAGGATGAACGCGCACACCTCGTTGACGTCCTTGTTGGGATCGATCATCAACGCGCTTCCGTTCATCAGCTCGTGGAACGCGATGTTCATGCCGATCGAGCTGTCGCCGGGAGACGAGGTGTAGACCGGCACCCCGAAGGCGGCCGCCGCCGCCACCACCGAGTACTCCTGACAGCCGGGCTGCCGCTCCAGCAGGTCGCGTCCGAGCGCGTAGTGCAGCTCCGCCGTCGATACCGGCGCGTTCATCCCCCAGCGCACCAGGAATTCACGGACATAGGCATCCGTTTCGAGCAGCACCGACGCCGGGAACAGCACGTCGTAGATCCGGATGACCCCCTCCTCGTACAGCTCCACGTCGTTGACGAAGGGCGATCCGCGATGCAGTGTGAAGTTCAGGGCGTAGTGGAGATCGTGATAGAGATTCGCTCCCGTACTGATCACGAAATCGACCAGGCCGCGCTCCATGAGCTCCACCACGCAGCCGCCGAGCCCCGCCGGCGTCAGGGCGCCGGCCATCGTGAGCCCGATGGTGGTGTCGTCCTCGGGCAGCAGCATCTTGTCGGTGAAAATCCGGCACGCCTCCCCCAGGCGGGCCGCATTGAACGCCTGGAATCCCTCATCGATCAACTGGCGGACATCGGCGCTGCCGCGCGGCCGGTAGTAGCGAATGGGCTTGCCGGACAGGTAGTCGGCGCGGTGCTTGTGCGGCGCGCCCGGGGCTCGGTGGGGCACGGTGTGTAGCTTACCTTGAGCGGACTGTCGATGGAGGGCGCCTCGACCGATAAATCATGGGGTTTTGTGGACGAGTTTTCCGTAACCGCCCGTCGCTCAACGGCCGCAGCGTTCAGGGCCGATTCGCCGGCTGACGAGGAATCGCGCTTCCAGGCGCTGGTGCAGTCGCCGCTGCGCGCCGGGTTGCTGCGCTTCCTCAACGCGCGCCCCCAGGAGGCCTTCGATGTCGATTCGCTGATGGCCGTCTTCGGGCGCATGCGCCTCGACGTCGACAACTGCCTGCGCGAGCTCGTCGAATCCGGCCTGGTCCGCAGCCAGGCGGGACCGCCCGCCCGGTACGGGGCGCAACGGCCGGACCGGGAACGTCTGGCGACGCTGCTCGACGGGTTTCTCGAGCGCCGCGCCGCGATCAGCGCAGAGGACCAGGCGCCCTCCGTGCAACGGTTCCGCGAAATGATCGGCCGCGACGAGAAGATGCTGATCGTCTTCGAGTGGATCCGGACGGCCGCCAAGTCCGATATCTCCGTCCTCATCCTCGGGCCGACCGGGTCGGGCAAGGAAGTCGTCGCACGGATGATTCACGAGCTGAGCCGGCGCGGCCGGGAGCGGTTCCAGGCCGTCAATTGCGCGGCGCTCCCGGACACGCTCTTCGAGTCGGAGCTCTTCGGCTACGAGAAGGGTGCGTTTACCGGCGCGCACGACCGAAAACCCGGACGGCTGGAGCTTGCCGATCACGGGACGCTGTTCCTCGATGAAATCGGCGATCTCTCGCCCATGGCACAGGCCAAGCTCCTGCGCGCCCTCGAAGAACGCTGCTTCGAGCGCCTGGGCGCCCAGAAACCGGTCTATGTCGACTTCCGGCTGGTGTCCGCCACGAACCGCCCGCTGGACCTCTTCGTCCGCGACGGCCGCTTCCGCGAAGATCTCTATTACCGGATCAACGCGTTTGCGATTCGCCTGCCCTCGCTGCGCGAACGTCCCGCGGACATTCCCGTGCTCGCGTCACGATTTCTGGCGCGGTACTGCACCGCCAACGGGTTGCCGCTCGACGCCAAGACGTTCTCGTCCGAGGCGATGACCCAGCTGCAGGCGTATCCGTGGCCCGGCAACATCCGCGAGCTGGAAAGCACCGTCTCCAGGGCCGCGCTCTCGGCGCCCGGCCTGGTGATTCGTGACTCTGACATCGAGTTCCTCCACGAGCATCCCGCGACAGCGGCGTACGCACCGTCGCGCCTTCCGACGCTCCGCGAGGCGGAACGGGCGCACATCCTTCGCGCCCTCGAGGCAACCGCCTGGAACAAGAAGGAAGCGGCGCGCATCCTCGAGATCAGCCGTGGCACGCTCTATCGCAAGATCCTGGAATACGGGCTGGAGCACCCGAAAGGCGCCCAGCCGGCTGGCAACGCTCGCTAGCCTACTGATACGTTTTTGCACTCCTAACCGTCGGCAGCCTGTGCAGTTTCTGCACATTCGGTTCGCGGGAGTGCATCGCAGGTTCGTTGGAATTGCCATGGGTCGTCGACTCTAAGTTATTGCAATTCAATAGCTTCTATCGATCGCCCTGAAGAAGGAGCAATCTCGGCAGTATTCTTGCCTCAAGTCCCGCTACTCCTCCCTATGACGACGAGTGCCTTTGCTTCGACGGTCCGCGTGACGCTGCTGCTCCTGGGGGCCCTGGCGGCCCTCGGTCCGCCGCACGCCTGGAGCCAGAGCATTCCCGACGACAAGCTCGATCTCGTGCTGCAGGCGCGCTCGCGGCAGCTGGCGGGCCGTTCGCGCGTGATCGTGCAGTTCAGCGGCAGACCGGATCCCCGCCTGATCAGCGGGAGCGGCGGCATCGCGGGGCGTCAGCTCCCGTCGGTGGGTGCGCAGGTGGCCGACCTCAACAACACGACGCTGGCCGGCCTCGCCGGCAACCCGCAGGTCGCGTGGATGCGCGCCGATCATCCGGTGTTTGCCACGCTCGAGCGGACCGGCGCGGCGGTGGCCGCGGCGGTGGCGCGCGACACATACAACCTGACCGGCAAGGGTATCGGCGTCGCGGTGATTGATTCGGGCATTACCGCGTGGCACGACGATCTGTATCTGGAGGGCTCGAAGTCGCCGCGGTCGGCTCCCCGCGTCGTCCACTTCAAGGACTTCACCGTTGAAGCCAACCCCCGTGTCTGGACGTCCGACCAGCCGTCTGACGAGTACGGTCACGGCACCCACGTCGCCGGCGTGATTGCCGGCAACGGCTTCGATTCCGGTGGCGCCCGGACGGGCGTGGCGCCCGAAGCGAATCTCATCGGCCTCAAAGTGCTCGATGCCGACGGACAGGGATACATCAGCGATGTGATTGCGGCGCTCGACTACGCGATCGCGATCAGAGACGCCTACAACATTCGTGTGATCAACCTGTCGGTCGCCTCTGGTGTGTTCGAGTCCTATCACACCGACCCGCTTGCGCAGGCGGCGCGCCGCGCAGCCGACGCGGGCATTGTCGTCATCGCGGCCGCCGGCAATCTCGGCACCAACGCGAGGGGCGAGCCACAGTACGGCGGCGTCACCTGCCCGGGCAACGCGCCGTGGGTCCTGACGGTCGGGGCGGCAAGCCATGAAGGCACGCGCCCGCGCGGCAACGATACGCTGGCGCGTTTCAGCTCGCGAGGTCCGACCTGGATCGACTTTGCGGCCAAGCCGGATCTCGTCGCTCCTGGCGTCGGCACCGAATCGCTGTCGGATCCGCACAGCACGCTGTACTCGACGTACGTCGATTACCTGCTCGACGGCACGCGCGACACGCCATACAAGCCGTACCTGAGCCTTACGGGGACGAGCATGGCGGCGCCGGTTGTGGCCGGAACGGTGGCGCTGATGCTCGAGGCCAACCCGGACCTCACACCGAATGCCGTGAAGGCCATCCTGCAGTACACCGCCGAAGTGCGCGAGGGAGAGTCATTCCTCGCGCAGGGCGCCGGTCTGCTGAACACGCTCGGCGCCATCCGCATGGCCCGCTTCTTTGCCACGCCCAAACGCGGCACTCCGGAGCCCGGCGACGTGATCGAACGCGAATACGTCGCGTGGAGCGAGCACCTCATCTGGGGCAACGACCGCATCAGCGGCGGCATCCCGCTGCCGGGGAGCAACGCGTGGGCGCTCGGCGTGACATGGGGCGCGGATGCGACCAGCAGCGGTGAGCCAATCGTGTGGGGCGCGAAGGGCCACGACAACATCGTCTGGAGCACGAAGGGCCACGACAACATCGTGTGGAGCACGAAGGGCCACGACAACATCGTGTGGAGCACGAAGGGCCACGACAACATCGTGTGGAGCACCGCCAATCGGGACAACATTGTGTGGAGCACCGATTGCGGTGGAGAGGACTGCACCGGCGTGATCTGGGGCGCGCGAGGAGAGGGCGATTTCATCTGGGGCACGGCAGAGGAGAACGACAACATCGTGTGGAGCACCCGCGGT
>Ga0209640_10002515_pt1 | contig 15980 bp, 13 predicted proteins | sample RifCSP10_1_FD_184018 | JGI IMG/M metagenome (GOLD analysis project Ga0209640, IMG submission 184018) | Soil microbial communities from Rifle, Colorado - Rifle CSP2_sed 10_1 (SPAdes) (version 2) | ecosystem: Environmental > Terrestrial > Deep subsurface > Rock core/Sediment | place: Rifle...
GGCGGTACGCCGGAGGCGCTGCTGCCGTATCTCGCCGTCGAAGGCGCGCGCGACGATCTGATCTGGTCGATGTGCGCGTTCGGGCCGCGCGAGGCGGCGTGCGCACTGGCCTGCGCCGCGCTTGGCGGCCATGCGCGCGTGGGATTCGAAAACAATGTCGCGCTGGCCGACGGCAGCACGGCCGCCGACAACGCGGCCCTTGTGGCGCAAACCGTCGCGAACGCCCGGGGCATCGGCCGCACCATCGCTGGCGCCGACGCCGCGCGGGCGCTGTTCAGCCGCTAATCCTCGTTTGAATTACCCCTCCCCCAGCCCCCTCCCGCAAGGGGAGGGGGAAAGATGGCGGCCCCATTCTTCCCCCTCCCCCTCGACGGGGGTTTGGATCGCAACGCGATCCAAAGGGGAGGGGGTGGGACACAGCGGCGAAAGATAGATTAATCATCCTCGTCCTCGCCCAGCCCGCGGCCTTTGGCGATTGCCGTCTTGCCGAACCGGCTGCGCAGCTTGTCCATGGTCCGCTCCAGCGCGGCGCGGCGGGCGAGATCGGGATCGGCGAGGTCGGGCAGGTCGGCGTCCACGGCTTCGGCGAACCCGCTCATGCCGACACCGATCAGCCGGAACATGGTGCCGTCGGTTTCGCGCTCCAGGAGCTGCGCGGCGGCGCGGAAGATCGTGTCGGCAAGCTGCGTCGGCTGGGCGAGGGTGGCGGCCCGGGTGCGCAGCTTGAATTTCGTGGTCTTGAGCTTCAGCGTCACGGTGCGCCCGGCGCTGGCTTCGGCCTTGAGCCGTGCCGAAACCTTCTCGGAGAGCCGCCACAAGATGCGCTTCAGCTCCTCCAGATCCGCGATGTCGCTTTCGAACGTGGTCTCGGCCGACAGGCCCTTGCGGTGCTCGTCGCTTTCCACGTCGCGCGCGTCCTCGCCGCGCGCCAGCCGCGCGAACCGCTCGCCCAGCCCGCCGTAGCGGCGCACGAGCTCCCGCTCGCCCATCGCCGCCAGCGCGCCGATGGTGTTGATGCCGTCGCGCTCCAGCCGCGCCTGGGTGATGGGTCCGACGCCCCACATCATGGCGACCGGCAGATCGCGCAGGAATTCGACCGCTTCGGCGCGGCCGATCACCGAGAAGCCGCGCGGCTTGTTCAACCCGGACGCGAGCTTGGCGAGGAACTTGTTGTAGCTGAGCCCGATCGACACGCTGATGCCGATCCGCTGCTCGATGCGCGCGGCGAGCTTTTGCAGCGTCTGCGCCGGCGGCCCGCCGTGCAGCCTCTCGGTGCCGGTGAGGTCCAGAAACGCCTCGTCGATCGAAATCGGCTCGACCGCGGGCGTGGTCTCCAGCATCAGCGTGCGCACCTCGCGCCCGATCCGGCCGTATTTCTCCATGTCCGGGCGGATCACGATGGCGTGCGGGCACGCCTTCAGCGCCTTGTACATCGGCATGGCCGATTTGACGCCGTAGGGCCGCGCCACATAGCACGCCGTCATCACCACGCCGCGCTTGCCGCCGCCCACGATCACCGGTTTGTCACGCAGCTCCGGCCGGTCGCGTTTTTCGATAGCGGCGTAAAACGCATCGCAATCGAGATGCGCGATCGACAACGTCGCGATTTCCGGGTGGTCCGGCAGCGCCATGGCCAAATCTTGCCGCAATGCGGGGCTAGTCCCAGTTTAGCCTAAGCAGGTGGTGAAGCCGAATGCCCGCGCGATTGATCGGAGCCGCTCTGATTGCCCTGGCGCTGGCCGGGTGCGCGAAGTCGCCCCCGGTGCCGCTGTACAGCCCGCAGGCCGCGGCGCGTTATTTCGGCTACAGCGAGCAGCCGGTGGCGCAAAATACCGTCCGGGTGACGTATGTGACGCCCGCGGTGCGCTTGAGTTCGCCGAGCTACCTGGAATCGGTGCGGGCGGAGCGGACCACCGTGGGTTACGACCTTGCGCTGTGGCGTGCTGCCGAGCTCACGCTCGCCGCGGGCTATCCGGCGTTCTCGGTCACCGACCGTCAGAACGACGTCGATGTGAACAACTACACCTACTATTCGGACAACTGGGATCCGTGGGGCTGCCCGTACTATTACCGCGGCTGCTTTGGGCGGCCGGGCTATTGGCCGCCGGATCGTTGGATCGATGCCGCGGCGCGCGTGAGCTTCATCGCGCGGTTCGAGCCGACCAACACGCCCAGCAACTACAACGCGCAGTTCGTCATCGACCAGGCCAAGGCGCGCTACGGCGCGCAGATGGTGAAGGGCTATTACGCCAGCGCGCCGTCCACCAGCATCTCGGCCAGCATCTTCGCGTCGAAATAGCGCTCGGCCAGCGCGCGGGCCGCCTTGGCGTGGCGCTCGTAATTCGCCGTCGCGTCTTCCAGCATCCGCGCGGCCTCGTCGATATCGCGGAACCGCAGCAGACCTTCGGCATCGGGCAGGAAGCGGCTGGGGCCGGTGTGCTGCACCACCGCCGGCTTGCCTGAGGCGAGATAGCAGATCGTGCGATCGCTGATCCATGCGTTCTGCAGCCGGATGCAGGACGGCTTCACGCAGCTGAATTCGCCGGCCGAGCCCTGGATGTAGCCGCGGTACGCCTGCGGGGTGCCGGTCGCGCCGACGGAGTTGCGGATCGACCAGCCGCGCCGTTCCAGATCGGCGCGCTCGCCGGCTTCGGCCGGGGCGAGGAACAGCGCCAGCTCGAGCTTCGCGCGTGTCTTCTGCGGCAGCTCGAAATAGGGCAGAAACCCGGTGCGCTTGTCGTTCGGGAACACGCCGTTCTCGTCTTCCACCCATTCGCCGCCCCAATGCGTGACGGTGGTGAACGGCGCGCCGGCCGGCGTCGGCGTCACCGGCCAGGCTTCCAGCGACACCGCGGGCGGGGTGTAGTGCCACGTCACGCCGCAATCGGGGAACCGCGCGCCGGGCTGGCCCACCGTCTCGCCGATCGTGTAATAGCGCTGGTAGCGCGCGACCTTGATGTACCCGTGTTTCCACCACAGCTGGGTCAGCCCGGGATCGATATCGACGAGAGCCGTGCGGCGGAACCGGTCCACGACCTCCTGCTCGATCATGTAGGCGAAATTGAGGAACAGGTCCGCGCGCGCCGCCTCGGCGGTATCCAGGCAGCCGAGCGCATGCGCAAGCTCGGGCTGCGATGCAGTCTGCGGGATCAGCGCAATCCGCTCGGCAAAGCCGAACGGCGCCAGCCGATCCTTGAGCCACGCGACGCAGGGCCGGAGCAGCTCGACCGTATAGCCGGCGTTGTATTCCTCGGCCCAGATCACCGTGTGGCCGGCCGAACGCAGGCCAAATGCCCAGTTCAGGTACGCCCACAGATGACCACCCGCATTCGGATGGTGGATGGTCTTAACGCACAGACAGACGGTCGCCACGGCGCACCGTTTGCTTCACCGCGCGCGGCTTCGCGGCCGGTCCGGCGAGCGCGGCTTGTGCCGCGGCAAGGCGCGCGATCGGCACCCGGTAAGGCGAGCACGATACATAATCGAGGCCGACGCCATGGCAGAACCGGACCGACGCCGGATCGCCGCCGTGCTCGCCGCAGATGCCGAGCTTTAGATCGGGCCGAGCCGCGCGGCCGCGCTCACAGGCAATGCGGATCAGCTCGCCGACGCCGTCCTGATCGAGGGTGACGAACGGGTCCTTTTCCAGGATCCCCTGCGTCTCGTAGGCGCGCAGGAAGGTCGCGGAATCGTCGCGCGACAGACCGAACGTCGTCTGGGTGAGATCGTTGGTTCCGAACGAGAAGAATTCGGCTTCCTCGGCGATCTCGCCGGCGCGCAGAGCGGCGCGCGGCAGTTCGATCATGGTGCCGACGGAATAGGGCAGCTTGCGCCCGGTCTTTTTGGCAACCTCGCCGGCCACGCGATCGATCAAGCTCTTGAGCAGCGCGAGCTCCTTCCTGGTCGCAACCAGCGGGATCATGATCTCCGGGCACACCGCGCGCTTGGTCTCGGCGGAGACCTCCGCCGCCGCTTCGAAGATCGCGCGCGCCTGCATCTCGTAGATCTCGGGGTAGGTGATGCCGAGCCGGCAGCCGCGGTGGCCCAGCATCGGGTTCACCTCGTGCAGCTCGGCCGCGCGCTGGCCCAGCGCGTCGACCGTGGTATGCGCCGCCTCCGCGACTTCGCGCATTTCCGCCTCGCCATGGGGCAGGAATTCATGCAGCGGCGGATCCAATAGGCGGATGGTCACCGGGCGGTCGCCCATGATGCGGAAGATCTCGGCGAAATCGCCGCGCTGCATCGGCTCGATCTTGGCGAGCGCGGCGCGGCGGCCGTTGGCATCCTTGGCAAGGATCATCTCGCGCACCGCGATGATGCGCGCGGGATCGAAGAACATGTGCTCGGTGCGGCACAGCCCGATGCCTTCGGCGCCGAATTTCACCGCGGTCGCGGCGTCGGTCGGCGTCTCGGCATTGGCGCGCACCCTCAAGGTGCGGAAGCGGTCGACCCAACCCATCAGCTGCGCGAAATCGCCGGACAGCTCCGGCTGCACCGTGGGCACGGCGCCGAGCATCACCTCGCCGCTCGAGCCATCGAGCGTGATGGTCTCGCCCGCCTGGATGGTGCGGCCGCCCGCGGTCATCGCGCGCGCCGCGGCGTCGATGCGAAGATCGCCCGCGCCCACGACGCAAGGCTTGCCCATGCCGCGCGCCACCACGGCGGCGTGGCTCGTCATGCCGCCGCGGCAGGTGAGAATGCCCTTCGCGGCGTGCATGCCATGGATGTCTTCGGGGCTCGTCTCCACGCGCACCAGGATCACGGCTTCGCCGTTGCCGGCGCGCGATTCGGCCTCATCGGCCGTGAACACGATGGTGCCGGTCGCCGCGCCCGGCGAGGCCGGCAGGCCGCGGGCCACCACGTCGCGCTTGGCCTCCGGGTCCAGGGTCGGGTGCAACAGCTTGTCGAGCGATGCAGGATCGATGCGCTCGACCGCTTCGGCCTCGGTGATCACGCCGTCCTGCACCAGCTCGCAGGCGATCTTGAGCGCGGCGGTGGTGGTGCGCTTGCCGGCGCGCGTCTGCAGCATCCACAGCTTCTTGCGCTGCACGGTGAACTCGATGTCCTGCATGTCGCGGTAGTGGGACTCGAGCTTCTTGCGCACGTCCTCGAGCTGCGCGAACACCTCCGGCATCACCTCTTCCATCGCGGGGAGGTCGGAGCCGTTCGCCTTCTTGCCGGCAAGGGTGAGGTGCTGCGGCGTGCGGATGCCGGCGACCACGTCCTCGCCCTGCGCGTTCACCAGGTATTCGCCGTAGAACCGGTTGTCGCCGGTGGACGGGTCGCGCGTGAAGGCGACGCCGGTGGCGCAGTCGTCTCCCATGTTGCCGAACACCATCGCCTGCACGGTGACCGCGGTTCCCCAGCTTTCGGGGATATCGTGCAGCCGGCGGTAGGTCACCGCGCGCTGGTTCATCCAGCTGCCGAACACCGCGCCGATGGCGCCCCACAGCTGCGCCTTCGGATCCTGCGGGAACGGCTTGCCGGTGTCCTGCTTGATCATCGCCTTGTAGGCGTCGATCACCTGTGCCCAATCGCCGGCCGTGAGATCGGTGTCGAGATCGACGCCGGCGGTGAGCTTGCGCTCTTCGAGGATTTCCTCGAAGCGGTGGTGTTCCACCTCAAGCACCACGTCGCCGTACATCTGGATGAAGCGGCGATAGGAATCATAGGCGAAGCGTTGATCCTTGCTGTGCGCCGCCAGACCCGCGACGGTCTTGTCGTTGAGGCCGAGGTTCAGCACCGTGTCCATCATGCCAGGCATGGAGGCGCGCGCGCCGGAACGCACCGACACCAGCAACGGGTTTTTCGCATCGCCGAATTTCGCGCCGACGATCTTCTCGACCCAGGCGAGCGCATGCGCGAGCTGCGTTTCGAGCGCCTTCGGATATTGCCGCTGGTTCTTGTAGAACGCGGTGCACACTTCGGTCGTGATCGTGAATCCCGGCGGCACGGGCAGTCCGAGCGTGCTCATCTCGGCGAGATTGGCGCCCTTGCCGCCGAGCAGGTTGCGCATCGCGGCGCTTCCCTCGGCGCCGCCGTCGCCGAACCGGTACACCCACTTTTCCGCCATCATTGACCCTCGATCTGCGAAAAGTCCGCGACCGCGCCCATGGTCGCGCGGATCTGCGACAGAAGCTTCAAGCGGTTGAGCCGAAGCGGCGGCTCGTCGCAATTGACCGTAACCTTATCGAAGAAGGCGTCAACCGGACGGCGCAGGCGGGACAGCGCCGCCATGGCATCGCCGAACCGCTCGGCGGCGAGGGCAGGCTCGGCCGCCTGCCGCACCTCGACCAAGCGCGAGGCCAATTCCTTCTCCTCGGTCTGCCGCAACAGGGCCGGATCGGCGATGCCGTCGTGTTTCGCGCCGTCCTTCTTCTCCTCGATCCGCACGATATTTGCCGCCCGGTTGTAAGCGGTGAGCAGATTCGCGCCGTCCTCGGTCGCTAGGAACGCCTTGAGCGCGTCCACCCGGGCCAACAACCGCACCAGGTCGTCCTCGTGATCGAGCGCGAACACCGCGCTGACCAGGTCGTGGCGGACGCGGGATTCGCGCAGATGCACCTTCAACCGGTCGGCAAAGAAGGCCAGGAGATCGTTGGCGATCTTGTCGCTCGCGCCGGCGATGACGAAAATCTTGCGCAAGGGCAGCCGCAGCTTGTTTTCCAGGATCAGACGGATCACGCCGAGCGCAGCGCGACGCAGGGCGAACGGGTCTTTCGATCCGGTCGGCCGCTCGTCGACGGTGAAGAACCCGACCAGCGTGTCGATCTTGTCGGCAAGCGCGACCGCAACCGAGACAGGCGCCGTCGGACACCTATCCGACGGGCCCTGTGGCGCATAATGCTCGGCGATCGCATTCGCCACCTCCGACCGCTCGCGCTCGTGAAGCGCGTAGTAGCGGCCCATCACGCCCTGCAGTTCCGGGAACTCGCCCACCATGCCCGTCGTCAGGTCGGCTTTGGCGAGCGTTGCGGCGCTGCGCGCCATGTCGAGATCCGCGCCGATCATGGGCGCGATCTCGGCCGCGAGCGCCTGGATGCGTGCGACCTTGTCGGCCAGCGTGCCCAGCTTGGCGTGGAACACGATGTCCTTCAGCGCCGGCACGCGGGATTCCAGCGGCCGCTTGCGGTCCTGGTCCCAGAAGAATTTCGCGTCCGACAGCCGCGCGCGCAGCACGCGCTCGTTGCCGCTCACGATGGTCTGGCGCATCGCGTCATCGGCCGGGTCGATGTTCGCAACCACGATGAAGCGCGGCGCGAGCGCGCCGTCGGGGCGGGTGAGCGCGAAGTAGCGCTGGTGCGCGCGCATCGCCGTGGTCAGCACCTCGGGTGGGAGGCCCATGTAGGCCTCGTCGATCCGCCCGATCAGCGCCTGTGGCCATTCGGTGAGACCGGCGACCTCTTCCACAAGCCCTGGATCTTCCTTCAGCGTGAGCCCTTCGGCGCGCGCCAGCTTCTCGGCTTGTTCGCGGATGAGCTTCTGCCGTTCGGCGTGATCGAGCACCACATGGGCCTTGTGGAGCTTACGCTGATAATCCGCGAACGACGTGATCGCGAACGGCTGCGGCGCGAGGAAGCGATGCCCGGCCGTGGCGCCGCTGATGTTGATGGAGAACGTGTCGCCGAACTTGAGCACCCCGGCAAGCGGCTTGCCGGCAAACACCGCCGCCACGTTGTGCAGCGGCCGCACCCACGGGAGACTGCGGTTGACGCCCCACAGCATCGATTTCGGCCAGGGCAGGCCGGTGAGGATTTCACCGATCATCTTCTTGATGATTTCGGCCGCCGCTTCGCCCTTGCGGTGGATGATGGCAAACCAGAACTCGCCCTTGCCGGCGTCGCGCTTCTCGCACTGATCCAGCGAGGCAAGGTTGTTGGCTTTCAGAAATCCCTGGATCGCCTGATCCGGCGCGCCGACGCGGGGACCGCGCTTCTCCTCGGTCACGTCGGGCTGGCGCTCGGGCAACCCGTCCACCACCAAGGTAAGCCGCCGCGGCGTGACGAAGGCCTCGGCGCGCGTGAACGCCAGTTGCGCGGCTTTCAGCTTCTCGGTGACGATCCGCTTCAAATCCTCCGCCGCGCGCAGCTGCATGCGCGCCGGGATTTCTTCCGAGAACAGCTCCAGCACGAACTCAGCCATAGGCAAGGCCGCGTTTTCTTACCCTCTCCCTCAAGCGGAGAGGGTTCTGGCGCAGGAGCTCAGCCACGGTCGCCGCCTTGGCTTTCCAGCCAGGCTTCGCAGCAGCCTTTGGCGAGCGCGCGCACCCGGCCGATATAGGCTTGGCGCTCGGCCACGCTGATCACGCCGCGCGCGTCCAGCAGATTGAACGTGTGGCTCGCCTTGATGCACTGGTCGTACGCCGGCAGCGCGAGCTGCTTCGCCAACAGCGAGGCGCATTCCTGCTCGGCGAATGCAAACTGCTTGAACAGAATTTCCGTGTTCGCGTGCTCGAAATTGTAAGCGGAGTACTCGCGCTCGGCCTGCAGGAACACAGCGCCATATTTCACGCCCGTCCCGTTGAAGTCGAGGTCGTACACGTTCTCCACGCCCTGGATGTACATCGCGAGCCGCTCGAGCCCGTAGGTGAGCTCGACCGACACCGGGTTGCACTCGATGCCGCCGACCTGCTGGAAATAGGTGAACTGCGTCACCTCCATCCCGTCGCACCAGACCTCCCAGCCGAGCCCGGCGGCGCCCAGGGTCGGGCTCTCCCAGTCGTCCTCGACGAAGCGGATATCGTGCCGCAGCGGATCCACGCCGATCTCGCGCAGGCTGTCGAGGTAGAGGTCCTGGCTGTTGTCGGGGGAGGGCTTCAAGATCACTTGGTACTGGTAATAGTGCTGCAGTCGGTTCGGGTTCTCGCCGTAGCGCCCGTCCTTGGGACGGCGCGACGGTTGCACGAAGGCCGCGCGCCAAGCCTGTGGCCCAAGCGCGCGCAACGTGGTCGCCGGGTGGAACGTGCCTGCCCCGACCTCCATGTCGTAGGGTTGCAGGATCACGCATCCCTGGCGCGACCAATAAGCGTGGAGCTTTAGGATAAGTTCCTGGAATGACAGCTTGTTGGTCACTGTCTGGTCATTTGCTGGACGATGTCGCGTGGAAATGGTCGGAGAGAGAGGATTCGAACCTCCGGCCCCTAGCTCCCGAAGCTAGTGCTCTACCAAGCTGAGCTACTCTCCGTCCGGCCGGCCTATATAACCCGCATGCTGCGCTGCGGCAAGGTTAGCGTCGGCGCGTCTTCAGCCCCGCGACATAGTGCGCGACCAGCAAGTCCGCCATCCGCCGCACGTCGGACGCCGAGATGACCGCGCCGGCATTGGCGAGCGAGCAGATGCCGTGCACACCAGACCACAGCACCCGCGCCGCCATGCGCCGCGCCGCGGCTTCGTCGGGCGCGAACAGCGGCGCCAGCGCGCTCTCCACCAAATCGAACAGCTTGTCGATTTTCCCCCGGTACCAGTCGGGCCGCGGGCTGGCGCGCGGGATGTCCTCGAACAGCATGCCCCAGCGGCGTTGGTGCTTGCGGGTGAACTGGATGTAGGCGGCGGCCAGCCGTTTCAGCACCGCTTCGGGGTCGCCGGTCACCGCGACCCGCGACAGGCTGGCGTGGATGTCATCGAGCGTCTCGGCGTTGAGATGCTGCACGATATCGTCCAAATCCCTGAACAGGTTGTAGAGCGTGCCCTGCGAATAGCCGATCTCGCCGGCGATGCGCCGCGCGGTGAGGCCGGCCGCGCCCTCCTTGGCGGCGATGGCGCGCGCGGCGCCGAGCACCAGCTCGTGCAGCTCGTCCCGCGTGTGGTCGCTGCGTCTTGGCATTCCGTCATCCTCCGGGCTTCCGAGGCTCGAAATTAATATTGAACGCTGTTCATTTCAACGCCATATTAATTGAACATCGTTCAATTAAGGAGGCCGTCATGCCCGCCGCTAGGTCACGCAAGAAGGTCGGTGTCGTCGAATTGATCGCCTATACGGTGGCGTCCGAGTGGGCGGAGATGCTGGGCGTGCCAAGCCTGAAGCGGCAGTTCTACTCGATCATGCCGCAGGTGGTTTCGGTGTGGTGCCGGCAGCTTGGCCATGAGGTGACCTACGCCACCTATTACGGCCAGAAGGACCCGGTGCGGCTCCTGCCGGACGACCTCGACGTGGTGTTCATCGCGGCGAGCACGCAGGCGAGCGCCTTGGCCTATGCGCTGGCGAAGATCTACCGCGCCAAGGGCGTGCTGACGGTGGCAGGCGGGCCGCACGCCAAGTGCTTCCCGGAGGATTGCACCAGGTTCTTCGACATCACCGTGACCAAATGCGACAAGGCGCTGATCGCCGACATCGTCGCCGGGCGCATCGATTGCCCCGCGATCGTCGCGAGCGAGCATCCGCCCGCCGAATTCCCCAGCGTCGAGGAGCGGCTGCCCGAGCTCGCCGTTGCCGCGTTCCATCGCGGCCGGCCGACGCACACCTCGATCATCTCGCTGTGGGGCAGCGTCGGCTGCCCGTACACCTGCGGCTTCTGCACCGACTGGAACTCGACCTATGTCCGGGTGCCGGCCGGCCAGCTCGGCGACGACATCAGGTTCGTCGCCGACCATTTCCCGCGTACCTTGCTCGGCTTCCAGGACCCGAACTTCGGCATCCGGCTGGACGACGCGATGTCGCTTTTGGAGCAGATCCCGCCGGAGCGGCGCAGCCCGTACCTCATGCAATGCTCGATCTCGGTGCTGACGGCCGAGCGCTTGAAGCGGCTCGGCGGCACGCGGTGCCTCTATGTCGCGCCCGGCATCGAATCGTGGAGCGAGTTCGGCAACAAGATGAAGCTCAAGACCACGACCGGCCGGGACCGCGTCGGCCGGCTCGCCGGCCAGTTCGCCGATTTGCGCCAGCACGTGCCGGGGCTGCAGGCGAACTTCGTGATGGGGCTGGATAGCGACCACGGCGATCAGCCGTTCGAGCTGACCGAGGATTTCCTCACCCGCGTGCCGTTCGTGTGGCCCAACATCAACATCTTGACGCCCTACGGCTCGACCCCGGTGTACGACCAGTTCAAGCGGGAAGGGCGGCTGATCCGCGCCATGCCGCTCGCGCTCTACTGCTCGCCGTATTTGTCGATGATCGTGCGCAATTACGACGTGGTCGGGTTCTACGACCGCTTCATCAGGCTCCTGGAAGCCTCGACCTCGCGCGCGCTCACCGTCGCCCGCGCCGTCATGCACGACCGGCTCGCGATCAAGCTGGCGCGGTTCGCCCAGACCGTCGCGGTGCGGCGGGATATCAAAGAGATGCGCGCGATCCGGACCGAATTGATCCGGAGCCCGGAGCTGCGCGCGTTCCACGAGGGCCGCTCGGATGGCCTGCCGGCATTCTATGCGTCGCACCTGAAGCAGCGGCTCGGCCGCTTCGGCCCGCTGCTGACGCCGGAAGATCTGCTGCCAGTGCCATACGGCGGATGACGCCACTTACTTTCCCCTCCCGCAAGGGGAGGGGAAAGTTGGGCGATCCCAATAGGGCTAATGCGAACGGCGGATGGCGAAGTCGACCGCCTCGATCAGCGCGCCGCGCTCCGGCCCCTCGGGGAAGGCGCCGAGCGCCTGGCGGGCCACCGCGCCGTAGCGCCGGGCATGCTCCAACGGGGCGGCGAAGGCGCCGGCGCGCTCCATGATGGCGGTGGCGCGCTTGAAGTCGCCCTTCTTCTGCTCCAGGTCCTCGAGCGTGCGGCGGAAGAACGTGCGGGTCTCCGCGTCGCACGACCGCAGGGTGAAGATCACCGGCATGGTGATCTTGCCTTCGCGGAAATCGTTGCCCAGCATCTTGCCTAGCGTGGTCTGGCGCGCCGCGTAATCCAGCACGTCGTCGACCAGCTGGAACGCCATGCCGATATTGTGCCCGAACGTTTCCAGCGCGCGTCGCTCGACGTCCGTCCGATCGGAGATCACCGCACCGATCTCGGTCGCGGCGGCAAACAGCTTGGCGGTCTTGGAGCGGATGACTTCCAGGTAATCGGCTTCGGTCGTCTCGGTATCGTTGGCGGTGATGAGCTGCAGCACCTCGCCCTCGGCGATCACCGACGAGGCGTTCGACAGGATCCGCAAGACTTCGAGCGAGCCGCATTCGACCATCAGCTCGAATGCGCGGCTGAACAGGAAATCGCCGACCAGCACGCTCGATTTGTTGCCCCACACGGCGTTGGCCGACGGGGTGCCGCGGCGGAGGTTGGATTCGTCCACCACGTCGTCGTGCAGCAAGGTCGCGGTGTGGATGAACTCGACGCATGCGGCGAGCCCGTAATGCGCCTCGCCCTGGTAGCCGCACATGCGCGCGGCCGCGAGCGTCAGCATGGGCCGCAGCCGCTTGCCGCCGGCGGCGATTAAGTGCCCGGCGACCTGCGGGATCAGGTATACCGGGCTCTGCATCCGATCGAGGATGATCTGGTTGACGCGCGCGATGTCGGCCGCGGTCGCCGCCGTAAGCAGGTCGATGCTCGCCCGTTCGGGCTCGTTGCGCTCGTTGAGGTTGACGACGACGCTGGCCATCTGCGCTTCCACGGCGGCAAAATAGTGGACGGGGGAACGCCCGTGAAGGAAATCCTGCGCAGTAACGATGTCGTGTTTCTGTCCTGGGTGGACGCGATGCTGCGCGCCGATGGGATCGATGCGGTCGTGTTCGACAACCACGCCGCCGTGCTCGACGGCAGCATCAGCGCGGTGCAGCGTCGCCTGATGGTATCCGACAAAGATCATGCGCGGGCGAGGCAGCTTCTGACGGAGGCAGGCGCTGGTGACAGACTCGCCCGATAGCTTGACCGAGGACGCGCTGTTGGGCGGCGCAATCCGATTGAAGCAGCCGGCGGACGGCAATCGCGTCTCGATCGACGCCGTGTTCCTGGCCGCCGCCACGCCGGCGCTGCCGGACGAGCTGGTGCTGGAGCCCGGCATCGGCTCGGGCGGCGCGGCGCTGTGCCTGGCGCATCGCGTGCCGCATTGCCGTGTGGTCGGCATCGATACCGACGCGACGCTGGTGCGGCTCGCGGCGGAAAACGCGCAGATCAACGGCATGGATCGCCGCGTCACCGCCATGGTCGGCGACGTGCGGCGGCCGCCGCCGCGGCTCGCGCCCGGCGTGTACGCCCATGTGATGATGAATCCGCCGCATATGGAAGCGGCCCGTACCGATCCCTCGCCCAACCGGGCCAAGGCAGCGGCGCGGGTCGAGGACGCAACACTCGCCGAGTGGATCGCGTTCGCGCTGCGGATGGTGCGGCCGCGCGGCACGATCACCATGATCCACCGCGCCGACCGGTTGGACGAGATCCTCGCGCGCCTGTCGTCCGGCGCGGGCGAGACCGTGGTGTTCCCGCTTTGGCCGGGCCGCGGCGCGCCCGCCAGGCGCGTGATCGTGCGCGCGCGCAAGGGCGTGCAGACGCCGCTGCGGCTGGACGCCGGCCTGATCCTCCATGCCGACGGCGCGAAATACACCCCCGAAGCCGACGCGGTGCTGCGCGGCGCCGCGCTTAACCTTTAGCGGCCGAAGACTTATGCTTCGGCTATGACCCTGGCCGATCTCATCGACACCGCTCGCGACCTGTTCGCGCGGCTCGAGGCCGCCTTGCCCGACCGGCCGAACCGGGTCGCGGTGCTCCGGCTGACCGGCGTGATCGGCCGGCTCGGGCCGATGCGCAGCGGCCTCACGTTTGCCGGGTTGGAGCGCACGATCGACCGCGCGTTCGCCATGCGCGACATACGCGCCGTGGCGCTGGTGATCAATTCGCCCGGCGGTTCGCCGGCGCAGACCGCCCTGATCGCGCGCTGCATACGGCAGAACGCGGACGACAAGGGCATTCCGGTCCTCGCCTTCGTCGAGGACCTCGCGGCCTCGGGCGGCTTTTGGCTCGCCTGCGCGGCCGACGAGATTTACGCGCTGGACAGCTCGATCGTCGGGTCGATCGGGGTCATCAGCGCGAGCTTTGGATTTCCAGAGGCGCTGCAACGGCTCGGGATCGAGCGGCGCGTGCATGCGATCGGCCGTCGCAAGGGCCTGCTCGATCCGTTCCGTCCCGAGGCGCCGGAGGACATCGCGCGGCTCAACTCGATCCAGATCGACATCCTCGACGGCTTCAAGGATTTCGTGCGCACGCGTCGTGGCGCGCGCTTGAAGGCGCCGGAGGAGGAGTTGTTCGAAGGCGACATCTGGACCGGCAAGCAGGCGATCGCGCTCGGCCTGATCGACGCCATCGGCGACATGCGCAGCGTGCTGCGGCGGAAGTACGGGTCGCGCGTCGTGGTGCGCGCGGTCGGCCAGCGCCGCGGGCTGATCCGCGGCCTCACGCCCTGGGCCCGCGGGCCGAGCGCGCCGGCGACCGCCGCAGCCGACCTCATCGCCGTCATGGAAGATTGGGCGTTCTGGCGCAGGTTCGGTCTGTAATGTTCGGCTTGAGCCTGGGCAAGCTCGCCGCCCTCATCATTGTGATCTTCGCCGTGTGGATGGCGTTTCGCTGGCTGCAGCGCGCCCACCAGATCCGCGATGCCGGCACAAGGCGCGACCGGGTCGCCTCGCTCAGCGCCGAACAGACCGTGCGCTGCGCGTCGTGCGGCGTGTTCATCGTCGCGCGCACCGCGGGCGATTGCGGCCGCAGCGGCTGCCCGTTCGCAAAGGCTGGGGCCGGAACGCGCTAGCTACCCGGCCGCCGCTTTCTCCATCTCGAACAGCTGCGGGAACTGGTCGATATAGCCGAGCTCCTTGTGGCGCCGGCCGCGCTCGCCGAACACCGCCGGGTTCGCCTTGACGCCATGCCCGTCGACCAGCCGGTTCATGAAATTGAACATGCAGCACACGGCGATCGCATCGGACAGCGCGCGCTCGTCCCAGCCGGCGGCATACACCGCATCGGCATCGGCCTGCGTCATGCGCGACGAGGTCAGCGTCAGCTTTCTGACGTAAGCGAGGATCGGCTTCAATTTGTCGCTGACCGGTGCCGCTTCCGGCGTATCGAGCAGCGCCTGCAGAAAGCCCGGCGCTACGCCGAACTGCTCGGCCGCCGCGGCATGGCCGCCGGCGCAATAGCGGCAGGAATTGAGGCCGGAGACATAGGCGCCGATCAGCTCGCGCTCGCCCGCCGTGAGCGGCGATGGGCCGCGCATGATGGCCTGGGTCGCCCGGGTGAACGGCGCGTAAATGTCCGGCCGGCGCTCGAACACGTGCGGCACGGACGCGTTGTCTGGTAATGACGGCAACAGCGGCATGGGTGCCTCCCTTAAAAATTCGCCCAGGCGGGCTTGCGTGGCGTCACGGCAGTGGAACCTGCGCTGAGCCGGCCGCCAACCGCATCGGTGCGGATCAGAGCGAGCCCTTGCCCGTCCTGTGCGCTGCGGATTTCGCCGACCTCTACGCCGTCGCGGGTAACCGGCGTGCCGGGGGCGGGCGCCGGCCCGTCGATAGCGACCGGCACCAGCCGTTTGCGCACCAGGGCGCGGTGCTTCATCCGCGCGGTGACTTCCTGGCCGACATAGCAGCCTTTCTCGAAATCGACGCCGGCAAGCTCCTCGAACCCGTTTTCCAGGATGAACGACTTGTCGGGCAACAGGTCGCGTGCCCCGTCGGGCAAGCCGAGGCGGAGCCGCAACGCGTCGTACTCGGCGGGCGTACCGGCTTCGAAATGGGGCAGTACGGCGGCCGGTGCGACGATGCGTGCGCCGGCTTCGACCAGCCGCGGATCGACGAAGGCGACCCCACCGTCAAGCGCCTTGGCGGCGCCACGTTCGCGGGCCAGCGCCAGCGCGTCCGGCGCGGCATCGCCGATCACCGCGAGGACGGCAAGATCGGTACGCTCGATCGTCACCTTGGCGCGCAGCTTGTAGAGATTCAGCCGCCGCAACAGATCGTCCAGCCGCGCCGCCTCGGCGTCCAGCAGGAACGCATCGCCGGCCTGCGCGATGAAGAAGTCGTGCAGGTATTTGCCTTGTGCGGACAGCAGCGCGGCATAGATGGCG
>Ga0209640_10002516_pt1 | contig 15980 bp, 17 predicted proteins | sample RifCSP10_1_FD_184018 | JGI IMG/M metagenome (GOLD analysis project Ga0209640, IMG submission 184018) | Soil microbial communities from Rifle, Colorado - Rifle CSP2_sed 10_1 (SPAdes) (version 2) | ecosystem: Environmental > Terrestrial > Deep subsurface > Rock core/Sediment | place: Rifle...
GCGAGCGACAGCGTGGATTCGCTGCCGACGAAATCGAACGCCGCGGCCACGCCCCGGCCATGAGTCAGGTCGCGGATGTGCGGGGCGAGCTGGGGGTCTGTGCCGTTGAGCGCATGCGCCACGCCGAGCTCGCGCGCCAGGCGCGTTTGTCGTCGGAGACGTCAACCGCGATGATCGGCGCCCCGGACAGCAGCTTCAGGATCTTCAGGCTATGACAGAACCCGGCGCCGACGACGCGGACCACCACCTGCCCCCGTGCGGGCCGCGGCGTGGGAATGTCTTCGAGCACCAGCGGATGCCCGTATTCGTGAAGGCGTGCAGCTCTCATGACAGCGCTCCGGTCGCGTGCGGTTCAGCGGGAGTCGGGCGGCTCGAGCCCTTTCGGGTTGATCGCGTGCGCGAGAGTCATCCGGTTGATCACCTGCCGCACGCCGTTCACATGCCTGATGGTGTCTTCGGCGAGCGCCTGTTCGCCCGGCACGTGCACGACGCCGGTGAGCGTCGCCACGCCGCCTGCGACGTGCACGTGAACGGCGCTCGGAATGTCGAGGCGCCGGTCCATGGCGCTCCTGGCGTCGCCGAAGATGTCACCGTCCGTGCGTCCGGGACCGAGACTCGGCGCGGCGGCGGGGGTACGGCTGCGTGGCATCACGCCGCCATCGTCGGCGCGGCCGGCGCGTGGACCCGCGCCGCGCCCGTGCCGCGCACCGTCAGGACGGGACAGGGCGCTGCGCGGAGGACCTGCTCGGCGACGCTGCCCATGAACAGGTGCGGCAACCCGGTCCGCCCGTGCGTCCCCATCACAATCAGGTCGAAGCCGCCGGCTTTCGCGTGTTCGACGATCGTCAGCGCCGGACGTCCAACGTACGCAATCGTCTCGACGTCACTGCCGTGCGGGAACACGGAGGCCTTCAGCGACGCCAGGCGCTCGACGGCGTTGTTGATCGTCTCCTGCATCACGTCCGGCAGGTTCGGCACGTAGACCTCCGACAGGACGCCGTACGTGAAGTCCTCGACGACGTGCAGCAGCTCCACCGACGCGCCAACCTGGCCGGCAAGGGTCGCGGCATAGTGCAGGGCGCGCTCCGAATTGGCGCTGAAGTCCACCGGGACCAGGATGCGCGTAATCGATTCAGTCATGGTGAATCTCCTGTGGCAGGGCGCACCGCACGCCCGGTGTCTGTGAGAGCATCGACCATGCCACGGGCGCAGGGCGATGCGGCTGCACGGCTGCGTCTGCCCGCGGCAGGCCCCGCGCCTGGCGCCGCGGATTTTTGCCGCCCCGCGCGAAAGATTCCGTGATCGACTGGCTTCGTGAGATCGGCCCCGTCGGCCAGGCGTTGGTGGCAACGCTGGGCACCTATCTCCTCACCGCGATCGGCACCCTGCCGGTGTTGTTCTTCACGGCGGCACCGAGGCGTCTCCTGGACGCCATGATGGGATTTGCCGCCGGCGTGATGGTGGCGGCCTCGTGCTGGTCGCTGCTCGTTCCGGCAATCGCCAGAGGCGGCCTCGCACCCGCCGTCATCGGCTTCCTGCTGGGAGCGGCGCTCTTGTACGCAGCCGACCAGCTCTTGCCGCACCTGCACGGCGAGTTCCCGGAGGAGGCGCGCCCGGAAGGCCCGCGTGTCGGCTGGGGACGCTCCACGCTATTGATGCTGGCGATGACGCTGCACAACTTTCCAGAAGGCATGGCCGTCGGCGTGGCGTTTGGCGTCAGCGATTTCGGCTCGGCGCTGGCGCTCGCCATCGGCATCGGGCTGCAGAATGTGCCGGAGGGACTGGCCATCGCGCTGCCGCTGAGGCGTGCAGGCATGCCGAGAGGGCGCGCGTTCTTCTGGGGCCAGCTGTCGGCCGCCATTGAGCCGGTCGGCGGGGTCCTCGGCGCGGGGCTCGCGCTCGCCGCAGGGCAGTTCCTGCCCTACGGCATGGCCGCCGCCGCAGGGGCGATGTTGTATGTCGTGGTGGAGGACCTGCTTCCCGAGACGACCCGGAGCGGGGCCGCGGACGTGGCCACCCTTGGCTTCATCGGCGGGTTTGTCGTGATGATGGCGCTCGACAACGCCCTTGGGTGATCGCAGCCGAGGGCTACAGCCGGGGACGCCAGATCTTCAGGGCCTGGCCGACAACCGCCGGAATCGCGGCGCAGCCGGCCACCACGGCCCATTCGCCCGCGTCGAGCGGGGTGACGCGGAGCAGGCGCGGCAGCGGCTCGATGTAGAGCGCGGCGAGCTGTAATCCTGCTGACAGCATCACTGCGGCGATCGCGTACGGGTTCGACAGCGCTCCACCCCGGTGAAACACCGGGCCGCGCCGCCGCGCATTGCCAAGGTGCAGGATCTGCGCGAGCGCCAGCGTCATGAACGCGATCGTCGTCGCGTGCGCCGGGCTGTGCGCCAGCGCCCACAGGAACGCGCCGATGGTGGCGGCGGTGATGAGCGTCCCGTACATGAGGATACGGACGAGGAACTGGCGCGAGAGAATCGCTTCATCGGGCCGGCGGGGCGGACGCCTCATCACGTTCGACTCGGCCGGCTCCAGGGCGAGCGCCAGGGCGGGGAACGTATCCGTGATCATGTTCAGCCACAGAAGCTGCAGCGGCCAGAGCGGCAGCGGCAGCCCGGCGACGCCGGCGATGAGGAGGACCAGCACCTCCGCGACGTTGCAGCTGAACAGGTACAGGACGAACTTCCGGATGTTGTCGAACACGACGCGGCCTTCTTCCACGGCCGCGGCAATGGTCTCGAAGCGATCGTCTCGAAGGACGATGGCCGCCGCCTGCTTGGCGACATCGGTGCCACGCGTCCCCATGGCCACGCCCACATCCGCCTTTCTCAATGCCGGCGCGTCGTTGACGCCGTCCCCGAGCATGGCGACGATCTCGCCGCGCGCCTGCAGCGCCTCGACGATGCGCAGCTTGTGTTCCGGGGTGATGCGGCTGAACACGGCCGTGTGAGCGGCCACATCCTCGAGCTCCTGCGTCGAAAGGCCGTCGAGTTCCCGCCCTTCGACGACGCGCACGTCGCCCTGCAGCAGGCCGAGTTCCCGTCCCACGGCCTCGGCGGTGAGCCGCTGATCGCCGGTGAGCATCACCGTCCGGAGCCCGGCGGACTGGAGCAGCGCGATTGTTTCTTTCACGCCGGCGGCGGGCGGGTCGGCGAGGCCGAGGAACCCGTCGAACGTCAGCCCCTGAATCGCGGATTCGGCGGCCCGCGCCACAGGCCCGGACGCAACGGCGAGCACGCGCAGCCCCTCACGCGCGAGCGCATCGTTGGCCGCACGCAGGGCGTCGCGGGCCGCGGCATCCACGTCGCACAGGTCGATCACACGGCCCGGCGCGCCTTTCACATGCGCGATCACGCCGCCGCCGGCACGCGAAAATGCCGCCATGAACTTCCGCTCGCTGGAAAAGGGCACCCAGCCCACTTGCGGCTCCCCGGCGTCGATTCCGGAGCGGTCAAGGCCCAACCGGCCGGCCGCTTCGAAGACGGCACGATCGACCGGATCGACGCCGCCGCCGGGCGTGTCCGCCGCCGCCGGCGGCCGGCTGGCCATGAGCGCCCCTTGCACCACCCGGCGGATGTCATCGCGTGCCGCGTCCGCGCCGCCGCCGATCGACGTGTATTCGTTGCCGCCGGCCCAGACGCGGACGACCGCCATGTCCCCCGAGGTCAGCGTGCGGGTCTTGTCGGTGCACACGACGGTCGTCGACCCCAGCGACTCGACGGCCGGGAGCCGGCGGACGAGCGCATTGCGCGCCGCCATGCGGCGCAGACCGACGGCCAGCGCAATCGTCGCGACAGCAGGAAGGGCTTCGGGAACGGCGGCCACCGCCAGCGCGATGCCCGTCTCGATGATGAGGTCGAGCGGCGCGCGCTGCAGCGCGGCCAGGGCGGCCACCAGCGCCGCGACGCCGAGCGCCAGCCAGACGAGCACCCGGCCGAGCGCATCGAGGCGCCGCTCGAGCGGTGTCCGGCCGATCTCGACGCTGCCCGTGAGCTCGCCGATGCGGCCGACTTCGGTGGCGGGTCCGGTGGCGACGACCACGCCGCGTCCCACGCCGGACGTCACGGTGGTCCCGCCGTACACGACATTGCCGCGGTCGGCGAGCGGCGTGTCGGCCGGAAGCGTCTGATCCGCGCGCTTGGACGAGGGGAGCGATTCGCCCGTGAGCGCCGCCTCGTTCGCGTGCAGGTCGGTTGACTCGATCACGCGCGCGTCGGCCGCAACCTGATGACCCGGCTTCAGCTCGATGACGTCGCCCGGCACGACGTCGTGGGCCGGGACGACGCGGAGCGCGCCGTCACGCACCACGGTGGCCCGGGGCACGTCGAGCTGCAGGATCGCGGCAATGGCGCGCCGCGCCCGCAGCTCCGTCGTGAACCCAATCACCGTGTTGATTGCGAGCACCGCCGCGATCGCGGCCGCCTCCACGGCGTCGCCCAGCAGCAGCGAGACCACGCACGCCCCCACGAGCAGCAGGACGACGACGCTGCGGAATTGATCGAGAAGAATCCGGAGGGCGGAAACGGCGGGAGGCGGGGGCAGGCGGTTCGGGCCGTGCCGCTTCAGCCGCTCCGCCGCATCATTCGCGGAAAGCCCGGCGGCATTCGAGTCGAGCGCGGCAAGAACCTCAGCAACATCTTGCGCATGCCAGCGCGGCCGCTCCACGTCACGATGATGTCACAGGGAGCCTGCGCACCATGGAAGCGCTCTGCGTTACCTATCGTCGTTTTCAGAATGCCGTAGCCCACGAACGGTACGAAGGACAAGGGGATCACAAGGAGGCACGGAGAAACGGAGATCTGCACGCCGGTGATGCCGGCCCTTTCGGGCATGCTGCGCGAAGCGCCACCACCGGCGTGCAGATTCTCCGCGCCTCTGCGCCTCTTTGTGATCCCGTTCCTCCGACAGCTCCGCGTCTTCTCTCGTACTACGCGCCCATGAAAGCGGGTAATTAGCAGATCTCATCCGCTCGGTGGAATGGTTCGCGTGGCACGACGGCGATGTCGTTGTCCACCCGGCGGATACCGGGCGCGCGGCGCGCGGCGTCCTCCGCCGCGTCGCGCTCCGACCACGAACGCACCGCGCCGGTCAGCATGACCACGTCGTTCTCCACCGCGACCTGGATGTGCCGGGCATCGACGTCGGCACGACGGTGCAGGGCCTGCACGATGCGCCGCCGCACGTCGCGCTGCATGGTCCGCGGGGCCACGTCGATCTGGTTCATGACGCCCCGTACCCCGCGGATGTGCCGTACTGTCTCGGCGGCCTCTTCCTTCTGCAGCATCCACTCCACCGTGCCGGTGACGGTGACGTAGCCGTTGTGCACCGCGGCCTGCACGTGCTCCGGGATGCCCGCGCGGAGTCTGAGCGCGCGTGCGGCATCAGCCGCGATGTCGGCGTCGGTACGGTCGACGCTCAGGCGAACGACAAGGTCGTTGGCGACCGCACGCACGCCGCGGATACGCTTGGCGAGGCGTTCGGCCGCCAGCTTGCCGGCGCACGTGTCGACGAATCCCGTCAACGTCACGACGCCGTCGCTGGCGCTCACGCCGACGGCGCTGTCATCCACGTCAGGATCCCAATCGAGCTGGCGCAGCACGGCATTCCTGAGCCGCACGTCCGTGCCGGTGAGAGTTGCGGTCGTCATAAGATCCTCCGGTGATGTGCTGCCGGGACGCAATCACCGTACCTGACGGCCGCGGGCGATGCGTGCCGCCATCCACGGATACGCACGGCGGGGGTCGGGAATTCCTTCGGAGCGGGCGCGGAATTTTTCCCGGGGCGCGATGCAGCACGAAGGATGCTGTCGCTATGGCGGATCGCCGCTTTCGAGCCGGATGCGCAGCGCGTTCAGCACCGCCGGCGCTTCCGCTCTCACGCGCCGCTCGATCAGGCGCCGCACGAGACCCCCGAAGACGCCATCGAGCATGTCCACGCTGGAGCCTCTTTTGACCAGTACAAGAATGACTCCACCACGTCGGGATGGTCGAGTTGCGGATACCGCTGCAAGTATTCCGCGACGCCAGGCAGGTGTGGTGACGTCAGACCCAGGTGATCCGCCAGCACCACAAACCTGATGTCGGCGGCGACTGATGTCGAACGATCCTCGTCGAGCGGCAGGCCGGCATCGCCCGCTTCCAGATAGCTCCGCGCGCGTTCCAGCACGGCCCCGCGGAATTCGTCCTCCACGCCGCGTTTCACGCTCGTGGGGTGCCAGAGGCGCTCCTGCAAGCGCACGATTTCGGCGCCGCTCAACTTGAGGCCACAGTCGCCGGGCCGGCACTCCCGGATGTCCTCGAAATCCCCGTCGTCGAGCGTCAGCGCGGCAACATCATCGGGGCGCGGGGGGTCGAGAATCGCGCGATTTCCGAAACATAACCGCCCCGCTGGACGTCGATGCGCTGCATCCAGGCGACCAGCCGTTCTGGCGGCGCCGTCGTGCGCGTCGCCGCGACCACAGCGAGCTCGCGGCCCCGGCCAGGCAGCAACGCGAACGGCAGCCGCGCCGGCGCGGATTTTTCAGGCGGCCTGCGAAAAAAACGCCCACGCGCCGCTGCTGACAGCACGCGAACTCGCGAGTGTGCGCCCGCTTCCGCCGCCATGGGCTGGCACACATGATGCGGCTCATGGGTCCACGAAAGGACACATCCATGGCGTCGACCTGCGCGACTGCTCCCCCGCAACACGGTTCGAACGTCCACGTCTCCGCCGCCGACAGCGGCGGCTGGGTGGTGACGGTCGAACAGGACGGGCAGACGCTCGCCACCGAGCACCTCACCGACTGGCATCGCGTCGAACGGCGTGTCGCGGTGCTCTCGCTGAGCAGCGGCGCGCATCTTCCGCGCGTCGCCGCGGCCGTGCTGCTGATCGCATTCGTCACGTCCGCGCCGCTCGCGGCGCAGGAAGCACCGGTAGCGCTTTTGCCGGAGCCGCGGATCATCACGAAAGCTGTTGACCTCGTCACCGGATTCAAACCAGAAGAAGGATCGGGGCCGAAGGACGGCTTCTATGTGCATACGGGCCAGATGATCACCGGCGCCGGCTGGATCTCTCTCGGCCCCGGCTATCGGCGCCACATGTTGAACGAGCTGGCGGTGGTCGATCTGACGACCGCGGTGTCGTGGCGGGGCTACAAGACGGCGCAGGCCCGTGTCGAGCTGCCGTCGCTGGCCGACGATCACGTCGTGCTCGGATCGCAGGTGCGCTGGAGCGACCTCACCCAGGTCACGTATTTCGGCGCGGGCCCCGATTCCATTGAAGCGCAACGGAGCGATTACCGTCTGCAGACCACCGATACGGTGTTCTACGCCACCGTGCGCTCCAACCGCGTCGTGTCGCTCAGCGGCGGCGCGGGATGGCTCGCACGGCCCGGGATCTCCTCGTCAACCGGTCCGTTCGACCGCGATTTGCCCGACACGCTGGACCTCTTCGCCGCCGAGCCCGGGGCACAGCTCTCGCGTCAACCGCGGCTCTTTCATGGCGACCTCGCGATAGCCGCGGATACCCGCGACGAGCCGCGCCATCCGTCGCGCGGCGGACTCTACCGCGCCGCCTGGAGCGGATTCCGGGATCGCGAGAACGGGGCATTCACCTTCCAACGCTACGAGGTTGAAGGCGCGCACTTCGTGCCGCTCTGGACCGGCCGATCGGTGCTGGCCCTGCACGGCTGGGGCGTGTTCTCGACGACCGCCGCCGGCCGCGACATCCCGTTCTACCTGCTGCCGAGTCTCGGCGGCCACAACACGCTCAGGGGATACACCGATTATCGCTTTCACGATCGGCACCTGCTGGGCGTCAACGTCGAATCGCGCTGGACGCTGTTTGCGCACCTGGATGCGGCGGCGTTTATCGACGCCGGCAATGTGGCGGCGCACGCCGGCGACCTCGACCTCGCACGCACCTCCTATGGCACAGGGGTGAGGCTCCACACCGGTGCGTCAACGATTGCGCGCGTGGACGTGGCCAAAAGCGCCGAAGGCTGGCATTTCATGTTCAGGCTGAACGACCCGCTGCGTCTGTCGCGGATTGGGCGCCGCACCGCCGCGGTGCCGTTCGTGCCGTGAGGGGATGGCTATGGGCCGCCTGCTGATGCTGACCGTTCCGGCGCTGCTCGCGATGTACGTTCCCACCTGTGTGCCTCGCGCGGTGCTGCCGACTGTTCCTCCCGATCAGGCGCGGATCGAGGAGTTGTGGCAGCGGCCTGCGGATCTCGAGGCACAGGATCTCCTCCATGGACCGTGGGGACCGGAGCGGGCGCCGGATCCGGATGCCACGTACCAGTTCGTCGAGGCCAAGCGCGGCGGCGTCAACCCGGGAATGACCGTTCGCGATGCCGACGGGCGTCAATGGAAGGTCAAGCAGCCGGCCACGGACGGGCGCATTGCCGAGGGGCCGATCGAAGTCGTCCTCTCGCGCGTGCTGTCGGCTGTTGGATATCACCAGCCGCCCGTGTATTACCTGCGCGACTTCACGGTCAAGGACAAGGCCGGCCCGCGCCGCGTGCCCGGCGGCCGTTTCCGCCTGGTGGATGCGTCGCTGGACGATCGCGGCGAGTGGTCGTGGCACCGTAACCCGTTCGTCGGGACGCGCCCGTACCAGGGCCTCCTCGTGATCCTCCTGCTGTTCAACAGCTCGGACCTGAAGAACTCGAACAACACGCTTTACGAATATCGCGGAGGTGGCGATCGGGTCGAGCGGTGGTACGTCGTGCGCGATCTCGGCACCGCGCTCGGCGGCACCGGCCGTATCACCCCGGAGCGGGGCAGCATCGACCTGTTCGAGCGCGACGGCTTCATCGAAGGGATCGAGGACGGGTTCGTCAAGTTCGAGTACCACGGCTGGCACCAGGAGCTCATCGACCGCCGCATTACGCCCGCCGATGTGCGCTGGGCGTCCGAACTGCTGGCAGGCCTCACCGTCACCCAGTGGCGCGAAGCGTTTTCCGCAGGTGGATACGAGCCGAAGCTGGCCGAACGGTTCATCGATCGGCTTCAAACCAAGATCCACCAGGGCGTGACCCTGGGGGCGGGCAATGGGGGTCCCGCGTCATGAACGCTGAACTGCCGAACCTGGTCGTTCAAAGTCCTTCCGTCATTCAAGGTCTCCTCGTGCTGACGGTCGCCGGGCTGCTGGGTGCAGCCCTTGGCGTGATCCGGCCCGTGCGCATCGGCATCGTGCCCCGGTCGGCGCATGTCATCCAGGCGCAGATTCTCCTCGCGATCGTGGGAGCCATCATCATCGTTGTCGTCGCCGAAAGCCTCGCGCGCGCGTTTGCGATCGTCGGAGCGGCCGGGCTCGTCCGGTACCGGGCCCGCGTCGAGGATGTGAAAGATGCGGGGGTGATGCTGATCGCGCTGGCACTCGGCCTGACCGCCGGCAGCGGCATGTTCATGTTCGCGTTCGTCGCGTGCGCGTTCGTCATCGGGGTCCTCTGGCTGCTCGAATCGCTGGAGCCACCCGCGCGCTCACGGTTCGACTTGAAGATCTCCACCAAGCATGCGGAGCGCGTGCGACCCGACGTCGAGCATGCGCTGGAGCAGAACGGGGTGACCTACGACCTGCGGCGCTCGTCGCCGAGCGAGCTCATGTACGAGGTGACGGTGCCGTTCGGACAGAAGATCCGGCCGCTCACGAAACACATCCAGCACCTCGACGGTCATGACGGCACGCTCGTCGACTGGGAAATCAAGAAGTACGAAACGGTGAGGCCATAAGGAGGATCCGTGCATCGTTACTTCGCGCTCGCAGCCCCGATCGTCCTGATCGCCGGAGTCGCCCTGTCGCATCCGGGGCAATCGATCCCGATCGGACCCGGTCCGGGCCTGGCGCAGGCCAGCGGCGCCATCGTCACGGCGGCGCCGCGACCCGAGTCGCTGAAGTTCGCGGTCGTCGGAGATGCCGGTGACGGCGGCCAGGCGCAGTACGACGTGGGCCGCCAGATGTGGGCGTCCTGGGGCGGATTTCCATTCGAATTCGTCATTGCGCTCGGCGACAACATGTACGGCCGGCAGGAGCCGCAGGACTTCGTGACGAAGTTCGAGAAACCCTACCAGCCGCTGCTCGACGCCGGCGTCCGCTTCTTCGGAGCCCTCGGGAACCACGACAAACAGGAGAACCGCTTCTACCCCGGCTTCAACATGGGCGGCGAGCGCTTCTATACGTTTGTGCGCCAGCACGTGCGATTCGTCGTGCTCGATACCAACCTGATGGATCCCAAGCAGCTCGCGTGGGCGGAGGACACGCTGCGGAGGGCACCGGAGGCCTGGAAGATCGCGTACTTCCATCACCCGCTGTACTCCGATGGCGGCCGCCACGGATCGGATGTGGAACTGCGCGTCCTGCTGGAGCCGATCTTCGTCAGGTACGGCGTCAGCGTCGTCTTCGCCAGTCACGATCACGTCTACGAACGCATCAAGCCCCAGAAGGGGATCACGTACTTCGTCGAGGGATCGAGCGGACTGCTCCGCAAGGGAAACCTGAAGCCATCGGCGCTGACCGCCGCCGGCTTCGACCAGGACCGGGCGTTCATGCTGATCGAGCTGAAGGGCGGCGAGATGTCGTTCCGGACGATTTCGCGCACCGGGACCACGGTTGATTCGGGCGTCATTGCCCTGCGGCCAACCACGTAACGCGGCAGGTGACGGTTATGACTACCCACGCGCTTCCACACCCGGCGGCCCTGACACCGGCCCGCTACACGGCCGGGGCGCTCGTTCATTTCACGATCGAGCACTTCCTGCTGTTGCCGATCGGTGGGCTGCTTGCGCTCATCTGGGCCAACACGCGGCCGGAAAGCTACTTCACCCTGACGCACACTCTGTCGTTCGTCGTGAACGAGATCGGCATGGCGCTGTTCTTCGCGCTCATCACGCAGGAAATCGTCGAAGAACTGATGCCCGGCGGGGCCCTGCACACGTGGCGGCGCTGGACGCTGCCCGCGGTGGCGGCAGTCGGCGGGACCGCTGGCTCGGCGTTCGTGTACCTGGCGTATGTCGGATTCAAGTACGAGCCCGTGTTGACACCAGGCTGGCCGGTCGCCGGCGCGATCGATATCGCCTTCGCGTACTTCATCGTCAAGGCCATCTTCCGGCGGCATGCGGCGATTCCATTCCTGCTGCTGCTGGCCATCGCCGCCGACGCGTTTGGTGTGTTTGCCGTCGCCTCCAGGCACGCCTTCGTCGACGTGAGGCCAGGGGGCGCGGCGCTCATGGCCGCGGCCATCGCCATGGCCTTTGCCTTCCGGCAATGGAAGGTGCCCACGTTCTGGCCGTACCTGGCGATCTGCGGCCCGCTCTCGTGGTGGGCCCTCTACGTGGATGGATTCCACCCGGCGTTTGCGCTGGTACCGATCGTCCCCTTCCTGCCGCACGCGCCGCGCAGCCTCGACGTCTTCACGGATGCGCCGCACGGCCGGCATGATTCGCCGCGCCACTTCGAGCACGTCTGGAAGTATCCAATCCAGGCCGTGCTGTTCCTGTTCGGGCTCGTGAATGCGGGCGTACTGCTCAGCGGCTACGGCACCGGCACGTGGGCGCTGCTGTCGGCCGCGGCGATCGGCAAGCCGCTCGGGATCCTTGCGGCCACCGGCCTCGCGGTTGCCCTTGGTCTGCACCTCCCGCTGCGGTTGCATTGGCGCGACCTCGTGGTCGTGGCGCTCGCGACGTCCGGCGGATTCACCTTCGGCTTGTTCTTCGCCACGGCGGTGTTTCCGGTCGGTCCGATCCTGGCGGAGCTGAAAATCGGCGCTGTCGCCACCGGCATCGGTGTGCCGCTGGCCTTCGCGGCGGCGCGGCTGCTGCACGTCGGCCGGTTCGGCCACCATTCTCATCACGCGCGCGCAGCGCACACAGAAATGTGAGGTCCATCATGCGCACCCTCTCCGTTCGAATCGTTCTTGTCGCCATGTTCCTCGCCTTCGCGGCCGGCGCGATGGCACAACGCGCCCAGGCGCCGGACGAGGCGATCGCCCGCGACGTCGCCGCGCGCCTCATGACCAACGACGTCACAGGCGTGTCCGTGAGCGTGGAAAGCGGCATCGTCACGCTGCGCGGAACCGTGCCGACGCTCTGGATGAAGGAGCGCGCCCGTGAGGAGGCGCTGAAGGCCGCCGACGTCATCACCGTCCTGAGCGACGTGACGGTCGCGCGCGGTGAAAGCGACGAGGCCCTTGCCGCCCTTGTGGCGAAGCGGCTTCAACGCTACGTGTTCTTTTCGATCTTCGACGATGCGGATGTGGAGGTCGATAACGGGGTCGTCACCCTGACCGGACGCGTCACCATGCCGTACAAGGCCGAAGCGTTCGCCGACCTCGCCGCGCGCGTCCCCGGTGTGCAGGAGGTGCGCAACGACGTGCAGACGCTGCCGGTATCCACATTCGACGACCAGCTGCGCTACGCCATCGCACGCCGCATCTACGGCAACGAGCTGTTTGTCCGCTATGCGATCCAGCCAAACCCGCCTGTCCACATCATCGTCGAGCACGGCCGCGTTACCCTGACCGGTGTCGTGTTCTCGGAGGTCGAGCGGCGGACGGCGGAGGTGATTGCCCGCAGCACGTTCGCGGTGATGGGAGTCACCAACAAGCTGCGCCTCGAAACCGAGGAGTGAGCGCTGGCAGGGGCGGCCACGGCCGCCCCTTCACGCGGCCAGGAAACGTTCGGCGACGTGGAGGTCGCGCAGCATCGAGCTCTTCTTGTGCTGATGGGCCTGCATCCGCGTCAGGATGTCGTCGAGCACGTGGACGGCGTCCACGATGTACGGTCCCTTGTTCAGCATGACGCATTCGGCTCGCTCCGACATCGCGGCGTCGGTGATTTCCGCCCGCGAGGGGATGCCGGTCTTGGCGAGATTCTCGAGCACCTGCGTCGCCCAGATGACCGGCATGTGCGAGGCTTCGGCCATCCACAGAATCTCTTCCTGCACCTCGGCCAGCCGCTCGTAGCCGCATTCGATCGCGAGGTCGCCACGGGCGATCATGACGCCCGCCGACGGGCTGCTCATCGCCGCCAGCAGGAGCGCCGGCAGCTCCTCGAACGCCCTGCGTGTTTCGATTTTCAGCACAATGCCGGGCTGACGGCCGCGGAATGTCCCGAGATGCGCCTGGAGCCCGTGGACGTCTGCGGCGGTACGGACGAAGGAGTACCCGACGAGATCGGCGCGCCCGTCGATGAACCGGAGATCCTCGCGGTCCTTCTGCGTGAGCGCGGGCAGCCGCAGCGTGCTGTCGGGAAGGTTGACGCCTTTGTCGGACCCCAGCCTGGCGCCGCCGGGCTTGGTGCGGGTGATAGCCACTTCGATGCGCGCGTGATTCACCGACCGGATGACGCCGCCGATGCTGCCGTCGTCGAGCCAGATCGACTCGCCGGGCCGCACGTCGTCGAAGATCTCGGGCAGTGTCAGCCCGATTGACGCCGGTTCGAGCAGGTCGCCCTGCCTGCTTCGGACCGCAGGCGTCCCCGGCTCGAGCGTGCGGTTGAGAATCAGCGTATCGCCCGGCGCGAGCCGGATCGTCTGGGCGAGGGGCGCCAGCTCGCCGACTTCCGTTGTCCCGCGCGTGTGGCTGCGCGTGATGTGGAGCGTCGTACCGGGCACGATGTACGCGCTCTGCTGCGATTCGGCCCAGACGCCGCCCTCCTCACGCGCCACGATCGCCAGCGAGCGCATCGACCCTCGCGCATCGAACAGTTTGATGACGTCGCCAACAGACAGCGAGGACAGCCACTCGCCCGAGACCGGCAGCACGGCACTCGCCGGTTCGGCAGGGGGTTTCGGCTGATGGCGCCCTGTCAGCCAGACGCGCGCGGGATGAAGGACCCGGCCGTAGATGTCGCGGATTGGCCGCCACCGGATGACCGGCGACGCCGGCTGAATCGGGCCGGTGCGCAGCTTCGGCCCCGCGAGGTCGATGGCGACCCGGCATGGCCGGCCGACGGCCGACCGTGCCTCCTCGAGATGACGCAGCATGCGGTCCCACGCGCTCGCATCGTCATGCGCCGTATTGATCCGCATGCAGTCCATGCCGGACGTGAGTAGATCTCGAACCAGACTGCCATCGTCGGCGGCTTCGCCCGGCATGGTCACCATGATGCGGATGTCACGGCCGGGTGGAGCGGGTCCGAGCAGCGCGCGTGTGTTCGCGTCCAGCAACTCGCGGCCCGCCGTCCCGGGCACCGCAAGGTCTTCGCCGGCGTCACGGGGCCTGCCGCGCAACGCGCGCACGAGGGCCAGCACCGTGGCAACGCTTGCCATGGCCTGCGATTCGGCCCTGCCAAGTGAAGAAAGGCCGCGCGAGGCCAGCTCGCCCTGGAGCGTCCGCAGATCTCGGCGCCTCAGGGCGAGATAGTGCAGCAGGTTCCGCGCGCTGTCGCGCCGCGCCTCCGGCACGCCGCTCCACCGGCCGTACAGGTGGCTCTCTGCGGCCATCATCTCCGACTGAATTGCGCTCAACGCGTGTTCGAGCTCATCGAGCCCGCGTTCAACGGGTGCGAGCGAATTGATCGACATGAATCGCATATCTACAGTGCAAACCGTTCGCCGGACCAGGCGTCCCGGTTCTTGCAGTCTCCATCGGCATACGAACCAAGGGGGAGAGATGGGGACCTTTCGAGCAGTCGCCCGCGGAATGGCCGTTGTCACAGTCTGCGCCGCCGCTGCGAGCGGTTTTCCGAGCCAGACTGGCGGTGAAGAGGATCCGCTGGAGCATTTTCAGAACGCCCTGCAGGCGTATGTGGCGCTGCACGACCTGGTGGAGCAGACGGTGACGCCGCTGGAAATTTCACCGGACGCCGGAGAAATTCAGCTCGCGGTCGACGAGATGGCGGCGGCCATGCGCGCCGCGCGCCCGTCGGCGCGAGAAGGCGACATCTTTGACGCGGAGGCTGCGGCGGTGCTCCGGCGGCGCATACGCGAGAGCCTCCGCGAACCTGGATGCGGAGTGGCCGACATCCTGGCAGCCGAGAGAGACGAGGGGCGCGCCCCGCCGTCGCGACCGCTCGTTCACGACCAATTCGACTGGGGGTCGGGCTCATTCATGCCAGGCTGCGTGCTCGACGTGCTGCCCCGGCTCCCGGATGGTCTGCAATTCCGCTTCGTCGAGCGCGACCTGGTGTTCCTTGACGTCGATGCGGACCTCGTGGTCGATGTCTTGCCCGATGCGCTCCCGGCGGGTGAGTCCTGGAAAGGCGTGCGCTACGCGCGCGACGAGGGCGGGAATTCTTTCGCAGCGGCGGGGAATCTTTCGCGGCGCCGCAGCCATGGCTCCGTGCGCGCGTGTGATTCGCCGCAGAAAGACCGCGGCACAGCTGTTGCTCAACCCGCGGCGCTATGACCGACACGCTTCATGCCCGCGTCCGCGGCGAGTATCGCGAGATGCCCGGGCTTCGTCTTACGCTCCCCCAGGCCGCGCGTCTGTTCAACCTCGATCCCGCGCAGTGCGAACAGGTGCTCGACGCCCTCGTCACGGACGGCGCGCTGTGGACGAACGGACGCGAATACTTCGGAGGCGACGCCGGCCGGCGGCTCGTGTAACCAGCCGTCGCGGCCGGCCGGGCGATGCCACGCGAATCCCTGCACGTCGAGCCGCGAGACGCCCTCGGCATCGCGCGTCATTACATCCGCGACCTCGTCTACGGCGCGAATGACGGCATCATCACCACCTTTGCGGTGGTCGCCGGCGTCGCGGGCGGGTCGCTGTCGACAGCGGCCGTCCTCATCGTCGGCGCCGCCAACCTGGCCGCCGACGGCGTGGCGATGGGCGTGGGCAATCTCCTGGCGATTCGCGCCCACGAAAGCGCGCTGGCGGCCGACGGCCGGCCGGAAGAAGAATCCTACCCGTGGAAGCACGGCGTGGCGACCCTGCTCGCGTTTGTCGGCGCCGGCGCCGTCCCGCTTCTGCCGTACATGCTGCCCGCGGCCACCGGCGGCCGGCTGCTCTGGTCGGCCGTGTTCACGATGGCGTCGCTCTTCGCAGTGGGCGT
>Ga0209640_10002517_pt1 | contig 15980 bp, 14 predicted proteins | sample RifCSP10_1_FD_184018 | JGI IMG/M metagenome (GOLD analysis project Ga0209640, IMG submission 184018) | Soil microbial communities from Rifle, Colorado - Rifle CSP2_sed 10_1 (SPAdes) (version 2) | ecosystem: Environmental > Terrestrial > Deep subsurface > Rock core/Sediment | place: Rifle...
GCAGCCGCTGGAGTCGCTGCTCGTTGACATCATGGGAGAGAAGCGCTGGGATATCACGTACCTCGGCATGCAGATCATGGTGGAGGGGTTGGCGCTGGCGGCGTTCGGGTGGGGCAACCTGCTGTTCCACGACCCGGTGATCAAGCAGATCACCGATTACGTGATGCGAGATGAGGCGCGGCACGTCGCGTTCGGCGTGCTCTCGCTCGACGGGCTCTATCCGCAGATGACGGCCGCGGAACTGGCCGAGCGCGAGGAGTTCGTGATGGAGGCGGCCACGCTGATGCGGGACCGCTTCCTCCTCGATCAGGTGTGGGACCGCGTCGGCGTCGACGCCGCGGTTGGTAAGGAGTACGCCGAGAACCATCCGACCATGGGGGCGTTCCGCCAGACCCTGTTCTCGAAGATCGTCCCGAACCTCAACAAACTCGGGTTGTTGACGCCCCGGGTGTCGGAGCACTTCGACAAACTCGGGATCCTGGCGCTGAAGGACAACCCCGACTCGACCGCCGACCTCGGCGACGACGTCCTCGCCACCACCCCTGCGTGAACCCCATGGTGTGAGTGCTGGCCCGGCTATTGCCGGGCCAGCACTCACACCATCTGGGGTGTCTCGCGTCTAGCGGCCGGAGAGTTCGCGCGCTTCGATCTCTTGGGGAATCGCTCGGTAGGCGTCCCAGTGGCCGAGGCCGGAGAGGCGCCCCCGGAAGTAGGCGGCGAGGTAGGTACCCAAGAAGGCCACGATCCCCTGCTCTCGCCACTGGCGCACGTGCACAAGTTCGTGGTGCAGGAGGGCGGGGTCGTCGAGGGCCGTGCGGCGGATGAAGATGAACCGGCCCAGGGTCATGGCCGAAACGCCCGGCTGGAGGAAGGGCAGCGGAATGATCCGGGCCCGTTCGAGGTCCGCGCGGGTGATCCCGCCGAGGGCGTCGGTCAAACGACGACGTTGACCAGCTTCGGCGGAACCACGATGACCTTGCGCGGATCGCCGCCGTCGAGTGATTCCTGCACCTTGGCCGATGCCATTGCGAGTTCCCGCATCTCGTCCTCGCTGATCTCCGCGGCCACCTCGATGCGGTCGCGCACCTTCCCATTCACCTGCACGATCATGGTCACCAGCTCGGCCTGGGCCAGCGCGGCGTCGAACGCGGGCCACGATTCCTCGTGGATGTGGCCGCCGCGGCGGCGGTCCCACAGTTCGGCCGTGATGTGCGGCGCCATCGGGGCGAGCACCAAGAGCAGGTGGTCGATGGCGTCGGAGAGGGTGGCACGGCGGGCCCCCTCGTCGGACTGGACGTAGCGGTAGAGGTCGTTGGTGAACTCCATCGCCGCGGCGATGGCGGTGTTGTAGGTCCAGCGGTCGAAGTCGTCGGTCACCTTCTTCACGAGCGCATGGCGCCCGCGGGTGATGAGGCGATCGGCGTCGGATTCGTCGCGATCAACAACGGTGCCGAGCTCCTCGGGAGTGATGGCGACGCGCCACAGGCGAGCCAGATAGCGGGACGCGCCGTCGACACCCCGGTCGCTCCAGTCGACGTCCTCCGTCGGCGGTCCCATGAACAGGTGGAACAGCCGCAGCGCGTCGGCCCCATGGCTCGCGAAATATTGGGCGGGACTCACGAGGTTGCCCTTGCTCTTCGACATCTTCGAGCCGCCCTCCAGGATCATGCCCTGCGTGAAGAGGTTGGCAAACGGCTCGCGGATCCCCTTGGGCCCGAGGCCGACGTCGGCGACCGCCTTCATGAAGAAGCGGGCGTACATGAGGTGGAGGATGGCGTGCTCGATGCCGCCGATGTACTGGCCGACGGGCATCCAGTGGGCAACCTTGTCGGCGCTGAAGGGCGCATTCTCGTTGGTGGCGTCGCAGAAGCGGAGGAAGTACCACGACGAGTCGACGAAGGTGTCCATCGTGTCGGTCTCGCGCACCGCCCCCTTCCCGCACCTTGGACAGTCCGCGTTGAGGAACGCCTCGTGCGACTTCAGGGGCGACTCGCCGGAGGGCTGGAACTCCACGTCCTCCGGGAGCACGACCGGAAGGTCGGCCTCGGGAACGGGCACGGTGCCGCACGAGGGGCAGTAGACGATGGGGATGGGACAACCCCAATAGCGCTGTCGCGAGATGAGCCAGTCACGCAGGCGGAAGTTGACGGTGGCCTCGCCGATCCCGCGCTCCACGAGCCACTCCGTCCCGGCGCGCTTGGCATCGTCGACGGTCATCCCGTTGAAGAAGTCGCTGTTGATCTTCGTGCCGGGCCCCGTGTAGATGGGCTCGGTCCAGCCCTCGGGGCGCTCGGTCGTCTTGATGATGGCCAATTCGTTGACCATGGCGAACTCGTAGTCGCGCTCGTCCTCGCCGGGAACGGCCATGATCGCCCCGGTCCCGTAGGTGGCCAGGACGTAGTCAGCCAGATAGATGGGGACCTCGGCCCCGTTGAACGGGTTGATCGCTTTGGCGCCGGTGTCGATGCCGCGTTTTTCCAGCGGCCCCTCGGCCGACATGCGATCGATCTCGCTGGTCTTGCGGACGCGCTCGACGAAGGCGGTGACCTCCTTCTCCCGGGCCGTCCCCTTGACGAGGTCGGCGACCAGCGGGTGCTCGGGGGCCAGCACGACGTAGGTCATGCCGAAGACGGTGTCGATGCGGGTGGTGAAGACGCGGATCGTCTCGGCGCGACCCTTCACTCCGATGGCGAACTCGACGCCCTCCGAGCGGCCGATCCAGTTGCGCTGCATGGTCTTGACGCGCTCGGGCCACTCCAGCGAGTCGACGTCGTCGAGGAGCTGATCGGCGTAGTCGGTGATCTTGAAGAACCACTGCTCGAGGTCGCGCTTTTCCACCGGGGTGTCGCAGCGCTCGCACCGGCCACCCTCGGCCTGCTCGTTGGCCAAGGTTGTTTGGCACGACGGGCACCAGTTGACGGGCGCCATGGCCTTGTAGGCCAACCCCGCCTCGTGGAGCTTGAGGAACAAGAACTGCGTCCAGCGGTAGTAGTCGGGCTCGCAGCACGAGAGCTCGCGCCGCCAGTCGTAGACGGCGCCGAGGCGCCGGATCTGCTCTTTCATCACGGCGATCCGCTGGCGGGTGATGACCCCCGGGTGCACGCCTTCCTTGATGGCGGCGTTCTCGGCCGGCAGCCCGAACGAGTCCCAGCCCATGGGCGACAGGACCTTGTAGCCGTTCATCGTGCGGTGCCGGCAGATGACGTCGCCGAGGGTGTAGTTGCGCACGTGGCCCATGTGGATCGGGCCGGATGGGTAGGGATACATGCACAGGTCGTAGAACGCCGGACGAGGGTCGTCCTCGTCGACTTCGTACGTCCCTTTCTCGTCCCAGTAGGCCTGCCACTTGGCCTCGACCGTCTGGACGTCGTATCCCTTCCCTGGCCCCTCGGGCATCTGTCCTCCTGATCGAGCGCCGTCGGCGGAGTGTAACGACGGGGCCAGGCACAACCGGGGGTGAATCGGCCGCGGCCGATCCGTCCATCATGACTGTCACACCACCCGTTTACCGTCGCAGGCGTGTGCAGCGTGTGCGACGAGTACGCATTCCGATCGGGCGCTGGTAACGTCGTGGGTCCATCTGGGGGTGTAGCTCAGTCGGTAGAGCGCTTGCATGGCATGCAAGAGGCAGTCGGTTCGATCCCGATCACCTCCACCCAGTTTTTTCCAGGAATCCCACTGTCGCGCATCGGCCACACCCTTGGTGGCTTCGTCGCAGGGGAGGGCTCCTTCACCATCAGCCACTTGGCACGATCGTTTGCCGACGGCTCGCCCAAGTTGAGGTTCGCGTTCCAGGTGACGATCGCTACGCGCGATCGGGCGATCCTCTGCGCGCTCCGAGAATTCCTGGGTTTCGGGGCGATCAATTCTCGCCCGCAGCGGAGGCCGGGCTGGCAACCGACAAGCACGCTGACCATTGCGTCCGCCCGTGGCCACCGCGTGTCAACGTCGGTCGAAAATTGACCCCCTGGCGACGGTTGAAAACTGACCCCCCTCGCCGGGTCCTTGGTCACGCAGCGTCGTCCTGCGGCACCCTCCCGAGGTCACGGTCTTTCAGCCGGTAGCTGTCGCCCTTCATGCTGACGACCTCTGCGTGATGGACCAGTCGGTCGATCATGGCGGCGGCCACGACGGCGTCGCCGAACACCTCGCCCCAGCGCCCGAAGGGCTTGTTGGAGGTGACGATGACGCTGGCGCGCTCGTAGCGGGCCGACACGAGTTGAAAGAAGAGGTTGGCCGCCTCCGCCTCGAAGGGGATGTAGCCCACCTCGTCGATGACGATTAGCGGGTAGCGCCCCAGCCGGGTCAGCTCCGCCTGCAGCCTTCCCGTCGCATGCGCCTGGGCCAAGCGATCGACCCACTCCGCCGCGGTGGCAAAGAGCACGCGATGCCCGGCCTGGCACGCCCGGATCGACAGGCCGATGGCGAGATGGGTCTTGCCTGTCCCGGGTGGCCCCAAGAACACGACGTTCTCTTTGCCCTCGACGAAGTCCAGCGCCCCCAGATGGGCAATGACGTCACGCTTCAAGCTGCGCTGGTGATCGAAGTCGAACTCCTCGAGCGTCTTGCGGGCCGGGAAGCGCGCGGCGCGGATGCGCAGCTCGCCGCCGTTGGACTGGCGCGCCGCCACCTCGCGCTCGAGACAGGCGGCGAGGAACTCCTCGTGGGTCCAGCTCTCGGCCCGGGCCCGCTCACCCAGACGCTCCACTGACTTGGCCAGCGACGGGGCTTTCAGGGCGCGACAGAGATAGGCGAGATCGGCGGCGGGCTTCGATTTAGTCGCCATCACGCCACCCCCAAGGCCTTGTCGTAGTCAGCGAGGTCGCGCTCTTCGACCGCCGCCTCGAAGGCACTCGTCACGGACTGTTCGGCGCGCATCATGCGCAGGGTCACCGCGTGGGAAGCATCGAGGAAGCTGCGGTGCTTGCCCACGAAGCGACGGTGGCGGGCCACCTCGACGCCTCCACAGGTCGCCACTACCGAGTCGAGGTCGACGCGGACCTCGATGCGCCGGCCGACGTAGCGGGGGTTGACCGAGTAGTCGTTGGTCTCGACCCGCACGTAGTGGTCGCGGGGAAGCCGGGTCGAGAAACGAAGCGCGGGATCCGGAAGCACGGGTGGGAACGCGCGCATGGCGCCCCGATCCTCGTAGAGGGCTTCGGCCGGCACGACGCGCGTGGTGGCGTGCACACGGCGGTTGGCCTTTTTCAACCACGTGACGAACTGGGTGTTGAAGTCGTCGACGTCCTCGAAGCTCCGCCCCGGGAGGAAGCTCGTCTCGTAGTAGCGATGGGCCCGTTCGACCACCCCCTTGGCTTCGGGGTCGTTGGGCTTACACAGCCGGGCCCCGATCCCGAGGGCCCCGCGAAAACGCTGGAACTCCTCGGTGAGGGCCTCTTTGCCTTTGCGCCATTGGCCGATGCAGCCCTCGCCGTCCCACACGGCGGTGCGGGGCAGGGCGCCGAACTGCTCGAAGCAGCGAAGCATCCCAGGCAATACGTCGTGGGCGGCCTTGGATGGCACCATCCAGCCGGCGTCGAAACGCGAGAACCCAGTCACCGCGCTGACCACCCAGAGCTTGTCGCTCTGGCCGAACCCGAGGGGGATCTCGTAGTCGGGCTGCCACAGGTCGAACTGGGCAAGCTCTCCCGGCTCGTAGTGAGTGCGCTGGCACGGGTCGGGCGGCTTGAACAGGGGCCGCAACTCCCGCACGCGGTCCTTCAACACGGTCATGCCCCGCTCCCAACCGATGCGCTCGGCGATCACCGTCGCCGGCATCTCGGGGAACTCGGAGAGCAGGCGGCGGATCTCCGGCTCGAAGTCGTCGACCGCCGAGGGCCGGCGCGCCCGTTCATAACGGGGTGGTTCGCTCGAGCGAATCGCCGCTCGAACCGTGTTGCGCGCGACGCCCAGGCGACGCACGATCGTCTTGATCCCGAGCTGCTCCGCAAAATGCAGCCGACGGATCTCGGCCCACTCGTCCACCTTGATCATCTCCCCCCTCCCCAGCAGGCAATGCCGCCAGGGTTCGTGGTCCAGCACCTTCCGTGGTGGACCCGGGAGTAGGGGGGTCAGAATTTGAGCGTCGATAGGGGGTTAGTTTTCAGCCGTCGCTGACACCGCGAAGCGACCATCCCATTTGCAGAACGGTTCCTTCCTCCGTGCAGCCACAAGTGGAAGCAGTTCGCATCGTGGAGAGAGGAGTTCGTGCGTTACGAGTCCTCGCCGCGGCCCCGTCGTCGAATTGGTCGATCCATCTGCCGAATGCCCTCTTGCGCAGAATTGGTTCGCGGCCAAGGTCTGTGTCGTCGTCATTACTACCGTGTCACCGGGTACTGATCCCGGGACCCTGGCCGGGTTCGCGGCAGCCGAAGGGTGCTTCACAGGAGTCGCGGACGGATCGCGATTCGCATTCCACGTCGGGCTTGCCGCTTCGGATCGGTCGATGTGCGAGGCCCTCATCGATTTCTTCGCTGTTGGCATCGTGGTCGAGTCTCCGAGGCGCCAAGCGCACTATGACGACGAGGTCACATTCACGGTCCAGAGCACCCATGATCTGATCGGCGTGATCATCCCGTTCATGGACGAGCACCTGCCGGAGTCCTACAAGCGGGAGCAATACCTCGCCTGGAGGGAACGGCTCTTTGCCTTCTGGGATCACAAGGCGCGGCGCGTGCGAGTGCAGGTCGCGCCGTGCAGCGTGGAGGGATGCGACCGGCTTCAGCGGGCGCTCGGGTTGTGTCGCCACCACTACTACGTCGCTCACCGGCGCTGACGGCGACGCGCCGAGCTCCGCACGGTCTCCGGGACGTCGTCGGGATTCGGTCGGCGCGAGTCAGGTGCCGAGCGACTCGTAGACCGCGTCGATCAAGGCGCCGTTGAGCGGGTTCTGCCACCGCGGACCGACGTTGTTCATCACGTACCCGAACGCCACGCCGGCCTCGGGGTCGCCGAAGCCGAGCGATCCACCCGCGCCGAAGTGACCGAACGCCCCCGGGTTCGGGCCGAGCGGCCGTTCCGGCTGCGTGAGTTGGAACCCCAACCCGAATCGCGACGGCCGGGCCAAGACTCGGTCCTCCCCGACCGATACCTCGTCGGTCGCCGCGGCGAGGAGTTCTTGCTCGACGATCCGCACGCCGTCCACCGCGCCCCCACCCGCCATCGCTTCGTAGAGGCGGGCCACCCCGCGCGCCGTCCCGTGAACGTTGGTCGACGGAATTTCGGCGCGGCGCCAGCCCGCCGTGTTCACCACCCCCGCGCCCGAAAACCCCGAGGGGTTGAAGTAGGTGTTGTGCACCATCAAGGCGTCCGCGGACATCCCCGCCGGTTCCTCCTCGGGCGCGACGAACGTGTCGGGCCACAGAAACTCGGCCACCTCCCCATCCCGATCGGCCGGGATCCCGATCGACAGGTCGGCGCCGATCGGCCCGGCAATCCAGTCCGCCACCAACGCGCCGACCGAACGGCCAGTGACGCGACGGATCACCTCGCCCACGAGAAACCCATACGTGTTCACGTGGTACCCGTGGGCGCTCCCCGGTCCCCACCAGGGTTCCTGCGCCGCCAACGCCGAGCACATCAGGTCCCACTCGAACATCGCCCCGGGGGGCAACCGCCGGCGCACCGCGGGCAGTCCGGCCCGGTGACTCAGGACCTGCCGCAGGGTGACCGACTCCTTGCCCGCCGCGGCAAACTCCGGCCACCACCCGGCGATCGGCGCGTCGAGGTCGAGTCGTCCTTCCGCCACCAGCCGGAGCGCGACCAACGCCGAGAGCGGCTTGCCCACCGAGAACACGTTGACCGGCGTCGTCGGCATCCACGCGCGGCGCCGGTCGTGATCGGCCCATCCCCCGGCCAGATCGACGACGGTGCGGCCGTGCACGACCACGCACACGGCCGCCCCCACTTCGCCCCGCAGGGCGAAGTTGTCGGCGAACGCCTGGCGCACCGCCTCGAAGGCGGGGTCGCACGACCCCTCGATCGGCGTCCCCCCATCGTCCTCGGTCACGTCAGATTCTGACCGCGACCTCAGCCGGTGGACGCACCGCTCGCCGTGTCGCGGAACGGCACCCGCGCGGCGTCCGACCACAGCCGCTCGAGCTCGTAGTAGTGCCGGGTCTCGTCGAGGAACACGTGCACCCAGAAGTCGCCATAATCCATCAGCACCCACTGTCCCTCGGCGGCGCCCTCGACGCGGAGCGGCGCGATGTCGAAGCGATCCTTCAACTGCCGCTCGACCTCGTCGACGATGGTCCTCACCTGCCGATCGTTGGTGCCGCTTGCGATCACGAAGTAATCGGTGATGGCGAGGATCGGTCCGACGTCGAGCACGACGATCGCCTCGCCCTTCTTCGATGCCGCCGCGCTCGCCGCGGCGAGCGCCTGGCGCTGGATGTCGGCTCGTTCCGTCGTACTCACTTCCCTGATGTTGGCCGCTGCGATGGCGATCATTCACCTCCAGGGTCGAAATCGGCGCCGAGCACGATGGAAACATCAGCCACGCCGAGCGGGTTTCTGGCCATGCGGATGTCTCCGACGCCGAGCGCGCCCGCAAAGCGTCGAGCGTCCGCCTCGGCCGACGCCGTCTGGAGCACCAGGAGCGTTTCGCGCACACCGAAGCTCGACGCGTTCCCCATCAGCACCACCTCTGCGCCCTCGGGGATCAACCGCCGCGCCGCCTCGGTGGCGATGCCGGCGGTCCCCGTACCGTTCAGGATCTCGACTCGAACCCTCGCCCCGGTGGACGAGAACGCCAGTCCGGGAAACAACACGGCGAGCTCGTCGTCGGCGGCATCGCCGTCGATGCGATACCGCTCGTCGGGAACGCCCAGCGGGATCACCTCGAGGGTGTCGAACGCGACGTGGCGACTGATCAACGACGTCAACACGGCCGCGATCCGCTCGACCCGAGCGTCGTCGATCCTCACCTGATCATGGAGGAGTCGGGAGACGGCGTCGACCTCCGCGGCGTCGAGCGCGTCGAGCCACCCCTCGAGCACGGCATGCACGACGGCCAAATGGTCGATCTCCGTCGAGTCGTCGGACCGCGTCGCGGCGAGGGTCGCCGCCTCGTCGGCCGTCAGTCTCACCGTCGCCGCGGGATACGAGCGATCACCCACCACGACGGGTGCCCGCAGTCGCACGTTCAACGGACCGACCACGCCCAGGAGCGCCGCGAGATTCTCGGCGGCGAGTCCCACGACCTCGCCGGTGTCGTATCCCAGCGCGTTTTCGACGGCGAGGTCGAGGGTGTCGGGACCTCCGGAGCGGAGGGCCGAGGCCAGGGTGGCCGACCCGAACGACGGGACCTCGACCTGGGTGTTTCCAGGGATCAGGAGCGCAGAACCTTGGGTGAGACCGGGCGCACCGAGCATGACGATCGAAGCGCCGCCTCCCGACGTCGGCCACGCCAGCAACACGCTCGAGGCCGACGGCGCGGCGACGCCGTCGCGCGTCGAGGGCACGAGGTCGGACAGGCGATCGCGAACCGGCGCGATGACCCCGACGACGACGGCGAGGACCACGACTCCACCCACCGCACCAACGAGTCGACGGCGCGCGATGACCCGTCGACGTCGTGCGGTGTCCGGCGTGGGCGTGACGATCATCGGGCCGCCGCGGCGCGCCAGCGCCTCTCGCCCGTCGACGAGCTCGCGCGAACCGGAGGGCGGGGCGGACGGGGCTTCGGGGGTCGGCGGTTGGGTGTCCAGTCCGACGGGCGGCCCCGGTGACGTCATTGGGATCGAGTGTAAAGACCCCGTTCCTCGACCACGCGGACCACCTCGACGGGAATCTCTTCCGCCACGTCCTCTCCGCCAGCGAGCCGTTGCCGCAGCGCCGTCGATGAAACGGCGTGGGGTTGGAAGTTCAGGACCTCGCAGCGCCACCCGCGCTCGCGCAGTCGAGCGACGACCTGCTCCGCGGCCTCCCCTGACCCGCTGCGGTCGGCGACCAACAGGGTGGCCAACTCTCGAACCCGTTCCGCCCGATGCCACGTCTGGATCCGGGCCGCAGCGTCGGCACCGAGAATGAGGAGCAGAACGCGATCGTCACGCGCCAACGCCTCGAGGGTGTCGACGGTGTAGGTCGGTCCGGGTCGCCCGACCTCCATGGCCGACACCTCGATCCCGGCCATGCCCGAGAACGCGGCCTCGGCCATCGCCAAGCGCTCCTCCGCTCCGGCCTCGACGGCGCCGGCCTTCTGCCACGGATCGCCGGCGACCACGAGGAGCACGCGATCCAGGTCGAACTGGTCGCGAGCCGCCTCGGCGAGATGAACGTGCGCCACATGGGGTGGGTCGAAGGTGCCACCGAGGATCCCCAGCCGTTCCGTCGCCACGCACGGGAGCGTACCGGCGGCCCGCCACTACCATCGCGCCCCTCATGCGTCGGAGCACTCCCCATGCACTACCCACCCTCGGCTGGAGGGAATGGCTGTCGTTGCCCGAGCTCGGCGTCCCCGCGCTCAAGGCCAAGATCGACACGGGAGCCCGGTCGTCGACACTGCACGCCTTCGACGTCACCGAGTTCGAGCGCGACGGACGCCGCTGGGTGCGGTTCAAGGTGCACCCCGTCCAGCGCAGCGCGCGACGCACCGTCGAAACCGAGGCGGAACTCCACGACGAACGATTGATCCGCGACTCCGGTGGGAAAGAACAACTCCGGCCGGTGATCCTCACCACCGTCGAGGTCGACGGCGAGCGGTGGCCGATCGAACTGACCTTGACGAATCGCGACGCGATGGGATTCCGCATGCTGCTCGGGCGCCAGGCCATCCGTGGGCGCTTCGTGGTCGACGCCGGACGCTCGTACGTGCAGAGCCGCCGCAACGGCGTGGGCACCCCGACACAGGCGGACGCGCCATGAAGATCGCCGTCCTCTCTCAGAAGGGGTCCCTCTACTCAACGAGGCGCATCCGCGAGGCCGCCGAGGAACGCGGTCACGACGTGCGCGTCGTCGATTACCTCCGCTGCTACATGAACATCACCTCGCGCCGGCCCATCGTCATGTACCAGGGCGAGGAGCTCAAGGACTTCGACGCCGTCGTCCCCCGGATCGGCGCCTCGGCGACCTTCTACGGAACGGCCGTCGTGCGACAGTTCGAGGTGTCGGGCGTCTATTCCGTCAATGAGAGCCAAGCCATCTCGCGGTCGCGCGACAAGCTCCGTTCTCTCCAGCTCCTCGCACGCGCCGGCATCGGCCTTCCGGTGACCGGCTTCGCCCACTCGACCAAGGACATCGCCAGCGTCCTCGACATCGTCGGCGGACCTCCCGTCATCATCAAGCTCCTCGAAGGGACCCAGGGCGTCGGCGTCGTCCTCGCCGAAACGCGCAAGGCGGCCGAGGCCGTCATGCAGGCGTTCCGCCAGCTCGAGGGCAACATGCTCGTGCAGGAGTTCGTGTCCGAAGCCGGCGGCGCCGACATCCGGGCCTTCGTGATCGGCCGCCGCGTCGTCGCCGCCATGATGCGCCAGGCACCCGAGGGCGAGTTCCGGTCGAACCTCCACCAGGGTGCGTCGGCCATGAAGGTGCGCCTGACTCCCGAGGAACGGACAACCGCCGTCCGCGCCGCCCGCACCATGGGCCTCAACGTTGCCGGCGTCGACATGCTGCGGTCGGAACACGGCCCCCTCGTCATGGAGGTCAACTCGTCTCCGGGGCTCGAAGGCGTCGAAACCACCACCGGGGTCGACGTGGCGGGCAAGATCATCCAATTCATCGAGAAGAACGCCGCCCCGGGAAAGACCCGTGACCGCGCTCGGGGATAGCCAGGCCCCGACGCGCCCCGTCACCATCACGATCGGCGGCCAGACCATTGCCCCAGGGCGTCGCCGCGCCTTCGAGATCCCCATGGCGCGCCTCCCCACCGACACATGGCTCTCGCTCCCGGTCGTGGTGATCAACGGCCGGCGCGCCGGTCCCCGCCTCTTTCTCTCCGGCGCCATCCACGGCGACGAGCTCAACGGGGTCGAGATCGTCCGCCGGGTCACCGCCGAACTCGACCCCCGGTCCCTCGCCGGACTCGTGATCGCCGTCCCCATCGTCAACGTGTTCGGCTTCATCAACGAGTCCCGCTATCTCCCTGACCGCCGCGACCTCAACCGCAGCTTTCCCGGGTCTCCTCGGGGGCCGCTCGCGGCCCGCATGGCTCACCTCTTCATGCAGGAGGTCGTGGCTCGCTGCGACTACGGGCTCGATCTCCACACCGGGTCGTGGTCGCGCACCAACCTGCCGCAGGTGCGGGGCGACCTCCTCGTCCCGGAGGTCCGCCGCTGCGCAGAAGCGTTCGGCGCGCCGATCATGCTGCACTCTCGCGTCCGCGATGGTTCGCTCCGGCAGGCGGCTGGTGCCCGCGGCGTCCACGTCCTGCTCTACGAGGGCGGCGAGGCGCACCGATTCGACGCCTTCGCCATCGACCGGGGCGTCGAGGGCGTGTTGCGCGTCATGCGCGAGCTCGGCATGTGGGACGGCGACGGGGCGCAAGCCCAGCGGACGCCCCTCGCCACCGCTCGAAGCAACTGGATCCGCGCCCGGCGCGGAGGCATCCTCCGCCTCGACGTGGGACTGGGCCAGACCGTGACGTCGGGCCAACTGCTCGGGTCGGTCGCCGACGCCTTCGGCACCGGCATCTCGCGGGTCCGCAGCCGTGCCGACGGAATCGTGATCGGCTTCCTGCGCAAGCCGCTGGTGAACCAGGGGGACGCCATCGTGCACATCGCCGAGCAGGTCGGTCCCCCCGACGACGCATTCCTCGAGGCGACGGGCGTCCGCGACGACCTCCTCGCCTGAGCCCGGCGACGTCACCATACGGAAACAAACGGGAAACACGTCCGTCGCCCGCCCGCCCTACGCTCTCGCCGTGACCCCGCCCGTCCATGCCCTCGTACGCGTCTGGCTCTCCGACCGTCCCGGTGCCCTGGGCCTCGTGGCGTCACGCATCGGCGCCGTGCGCGGCGACATCGTCGCCATCGACGTGCTCGAACGCGGCGACGGGGTCGCCATCGACGAGTTCGCCGTCAACCTCGCCGACGACACCGTCGTCGAAGTGCTGGTCCGCGAAATCGAGCAGGTTGACGGCGTGTCGGTCGAGGAGGTGCGCGTCGTCGACCACTACCCCGACGCCCGGATCGACGCCCTCGAGTCGGCGGCCCTGTTGTGCGAGTCCTCCGACCTCGCGAGCCTGCGCGAGACCTTGGTGACCCACGTGCTCGACGAGTTCCTCGCCCACTGGTCCGCGCTCGTGGTCGACGAGCAGGTCGTGGCGTCCGCCGGAGACGTGCCCGAAGAGAGCATGGTGTGCGCGCTCGCCCTCGGCACCGCGGCCTCCGACGCCGTGGCCGCCGGCGAGGCGGGGCCCGACGACCTCGCCGTCGCCCACATGCCGAGCCACGACGCCGCCCTCCTCGTCGGTAGGGAGGGCCCTCCCTTTCGACTCCGGGAGCGGACCCAACTGAAGGCGCTCGCCCGTATCGCCGACCGCATGTGGGGCCTCCTGCCGTAGGCCGTACGCGTGTTGCCATGGGTCGGTGCCGCCCACGCCGAACGCTTGTTCGTAGCTCCGCGTGCTCGACCGGGCGATCCGACCTGGTCATTTCTGCCTACAGATCTGTCCCGATTGCGCCGACATTGCCGGGGAGGGGCAGCACCGCGCCGGCCTGGGGCATCACGGCCGGCCACTGGGGAGTGGGCACAGAGGCATGGAAACGGTTTCATCGGTGGGGACACACGGCACCTATCTCGATCAGGTCATCCGTCGAAGCGAGCGCGCCGGTCGACCCCACCACGACATCGCTCGGCGCCCCGCCCGCCCGATCCTCCGGGGACCGGAACCCCGTCACATCCTCGTCGTCGACGACAACCCGGCGACCCGCCACTTCGTCCGCGAAGCCCTCTCCCTCGAGGGCTACGACGTCACCGAGGCCTCCGGCGGACAGTCCGCCCTCGAGGCGTGTGCGACACGCGTCCCAGACCTGATCCTCATCGACCTTTGCCTCAGCGACATGTGCGGGACGGAGGTGGTTCGCCGCCTGCGAAGCCACGCCCGCACCGCCGAGATTCCCGTGGTGGTCTTCACGGGGGCGCCCGAGGAAGTCGACGACGACCATGACTTCTCCGACGTGCTCACCAAGCCCGTCGATGCCGAATCGCTCATCGAAGCCGTGCGTTCCCACCTCACGGCACAGCCCGCGCCGCGACCCCAGACCGGCCGCCGCGCCCGAGTCCTCCTCGTCGACGCCCAGCCGGCGCGTTCCATCCGGGTGCGTCTCCACCTTCGCCGCCTCGGCTTCGAGGTGATGGTGGCCGCCACGGCCTCCCAAGCATTGCGATCGGCGCGGGCGTTCCGACCCGACCTCATCGTGGCCGACCTCGTTCTCCCCGACACCACGTCGCTCGAGCTCACTCGTGTGCTGCGGACGAGCGATCAGTTTGTCGATGTCCCGGTGGTCCTCACCTCCTCCGCCCCGTGGAGTCAGGTCCAACAGCATCTTGCCGAGCGGGCCGGGGCGACCGCCTTCGTGACGCTCACCCCCGACCTCGGATCGCTCCGCGACGCGGTGGTCGAGGCGCTCGACGATCCGACGACTCCCGCGCCCGTCCCGGTCGAAGGAGACCACGAAGAGCACCTGCTGCGCGAGCTCCACGACCAGTACCGACGCCAGATCGACGGCAGCAAGACCCGACAGCGAGGCCAGGCCGAACTCGCCGTCCTCCAAGGTCTCGCCGAGGCCCTCTCCGACACGGCCGATCTCGACGTGGTGCTGCGAGAGGCCTTGGCGCGCTGCCTCCACGCCATCGGTGCCTCACGCGGTGCCATCTACGTGGAGGAGATCGACGGCGGGTTCTCGCTCCGAGCCCACCTCGGCGACCCCGCGCACCTCCCCGGAGCGCACCTTCCCGCGGAGCACGACCTGTTTCACCGCGTCACGACGACCGGCGAGACCATCATCGTGGACAGCCGATCCGGTGAGGTGGCCGAGCCGGACGCCGCCGGAGCTCGAGCCCACCCGTCGACCATCCTGGCACCGCTGACGGCGGGCACCGAGACGTTCGGAGTCCTGATTGTCGAAGTCCCGTCGCACGAGGATCTGGCGTACTGGGTCCAGTTCCTCAAGCTCGTGGGTCTGGCCCTCGGCTTCGCGGTGGCGAGCGCCCGGCACGCGCCGGTCGGCCGACCGGTCGCCGCTGTCGGGCCCGCGCATGACCCCGCCCGTGACCCACTCACCGGCCTCGCCAGCGCCGGCGGCATCGAGGCCGACCTTGCCGAAGTCCTCGAGGACAGCACGAGCGAGGGCGTGCTCCTCGTCGTCGACGTCGACCGCATCCGTCACGTCAACGACGCGCTCGGTCACCACACCGGAGACGAACTCCTCAAGGGGGTGGCCCGCGCCCTCGAGAGCGCAGCCGGCGCGGGGGCCACCGTCGCCCGGCTCCACGGCGACGTATTCGCGATTCTCTCCGAGACGTCGCAGGGCGTCGACGGCGCAGTGCTGATGGCGCGGCGCGTGATGGCGGCGCTCGAGTCACCGGTGCGCTGCAACGGGTACACGCTCTACACGACGGCCAGCATCGGCATCTCGCTGTTTCCCGACCATGCCCGTCGCCCCGCGGCGCTCATCCAGCACGCCACGACCGCGCTGGACCAAGCCAAGGAGCGGGGCGGCAACACCTTCGAGGTCTACTCCGAGCGGCGGGCCAACAGCCTCTGGCAGCGCCTCACCGTCGACCAGGGTTTGCGGGCCGCCCTCGAGCGCGAGCAGTTCGTGCTGCACTATCAGCCGATCGTCGACCTCGCCACCGGTGACGTCGTCGAAGCTGAGGCGCTCCTGCGATGGGATCGACCGCTGCACGGACTCACCGCCGCGGCCACCTTCATCGATGTCGCCGAAGAGACCGGCCTCATCGTTCCCATCGGCCGGTGGGTCGTCGCCAACGCCGCCGCGCAGGCCGCGGCCTGGCAGGCGGAGGGCCGACCCATCCGG
>Ga0209640_10002519_pt1 | contig 15970 bp, 14 predicted proteins | sample RifCSP10_1_FD_184018 | JGI IMG/M metagenome (GOLD analysis project Ga0209640, IMG submission 184018) | Soil microbial communities from Rifle, Colorado - Rifle CSP2_sed 10_1 (SPAdes) (version 2) | ecosystem: Environmental > Terrestrial > Deep subsurface > Rock core/Sediment | place: Rifle...
TTCCTGTTGCGCCACGCAACCGCCGACGCCGATGATCACGCCGCCACGGAATTCTTTAAACTCTTTCCAGCTTCCCAGCACGCTGTAAACCTTCTGTTCGGCCTTGTCGCGCACCGAGCAGGTGTTGAGCAAAATCACATCGGCAGCGTCGATCCGATCGGTCTGCCGGTAGCCTTGTCGCTCCATGACCCGCGCGATCCGCTCCGAATCATACTGATTCATCTGGCAGCCGTAAGTCTGGATGTAGAGTTTCTTGCTCATGGCACGATCAAGTCGACGATCTTGTAGAGCTGGTTGATGCTGCGGCACTCCTCGGCGATGTGACAATGCGGCGCGTAGCGCGGCATCTCGCTGTCACCGATGCCCCAGGTCATGCGATTCTCGGGATTAAGCCAAACCAACTGCTTGGCCTTCTGCTGGATTTCCCTGAGTACCCAATCGTTGGGACGATTGTAATTATTACGGCCGTCGCCGATGATCAGCACCGTGGTTTTGCTATTCACCGCGGCAAAATAGTTTTTGTAAAATTGTTCGAAGGCGCGTCCGAAGTTCGAGTGCGAAAAAACGTCGATCACGTCGCCCTTCAAAGCCGCCTCGACGGCGGTTTGGATGTCATGCTCGTCGAACAGCCGGGTCACCTCGCCGATCTCGGCGACAAACACGAAGCTGCGCACTTTCGAATAAAGATCCTGAACCGAGTAGACAAACTGCAACATGAAGCGGGACGCGTTGAGCACCGAGTCGGAGATGTCGCACAACACCATCACCTGCGGCTTGGTCTTTTTGCGCCGATCGAGTTGAATATTAAAGGGCACTCCGCCGAATTGCAGGTTCTTGCGCAGGGTCTCCTTGACGTTGAAGCGGCCGCGCGCCGCCCTTTTGCGCCGCACCGACAAGCGATTCTTGAGCCGCTGCGCCAAGCGCGCCACCGCGTCGTTCATGCGCCGGATATCGTCTTCCGTGTAGTAAGCGAAGCTCTTGTCCGCCAGCGTGCCGCGTTGCGAGGTATCCCGAGGCTCCAGACCTTTTTTGCGCTGCTCCTGCTGGATGATTTCACGCAATAGACGATTCAAGTCGCGCATGCGCTCGTCCAGGTAGCGCAGCACGTTCCGCAGATCTTCACCGGTTTCGCCAAGCATCTGCAGCATGCCCTTAAAGCGCTCGATCTCGCTTTGCACTCGGTCGAGCTGCAAGCGCGCCGCCATGCGTGTGTACGGTGTCAGGCGGAAACCGTCCGGCGTGCCTTGATCGATTTCCTGCTGCATTGATTCGCGCAGCAGTCTTTCAATCTCGCCGCGATCGTTATTCAACAGGGCGCGCGTCAGCTCCGACAAATCGCCTTCCATTTCCTTGAGCAGGCGCTGGATCTGATCGAGCATTTCCTGGAGCTGTTTCGGGGTCAGACCGAGTTCTTCCATAATGCGGCGGTCGAGCGCATCCAACACCCGGCCGATGCCCAGGAAAAAATAATCGAAGAGTTCCTCGAAAGGTTTGACGTCGCCGGCACGTTTGACCAGCGTCGCCCGCAAAGAATTGCGAAATAGTAATGGGTCGCTGATTCCGACCACGTCAAGGGCGCGGAAGGCGTCCAGATTCTCCGACAACGACACTCGGATGCCGTTGCGCCTCAAGACCGTAGCAAATTCGACGATCCGATCTTCCATGCCGGAACCTGTTGGAATTAGTGAAGATGATCCTTTTCGGCGCTGCCGGGCGCAGGCCGCTGCGCCTGCTTTTCCGCAAGATAGGCTTGAAGCTCGTTGTGAGCCCTGCGAATATCGGCCTCGTATTTCACCAGCGTCGAAAGCGTTTCTTGCACCAAGGCTTGGTCGAGTTGCTTGATATTGAGCAGCGTCAGGGCCCGTACCCAGTCCAGCGTCTCGCTGATGCTCGGCTTTTTTTTGAGATCCAACTTGCGTAGCCGATAGAGCAGCCGCACCACTTCGTCGGCTAATTGGTTGCCGACGTGCGGCACTTTGAGTTTGATAATTTCGAGCTCGCGCTCGGGTTCGGGAAAGTCGATGTAAAGATGCAGACAACGGCGCTTGAGCGCATCTGACATCTCCCGGCTATTATTACTGGTCAGAATGACCAGTGGAATATGCTTGGCTTTGAGCGTGCCGATTTCCGGCACGGAGATTTGAAAATCGCTTAGAACTTCCAATAAAAACGCCTCGAACTCGGCGTCGGATTTGTCGATTTCATCAATCAGCAGCACGCAGCGCTGTTGCGCAAGCAGCGCTCGCAGCAGCGGCCGCGGCAGCAAGAAGCGATCGGAAAAAAAGACGCCGTCCTGTTTGGCCACGCAATCGACGGCTTCCTGCAGCGTCTGCGATCCTTGCAGAATATCGCCGATCTTCTCCTTAAGAATTTGTGTGTAAAGAAGCTGCTTGGCGTATTCCCATTCGTAAAGCGCTTTGGCTTCGTCCAGTCCCTCGTAACACTGCAAGCGAATAAGCTCCATGCCAAGCGCGTCGGCGAGCACTTTGCCCAGCTCCGTTTTTCCTACTCCGGCAGGCCCTTCGACAAGAATCGGTTTTTGCAGCGTCGTGCCGAGATAGACCACCGTCGCGACGTTTTTGTTGCAGATATATTTTTGCGCGCCAAAGCCGGCGATCACGTCGTCCACAGATCGAAACATGGTTGCCCTTCCCAATTTCGTGAGGCTAACATAATCATTCCGCGGCGACAATCAAAGGCGCCGGCAGATTGCGCAAGTTCGGCGCATTCGGTATGGCTTGAATCGTGTGCACGCTGGCCATTTATTTCCGCATGTTCGCGGATCATCCACTGCTGGTCGCCGCCAACCGCGACGAACAATTGACCCGCCCTTCGGCGGCGCCGGCGTTGCTGGAATCCCAGCCGAGGATTCTTGCGGGTAAGGATCTGCGCGCCGGCGGCACTTGGCTAGGCGTCAATGAATACGGCGTGGTGACGGCCATTCTTAATCGTCGCGTCAACGGCGACTCGCTGCCTCTGAGCGATGCCCGGTCACGCGGTCTGCTGTGCATGGACCTGCTTCGCCACAGATCCGCCGCCGCTGCCGACGCTTTCATCCGCGGTCATCACGAACGTTATAACCCATTCACCGCGATTGTCGCTGATCCTAGCGCAGCTTACGCCTCCTACAATGGCGCGGAGAAAATTCTGACGCATCGATTGCAACCGGGCCTGCACGTTTTCAGCAGCGCGGCAGAGTTTGACCTGCATTCCGCCAAGGCCGAGCGAGCTTATACCCTCTTCGCCCAGGTCGGCGCCCGTCTGGCTGCGGACCGCATGGACAGATCACAAGCGATCGCCGGACTAAGCTCGGTGCTCGGTGATCATTCTTTGCGGGCGAGTGCGACAGATCCGGGTGAAGCCATCTGCGTGCACCGCGAAAACTCGGGCACGGTCTCCTCGAGTCTGGTGTTTTTCGCCACGGACGATTCTCGCTTTGATTTTTTTCACTGCGCCGGCGCGCCGTGCCGAAACTCCTTTGGTTCCGCGCTGACGCTCGAGGTCCGGTGAGCGAGGAGCGAAAACCGCGGCAGGCAGCCACCGTCATCCTGCTGCGAGAGGCTGAGCCGAAAGGATTCGAAGCGTTTCTCACGAGGCGGCCCGATGACATGCCGTTTCTCGGCGGCCTGTACTGCTATCCCGGCGGGTCTGTCAGTAAAGATGACTTTAGCGAGCGCATCGTTCGTCGCTGTTCCGGCCTCGCCCCCGAGCAGGCGCGTAAGATCGTCGGCGCGGTGTTCAGCCCCAGGCACGCGCTCGGTTTTTGGATCGCCGCTATCCGCGAGCTTTTTGAAGAGGTCGGAGTTCTGCTCGCCGCGAATGCCGGCGGCGAACGCAGTTTGAACCAAGCGCAATTGGCGCGGCTCCCCGGCAAGCACAAGGCGCTGCTCGAAGATTCGTTAAGTTTTGCCGATCTGCTGGAGAGCGAAGGTCTTCTCTGCGACTTGAGCCGCTTGGGCTATTTTTCCCATTGGCAAACTCCGGCAAAGACGCCTCAGCGCTTCGACACGCGCTTTTTCGTCGCGACGCTGCCGCCGGAGCAAACCCCGCTGCCAACCTCCTACGAAGTCGCTCACAGCCTATGGCTAACTCCCGACCGCGCCATACAACTGCACGAGCGCGGCGAGCTACCGATGATTTTCCCGACCTTTGCGTCGCTTCGGACCTTGGCGGATTTCGAAACGCTCGAGAGCGTGTCGAGACAATTCGGCATCGAGCGCCCTTTCTCTTCCAAGCAACGCTGAGAGGCGCAGCCATTCGCGATCAGTTTGAACGTGCGCGCCAAATTCACTGTCGTCTATCGACATTCTCGCGCGGCATCCGACGTTGCCAGTTAACGGGCAACTGTCGCGACGTTCGGCTGGCTGCGGCCGAAACCAACTGTCCGTTCGGGAAGCGGTGTGTCAAAATTTCAGGTTTTCCACAAATCGCGGTAACGGACCGCGACCACCTGATCGTAAGAAACCGGGCGCGAGAGATGACCGACGGATTGAGCGAAGCGATTCATCTTGGCGATGGCTTCCTCGCTGATCGCCGGATGGTAGAACTCGACGTCGCGCGCGACCACTTTGGCAATCAGCTGGGCGGCGTCTTGGGGAAATTTTCGCTCACCGACTTGGCGCGCCAGAGCCGGATCGGCACGCAGCGCTTTTTGCGCTTGCGTGATTGCACGCACCGCCGCTGCTACAGCGTCCGGCTCACGCTCGATGAAGCTATCCGTCGTCGCCATGCCCGCGAAGGTGAAATAACGCACTTCGTCGGGATCGTCCCCGCGACGCACGTCGATCAAGATCTTCCCGACTCCATGGCTCACAGCGGTCTCACCGCCCATCGCATTAGCCCAAAACCCATCGATCGACCCGGCTTCGAGCGCGCGCGCGGCAAATACGCCAAAGGAAACATCACGCGATTTGGCTCCGGGCAGTTCGATTATTTCCAAATCACGATCGGGATCAATTCCGGCGCCTCGGAGCATCTGCTTAAGCGCCAAGTCCGGCCCTTCGGCCGCCGTCAGGCGAAGACCGCGCAGGGCGTTAATGTCGCCTCGCTTTGCCTTGAGATCGGCTCGCACAGTCAGCAGCCACGGCGTGCCCTGGGATAGCGCCACGGCGATCTTCACGCCTTGCCAATCGGGAAATTCGGTCAGGACGTCGTGCACCGAACCCGCGATCATCGCGTCGGCATGGCCGCTGCGCAGTGCTTTGGTGGCGCCGAGCATGGCGAGCAGCTCGATGCGCGCGTCCAAACCCTCGGCCTTGAAAAATCCCAACTCGTCGGCCGCCAATGCGGGAAAACATGTATTGCTGACTAGATCCACCGCCGCGATTCTTAGCTGCACTGAAATCCTCCAAACTAGAGCGAACTAGCTTACAACTATGTGAGATTAGTTCTGGTACGTCAAACACGGAAAACAGTACTGCGCTCTGTGACGGCATGCCGCCACTGGAATTTACGTCCGGATGGATACACTCAATAGGCGTTTAGCTTGTGGCGCAGGATTTCAATCAATCCAGCGGGCGGAGCCTGGGGCGACGTTGACTCCCGCCGGTCATTGCAATAGGTTAATCATAACCATTGCATGTGAAATCGCCCCCGTTTACTAGAGGTAACCGCCCAACCCGCGCCAAATAAAAGCAAGCTGCCCACTCGTGCCCGAGCCGCCCAAGGAATTCAAATTGTGACTAACAAACCGGCCTACGACCCAACCGATCCGCGCTATTACGATGAAAAAGATCTTCGCTCCGAAGTCGAGCGGATCTTTAGCCTATGCGCGGATTGCCGTATGTGCGTTAAATACTGCGGCAGCTTTCCAAAGATGTTCGATGCCGTCGATGATTACTGCACTGAGGGCAAGTACGCCGAGGTCGACACGAAAAAAATTAAAAGCGAAGACGTCAACAAGGTCGTCGACCTCTGTTTTCAATGCAAGCTTTGCTACATCAAGTGTCCCTACACGCCTGGCGACCATGAGTGGGCGATCGATTTTCCGCGCTTGATGACGCGCGCCAAGGCACAGGAAGTCAAGAAAAGGAGCGTTCCGCTGGTGGACAAGCTACTCGGCAATCCCGACCTGGTCGGTAAGCTCGGCTCGGCCACGGCGCCGTTGGCGAATTGGGGCAATGAAAATGCGCTCAGCCGCCGGCTCCTTCATAACGCCGTCGGGATTCATAAAGACAAAAAGCTACCGGCATTCGCCTCCAAGACTTTTGCGAAGAGATTTGCAGGCGAGCGCAAGACACCGCAAGGCGAACCGACAGCAAGGATCGCGTTCTTCTCCACCTGTTACGTGAACTATAACGAACCGGCGATCGGCACGGACACGTTGGAGGTCATGGCGCACAATAACGTCGACGTGGCATTGGCTTACGAGCAGTGCTGCGGCATGCCGCGTTGGCACAACGGCGACGTTGATGGTGCCGTCGAGGCGGCAAAAGAAAACATTGCCGGTTTGATCGAGCATGTAAACCAAGGGCGTAGCATTATCGCCACCAATCCCACTTGCTCGCAGATGATCCGCGTCGAATACCCGCGGCTTTTGGGTACCGAGGATGCGAAGAGGGTAGCTGCGCGCACTATGGATCCGCTGGAGTTTCTCGCCGGACTCGCGAGCACAGGGAAACTTAAGAAAGATTTCAAGACCGGTGCGGGCAATGTCAGTTATCACATGCCGTGCCATTTGCGCGCGCAAAATATCGGCTATAAGACGCGCGACGTCCTGTCCCTCCTACCCGACACCACGGTCAAAGTCGTCGAAGAATGCTCGGGCCACGACGGCACCTGGGCAATGAAGACAGAACATTTCGAAATGTCGCTGAAGTACGGCAGCCGCGCTTTTAAAGAAATGGCTGATGGCGATCCGAAGGTGACTTGCTCGGACTGCCCTTTGGCGGCGATTCAGATCGAGCAAGCCAATGGCAGGCGGCCGCTCAATCCGATGCAGATCCTAGCGAAGAGTTACCGCGGGGAGCCGATCGGCTGAGTTTTTTCGCACGGTTCGCCGACGAGGCACGGTTCCGCGTTTAGGTTTGACGCCGCAGATTTCCGCGACATCGTCGCGATACTTGAGCCAAAAATCCAGAGCGTCTGCCATGGTTCTGACCACGGCGCCGCGGCGCATGGGCGCGACATTTTCGACAATCGCGCTCCATGCCGCCGTACGGTGACTACCCTCCACTCGCCGGTGTGCCTTGGTGAGAGCCAAACTCTCCACAGGCAAGCCGTAATACTTAACCAGGGGGTGATCCTCCAGGGGTGGCGGCGCGTGATGCTCGCCGCGTGTCAATGCCGCGCGCTCTTCAGAATTACCCTCTACGAAAATCGTTACGATCGCCGCGGCAATATCCCAGCCGTAGCATTGCGTCGCCTCATCGAGGAAGGCGCGATACCGTTCAGCCGCCGGTAACAACTGCACATGCTCGAAACGCTTTAGGTCCATACCGAGTCCGCGGGGGTATTCCAGGAACAGAACCGGATGCGGGCTGCCGGCGACCAGGCCTCCGGTCTCTTCCTCGTATAAATTTTCGGCAAGGCTCCGACGAATGGCGGGGATCGGACAGCGCACGTAGGCTCGTCCGACCATCACTGGGAAATCCCGTACGTAGGTCTCGTACTCTTGCTCGAAGTGATAGTGTAACAGTTCTCTTGCAACGCGCCCCGAAGTAAACATCGGCCACGCCCAATGTTTCTTCCGCTCCATGACGTCAAGCATCTGCTCGCGAAAAGTTTCCCGATCCATAGCTGCCCCTTTTCCTCAAGGCGCAAATTACAGATCTGACTGAGCAATGAGAGTGCCAAAACCTAAGAGCTTGATCTTGTTAAACTTGGCACCGTGGGGTACTGGCGGCAGAATGGTGAATCCTTCATTGTGACAGTCAAAATCAGGCTGCATTGCCCAGAACGTCGACGTCCTGCGTGCAAGCACAGCGGCCTGAAAGTGGCTTTGATCGGTGGCGCAGCATTCGGTAATAAACAGTCCGGACAGTTGATGCCGCTGCGCGGGCTTCTTCACGCGCGTTCATTCGCGTCGAAAGTTGACCCCGTAACCGACGCCATTGCACCGGTATTCAGCACCCACAGCGTCAGTTCCTGGAGCATGGCCGCACAGCTCGCTTCCGATACGCCACACCGCGCAGCCCCACTCGGCGACCGTGACGCGTCTTACAACCATTTGCAACGCCTTTAAGCTCGCCGGCGCGGTGAATAGAATCACGCCGTCCTGGTGCGCATGGTAACAAACTCTTCTGCGGCAGTCGGGTGGATGCCGATCGTGTCATCGAACTGAGTTTTGGTGGCGCCGCAGTTAAGTGCTATGGCGAGGCCCTGGATGATCTCCCCCGCATCGGGTCCGACCATGTGACAGCCGAGCACCCGATCGGTGACTCGGTCGACCACCAGTTTCATCATCGTGCGCTCGTCACGTCCCGTGAGCGTATGTCTCAGGGGCTTAAAAGAGGTCTTGTAGATATCGACCTGGAAATTCGCCTGTCGTGCTTGTTCCTCGGTCAGACCCACCGTGGCGCAATTCGGCGTGCTGAACACCGCCGTGGGGACGTTGAGGTATCCGGGCCGGGTCGGCTTGTCATTGAACAGAGTATTCGCGACCGCCATTCCCTCGGCGATCGCAACCGGCGTCAGCATCATGCGATCGGTACAGTCGCCGACGGCGTAAATACTGTCGACGCTGGATTTGGAGTATTCGTCCACCGCCACCGCACCGCTCGGCTTCATGCGCACGCCGGCCTTTTCAAGCCCGAGATCGAGCGTTTTCGGCACTCGTCCCGTGGCATATAAGATGTGGTCGGTCTCGATAACGCTGCCGTCCGTCAAGGTCGCATGCAGGGTATTACCGCGCTTCTCGATTTGCGTGATGTCTGCGCCAAATCTCAGATCGATGCCGCGCTTATGCATTTCACCGGCAAGTGTGATGCGGATGTCATCGTCAAAGCCGCGCAAGAACAGCTCGCCACGATAGAGTTGGACCGTCTGCGCGCCCAAGCCATGGAAAATACCGGCAAACTCTACGCCGATATAGCCGCCGCCCACGATGATCACCCGCTTGGGCAGCGACGGCAAATAAAACGCCTCATTGGATGTGATCGCATACTGCGAACCGGGAAACTTCGGCACCACCGGCCAACTGCCGACCGCAACCAGAATATATTTGGCGGTCATTTTCTTGCCATCGAGCGCTACGGTGTGCGGATCCAAAATCTCAGCATGGCGATCGAGAATCTCGACGCCCGCCTCGCCGAGGATTTTTCGGTAAACGTTATTCAACCGGGTAATCTCTTGGTTCTTGTTGGCGATCAGCTTCGCCCAGTCAAGCCGGGGCGCGCTCGCGGTCCAACCGTAACTTGCGGCGTCGGCAAAATCGTCGCGGTAGTGGGACGCGTAGACGAGAAGTTTCTTCGGAATACAGCCGACGTTGACGCAGGTGCCGCCGAGATAAAGGTCTTCGGCCACGGCGACCTTGGCACCGAAGAAGGCCGACATCCGGCTGGCGCGCACGCCGCCTGACCCGGCGCCGATGGTCAATAGATCGTAATCATAATCCGGCATGAGCCATCACCTTTTAGCTTAGAGAGCGATTGTCGCTAAAAAGTAGCATCGCAGGAGGAAAAAGTCTCGCACGAGTTCTTTGACAGCACACACGGATTCATGAACAATGACGAAACTATCCATCGGTCCATGTACACTGATCATGTCACAAGCCGCCGTCCAATCTCTCTCGGGTAGCCAGCGCTTGCTCCAGGCGCTGAGCGCGTTGCGCCATCGTAACTATCGGCTCTACTGGTTCGGTCAGCTCTCGTCGGTGCTCGCACAGAACATGGAGGGCGTGGCCCAGGGCTGGCTGGTGCTTGAGTTAACCAATTCGCCGCTCCTGCTCGGGCTCACCGGCTTGGCGTTCGCAGCCCCGACGATCGCGTTGACTCTCCTGGGCGGCGTGATCGCCGACCGCGCCGACCGCCGGCGCATCATGATTTTATCCCAGGCCGTCTCTGCGCTGACGTTTTTTTCGCTGGCCACTTTGATCGTGCTGGATCGCATAGCATTATGGCATGTCATGGCACTGGCGATTCTTTCAGGCTGCGTGCGCGCCTTTGACCGGCCCAGCCGCATGGCGCTGCTGCCGCAAATGGTACCGAAGGAAGACATCGCCAATGCCGTCGCCGTCGGCGGCACCATTTGGCAGCTCAACCGCCTGGTTGGCCCGGCGCTCGCGGGCATGATGATTTACTTGATCGGCATTGGCCCGACTTATTACATCTGCTTTGGCGCTTCACTGATTGCAGTTTTCTTATGGCTCGGCATCCGTCTGGCCACTCCGTCCACGGCGCCCTCGGCTGGCGGCGTCATGCAGCACATGGTCGAGGGGCTGAATTTTATCCGTCATAATGAAATCTACTTCATCTTCATCTCGATTATATTTTTCAACAGCGCCTTCGGCATGTCTTATTTGATTCTCATGCCCGTGTTTGCGCGCAACGTTCTCGATGTCGGTTCTCAGGGTTTCGGCTTTCTCCAAAGTGTCGGCGGCGCGGGAGCGCTCGCCGGCGTGCTGGCGGTCGCCTGGTTCTCGCATTCCCGCGGAAAAGGCGTCCAGTCGCTCGTCGGCGCGATCGTGTTCGGCATCCTTCTTATATCGTTCGCGCTATCAAAGTCGTACGCGCTTTCTTTGGCGCTTGCCTTCGCGCTCGGCGTCGCCAGCCAGTTTTACATGACGACGATCAGCACCGTCCTGCAAGTTAATTTGCCCAATGAGCTGCGCGGGCGGGTCATGGGCATCTACGGCCTTGCCTGGGAGTTGATGCCGGTCGGCGGGATGATCGCCGGAGCCATCGCGGAATTCGCGGGCGCGCCGGTCGCTGTCGGCTTCGGCGGCTTCATGGTCACCGCTATGGCGCTTCTGGTGGTGATCTTCTATCCCAGCATCCGTCGCTTGGAACAGTAGCTCGTCCTGTGCTAGGCAGGTCGAATGGCGCAGAAACGAGCCAAGAAAAAAGCCGGAACGCCGCGCAAACGGCGCAAGCTGGCGGGCCATTCCATCGGACTTCTGGCAACTGAACTTTCAAGCGGCGCGCGCCAAGCTGCCGTCGACGAGCTTGAAGCTGCCATAGAGAGCGACGACGGCAAGGTTCTCGCCACTTATCGCGAGCCGTTCAGCGGCCACTGGGTGGTGCTGGCGTCGCTACCCATCGATCAAGTCGAACCGACGCCTTACCAACGAAATCTTTCCGATGCTCACGTGCGCAAACTCGAAAGTGTGATCGCCAAACTCGGCCGCTTTCTCGACCCAATCATCGTCGTGCGCAAAGAAAGCAAAGACAGCAAAGACAGCAACACTCGATATTGGACGCCCAACGGCAATCACCGTTTGTCGGCGATGAAGACCCTCGGCGCCAAATGTATCGTCGCCCTCGTCGTGCCCGAGCCTGCCGCGGCCTATCAGATCCTTGCGCTCAACACTGAAAAGGCGCACAACCTGCGCGAGCGCGCGCTCGAAGTCATCAAAATGTATGAGGAGCTGGCCAACCTCGACGAGGCCACCGAAGAAACGTACGCTTTGGAATTTGAAGAAGCCGCGCTCATCACCCTGGGACTCTGTTATATGGAAAACGGCCGTTTCAGCGGCGGCGCCTACCATCCGATTCTCAGACGCTCGGACCAATTCATCAAAAAGCCGCTCAAAGCAGCTTTGCCAATGCGTCGCGAGCGCGCTCGGACTCTGATGAATCTGGATGCCGCAGTCATCGAAAAGGTCGACGCCTTAAAAGCCAAAGGCCTGACCAGTCCGTATTTGAAAAACTTCGTCGTTGCGCGCATCAACCCGCTTCGTTTTCGCCCCAAAGACGCCGCCCCGCTCAGCTTCGATGAGGTCATCGATCGCATGACCCAAGGCGTGGAAAAGATGAATGTCGAAAAGATCAAAGTAGAAGACTTAGCCAGATCGGGCGGCGCTCCGGACGAGTGAAGCGGAGCAAGTTTATTTTTCTCATGGTCTGAAGCTGAAACTCAAAGCCTGGAAACGGCAAACTAAATGCAGTGCTACGTCCGCGGATAGGTCGGCACCATGTCCGGCCGGTAAGTCCATCGCTTGACCGGCCTACCCTCCGCTAAGTTTCGCAGCTCGCGCTCCCAGATTTTGCGCAACAGGAACACGCCGCGGTCGCTGCGGCCGAGGTGCTCGTTGCCGCGCACGGCGATCGCCCCCTGACCTGTTTGCGCGATTTCGTCTTCGAGCATGACGAAATCGACGCGCGTTGGGTCCACGTCGCGCAAGTGAAGTTTTCCGGCGAGTATGGCCCGGACCAAATCTGGCCGATCTCGTTCCGCTCGTCCACGCATCTCACGCCGCTCTTCGATCCACGCCCGCCCGCGTTCGCCTGTAAGCGGAATGGCGCGCACTTCGAAGTGAACATGGCTTTCGTCGTCCACCGGAACCTTAAATACGATCACATCGGCCCGCTTGATCACCGAATCAACCACCTGCCCGTTGATGAAATTGATGTTAGGCATGCCGAAGAAGAAAGTGAGATCCTTGCCGTCGGGATATTTTACGTAGCGCTTGATCCCCCAGTCGGATTCTTCGACCGAGATGATCGGATCACCAAGCACGACGTGATCGTCCACTGAATCCCGGTGGCGTTGGTGCACGAAGCGCACATGCGCATTGTCGAGAGAGTTATCAATGTTGTTAAAGTAGTTGCAAATGCGCCGCAACCCGGCCACGTCCAGCGAGATATCAGGACTTTCGAATCTCGGATAGCGCGGTAACGGGGGCGGAGCACCTTCCCCCACATAAGCGAAAATGAGTCCCATGTATTCCTTCACTGGATAGCCCGCTATGCGAACTTTTTCCGCGAATGACTGCCCTTCCGCTGGCTGCTCGACGCATTGTCCCGAGCCGTCGTATTTCCAGCCATGATAGAAACAGCGTAGACACTCACCTTCGACCGAGCCGACAGAGAGTTGTGTTCCCCGATGCGCACAACGTGGCCCGACGAGATAGGCAGCGCCGCTGTCGCCGCGGTACACGGTAAAATCTTCACCCAAGATCCGGACCGGCAGGGCTCGGCCGGCGGCAAGCTCATACGAGCAACAAACCGGCTGCCAGAACATGCGTAGATAACGTCCGGCCAATGTTCCCGGTCCCGTGTGTACGAATTCACTAAAATCCATTATGCCCTCGTCGCCATTTGCTGTAGGGGCGACCGGCGGGGCGCCCTAAACGCAATACAGACAGCAAAGCCATGACATTCTCATTTCCTTTAAGTCTCCAGAGTGCTTGGATGAAACATATCTTCCGGCTGAAACCTGCGCGATACCAGGCCCTGGCACAATGCATAATCAAGCATCTTGTCCACTTCAGCCCGGGTTTTCTTGAATCCCCAGACGTACGGGTCCGGCCCCGTCATCGCACGCTCCTCTTCCCAGAGCGAGCGATACCATAACGCAGTCATATGCACCCGTTGCCGATCGAGCCAGCGATAACACTCCTGCTTGGCTTCCTGCCAGGCATCGAAGATACTGATCGCGACCCACGGATGTTTCTCGAGCACGGCGGTCTTGATCAAGAGCGTGTGTTGAATCGGAAAGAACCCCGTTTTCGTGAAATAGTCGCGTTCTTCCTGCGCATAGTTCGGCAACAAGAAGTCGATGTCCGGGTGGCCGAACGGCGCCCAGGTTTCCGTCGTGATGCCGGCATCGATCTTCCCGGCGATAAGAAGATCGTGAAGCTTGCTGCCTTGAGGTGCAATTTCCAGTTTGAGCCAAGGCGGCGGCTGCCATGTGCCGATCTTCTCGGCCCAATTGGCAACCCAGGTAATCGATTGCAGATCGACTCCGTATTCCTCTTCCAAGATGCCGCGCACCCACAGCGCCGTCGTCGTAAACCAGGTCTGCAACCCGACGCGCTTGCCGTTAAGATCGCCGGCAGTGCGAATTCCGGCGCGCTTGTTGATGTAGATGTACGAGTGGCGAAACATTCGTTTGACAAAAATCGGGATGGCTGTGAATCCCAGCGTTCTTTGCTCCAGGTCGGCCATGTAAATGCCGGTAAAAAACTCGGCGATGTCGAATTTTCCCGCGCGGCTCTCGCGCTGGCGGCTCCGGTCATCGGAGTTGACGTAAATGTCCAAATCAATGTCGCGCGGCTTCACGCGCCCATCGATGAGCGGCTGGCTTCGATCATAGAGCCCACAGGTCATGTTGAGGTTCAAAGCCATTATCGTCCATTAACCCTTCATGCTCTTCGCATTACTTTGTTAAACGCTTTTGCAGCTTACGAACATGTTCCCGAGCGAATCCGAAGGATCTAAGAAAGATTTCTCCCTTCAGTCGAAATGACGGGATTCGTTTTTCTTGGCGTCCTTGCGCAAAATACTCCGACTTTCGTTGCCGGTTTTGCCGTACTGGGTCTCTCTTGGTGAAAATCGCATCTAGCTACGGCACGGGTTTCCATCCTTTCGATTGAATTTCCGCGATCACCTTGCGTGTCAATGCGAAGTCAAAAATCTTTGCCAGTGGCGGTCCCTCTTTGAGGTCGAGCCGTTTAAGGACGTGCTCGACGGCTTTCGCTTGCATCTCGACGTTGAGCGTACCGTCCTGAGTCATCGCAGGCCGGACCACTTGGTCGTAGGCATTAGCCGCTAAGGCTTCGCTTACCTGTAAGTAGCGCGCGATGATTGGAATCGTCCCCGTACGATTATCCTTGATATGAAGAAAGCCCTTGTACGTGGCGCGCAGGAATTTCTCGATCCGCTCCGGCTCGGACTGCAGCGAAGCATCTCTCACGAGCACGCTTCCTTGCAGCTCGACCAGATCTTGTTTTGGAAATGACACCAATTCACGAAACCCCGCCTCGGCGGCCTTGAAAGTAACCGGTGGAGAGAGCATCGCTGCGTCGACGATCCCGCTTTGCAGCCCGGAGAAGATCAGCGGCATGACGCCGAGACTCAACACGGTCACGTCGCGGCTGGCGTCGAGACCGTTGAGCCGCAAGATTTCCCGCATCAGAGAATCCGGCCCGCTGCCGATCCCGGAGACGCCGACGCGTTTGCCCTTCAATGCCTTGACATCGCGAATCTCGGGTTTGGCATAAAGCCAAAACATCGGGCGATTGTAGCTCGTAAACAAAAACTTGAACGGCGAACCGCGCAACAGCGGCGGCAGCCCCGCACCTCCTACGGTGGCGACGGTGACGTCACCACTCAACAGGGCGCGGCTGGCGATCGGCGCGCTCATGAGGATCAGCTCAACATCCAATCCTTCAGCGCGGTAGTACCCCTTGTCCCGGGCGATCGTGAACGGCAACACGGCCTGCGTTGTGCTCGGTATCGCGACCTTTAGAACGTCAGCTTTCGCATCGAGCGAGCACGGGATCAGAACTAACAATGAAAGTGCCAGTAATCTGATCTTCAATATCAACGAACGCATAAAAATCCCTTCTTTAGTGGAGCAAAAGGCCCAATAGGGCAGGTTTTAATCTTTCGCCCTATCATGCGCTGGTTCAGTCGCTCAACATCTCTCACTTCATGGAGTTGACAGTGTCCGAGCGAGCGAGAAATCTCTTTTGCCGTGAAGATTTGCCGGTGTACTCTCGCTGAACCACTACCCTATTGTGTATCTGGACGTTGCTCACGTGAGCTAGCAATCTTCGATACCCATGATCCGTGGCAACAAGCGCTCCGCCACAATCGCCCCGGGAATCGACAAACCCATCTCTTGAGCCACTTCAAGCGCCGGCCCAAGGCTTTTCTGAAACACTTCCGTGCGCCGCCGGCGAACATCCATAGGATCTTGCGGCAACTTGAACCTGTCAATCCAATGATCCGCGACAAAGCTTTGCCCGGAGCTTGCATGCAGCACTTTCTGTAACACCGCAAAATCGAGACCGCTTCGCTCGGCGAGCAACTCGGCTTCATGGGTCGCCATCATGTGAATACAAGTCGCGACTTGCACGATCATCTTC
>Ga0209640_10002520_pt1 | contig 15967 bp, 12 predicted proteins | sample RifCSP10_1_FD_184018 | JGI IMG/M metagenome (GOLD analysis project Ga0209640, IMG submission 184018) | Soil microbial communities from Rifle, Colorado - Rifle CSP2_sed 10_1 (SPAdes) (version 2) | ecosystem: Environmental > Terrestrial > Deep subsurface > Rock core/Sediment | place: Rifle...
GGCGGAAACCAAGAAGCTGTGGCCCACGTGGCGGGTGGAGGGCGAGGAGCTGGCGCGCGCGAAGCGGGATGCGACGCTTCTCTGGCTCAAGGAGCAGGAGGACGCGGGGATCGACATCGTCAGCGACGGCGAGCAGTCGCGGCAGCACTTCGTGCACGGGTTTCTCGAATTCGTCGAGGGGATCGATTTCGAGCACAAGGTGAAGATGGGGATCCGCGACAACCGCTACGAGGCGATGGTGCCGGTGGTGGTCGGGCCGCTGAAACTGAAGGGGCGCGTGCATCAGGTGGAGGCGCGGCTTGCGCGCGCGCATACCGACAGGAAGCTGAAGATCACAATGCCTGGGCCGATGACCATCGTGGACACGATCGCCGACCGCCACTACGGCGACAAGGTGAAGCTCGCGATGGCGTTCGCGGCGCTCCTCAATCAGGAGGCGCGCGCGCTGGAGAAGGACGGGGTGGACACGATCCAGTTCGACGAGCCGGCGTTCAACGTCTACATGGACGACGTAAAGAAGTGGGGCATCGCGGCGTTGCACGGGGCGATCGAGGGCCTCAAATGCAAGACCTGCGTGCACATCTGCTACGGCTACGGCATCCAGGCGAACATCGACTGGAAGAAGACGCTCGGCTCGGAGTGGCGCCAGTACGAAGAGATCTTCCCTGCGCTCGCGAAGAGCCGGATCCGGCAGGTGTCGCTGGAGTGCATCCATTCGAAGGTACCGGCGGAATTGCTGGCCTTGCTCAAAGGCAAGGACGTGCTGGTCGGGGTGATCGATGTCGCCACGGACAAGGTCGAGACGCCCGAGGAAGTCGCCGACACGATCGGGAGGGCGCTGCAATTCGTGCCGAAAGCAAAGCTCTTTCCGTGCACCAACTGCGGCATGGCGCCGATGGACCGCGACATCGCGCTGGCGAAACTGAAGGCGCTCGCCGCAGGCGCGGCGCTGGCGCGCAAGCGCTACGCAAAGGGCGAGGTGTCGGTGGGGTGGGGCTCGGGACGCGCTACCAGCAGTAAGCGAAAGCCGGGAAACACTCCGACTTCGCACCGCGCGGGTCGCAGCCGGCCTCGATGAGGCCGGTGTCTGCGTCGTACTGGGCGGCCGAGACGAAGCCCTCGGTCCAGTCGGGGGCGACGTCCAGATCGTGCCCTCGCCGCCTGAGTTCGTCGAGCACTTTCTGGCCGAAGCGCGGTTCGATCCGCACCCGGTTGGGAACGCCTTCGTGCGGCGCGAAAAAGCCCGGGAAGTGTTCGCTCGAAAGCTTGGGCGCCTCGATAGCCTGCTGGATCGTCATGCCGAACGCCGCGCGGTAGAGAAAGAACTGGAGCAGCCACTGGCCCTGGTTGTCCCCGCCCATGGTGCCGAAAGTCATCCACGGCTTGCCGCGGCGGAACGCGAGCGAGGGCGTCAGCGTGGTGCGCGGGCGCTTGCCCGGCGCAACCACGTTCGGATGGTGCGGCGGGGCAAGGTAAAACGTCATCATGCGCACCGAGAGCGGAAAACCGAGCGGCTCGATCACTTCCGACGACATGATCCACGCACCGCTCGGGGTGAACGAAGCCATGTTTCCTTTCGCATCCACCGCGTCCACGTGCACGGTGCCCGCGCCCCAGGATTTGGGGGTGAAACGCTCGTCCTCCGGCAGCAATGCCGCATTGCGCCGAGCATCGCCCGGCCGCAACAGGAGGCTCGCGCGCCGAACATCGATCAGCGCCGCGCGCTGCGCCGTGTAATCCGCGGAGAGCAGCACTTCGGCGGGCACCAGAGCCTGCGCGGGGTCGCCGTAGTACTGCTCGCGGTCGGCGAACGCGAGCTTCGTCGCTTCGATGAGGAGGTGACAGTAGTCGGCGCCACCCGGTTCCATCGCCGCGAGATCGAAGCGCGACATCAATGCGATCGTCTGCAGCTCGGCGGGACCCTGCGTCCAGAAGCCGCACTTGAAAAGTTCCGTATCGCCAAAGCGCAGGCGCGCGGGCTCCTCGATCCGCGTCTCGAAGCGCTCGAGGTCCCCGCGCGCGAGGAAACCGTCTCGCTCCTGCGAGAATTTCGCGATCTCGGCCGCGACGGCGCCTTTGTAGAAGGCGGCGTGCGGGTCTTTCTCGTTGGCGAGGTAGTCGTAGGTGCGAGCGAGCGCCTCGTTTTTCAGCAGTTGCCCGACCTCTGGCACGCGCCCGCCCGGGAGGTAGAGCCTTGCGCTTGCCGGCCAGTCGTGCAGGAATTTCTCGTGCATCGCCACGAGCCCGTACTTGTGCTGGCCGCGCAGCCCCTCGGAGACGGGAAAGCCGTTCCTTGCGAGGTCGAGCGCCGGTGCGATCACCTCGCGCAGGCTCATCGTGCCCCAGCGCCGGAGCGCCGTGAGCAGCGCCGAGAACGCGGCCGGCACCCCCGCGGCGAGGATTCCCGCCTCGGGCACGTCGGCGAACCCGCGAGCGCGAAACGCTTCCGGGGTCGCTTGCATCGGAGCGGCCGTATTGCCGTTCACCGCGATCACGCGGCTCTCGCCCGCAAGCCGGACGAGAATCGGGCACTCCCCGCCGATGGTGTGCATCTGCGGGTTGACCACGCCCTCGACGAAACTCGCCGCCACTGCCGCGTCGATCGCGTTGCCGCCGGCCTTGAGCACGTCCACGCCCGCGTTCACGGAAAGATGGGAATTCGCAGCGACCGCGCCGCGCGTGCCGATCAGGCGCGGGTAGAACGTGGTCGCGTCGGTGGGAAGGATCCGGTAGGCGCGTTTGCTCATGGTGTCGCTAGAATAACCGAACGCGCGCGTTCGACTTTCTCGCAGAGCGAAAGATCGAGGAGGCGCTCGCGCGCGTCGAGGCGCGCTACTTCCGGAAAATCGTGCGAAAACTCGAGCTCTAGCCGGACGGCCGCGCGAGGTCGGCTTTCGTCGCGGGCACCGAGAAGGTCGCCTTCTTCGTCTCGTATTCCGCCACGGCCTGCTTCAGCATGGAATATTCCTCGCAGCCGAAGAAGCAAAGCCGGTCGAGCGCGGAGAGATGCTCCTTTGCCTTGGCAAGGTTGCCGACCATGAGATAGGCCTCGCCGATGTACTCGTGCGCGCCGCGATGCCTGGGGTCGATCCGGAGTGCCTCGTTGTAGTGCTTGAAGACCAGGTCCACATTCGGGCTTGTGCCCTTGCGGATCGCGTACGCGTACAGGTTGTGGTAGTCGGCGTTGCCGGCGTCTTTCGCGAGCGCATCGCGCAGGATCGCCTCGGCCCGCGGCCAGTCCTGCTGCGCATTCGCCGCCAGGACTTTCTCCAGTACCGGATCCTGCGGCGCTCCGCCCCGAATCGAGTCGCCGCCGCCGGGGTCCGCAAGCACCGGCAACGCGGCGAAAAAGGCTATGATGAACGCATGCTTCGTCTTCGCACGCATCGTACTTTCCTCGTCATTGCCATGGCCGCTACGTTAACAGGTGCCGCTCCGGACGCATTCCCGGCGCCGCAAAACCGTTCCGACGCGCTCGCGGCATTGGAAGACGCGCAAACGGAGAGCCGTGCGGAGGCCGTGGTCTGGATCGCCAACCACGGCCGGATGGAAGACCAGCCCCTGCTGATCAAGCGCCTGCGCGACGATAGCCCGTTCGTGCGCGGCTACGCCGAGCAGGGTCTGTGGCTGCTGTGGAGCCGCTCGGGCGAAGGCGAGATCGACCGCCTGATGGCGCAGGGCGTGGAGGAGATGCAGGCAGGCCGCCACCGCGAGGCGGTTGCAACCTTCAGCGAGGTGATTCGCAGGAGGCCGGAATTCGCCGAGGGCTGGAACAAGCGCGCCACCGTGCATTACCTCGCGGGCGAGTACCGGAAATCGCTCGCCGATTGCGACGAGGTGATGAAGCGCAATCCGTTTCACTTCGGCGCGCTCTCCGGGTACGGGCAGATCTACTTCCGCCTCGAGGAATACGACAAGGCGTTGCACTGGTGGAAGCGCGCCCTCGATGTGAATCCGAACATGATCGGCGTGGAGATCAACATCAAGGGTACCGAGGAGTTGATCAAGAAGAAGCGCGGCCGCACGACCTAGGGTCCCATGGGTCGCCTTGCCGAGTGGGCGCATGCTCTGAAGCGCGAGTCGCTGGCGCTTTATTACGCCGCCCGCGATCCGCGCACGCCCTGGTACGCGAAGGTGGTTGCCGGCGCGGTCGTCGCCTACGCGCTCTCGCCGATCGACCTGATCCCGGATTTCATTCCGGTGCTCGGCTACCTGGACGACCTGCTGCTGCTGCCGCTCGGCATCTGGCTCGCTCTCGGGCTCGTGCCCGCGCCCGTGCTCGCCGACGCGCGCCGCCGGGCGGAGGCGACGCTCGAGCGGCCGAGGAGCCGCACCGCCGCCGTGGTGATCGTGGCGATCTGGGTCGTGGGCGCGATCGCTCTGGGGACGTGGCTACTGCAGTTCCTGTAGCAGCTCCAGGATCGCCGCTGCCGCCTCGGGCGGGTGCTCGAACGGAAACAGATGCCCGCCCGGAACCTGGCGCTTGAGGAACCGCGGCCCGCGCATCAGCGACATTCCCACCCTTCGCACCACGTCCGAATCGGCTCCGCCGACGAATGCCGCCGGTACTTGCAGGCGCCTGAGGTGTCGCGACATGTCGTGCGGGATCGTGCGGTAAATCCGGTACTCGTTTTCCGGGTCGATGCGCAGCCTGAGGTGACCGCCGCCGCCGCAGCGCGCCCCGTGCGCCTCGACCAGCGCGTGGCGCACGTAATCCTCGAGGCATTCCTCGGTGAAATGGCGGAACAGCCTGCGCGTGCGGAAATGGGCTTTCGCCTCCTCGCGGCTCGGCCATTCGCTTCTGCGGTCTCGTGTTGCGCCGGCGGGGGTGACGCGATCGACGATGCCGAAGCGCTTGGTCGCGCCGAGGAGCCGTCCCTTGATCGGGCCGACGATCGGCGCATCCAGCAGCACGATCGCGTGAAACAGCTCGGGCCTTCTCACTGCGGCAAGAAACGTGATATAGCCGCCAAGAGAATGCCCGAGTCCGTACACCGGCTCGCCATGCCAGTCGCGCTCGATCGCCTCCTCGAGCTGCTCTACCAGATGGAGCCAGCCCTCCGTCACCGGATATCGAGGGTCGGTGCCGATCGCCTCGATCGCACCGACCCGATACCGGTCGCCGAACGCCGCCAGCATCGCGCCGTAGCAGCGCGCCGGAAAACCGTTGGCGTGGGAGAACTGAAGGACCGGTTTTCTCACCGCCCTTCAAGAGGCGTATTTCTTCGCCACCACCGCGGAGTCCAGCGGCTCTCCCGGACGGTAACCCTGGACGTAGTCGCAGCCGCACGTCCGCAGGACCCGTTCCTGCTCTTCCGTTTCAACGCCTTCGCCGACCACTTTCAGCCCGAGCGCATGGGCGAGCTCGACCACCGCAATCACGATCTCCTTGCTGTCCGCGTCCTCCGGGATCGCGCCGATGAGCGACTTGTCGATCTTGAGCGTGTCCACCGGGTAGCGCTTGAGGTTCACCAGGCTGGAGTAGCTGGTGCCGAAATCGTCGATCGCCACCGATACGCCGAGGGCCTTGAGCTTGCCCAGCGTCGAGAGGGCCGGTTCGTTGTGCTGCATCGCCGTCGTCTCGGAAATTTCCAGCTCAAGCCGCTGCGGCGGCAGGCCGGATTCCTTGAGCGCCCGCGTCACCGCGTCGACCAGCTTCAGGTCGGCGAACTGGCGCGTCGACAGGTTCACGCCGACGCGCAGGCCCTGCTTCGCGCCGACGCGCGCCCCCCAGCGGCAGGCTTCGAACAGCGCCCATTCTCCGACCTTCAGGATGAGCCCCGTGTCCTCGGCGAGCTGGATGAATTCCGCGGGTGCGATGAGACCGCGCATGCGGTGCTGCCAGCGCAACAGTCCTTCGTGCCCGACCACGCGGCCGGTTCCCAGCTCCACGACCGGCTGGAAGAACATGCGCAGCTCCGCGTTTTCGACCGCGCTCCGCAGGTCGTTCTCGAGCGCCATACGCCGGGTCGCCGCGAGGTTCATCTGTTCGGTGAAGAACTGGTAGTTGGCGCGCCCCGTCTCCTTGGCGTGGTACATCGCCGCGTCGGCATTGCGCATCAGCGTTTCGGCGTCGCGGCCGTCCTCCGGAAAAATGCTGATGCCGATCGAGGGCGTGACGTGCAGGTCGCGGTCGTCCACCGATACCGGCTGCGAGACGGTCTCGATGATCTTCTGCGCGACGTGCGCCAAGTCCGACAGGCGCTTGAGTTCGGGCAACACCACGACGAACTCGTCGCCGCCGATGCGGCAGATCGTGTCGCCGGTGCGCAACTGCTTCATCAGCCGTTCCGCGACCTCCTTCAGCACTGCGTCGCCGGCCGCGTGGCCCGCGGAATCGTTGATGGCCTTGAAGCGGTCGAGGTCGATGAACATCACCGCGCTCTGCTTGCGATTGCGCTCGCTGAGCGCAAGCGCCTGGGTCAGCCGGTCCTCGAGCAGGCGCCGGTTCGGCAGGTTCGTCAGCGCGTCGTGATCGGCGAGGTACTGGGCGCGCAGCTCCGCCAGCTTGCGCTCGCCGATTTCCGTCTCCAGGATCTCGTTCATGCTCTGCAGCGCGACGGTGCGCTCGGTCACCGCGCGCTCGAGCGCCACCCGCGAGGCCTTGAGCGACTCCCGCGCAGCGCGCTGCTCGGTCACATCGTCGCAGGTCCAGATCGCGCCTTGCTCGGGCTCTGCCGGATCGATCGCCTTGCCGACGACCTTGCACCAGATGAAGCTGCCGTCCTTCCTGCGATAGCGACGCTCCCCGGAGTAGGTCTTGCCTTCGGCGAGCAAGGGGAGGATCTCGCGTCCGATCTCTTCGAATTCCTCCTCCGACGGGACGATGACGGCGGTGCTCTCCCCGGTCAATTCGCCCGGCCCATAGCCGAACAGCTCCTCGAAGCGCCGGTTGCAGCGCACGATTTTCCGGTCCCGGATGAACGAGATCCCGACCGAGGCCGTATTGAGGATCGCCTCCTCCTCGCGCAGCACGCGCGCGAGCTCGTCGTGCTGGCGCCGGCGCTCGGTGATGTCCTGCGCGATCCATACCGTTCCCTGCTGCGTGTCGGTCTCGCTGATCGGCTTGGCGATCACGTGGCAGAGAAACAGGCTGCCGTCCTTGCGCCGCAGCTCCCATTCGAGCTCGAGCCGGCGCCCCGCCGACAGGATCGGTACCGCGATGCGACCGAGCGCCTCGTAGCTTTCGCGCGACGGATACACGATCTCGCCCGGCTGCCCGATCAGCTCCTCGGGTTCCCAGCCGAACATCTCCGCGAACCTGGGATTGCACTGGAAGAACCTGCGGTCCCGCGTAAAGGCGATTCCAATCGACGCGTTGGCAAGGACCGCGTCGTACTCGAGCTGCGTATAGCGGCTTCGGGCCGCGTAGCTCGACGCCGGCGATTCGGACTGCGCGGTACCGGAGGCGTCGGTTCGCTCGTTCACTTGCGGGAAAGCTGCTCGAATTCGGTCGCCAAGTCTCGAAAGCGCGTCTCGGCCGCCTGGCGTTGCTCGGCGGACAAGGTCTTGTCCAGATCGAGGAGCATGCGGAAATACTCGTTCAACTGGGCGCGCACGACGGCTGCATGCGCGGCATCGCGCCCGCGGTCCCAGTGCGCCGCCCAGTCCGCGAGGCCGGCCCGCGCCGTGCGCGCGCGCAGCATGGCGATGAACTCGACTTGCAGGCGCTTGCGTTCGCGGTCCCGCAGCCCTTCGGTGAACGGCGCACGCTCGCTGTATTGCCTGACCCGCTCGACCTGCACATCGCTCAGTCCCCCGAACCATTCTTCCAACCGCTCGAGATTGCGATTCAAGCGCCGCCGGCGCCGCTCTTCCGCGGTCCCCGAGAGATACTCCCGGGCAAATTTGCGGTTGCCCTCCGCGAACCGCCGCTCCACATGCTCGATCTGCTCTGGCGTCATCTGGTCGAGCAGCCCGGAGATTTCGCCCGCGCCGGCGCGCAACGCCTCCCGCAGTTGCGTCTGGGCCGAATCGTAACCCCAAACGAGGTCCTCCCGCGAGAGTCCGCGCGCGAGCCTCTTGCGCGCCTCTGTCGCGAGCCGGGCGTATTCCGGCAGTGCGTTCTCCCGGTGCCAGGCGACGAACGCGGCGATCCGTGCATCCAGCTCCTCGCTCTGCGCGCCCTCGACATCCAGGTATCGGGTCGCCTGCCAGCGCAGGAACGCGTCGGCGTTGTTGTACGCAAAACGCGTCGCGCTGCAACCCGCGACGAGCAGCGCCGCGAGGAGGACGAGAATACGTGCCATCGCTACCAGAAGTTCTCGACGGTGATGTGGCCCGGAGCCCGGCGCCTGTGCTTGCGCAGCCCCCGCTCGACGAGCGTCGCCGTGACGTCCTTCACCATGTCCGGATTGCCGCAGAGCATGAACTGCGAGCGCTCTGCCGCGATGGCGCACGCCGCGGCCTCGAGGCGCCCGTCCCGGATCGCGGCCGGGATGCGCCCGGCGAGCGAGCCCGGATGATCCTCGCGGCTGACAAAGGTCACGTACCGGAACTGGTCGCCCCGGGCGCGCTTCGTGGCCTCGACGAGATCGCGGTATACGAGCTCATTGGCGCGACGCACCGCGTGCACCAGGATCACGCGCCGGTAGGCGCGCCACGGCGGATCCGTGCGCAGGATCGAAAGAAACGGCGCGAGGCCCGTTCCCGTGGCGAGAAGCCACAGCTCTTCCGCCAGCAGCACCTCCGAGAGCACCAGGAACCCGGACGGATTCGTCGACAGGTACAGGGCATCTCCCGGCTGCAGGCAGGCCAGGCGCGGGGAAAGCGGCCCCTCGGGAACGATTACGCCATAGAACTCAAGCGGCATCTCCCCGGGCGGATTGACAAACGAGAAAGGCCGGGCGATGCGCTCGCCATCGATATCGAGCGCGAGCTTGACGAATTGCCCCGCCTCGAACTCAAGCGCCGGTGCCGCCACGCGAAGCGAAAAGAGCGCCGGAGTCCAGTGACGATTCTCAAGTACTCTGCCTTCCAGCCACTTCGCCATCGCTACTGCGCCGCCGGACTCGGACAGGCTGCGTGTACCGCTTCGAGATCGGCAAGCACCTCGGCGGGAAGAACAAGGTCGAACCAGCGCGCCTGCTCCTCGAGCTGCGCGACGCTGGTGGCGCCGAGGATGGTCGAAGCAGTGAAAAAACGACTGCGCACGAATGGGAGCGCGATCGCGGTCAGGGGAATTCCGTGCTTGTCGGAGAGCCTGCAGTACTCCTCCGCCGCGGCGAGCACCCGCGGGCGCTTGTAGCGCTCGCCGAAATTCTCGAATTTCGCCAGGCGCGCCGCGGGAGGCCACGCGCCGCCGCGAAACTTCCCGGTGAGCAAGCCCATGGCCAGCGGCGAGTACGCGAGCAGCGGCACGTCGAGCCGCCGGCTCGCCTCGGCGAGATCGCCGTCGAACAGGCGGTTCACCAGGCTGTAGCCGTTCTGCACCGAGACCGGCGGCGGCAGGTCGTTTTCGCGCGCCAGGCGCGAGAATTCGCACAGCCCCCAAGTGGTTTCGTTGGAAAGCCCGTAGGCGCGGATCTTCCCCGCCCGGATTGCCGCGGCCATCGCTTCGATCTGCTCCAGGATGGGCACTTCCTCGCGCTCCTTCGACGGGTCGTACTGCCAGGCGCCGAACGAAGGCACGTAGCGTTCTGGCCAGTGGATCTGGTAGAGGTCGATCCAGTCGGTCTGCAGGCGCCGCAGGCTGTCGTCGATCGCCCATGGAATGGTCTTTTTCGAGACGTGGTTCTCGCCGCCGCGGATCCATTCGCGCCGGCCCGGCCCCGCGATCTTCGAGGCGAGAACGAGTTTTTCCCTTCGGTGAGGATTCCTGCCGATCCAGGAGCCGAGAATTTTTTCGGTGGAACCTTGCGTCTTCCGCCCCGGCGGCACCGGATACATCTCTGCGGTGTCGATGAAGTTGATTCCCCGATCGAGCGCCCACTCGATCTGCGCGTGCGCGTCGGCCTCGGTGTTCTGCTCGCCCCAGGTCATCGTGCCGAGACAGAATTCCGTGACCTCCAATCCGTTCTGCCCCAGGCGTCTGCGTTTCATGGGCCGGCATTTGAACACGATTACCCGGCAAAGTCTCGGCGCGAACGCGCTCATCCCGTTTTCCGAACTTCGAGCTGGACGTGCGCGGCATCCCCGCAGAGCGCGCGTTGCACGATTTTCCGTGACGTGTGACAATATTTCCACGATGCCCGTCGCCCGCCGCCGCGGCCGCCCCCCCAAACCCGACGCGCTGAGCCCCGCGGAGCGCACGCGGCGCTACCGCGCGCGCCGCCGCGCGCTCGGACTGAAGCCGCGCGTGGTCTGGACGCCGGCCAGTCCCGTGCCTGCCCGGAGCACTTATCCGACGCTCGATGCGTTGCGCGAGACTCGCCGCCGAGCGCGGGAGCGCGCCGCCCGCGCGGCGGCGCTCGACGTGTTGCGCCGCCTGCGGGCCCGCGGGGTGCGGGCTGGCGTATTCGGCTCGCTGGCGACAGGCCGCTTCGGCCTGCATTCGGACGTCGATTTCATCGTGCTCGAATGCCCGCCGGCACTTCGCTACCGGATCGAGACGGATATCGAGGACCGCATGCAGGGCATCCCTTTCGATGTCGCCTATGCCGACGAGATGCGCGAGCCCTGGCGCTCGCGCGCGCTCGCCGAGCAGCGGGATGACTCCGCTCTTCGCTGAAGTCGCGGCGGCGCTCGACAAGGCCGCGGCTGAAGCCGGCCGCGCGAAGCGCGCCGCGGCCCGCCTGCCGGGCAGTCGCGCCGATGCGCTCGGGCATTGGATCCACCTCACTGCCGTTGCGAGCGGAATCGAACATTCGTACAGCGGCATGGAGCAGGCGTTCAAGATCATCGCGGCCGAAATCGACGGCGCAGTGCCTACGGCCGAGGACTGGCACGCGCGCCTGTGCGCGCTCATGTTCACGCCGGTCCCCGGGCGCAGGCCCGCGGTGCTGCCCGGCGCGCTGCGCTCCGAGCTCGACGATTTGCGAGCCTTCCGGCATCGCGTCCGCAATCTCTACGGCAGCGAGTTGCTTGCCGCGGTTGTGAGCAAGAAGGCTGCGCGCGCTCCGGCGATCGTGGCGAGGGTGCGTCGCGCAGTGCGCGCGTTTGAGACCGCCATCACCCGTCCCGCGAAGCGCCGCAGAGGTCCAAAGCGGGGCTGATCGACTCCCGGCCGCAGCTCACCGCTCCGGCAGCAGCTTGCGGATCAGGTTGAGAAGATCGAACGGGCTGTAGGGTTTCGCAAGATACGCGGTGGCGCCGGCCTCCTTCGCCTTCTGGTCGTCCCCGCTCAGCGCAAACGAGGTGATGGCGATGATCGGTGTCGCCGCGGTGGCGGCATCGGCGCGGAGCTTTTTCGTCGCCTCCAGGCCGGAGATCTTCGGCAGCTGGATGTCCATGAGGATCAGGTCCGGGCGGCGCTCGAGCGCCAGCGCCACGCCGGTCTCGCCGTCGTGCGCCTCGATGAGCTGATAGGTGGTCCGCTTCAGCAGATCGCGCACGATCTTGCGGTTCATCTCGTTGTCTTCGACGTAGAGGATTATCTTGGCGCTCATGCGGCTTTTCCCTCCCCTGTGCGGAGCGGAATCCGGAAGATGAAGCTCGAGCCCTTGCCCGGCTCGCTCTCCACCCAGATCCGGCCGCCGTGCATCTCGATGAACTTCTTGCTGATGCTCAGGCCGAGGCCCGTGCCGCCGTATTCGCTCGCGATGGTGGCGTCGGTCTGCTTGAACTCGGTGAAGAGACTCCCGATCTTCTCCGGCGGAATGCCGATCCCGGTGTCCGCGACGCGGTAGACGAGCATGCCGTCGTTCAGTTCGACCGAGATTTCGACCTTTCCGGCCTTGGTGAACTTGAGCGAATTCCCGGCGAGATTCATCAGGCACTGCGTGAGCCGTCCCGCGTCACCGCGGGAGAGCGGCAGGTCCGCCGGTACCGAGGTCACGAATTCCAGCCCCTTATCCGCCGCAAGGGGCCTGAGCGTCGCGCGCACGCTCTCCACCGTGTCGTGCACCGAGTAGTCCGCGAGCGCGAGTTCCATGCGCCCGGCCTCGATCTTGGCGAGGTCGAGCACATTGTTGATGAGGCGCAGCAGGTGCTTGCCGCTGGTCTGGATGTCGGTGAGCGGCTCGTGCAGGTCCTTCGGCACCTCGCCGTAGACCTGGCCGAGGATCATCTCGTTGAAGCCGAGGATGGCATTCAGCGGCGTGCGCAGCTCGTGGCTCATGCTGGCGAGGAAGTCCGACTTGTGCCGGCTCGCCACTTCGAGCTGCTTGCCCTTCTCGGCGATCTCGCGGAACAAGCGCGCGTTCTGGATCGCCAGGGCCGACTGGCTGGCGAACGTCTTCAAGAGCTCCACGATCTCCGGCGCGAACGGCCCCGGCGTCTTCCGGTTCACGAGCAGCGCGCCGAGCAAATGATCCTCACGCAGCAGCGGCACCGCGAGGAGCGCCCGGTATCCCGCCCGCACTAGCAGTTCCTTGCGTGCGCTCTGGTAGCTGTCGTCGAGCGTGTCGGGCACCTGGGTCGGCTCGAGCGTGACCGCGGTGCGGCCGAGCGCGCCGTCGCCCTTGCGGGTCGGCGCCTTGCGGATATCCTCCGCGACCTCCTGCTCCATGTTCTCGGCCGCCTGCAGCCGGAACTCCTGCGCCCGCTCGTCGTATTCGTAGATCGATCCGCCATCCAGTCCCGCGAGCTGCACCGCGCGCGTCACGATCGTCTGCAGCACCGTCTCCAATTCGAGCGTCGAGCTGATCGCCTGCCCCACCTCGCCCAGCGCCGTCAACTGCCCGACCGACTTCGTCAGCGCCTCGGTGCGCGCCTGCAGCTCCTTGAACAGCCGCACGTTCTCGATCGCGATCACCGCCTGGTCGGCGAATGTCTTGAGCAGAGCAACTTCCTTCTCCGCCAGCGCGCCCGCCGCCTTGCGCACCACCGTAATCGAACCTGTTGCGACGCCTTCCCGCATCATGGGTGCGGCCGCGATCGCCCGGTAATCGAGTTCCCGTCCCAAGGTTCTGAGGAGTTCCGGCATCTCCGGCGCCTGGCTGTCTGCGATATTCACGAACGACCTGTCGAGAATCGCTTGCCCGCTCACCGTGTCCCTGTTCAACGGCAACGGATACCTCTTGCGCGCCGACTCCAGATCGATGATGCCGCCGGCCGACCCGATCTGGAGGCGATCCCCGTCCACCAGCAGTATTCCAACGCCTTGCCCATTGAACAGGCGCACGCCGCTCTTCACGATCGCGTCAAACACCGGTTGTGTATCGGTCGGCGAACTGCTGATGACTCTCAGGATCTCCGCGGTCGCCGTCTGCCGCTCGAGCGCCTCCTTGGTCTCGTTGAACAGGCGCACATTCTCGATCGCGATCACCGCCTGGTCGGCAAACGTCTTGAGGAGCGCGATCTGCTTCTCCGTGTAGGCCGACGGTTCCTTCCACGCCACGACGATGGCACCAAGCGGAATACCGTCCCGCAGCATCGGAACCCCGACCGTCGAGCGGTAGCCCGCATCCGACGCCATTTGACGGCGATACGTGGGGTCCTGCTGAGCGTCCGGGATTTCCGCGACTGCCCGATTGATGATCGCGCGCCCGCTGACCTGATCCAGGCTCGGCAACATCGGATACGCTCTCCTGAGCATCTCGACTGTCTCCGGCGCGAAGTTATGGTGCGCCACGAGATCGAGCAGCTTGCCGTCGAATCGGATCAAGACGCCAAAAACACTGCCGCACAGCCGAACCGCGCTCCGCACGATCGCGTCGAACACCGGCTGCACGTCGATCGGCGAGCTGCTGATGACCTTGAGGATCTCCGCCGTCGCCGTCTGCCGCTCGAGCGCTTCCTTGGTCTCGTTGAACAGCCGCACGTTCTCGATCGCGATTACCGCCTGGTCGGCGAAGGTCTGCGCAAGGGCAACCTCCTGCTCGGCGAAGGCGCCGGTCGTGCGGCGCAACACGCTGAGGACGCCGATGGCGCCGTCCTCGCGGCGCAACGGCACCCACAGACCGGAGCGATAACCTATTCGCAACGCGAGATCCTTCATTCGCGGGAGCGTGTCGGCGACCTGCGACAGGTCGGACAGGTTGAGCGCTCGATTGTCGAGAACGCTGGCGCCAGTTGCGCTGCCGCGATCCAGGGGCCATGGCGGCAGGGCTGCGAAATCGAGCGGCGCGCCGTTCTTGTCCACGCCAGCGCGGGGGACGATCTGGCCGTCCGCAATCAGCGCCAGCGCCACCGTCTGCCCGCCGAATAAGCGCTGGCAACTTCGTACGATTGAATCGAATACGGGTTGCGTGTCAGTCGGCGAGCCGCTGATGACACGCAGCACTTCCGCCGTCGCCGTCTGGCGTTCCAGCGCCTCCTTGGTCTCGTTGAACAGGCGCACATTCTCGATCGCGATCACCGCCTGGTCGGCAAACGACTGCAGTAGAGAAATCTCCCTTTCATGATACGGGCCCGCCAACTCGCGGGTGACGGCAATCGCCCCTATCCCCTCGGCTCCCCTGAGCAACGGGACGATCAATCCGGACCTGATGCCGTAAACCTTCCCGATGATCTTTTCAAATTCCGGAACGTCGTCGCCTTCCCAGTCGGTGACGTGCACGACCTCTCCATCCAGTATCGCGCGCGACGGGAAATTCTTGTCTCGATCCAGCGGCGCAGTGCGGACCTGCTCGGGAACATCCTTCATTTCTGCTCCGGAGTACGCTGCCAAAACGAATTGCGACTCGCGACGCAGGAGCAGGTGTGTGGCTTTACCCGGAATCAGGCGTTGTGTACTTTCGACGATCGCGTCGAACACGGGCTGTGTGTCGGTCGGTGTGCTCGAGATCACGCGCAGAATCTCCGCCGTCGCCGTCTGCCGCTCCAGCGCCTCCCTGGTCTCGTTGAACAGCCGCACGTTCTCGATCGCGATCACCGCCTGGTCGGCGAAGGTCTGGAGGAGAGACACCTGCTGGTCGCTGAACGGCCGCGGCTCGGTGCGGTAGATCACAATCGCGCCAATCAGTTCTCCGTCCTTGAGCAGTGGCGCACCCAACCAAGCGCGCATGCCGCCCGCCACCGTCTGGAGACGCATCGGGTCACCCTCGGCGAATGCGGCGTCCTTGCTGATGTCGGGGATGTGCACGGCGCGCTTTTCGCGAATCAGTCGGCCTAGCCCGGTCTTGCTGTCCGGCGGCGGACGGCGCGGTTGTTTGAACAGCTCGGCAAAGGCTGGGTTGTGCACGCGTTTCGCCAGCGCGTGGTAGGCGCCGTCCTCGTAGCGGAAAAGGATCCCGGTCTCGGCGTCGCAGAGCCTGGTCGCCCGCTCAAGGATGGCGTCAAACACCGGCTGCGTATCCATGGGAGAACCGCTGATCACACGCAGGATCTCCGCGGTCGCCGTCTGCCGCTCGAGCGCCTCCTTCGTCTCGTTGAACAGCCGCACGTTCTCGATCGCGATCACCGCCTGGTCGGCGAAGGTTTTCAAGAGCTCGACGTCGGCTTCCGGGAAGGCGCCGGGATCCTTCCGCGAAACGCCGATCGCGCCGATCGGCTCGCTATCCCGGAGCATTGGAACGGCGAGGATGGCTCGATACCCGCGTATGCGCGCGCGATCACGAATCAGCGGGATCGGGTGAGTCGAGCAATCCGCAATGTGCTGTGTTGCGCGCTCAAGGATGCAACGCTCCGAGACCGCGTCCGGCCCCGGACGTCTCGGATACTGCTCGCGCAGGAATTGGTCGCTGTCCGGCGGACCGCCCCGAGTTGCGCCGAAGTGAAGCAGTTCGCCATCAAACCGTGTCACAAGGACTGACCACGCACCGAGGAGCCGCATCGCGCATTCGGCGATCGTCTCGAATACTGGCTGGACATCCGTTGGCGACCTGCTGATGACCCTCAGGATCTCCGCCGTCGCCGTCTGCCGCTCGAGCGCCTCCTTCGTCTCGTTGAACAGGCGCACGTTCTCGATCGCGATCACCGCCTGGTC
>Ga0209640_10002521_pt1 | contig 15966 bp, 18 predicted proteins | sample RifCSP10_1_FD_184018 | JGI IMG/M metagenome (GOLD analysis project Ga0209640, IMG submission 184018) | Soil microbial communities from Rifle, Colorado - Rifle CSP2_sed 10_1 (SPAdes) (version 2) | ecosystem: Environmental > Terrestrial > Deep subsurface > Rock core/Sediment | place: Rifle...
CAGAACCGGCTGATCGGCAAGCTGTCCAAGGGGTACCGGCAGCGGGTGGGACTGGCGCAGGCGCTCCTGGGCGACCCGGAGGTGCTGATCCTCGACGAGCCCACCATCGGGCTCGATCCGCGGCAGATCGCGGAGATCCGCTCGCTGATCCGCTCCCTCGCGGGGCAGCACACCGTGATCCTGTCCACCCACATCCTGCCCGAGGTCTCGATGGTGTGCGACGGCGTCATCATCATCAACCGCGGGCGCATCGTGGCCCAGGGCACCGAGTCCGAGCTGGTCCAGCAGGCCTTCCCGTCGGCGCGCATCGAGCTGCGGGTGGCGGGCGGCGCGGGCGACCTCGCGGCGGCGGTGGCGGCGATCCCGGGAGTGGTCGGCGTGCAACCGCTCGCGGCCCGTGACGGGAGCGTCGGCGTGCTGGTGGAGGCGGCCCGCGAGCGCGACGTGCGGCCCGAGCTGGTTCGGCTCGTCACCGGCCGGGGCTGGGCCCTCCAGGAGCTGCACCAGGTGGGCATGAGCCTGGAGGAGGTGTTCATCCGGGCGGTCGCGGGGGAGCAGGAGTCGCCCGAGCCGGTTCCGGCGGAGGAGGCGTGCTGATGCGCTGGCTGCCCGTGTTCAAGAAGGAGATGCGGCTGTACTTCGGGTCGCCGGTGGCCTACGTGGTCTTCACCTTCTTCCTGGTGATCTCCGGGTGGTTCTTCAGCCAGATCTTCCTCTTCTACAGCGACGCCTCCATGCGGTCCTTCATGCAGCCGCAGATGGGCCAGAACCTCAACGTGGTGGACAACGTGATGCGCCCGCTCTTCACCAACATGAGCGTGGTGCTGCTGTTCTTCATCCCGATGCTGACGATGCGGCTCTTCGCGGAGGAGAAGAAGGCGGGGACCATCGAGCTGCTGCTGACCTATCCGGTGCGCGACGGCGAGGTGCTGGCCGGCAAGTACCTGGCCGCCCTCGCCCTCTACCTGATCCTGCTGGGCCTGACCCTGCTCTACCCGGGCCTCGTCGCGTACTTCACCCGGGTCGAATGGGGGCCGATCCTGACCGGCTACCTGGGCCTGATCCTGACCGGCGGGGTCTTCCTGGCGGTGGGCGTGCTCATCTCCTCGCTGACCGAGAACCAGATCGTGGCCGGCTTCGGCACCTTCGGCGTGCTCCTGGCGTTCTGGGTCATCGGCTGGGGCGCCGAGTTCGCGGGCGGCGGCCTCCGCGCGGTGCTCCAGTACCTGTCAATCGGCGACCACCTCGACGGCTTCACGCGCGGCGTCATCGACACCAAGGCGCTCGTCTACTACGTGAGCGGGGTGGTGCTGGCCCTGTTCCTCACGCTGCGCTCGCTCGAGTCCAAGCGGTGGAAGGGATAGGCCGATGAGCCTGGTCAAGCGCCACTCGGTGACCGCGGCGGTGATCTGCCTCCTGCTGTCGGGCGCCCTCTGGCTCTTCTATCCGGGCGTGCCCGCCCGCTGGCTGTTCCTGGGGCTGGGCGGCGCGCTCCTGCTGCTCTCGCTTGCGCTCAACGCGGGCGAGGCGCGCTCGGCCATGGGCACCCGCACCGCGCGCTACGGCGCGGGGGCCGCGGTGATGGCCCTGCTGGCCCTGGGCATCGTGGTGGCCGCCAACGCCATCTCGATCCGGCACCACGTCCGCTGGGACCTCACCGAGAACAAGCGCAACAGCGTGTCACCCCAGACGGTGCAGGTCCTCAAGGCGTTGAAGGCGCCGGTCAGCGCCATCGCGTTCTTCCGCTCGGATACCCCGGGCAAGAAGCGGGCCGAGGATCTGCTCACCCAGTACGCGAGCTATTCGGGCGGCAAGTTCACCTGGCGGCTGGAGGACACGGACCGCGCGCCCGCCCTGGCCCGCCAGTACGGAGTGGAGAGCTACGGCACCGTGGTGCTCGAAGGCGGCCCCGCGGGGCAGACCCGCACCGAGAAGGTGCTGGACGCCGAGGAGGAGAAGCTCACCAACGCCATCGTCAAGATCACGCGCGCGGGCAAGCGGGTGGTCTACGTGATGAAGGGGCACGGCGAGCGCGAGATCGGCAGCACCGATCGGGCGGGCTTCAGCCAGGCCAAGGACGAGATGGAGAAGGCCAACTACGAGGTCAAGGAGCTGTTCCTGGCCCGTGATCCCAAGATTCCCGACGACGCGGCGATCGTGATGGTGCCGAGCCCGAAGACGGATCTCTTCCCGCAGGAGCTGGCCGCGCTCGACGGCTATATCGCCAGGGCGGGCAAGGTGTTCTTCATGGCCGGCCCCTTCCAGGCCGGGACCACCGTGAAGTACCTCACCAAGTACGGGATCGCGGTGGACGAGGACGTGGTGATCGAGCTGAATCCGGTCGGCCAGCTCTTCGGTGTGGGCCCGCTCGTTCCGGTCGTGGGCCAGTACGAGCCGCATCCGATCACCAAGGACATGGGCGGCGTCATGACGCTGTTCCCGCTCACCCGCTCGGTGGCGCCGGCCAAGGCCCTCCCCAAGGGCGTGCAGGCCTCGCCGCTCGCCCAGACCAGCCGCCAGTCATGGGGCGAGACCGACAAGACCGTCTTCCAGACCGGCAAGGCGACTCCGGATCCGAGCGAGAAGACGGGGCCGCTGTCGGTGGCCGTGGTGGCCACGGTGGACGCGCAGCCCGATCCGAAGGCGGAGGGCGACGCGGCCAAGAAGACGCCGAAGGCCCGGGTCGTGGTGGTGGGCACCGCCGACTTTGCCGCCAACCAGTTCCTGGGGGCGCAAGGCAATCGCGACTTCTTCCTCAACGTCGTGTCCTGGCTCGCGGAGGAGGAGGATCTCATCTCGATCCGCGCGAAGGACCCCAAGCAGAACCCGGTAGTGCTGACGTCTGGCCAGTCCAACCTGGTGCTGGGCCTGCCCCTCCTGGTGCTGCCCGGCGCGGTCCTGCTCTGCGGCATCGTGGTGATCATGCAGCGGCGCCGCGCGCGCTAGCCCTCGATGGCCCGCGGCAAGACCATCGTCGTCCTGCTGCTCCTGGCCGCCGGTCTCGGCGGCTTCTTCTACTACGACACCTACTGGCTCAACCCCAAGCGCGAGAAGGCCGAGTCCGTCAAAGGCCGGATCTGGACCGTCGAGCCGAAGGACGTGGAGGGTGTCGTCATCGCGCGGAAGAACGAGACGATCCGCCTGAAGCGCGTCGCGGACGGCTGGGAGATGCTCGAGCCCATCCGGGTGCGGGCGGACCGGGCCGCGGTGGACGACATGGTGACCGCACTCGCCACCGCGCGGATGGACCGGGAGATCGATCCCAATCCGGCCAAGCCGGCCGACTTCGGCCTCGATCCGCCGGAGGCGGAGGTGCGCCTCGAGGTCAAGGGCGGCGCGGCCCCGCTCGTCCTCCGGGTGGGCGGCAAGAACCCGACCGGGGTCTGGGTCTACGCGCGCGAGGGTGACAAGCCCGCGGTGATCACGATGTCGGAGAGCGTCGCCCGTGACACTGCGCGTCCGGTGGCCGATTTCCGGGATCGCCGCGTGATCGCCTTCGACCGCCGCAATCTGACCGGGCTCGACCTGGAGGTGGCCGGCGATCAGATCGGGCTCGCCGCCGACGAGCCCGGCAAGTGGCGGATCGTGAAGCCCCGCGCGCTCCGCGCCGACGCGGAGGTGGTGGCCGACTTCCTCGAGAAGCTCGAAGGGGCCAAGGCGATCGAGTTCGTGGACGACGCGCCGAAGTCGCTGGCGCCGTACGGCCTCGACAAGCCCTCCCGGGTCACGGTGTGGCTCGGCCGTGAGAAGGACCGCTCCTCCCGGACCCTGCTGGTCGGCCGCCCGGAGCCCGAGAAGAAGGGTGTCTACGTCAAGCGGGAGGGCGAGCCGGGGGTGATGCTCACTGTGGAGGCGCTCTGGACGGCGCTCCCGAAGACGGTGGCGGGGCTTCGGGACAAGACGGTGGTCGCCTACGCCTACGACAAGCTCGCCAAGGTCGAGCTCGCCCACGCCCGCGGCGGCGTCACGCTCGAGAAGGACGGCACCGGCTGGAAGCTCACCGCGCCGGAAGCGCTCAAGGCCGACTCGTCCGCGGTGACCGGGTTCCTGTGGAAGATCCGCGACCTCCGCGCGCTCGGCTTCCTCGCCGAGACGCCCGCGGAGGCGCCGCGGTTCCTCAGCCGGCCCGAGGTCACGATCCGGCTCTGGGAGGAGGGCGCCAAGGAGCCGAAGACGCTCCTGCTCCAGTCGTCGTCCGAGCGCCGCGGCGGGTTGCCCGCCGCGGTGGCCGCGGTGCAGGGGGAGGGGCCGGTCGTGCTGGTGGAGGGCAAGGCGCTCGCGGAGCTCACGCCGGGTGTCGCGGAGCTGCGTGACCGCACCCTGCTCCCCGCCTTCGACATCGGCGACATCAAGAAGGCGCGCGTCGCCGCCGGCGGCGACAAGCCCCTGGTCGTCGAGAAGAGCGGTGAGAGCGAGTGGAAGGTGGTGGAGCCGGCGCGCGGCAGCACCAGGGAAGGGCGGGTAGCGGGCCTGCTCCTGACGCTCCGATCGCTCAAGTGGAAGGAGATCGCGGCCAAGGGTCCGGACGACGCGGCCAAGTTCGGCCTCGACAAGCCGGAGATGGAAGTGACCGTGTTCAAGGACGGCGGCGCCGAGCTGGCCACGCTCCTGGTGGGACGCACCGACGGCGCCGTCACCTACGTGAAGGTGAAGGCCGACCCCGGCATCTTCGCGGTGTCCAGCAAGGACCTGGACGACCTGCGCAAGGCCAGGACCGAGATCCCCTCCTGAGCCGGAGGCTTCCCCGGCCGGGGGGACGGTGGCAGAATACCGCTATCGGGCCGGCCGTCCGAGGGGACATGAGAACACGCACCGTCATCGCAAGTCTTGCGCTGCTCCTCGTGGGGGCATGGCTCGCCCCGGCGACCGCCGCTGAGCTGCGCGCGACCGTCCTGGCGCCCAATCCCTTCGCGATGACGCCACCCCCCGCGCCGCTCGAGCCCCGGCCGGCGCCCAGCGCGCCGGCGAGGTCGCCTCATGGCCATCCCGGCCGCCCGCCCGTCATCTCGCATCCCCCAGTCGTCTCCTATCCGTGTTGCCCGGGCTACTGGGCCGACCAGTGGGTGCCGACCGCGTACACGACCTATGTCTGGGTCCCCGGTTTCGTCACCGCCGAGGGCACCCTGGTGGGCGGCGGGTACCAGCCGCGGGTCGTGACCGGCGGCTACTACCAGCGGGTGTGGGTGAGCGGGTACTGATGGCGCAGTCCCAGCTCTACCTGAAGCAGATCGAGCTGGGCCCGATGCAGAACTTCGTCTACCTCGTCGGTGACCAGGCCAGCCGCGAGTGCGTGGTGGTGGATCCGGCCTGGGAGATCGACGGCATCGCGGACCTCGCGGCCGCCGACGACATGCGGTTGACCGGCGTGCTGGTGACCCACACGCACCAGGATCACGTGGGCGGCCACCTCTTCGGCTACGACATCCCGGGCGTGGAGGATCTGCTCGCCAAGCATCCCATGAAGGTCTACGTGCACAAGGACGAGCGCGAGTTCCTGAAGGGCTACGGCTCGGACCTGATACAGGTGCAGGCCGGCGACACGCTGCAGGTGGGGAAGGTGCCGCTGACCTTCATCCACACGCCCGGCCACACGCCGGGCTCGCAGTGCTTCCTGGTGGACGGCTGCCTGATCTCCGGCGACACGCTGTTCATCCGGTCGTGCGGCCGCACCGACCTGCCCGGCAGCGACCCGAAGGAGATGTACACCTCGCTCACCCAGCGCCTGGGCGCGCTGCCCGAGGAGACGGTGGTCCTGCCCGGCCACAACTACGGCGGGTCGCAGACCACCATCGGCGCCGAGAAGCGCGAGAACCCGATGATGCGCTTTTCGTCCATGAGCGAGTTCCTGCGCGCCATGGGCGGCGGCCGCGTCGGCCGCACATAGCCGCGCCGGCCCTCCTCGTCGTCAACCCGGCTGCGGGCGGCGGCCGCGCCCGGCGCCACTGGCCCACGCTCCGCGACACCCTCGCCCGCCTGGGCTTCACCTTCGACGTGGCCGAGACGCGGGGCCCCGGCCACGCGATGGCGCTCGCCGCGGAGGCGGCGCGGGCCCGCGTCCCGCTGGTGGTGGCGGTGGGGGGTGACGGCACGCTGAACGAGGTGGTCAACGGTCTCCTCCCGCTGCGCGAGGAGTACCCGGTCACCGAGGCCGCCTCCGATTGACCTAGAGCAGCGACATGCCGCCGTCGACGAAGAGGACCTGGCCGGTCACGTAGTCGGAGCACGTGGCGAAGAAGCGGACCGCCTGCGCCACGTCGGCGGGCCGGCCGTGCCGGCCCATCGGGATGCGCGCGGCGAGCCGCCGTCCCGATTCGCGCGGGAACCGCTCGGGCAGCAGCACGACCCCCGGCGCCACCGCGTTCACCTGGATGCGGGGCGCGAGTGCGGCGGCGAGGCCGCGGGTGAGCATCACCACCCCCGCCTTGGAGACGCCGTACGGGACGTAGCCCGGCCACGCGCGGACCGCGCCGACGTCGGCGATGTTGATGATGCGCCCGCCGCGCCGGCCCATCGCGCGCGCGGCGGCCTGGCTCACGAAGAACGGGCCGCGCAGGTTCACGGCGAGGAGCCGGTCGAACTGGGCGGGGGTGGTGGTGAGCACCGGGGTGCGGAAGAAGAGCGCCGCGTTGTTGACGAGGACGTCGAGGCGGCCGAGGCGCTTCACCGCGCCGGCGACCAGCGCGCGCGCCTCGCGCGGCCGGCCCACGTCGGCCCGCAGCGCGACCGCCCGCACGCCCCGCGCCTCGAGCTCGCGCACCGCCGCGCGCGCCTCCGCGGCCGAGCGCCGGTAGCCGATCGCCACGTCGGCGCCGGCGTCCGCGAGCGCACGCGCGATCTCGCGGCCGACGCGGACCGCGCCGCCGGTGACGAGCGCCACTCTGCCGGTCAGTTCCTTGACTTGCCTGGGGGCGTGTGTTTTCATCAATTTGATATGTCGGGCAGTTTCCGGAATTGGATCAAGGTTCGGTTCATCACCGGGCTGTTCTCCACCGTTCCCGCGATTGCCACGGCCTGGCTGCTGTGGGTCTTCTGGAACGCGATCGACGATTTCTTCTCCCCGGTGTACACCCAGATGATCGGCCGGCGCATCCCCGGCATGGGATTCCTCACCGCGATCGTCATCATCCTCATCATGGGCACGATCGCCCGTAACGTAGTCGGCCGGCGCATCCTCGCCCGCATCGAGCGGCTCTTCGAGCACGTGCCGATCTTCCGCAGCATCTACCCCTCGGTGAAGCAGCTCCTGGAGTCGTTCTCGCCCCAGCAGCGCAACTCGTTCAAGGCGGTGGTGCTCGCCGAGCACCCCCGCAAGGGCGAGTACGTCTTCGGCTTCGTCACCTCGGAGCTGCTGGTCGAGGGCGTCGAGGGCAAGCGGGCCATGGTCACCGTCTTCGTCCCCACCAACAACCTGTATCTGGGTGACATCATCGTGGTCGCGAAGGAGGAGACGCTGTCCACCGGCCTCACCGTGGAGGAGGGCATCCGCATCATCCTCTCCGCGGGCACCGCCACCCCACCCCGCCTGCCGCGCGAGCGGCTCTGATCACCCGGCGGGGGGCGTTCCCGCCAGCCACGCGCCGATCGCCTTGCCCAGCGGATAGAGTTTGCCGAAGAAGAAGTGGTTCGCCCCCTCGATGAGACGCTTCTCGGCGCCGGTGAGCGCGGCCAGGCGGTCGAGCGCCTCGACCGGGCAGTACGAATCCTCGGTGCCGGCCACCAGGAGGATCCGGCCGGGGCTCGCCTGCAGGAAGTCGAGATCGTACATGCCGAGCGGCGGAGCGATCAGCGCCAGCGGTGCGTGGGGGACGTCCGGCCGGGTGGCCCGCGCCGCCATCGCGGCGCCGAACGAGTAGCCCATCACCCCGACCGGGCTCCCGGCAGGGAGATGGGCAGCCAGGGTGGCCATGGCGGCTCTCACGTCGTCCTGCTCCCCCCGGCCCTTGTCGTGGATCCCCTCCGACGTCCCCACCCCGCGGAAGTTGAAGCGGAGCGTGGCGTAGCCCGCGGCCTGCGCGACCTCGGCGGCCCGGATCACCACGGGGTTGTCCATATCCCCACCGTGGAGGGGATGCGGATGGCAGACCACGAAGCCCCCCTGAGGGCTGGCCATTGGTGCCAGGCGCGCCTCGAGGGCGGGACCCTCCGGGACGCGGATGGTGGCGGCTTTCTCCATGAGAATCCGACCTTAGGGGGTCGCCCTGGAATATTCAAGGGCCAGCCCGCGTCCCAGCCTACGAGGTATACTTTTCATGATGCTGAGTCTCGGATGTCTCTGGAACCGCCCCAGGCTCGAGCGCTTGGTCGACGGCGCCCTCGGCTCCCGGGCGAGCAGGATGGCCGCGGCTCACGTGGCCCGCTGCCAGCGTTGCGATGGGGAGGTCAAGCGGCTCCACCGGCTTCGCCGGCTGATCCGCACCGCCGAGCCGCGGATCGCAGACCCCGACTGGGCCAGCTTCTGGCCCGCGGTCCGGGTGCGCATCGCCAGCGAGGTGCCGCAGCCGGTCCGGGAGGCCTGGTGGCTTCCGTTCTGGAAGCCGGTGTGGGGCCATCCGCAGATGGCCCTGGGCAGCCTCGCGGTCTCGAGCCTCGCGGTGGCCCTGGTGCTCTGGCCCAGCTCGCAGGTGACCGTGCCCAGGGCGGTCGCGGCGCCGGTCGTAGTGCAGGACGTCTCGACCCCCGATCCGGACCGTAGCTTGATGGTGTACTCGAGCCCGGACGACGACGTGACGGTGATCTGGGTCTTCAATGCCGGGGACCAGGACGAGCGGTCGTAGCGTTTCCTAGCCCGGCGCCCCTCCCGGCTACTCCTTCAGGCCCGCCAGCCGCTCCTTCGCCAGAGGCGCCTCTTCCGACTGCGGGAAGTGCTCGACGAGATATTGCAGCCTCGCCTGGGCGAGCGCGGTCTGCTTGAGCTCCACGAGCGCGAGCGCTTCCTTGTAGAGCGCGGTCGGCACCTTGCTCCCGCGTGGGTAGGCGACGACCACCTTGCGGAACTCCTGCACCGCCTGCTCGAGGTTCTCCCGCGCCTTCTCGGGCTGGCTCGCGGTGGCGCGCGCCATGCTGAAATAGGCCTCTCCGATCCAGTACTGGGCGCTGTCGGCGAGGGGCGAGTCCGGGAAGCGCCGCAGGAAGTCCCGGAAGCCCGACACCGCGAGGGGATAGAGGCCCTTGCTGAAGTCGAGGTACGCCGCCTGGTAGCTCTCCTCGGCACCGGCGCCGGAGCGGGCCGGCGGGGGCACCGCCGCGACCGACGGCGCGGGCGCGGCTCCCGAGCGAGCGGGTGGGGGCACCGGCGCGCCGCCGCCCGCCGGAGCCGGGCGGCCGAGCGTCTCCACCCGCTGGGCCAAGTCGTCCATCCGGGCCGACAGGCGCCCGACCTCCGCGGAGAGCGCGTCGAGCCGCGCGCCGAGCGCGGCGCTCTGCTTGCCGCTCGCCGCGTTCTGCTCGCGCGTGCGTCGATCGAGCTGGCCGATCACGGTCTCGGTGTCGCCCCGGCTCCGATGGACGGCGAGCGTGAGTGAGTTCAGGTCCTGGCGGAGCTGGGCCACGTCCTGCTCGAGGGCCTGGCCGGACACGTCCGCGCAACCGGTCGCCCCGGTCAGCGCCGCGGTGAGGAGCGTCCAAGCCGCGAAGGGGAGCCGGAGGCTCCCCTTCATCGATATTGCGTGCAACGAACTGAACCCCGTGCGGTCTAGCGGGCCTTGACCAGGAAGTGCGACCGCCGATTCTTGGTCCAGCACGCCTCGGTGTGCTCGGTGCAGATGGGCCGCTCCTTGCCGTAGGAGATGATCGTGATCCGGTTCGCCTGCACGCCCTGGCCGACCAGATAGTTCATGGTCGCCTTCGCGCGCCGCTCGCCGAGCGCCAAATTGTACTCGTTGGTGCCGCGCTCGTCACAGTGGCCCTCGATCAGGACCAGGCTGTTGTTCGTCTTGAGCCACGCCGCGTTGGTGTCGAGGACCTTGGCGTCACCCGGTCGGATGTCGTACTTGTCGAAGTCGAAGAACACGTCCTTCAGGTTCTCCGTCTCGCGGAACTCGCTCGGGCGCGGCGGCGTCGTGCTGGGCGCGGCGGTCCCGGGCGCGGCGGTCGACGGAGCCATCCCGGCGCCGGGCATGGTCGAGGGCGCTGCGGCCGACGGCCCGGTGGCGCCGGTCGGCGGAGGCGCGGACGCCGCCGTCGTAGCGGGCCGCTTCGGGCACCCCGCGAGGAAGAGAGAGAGAACGAGCACTGGAGCGACCAGCAGCGCGCTTCCCCGTCGATGCGCCATGAGTCACATCCTCCTTGGTTTCAAGCGCTTTGTCATCGATTTCACGCTACGAAGCATCGTATCACGGAAGGCGCGGCGACCAAGAAGCATTGGTGGACTCTCCGGGCGCCCGCGTGAGGGGCTGCTGCTCCGTGCCGTCGGAGAGCATCGTGAAGAGCTGGTAGCCGCCGGCCAGGCGGTTCGACTGGAAGACGAGATGGCGGCCGTTCGGGGCCCACGAGGCCCCCTCGTTGTTCCCGGGGCCGGCGGTGAGGCGGCGCAGGTTCGATCCGTCGGGGGCGACGCCCCAGAGATCGAAGTTGCCCTGGCGGGAGGTGAAGACGATGGTGTCGCCCTTGGGAGACCAGCGCGGCTGGGTATTGAACCCCGCGTGGGTGAGGCGCCGGACGTTCGCGCCCTCCGCGTCCATCAGGAAGATGTGAGCGCCTCCGGCCCGCTCCGACACGAAGGCGATCTCGCGGCCGGTCGGGGACCAGCTGGGCTCGGTGTCGATGCCGCTGTAGGTGGTGAGCCGCCGGAAGGCGCCGGTGGCGAGGTTCAGCACGTACACCTCGGGGTTGCCGTCGCGGGAGAGGGTGAGGGCGACCGACCGCCCGTCCGGGCTGAAGGCGGGCGAGGTGTTGATGCCGAGAAAGCCGGCCAGCACCTGGACCGGCCGGTTCTCGAACGGGAACATCCGGTAGAGGTAGGGATAGCCCCGCATGTAGGACGTGAAGGCGAGCGAGCGGGTATCCGGGCTCCACACCGGGGAGACGTTGATGGATTTGTTCGACGTCACGCGGGTGGAGCTCGCGCCGTCGTAGTCCATCATGTTGAGCTCCTTGCTGCCGGAGCTCGAGCTCACGTAGGCGACTTTGGTGTCGGCGACGCCCGCTTCTCCCGTGAACTGCAGCACCACCTCGTCCGCGACCTTGTGGGCGAGCCGCCGCGCCTGGGCGGCGGGCAGCTCGAGCTTCTTGGCACCGATCAGCCGGAACTCGGGCGAGGTCAGGTCGTGCAGGCGCATCTCGATCTCGGCCCGGTCGCCGCGCAGCGTGAGGAGGCCCTGCAGGCCCGCGTGGGCGCCCGCGGCCGCGAAGTTCGCGAAGGCGGCCCGGAGCGCGGCGGGGTCACCGACGGGGATCGGGGGCACGTCGGAGACGACGCTGAACAGGCTGGAGAACGTGAGGTCCCGTGCGGTCACCTGGGACAGGCCGCGCCCGAGACCCTGGGGGTCGGCGCCGCCGACCACCGTGAAATGGGGGACGACGATGTTGAGCTTCTTGGCGCCGGTCGCGAGCACGTTGAGCAGCACGTCGGCGGCCTGCGAGCGCGCGGCGGGCGGGGAAGACAGCGCGCCACCCAGCGCGGCCAGCAGCACCAGCCCGATCACCAAGCCGAGCGGACGTCCGGGACGCATCATTTTGGTCATGATTCACCCATTACGTGTCAGCCACGACGGAGGTCGAAGGTGAACAGGATCCGGAGGGACGGCTTCGTCCAGTCGTCGGGCAGTTTCGGGAAAGGGCCCGCCCCCATGACCGCGCGCAGGGCGGCGTTGTCATAGAAGGCGTTGCCCGAGCTTTTGTGGATGGCGGGCGGCTTGATCGAGCCGTCGCGCAGGATCTCGACGTAGATTTGCGGCTTCTGCCGTGGGTCGTTGGGCTGGTTCTGGCGCTGCCACTCCTGCTCGACCTTCTGAAGCACCTGGCGGAGGTACCATGCGTGCGGGAAGTCCCCCACGTCGAGGGTCAGCGCGCCCGTGCCGGTCACGGAGCCGGTCGGCGCCCCGAGCGACGCGGTTTCCGGCGGCCGCGCCGATTCCGCGGTCTTCTCGCCGCGCGGCGTTCCGGACGGCGGCGCCGCCAGCGCGGGCAGCTCCTTCTCGCCGGGCCGGGGCAGGGTGGCGCGCGGCGGCAGCGGCCTCGCCGCGGGCAGGGATGGCGCCGGCAGGCTCGGCGTTGCCCGCCTCGGCGCTTCGCGCGGCGCGGTCGTGGCCTTGGGCTCGGGCTGGGGATCGGGCGCGCGCGGCGCGACCGGGGCCTGCGGGCGCACGGGCAGGCTCGGCGCGGCCGGGGCGTTCGGGTTGCCGACCGCCGCCACCATCGGCACCAGGTTGACGACCTGGACCTTCTCGGAGCGCCAGCCGCCCCACATGACGAACGCGGCCATGCCGCCGAACACCACGATGTGCCCGATCGTCGAGAATCCGATAGCTACCAGCGGCAGCCGCCGCCGCCGCAGCGCCGGGCCCGCCCGCCTCAGTCGGGGATCGGGGAGCGGGCCCATGGAGTATCGGCGGGCGGCCATCGTGGAGCTCATCGAGCGCGGGTCGGCTCCGTCACCATGCCGAGCTTCTCGATGCCGGCGCGGCGCACGCGATCCATGGTCTCCACCACGAGACCGTACTGCAGCGCCTGGTCCGCCCGCAGGTAGAGCGTCTTGTCCTGCCGGTTCTTGAACAGATCGCGGAGCGTCTGCTCGAGGGCCCCGAGGGCCACCGGCTTGTCGTTGATGTAGATGGTCTGTTCCTTCGTCACCGTCAGGACCATCCGCTCTTCGACCGCGGTGGGCTTGCCCGCGGTCTTGGGCAGGTTGACGTCGATGCCCCGGTACATGAGGGGGGCGGTGAGCATGAAGATCAGGAGGAGCACCAGGATGACGTCGACCAGCGGGATGATGTTGATCTCGGACAGCGTCCCGCCGATGCGGTAGCCCCCGCCGTTGCCGTAGTCGGGCGCGTCGACCTTAATGGCCATCTTTCGCCACTCGTGCCATCTTCTGCGCCGGGCGCGCGAAGGCGTTCAGCAGGTCCAGGGTGAAGCCTTCCATCTCCATCGCCCAGTGCTTGGTCCGGTTCACGAAGAAGTTGTAGCCCATGACCGCCGGGATGGCCGCGCCGAGGCCGGCCGCCGTGGCGATCAGGGCCTCCGAGATGCCGGGAGCCACCACCGCGAGATTGGCCGAGCCCTGCTGGCCGATGCCCTGGAAGGCGGTCATGATGCCCCACACCGTGCCGAACAGCCCGATGAACGGCGCGGAGCTGGCTACGGTGGCCAGGAAGGGCAGATAGCGCTCCATGCGGGCGACCTCGGCGGAGCCGGCGCGGCGGAGCGCGCGGCTCGTCGCGTCCAGGCGCTCGCCGGGCAGGCCCTCGTCCGCGTCGTCGAGGACGTGGTCCACCATCTCGGCGCTGCCGTAGGCGGTGACGAGCTCCTGCCCGGCCGCGACGTAGAGCTGGGCGAGCGGGCTGTCCCGGTGCTTCTTGGCCGCCGCGTAGACCACCGAGAAGCGGCGCGCCTCGCGGAAGATCTGCCGGAAGCGCAGCGACTCGCGCCGGATCTTGCGGAACTCCCACCACTTCTCGACGATCAGGGCCCAGCAAACGACGGAAAAGATCGCGAGGAGGAGCAGGACGAACTTGGCGACGGGACCGGCGCTGAGGACGAGGTCCGCAACGCCGCCGTTGACGCTTCCTGTTCCTGGCACCCGGGGGTCTCCTTCTTCGGTGAATGGTGAACGAGCGGCGAATTGGCTTCATTCGATGATACCGGAGCCTTTTTCAGGGTGTCAACAAATTCGCCCGGAAAAACCCTGAAAAGTCGCAGAATTATTGACAGTCTCGGGGTCCCGCCGTATAAGCCTTCTATGTTCCAGTCGCCGGGCGCCATCGCGGTGCACGTGGGCCCGATCGCGATCCGCTGGTACGGTGTCCTCATGGCGACCGCGATGGCCCTCGGCCTCTGGCTCGCCCACCGCGACGCGCGGCGCCGGGGGCTCGATCCCGAGCGGCTGCTCAAGGCCTCCGAGCTCGCGCTGCTCGGCGGCCTCATCGGTGCGCGGCTCTACTACGTGGCGTTCAACCTCGACTACTACAGCCAGTTCCCCGGTAAAATTTTCGCGCTCTGGGAGGGCGGGCTCGCCATTCACGGCGGCGTGCTCGGGGGCATCCTCGCGGGTGGCGTCTACGCCTGGCGGCGGCGCCTGCCGTTGCGGCAGTACCTCGACGTGGCCGCGCCCAGCCTCGCGATCGGGCAGGCGATCGGTCGATGGGGGAACTTCTTCAACGAGGAAGCCTTCGGCCGCCCCACCGACCTGCCCTGGAAGCTCTTCATCTCGCCCCCGCACCGGCCCCTGCCGTATGCCCAGGCCGAGTTCTTCCACCCGACCTTCCTCTACGAGTCCCTGTGGGATGTCGCGGTGTTCGGCCTGCTCGTCTTCGTGCTCCGCGACCGTCTCGCGCGGGCGCCGAGCGCGCTCTTCCTGGCCTACGTCGGGCTGTATTCTCTCGGCCGGCTCATCACCGAGGGGCTGCGCACGGACCCGCTGATGCTGGGCCCTCTCCGCGTCGCGCAGCTCGTGAGCCTGCTCGGCATGATCCTGGCCCTGGTGGGCGTACCGCTGCTGCTACGCCGCCGGCCCGCCTGATCGGCACCGGCCCGCGCCCGGCATGAAGCGCTACGCGAGCCGCGATGGGCGCCTGCGTCTCTTCGTGGGCGACAGCCGGCGACTGGCCGGCATCGCCACCGGCAGCGTCGGCGTCATCCTGACCTCGCCGCCCTACTGGGTGCGGGGGCGCGGGCGCGCGCGGGCCGAGCGTTACGCGCGGGAGCTCGCGGCGGGATTCGGGCGCGAGTGGCGGCGGGTCCTCGCCGACCACGGCGATCTCTGGCTCGTCATCGGCGACCGGCACGACGGGGTCGAGTGGGTGAGGATGGACGCGTTGATCGCGAGCCGGATGAGGCGCTCGGGGTGGCGTCTGCAGGCCAAGGGACTCTGGGCGCAGGTGCGCTCGCGTGAGCGCTGGGACAACCGGGTGAACCACCTGCTGCGCTTCCGGAAGGCGGGACACCCGGTGCGGCCGGGCGGGACCACGCTCTGCTGGATGCTGCCGCTGCCGCGCTCGCATCCGGAGAGCCTCTGGGACGCGACGCCCGATCCGGTGATCCGCGAGGTCCTCGCCCTCTCCGCGCGGCGGGGCGCGGTGCTCGATCCGTTCGCGGGCGCCGGGACGGTGGGGCGCATCGCGGCCGCGCTCGGGCGTGAATGGATCGGGGTGGAGCGCGATCCGCACATGGCGGCGCTGACCGCGCGGCGGCTGCGGCTCCGTCCGGTCACCGCCGCCGGGCGGAGCGCGGCACCTCGCGCGAGACGGTGACCGCGATGGCGCCGGCCGGCGCGAGCCGGACCGCCGCCCCGGTCCGCTTCAGCTCGTGGCGGTGAGCCTCGCGTGCACCAGCCGGCGCAGCGAGGCCTCGTCGAAGGCGGTGGCCTGCCGGCTCGGCGCGGAGGCCTCCGTCTTGAGCCCGGTCTCGCTGACGATCACGCAGATGGACGCCTCGGGATCGAGGGCTCGGTCCGCGAGGAGCCGCCGCAGCACCGCGAGGGCGGCCACGCCGGTCGGGCCCGCCCAGATGCCCTCGGTGCGGGCGAGAAGCGCCTGCATCTCGAGGATCTCCTCGTCCTCCGCCTCGCCCGCCACCCCGCCGTTCTCGTTCAGGATGCGCAGGACCCATTCGCCCTTCCGGCCGGGGTTGCCGGCGGCGAGGCCCTCGGCCACCGTGTAGCCGATCTTCACCGGCTCGATCGGCCGCTTTCCGCGCCAGGCGCGCGTGATCGCGTTGGCCCGCGCGGCCTGCGCGGCCACCATCCGGGGTCGCCGCGGGATCCAGCCGAGCCGCTCGAGCTCGCCGAAGCCGCGGTGGGTCGCGATGAAG
>Ga0209640_10002522_pt1 | contig 15964 bp, 7 predicted proteins | sample RifCSP10_1_FD_184018 | JGI IMG/M metagenome (GOLD analysis project Ga0209640, IMG submission 184018) | Soil microbial communities from Rifle, Colorado - Rifle CSP2_sed 10_1 (SPAdes) (version 2) | ecosystem: Environmental > Terrestrial > Deep subsurface > Rock core/Sediment | place: Rifle...
GCAGCTCAGCACCGCGGTCGGCGGCCCGATCCTGCGGGACCGGCTGCACTTCTTCGGCAACTTCGAGTACGAGCGCGCGCCGAAGACCAGCATCTTCACGACCCCCTTCCCGGCATTCAACGTCACGCTCAGCGGCAAGGAAGCGATCAAGATGGGCGGCGGCCGGCTGGATTATCAGGCCTCGCCGAGCACGCGCGTGATGGGGAAGTGGCACGAGGGACGCCGCTTCGATCCGTTTGGGGCCGGCAACGCGAACCATCCGTCGGCGACCGGCATGACGGATGAGAAGAGCCGGGAGGTGCTCGGCCAGCTCACGACGGTGCTGGGCAACCGGGCCGTCAACGAGGTCAAGGTCGGCTACTCCGAGTTCGGGTTCGACCAGGGCGGCCTCACCCGGTGGTCGAGCCACTGGCTCTCTCGCGACGGCATCACGCAGGGGTCGCCCCGCATTCGCTTCAACGGCTTCAACATGCTCCCGAACACCAACTTTCCCCGAACCCGGGGTCAGGACGTGTGGAGCGCGCGCGAGGACTTCACCTATTCGTACGAAGCGCGCGGCCGTCACGATCTGAGGACCGGCGCCGAATACCTGCGGCGGGTGGAAGGCAGCGCCAACCGGCGGCTGGCGGCCGGCGAAATCGACGCCCGCGGCGGGCCACGTCCGGCCAACATCGAAGCGCTCTTCCCCGATGCGTTCAACGTCGACACCTGGAACCTGGCGGCGATTTCGTCGATCACGAGGCGGTATACCGTCGGGGTTGGCGATTTCAACCTGGTCTACACGCAGCCGAAGGTTGGCGCGTGGGTCCAGGACGACTGGCAGGTCAGCAACGCGCTCACGTTGAACCTCGGCGTGCGCTACGACCTGAGCGTCAACGTCAGCGCCAACGACATCGCGGTTCCGCCGTTCCTCGAGGCGGGACGGCCGAACGACACCAACAACGTCCAGCCTCGAATCGGCTTCGCCTGGCAGTTGAGCGATCGCACGGTGGTGCGGGGCGGATCCGGGCTGTACTACTACGAGCCGATCACGTCCGACACGCTGTGGACCGTCGGCAACAGCCTCGTGGCCGCGATCCAGATCAACAACGACGGGCGGCCGAATTTTGCCGCCGATCCGTTCAACGGACGGCCGCTGCCGACCTTCGATGAGGCGCAGCAGCAGTTCTGCCACATCAACAGACGTCCAGGATGTCTGTTCTCGGCGCTGAACGAGCTGGTCTCGCCGGTGGAGTACTCGCGTCACCTCGGACGCAACTGGCAGAACTCGATTGGCGTCGCGCACCAGATCGGCACGACGATGTCCGTGCAGGCCGACTACGTCTACACGCAGGGGCGCAACGAAAAGGACATCATCGACAACGTGAATCTGACCTACAATCCGGCGACCGGCGCGAACTATTCGTTTGACGACATCGCCCGGCGTGCGTTCCCGGATTGGGGCACCATCTCGCTCCTCGTGCGCACCGGCCGGTCCAGCTATCACGGGCTGCAGACCAGCTTCACCAAGCGCATGAGCAACCGGTGGCAGGCCTCGGCCACCTACACGTTGTCAGGGTTCTGGGACGCGGATTCGCAGCCGTTCAGCGGTCTCGCGCCGGTGCCGTTCAGCACCGCTGCGGACATGGGCGGGGAGTGGGCCCTCTCGGTGAGCGACCAGCGGCACCGCGCCGTGTTCAGCAGCATCTGGGAGGTGTACGGCGGCTTCCAGGTGAGCGGCCTCTACTACCACGGCTCCGGCAACCGGGATGACAGCTTCTACGGCGGCGACCTTCGCAATACGGGCTCGGATTTCAGCCAGCGCCTGCGTGCGAACGGCACGATCGTGCCGCGGAACACCTTCATTCAACCGGCCGAGAACCGCGTGGACGTGCGGGTGCAGCAGCGGATACCGCTCGGCGGCCGCGTCGCGATCGACCTGCTGGCCGACGCGATCAACCTCTTCAATCAGGAGAACTTCACGCTCATCAGGGAAGAGGTCCGGAGCGACTTCGGGCGCCCGGAACTCGGGCAGTACCGCACGATGCAGTTCGGGTTCAGACTGAGCTTCTAACGGAGCGGAGGCCTTCAGGCCTCCGCCTACCGCTCCCGCGATGTCGTCGATATGGGTAGCCGGAGGCCTTCAGGCCTCCGGTTCACTCGTCCTGCAGTATTGACGCGGGAGGCGAAATGCCCTACTTTGCCGTCGATTTTCCTTCATCCCGCTCCGTTCTCATTCCGGCGTTTCACAGGCCCTTCGTCATCTCAGCTCGTTTCGGGGGTTGCACAAGCGCAGGAGGGTGTATGGCAGCCGATGTCGTGAGGCGGGTGCTTCTGTTCTGTATGGTCCTGCTGGTGCCCGTTGTCGGGTACGCGCAGGAAGCGGTGCTGACCGGCACCGTGACTGATTCAACCGGTGGCGTGCTTCCGGGCGTCACCGTCACGGCCGTCCACGAGGCGACCGGCAACACGTTCGTGGGTGCGACCGATGGGAGCGGAATCTACCGTGTTCCGGCGCGCATCGGCACCTACCGCATCACGGCCGAGCTGTCCGGCTTCAATACGGTCACTCGGACCGGCGTGACGCTGCAGGTGGGGCAGGTCGCGACGGTGAACCTGCAGATGGCCGTCTCGACGCTGCAGGAAACGGTCACCGTGACCGGCGAGGCGCCGCTCATCGACGTAAGCACCTCCGTCGTCGGCGGCAACATCGACGCGCGGCAGATGCAGGAACTCCCGATTCAGGGGCGCGACTGGACGTCGCTGGCGCTGCTCGCGCCGGGCAACCGGACGACGGCGATGGGGGGGACGCCCGTGCAGGACCGCGCCGACGTCCGCGAATACCAGCTCAATATGGACGGCCAGCAGGTCACGCAGCAGCTCGGCATCGGCGGGCAGCCGCTGTACAGCCGCGATGCGATCGCGGAGTTCCAGTTCATCTCCAACCGGTTTGACGCCACGCAGGGTCGATCCTCCGGCGTGCAGGTGAACGCGGTATCCAAGTCGGGAACCAACACGCTGTCCGGGCTGTTCAGCGGCTACTTCCGCGACTCGGATTGGAACGCGGCCGACCCGGTCCTCGGGGTCGTGCGTCCCTTCTCGAACCAGCAGCTCAGCGCGGCGGTCGGCGGCCCCATCGTGCGCGACAAGCTGCACTACTTCGCCAACTACGAGTACGACCGCACGCCGAAGACGAGCATCTGGAACACGCCGTATCCCGCGTTCAACATCACGCTGAGCGGCGAGCAGCTGAAGCAGATCGGCGGCGTCCGCCTCGATTACCAGATCTCGTCCAGCATGCGCGTGCTGGGCAAGGCGAGCGGGGCCAATGACGACGATCCGTTCGGCACGGGCAGCGCGACGCAGCACGCGGCGAGCACCAACAGCCAGGACCGGAAGAATCGTGAGTACCTCGGCCAGTTCACGCAGGTGCTGAGCAGCCAGGCCCTGAACGAGGTGAAGGTCGGGTTTGCGGAGTGGAACGTGTTACAGGGGAACCTGACCCGATGGTCGAACCACTGGGCGCGCGATATCGGCGTGACCGAAGGGCACCCGCGCGTGCAGATGGTCGGTTTGACGATCGCGGGCAATCAGAACGCGCCGCGCATCCGCGACCAAAACTCGTACATGTTCCGCGACGACTTCACGCTCTCCTACGAGGCGGGCGGGCGTCACGACCTCAAGGCGGGGTTCGAGTACGTGTTCATGCACGAGTTCACGCGCAACTGCCGCAACTGCATGGGACAGATCGACGCGCGCCTCAGCCGGATCCCGGCGGACGTGCTGCAGGGGATCTTCCCGGATCCGTTCAACGCCGACACGTGGAACCTGAACGCGCTGGCGCCGTACACGCGCCGCTTCACGCTCGGCATCTCTGACACCTTCCGCACGCCGTTCGATGTGCCGAAGCTGGCCGGATGGGTGCAGAACGACTGGCACGCGACGAGCCGCCTGACGCTGAACCTCGGCGTCCGGTACGACCTGCTCATCAATACGTGGGCCAACGACGCGAACGTGCCGCCGATCCTGGCGCCGGGCCGGCCGAACGATACCAACAACATCCAGCCGCGTCTCGGGTTCGCGTACCAGATCGACGATCGCACGGTGGTCCGCGGCGGTGCGGGCCAGTACTATGCCGACATTCTGACGAACCTGCAGATGTGGACCTACGGCAACGAGACGATTGGATCGGTCTCGGTCAACAACGACGGCCGGGCGAACTTTCCGTCCAACCCCTTCAACGGTCCGAAGCCGACCACGGCGCAGGCGTTCGCGAACTTCTGCGACGTGAACAACCGGCCGGGATGTCTGACCCGCGAGCTGCAGGAGCTGGCGCCGCCGCCGCCGTACGACCAGGTCCAGAACAGCTGGCAGGGCTCCATCGGCTTCCAGCGCCAGATCGGCGACGCGGCCGCGATTGAGGTGGACTACGTCTACAACGGCAGCCGCAACGAAAAGGTGATTCAGGAAAACGTCAACGTCTCCTTCAACCCGCAGACCGGCGAGCCGCTGCCCTTCTCGAATCGCGCCACGAGGCCCTACCCGCTGATGGGGATCATCTCGGTGACGCCGTACATGGGACGGTCGAACTACCACGGGCTCCAGACCGCGCTCACCAAGCGGTTCAGCAACCGGTGGCAGGGATCGGTGACCTACACGCTCGGGGGGCTGCGGAATGCGATCCCGCGGCCGATGAGCGGCACGCGCATCGTCGACTTCGCCGTGCCGGCCGACATCGGCGACGAGTACACGCTGGCGGAAACCGACCAGCGGCACCGCCTCGTGTTCAACGGCATCTGGCAGCCCGGGTTCGGCTTCCAGGTGAGCGGCGTGTACTTCTACGGGTCGGGTGAACGCGATCAAATCGAGGCCGGCGACATCAACCGCGATGTCGGCGAATGGGCGGTCTATCGCTACCGCGAGAACGGCACGATCATTCCACGCAACAGCTTCGTCGGCGACCCGATCCATCGCGTCGACCTCCGGCTCCAGGAACGGATTCCGCTCCCGGGCCGGCTGGCCGTCGACGGCATCCTCGAGGTGTTCAACCTGTTCGATCGGGCCAACTACGGCTCGTACACGCTCGACGAGAGCAGCCGGGCGTTCCTCCAGCCGGCGCAGAACGCGAACCTGGCGTACGCGGCGCGCACGCTGCAGCTCGGGTTCAGGTTGACCTTCTGACGACGGCGTTCGGGTCGTTCGGATCGTTCGAGTCGTTCGAACGGTCCGAGCGGCCCTGATTTCTTGTACCCCGCGGCCGGTATTGACGCGGCCGTCGAAGTGACCTATACGTTGCGTTCGTTCTGCGTCCTCCGTCCTCATACGCGTCGACGTCGGACCGCCTTTTTCCATCTGTTACCGACACTCCAGGAGGACATATGAGGGCCGATTTCGTGCAGCGGGTGTTCTTGGTCTTGCTCGTTCTGCTGCTGCCTGCAGCCGGTTACGCGCAGGAAGCGACCATCGTCGGCACCGTCACCGACTCGACGGGCGCCGTGCTCCCGGGCGTCACCGTCGTGGCCGTCCACGAGGCGTCCGGAAACCAGTTCGAAGGAGTGACCGACGGGCGCGGCGTCTACCGCGTTCCCGTCCGCGTCGGCACCTATCGGGTGTCGGCGGAGCTGCAGGGCTTCACGCGCGTCGAACGAATGGGCGTGCAGCTCCTGGTCGGTCAGGCGGTGACGCTGAACGTGCAGATGTCACCCTCGACGATCCAGGAGACCGTCACGGTGACGGGGGAGGCGCCGCTCATCGAGACGACGCAGTCGAGCGTTGGCGGCAACATCGATCCGCTGCAGATGACGGAGGTGCCGGTGCAGGGAAATCAGTGGCTGGCGCTCGCGCTGCTGGCGCCGGGCAACCGGACGACCCAGATCGGCGACGAGCCCGTCACGGTCCCGCGGGAGGACAATCCCGCGTTCGCGCTCAACCTCGACGGCCAGCAGGTGGGGAATACGCTGGGCGCGCTGAACCAGCCGCGATACAGCCGGGAGACGATTGCCGAATTCGAGTTCGTCTCCAATCGCTTCGACGCGACGCAGGGGCGGTCGCCGGCCGCGATGGTCAACGCCGTCACCAAATCGGGGACCAACACCTTGAGCGGGGTGCTCCGCGGCTCCTTCCGTGACAACGAGTGGGGCGCGGAGGACCACGTCCTCGGGCGCAAGGTGCCATTCAGGAACCAGCAGATCAGCGGTGGCGTGGGCGGTCCGATCGTGCGCGATCGGGTCCACTACTTCGGCAACTACGAGTTCAACCGGACGCCGCTGAGCACCTTCGCGCGCACCCCCTATCAGTTCCTGAACATCTCCCTGAGCGGCAAGGAGACGATCCACATGGGGGGCGGGCGCCTCGACTACCAGTTCTCGCCCAATACCCGGGTGATGTTCAAGGCCGACGGCGCGAAGCGGTTCACACCATTCGGCTCGCTCGGCAGCAACCACCTGGCCGGCGCGGCCACGACGGACGAGCGGATGTGGCGGGCGCTCGGCAGCTTCACGCAGGTCCTGTCGAATCGGGCGCTGAACGAGGTCAAGGTGGGGCATTCCTACATCACCTGGGACCAGGCGCCGCTGAGCACCTGGTCGAGCCACCCGCAGGCGTTCAGGGGCGTCAGCGCCGGCAACCCGCTTATCCGGTTCCGCGGCTTCAGCATTGCGGGGAGCGCGCTGCAGCCGCGCACCTGGATCCAGGAGGTCACGACCCTCCGCGACGACTTCACGTTCTCGTACGACGCGGGCGGCCGGCACGACCTGAAGGCGGGGGGCGAGTACCTCCATTCCAAGAGCTTCAGCAACAACTGCAACAACTGCATGGGCATCTACACCGCGCGCGGTGGGCCGCGGCCGACCGAGGCCCAGATGCAGGCGTGGTTCCCGGATCCGTTCAACGTCGACACGTGGAATCTGGCGCCGCTCACCCCGCTCGTTCAGCGCTACGAGATCGCCGTCGGCGACTTCAATCGTCCCGATCTGCTGCGGAAGTACGGCGCCTGGATCCAGGACGACTGGCAGATCACGGACCGCCTGACGCTGAACCTCGGGCTGCGGTACGACCTGATCTGGAACGCGTTCGGGCAGCACCGCTCGTTCGACCAGTGGATGGCGCCGGGCCGTCCGCAGGACGCCAACAACCTGCAGCCGCGGCTCGGGTTCGCCTATTCGGTGAACGACCGGACCGTGATCCGCGGCGGCAGCGGGCTGTACTACGCGGACATCCCGGCCGCGGCGCTCAACTGGGCGCAGTTGCCGCAGAAGGTGGCCTTTATCGGCGTGCAGGCCGACGGCCGGGGCGATTTCGCGGTGAGCCCGTTCAACGGCGCCAGACCGAGCTACGACCAGGCGCTCGAGCGGTTCTGCTACGTCAGGAACGTGCCCGGCTGCCTCTACCGCGACCTCGGTGAGCTGCCGCCGTACGAGCAGTACGCGGGCGTCCCGCTGATGTGGCAGAGCTCGATCGGCTTCCAGCGGCAGTTTGCCGGCAACGCGGCGTTCACGGCCGACTACGTCTACTTCCACGGGGCCGACGAGAACATCCTGATGGCCAACATCAACGCGACGTACGACGAGGCCACCGGCACCAACTATCCCTCCTCCAACATCAGCCGGCGGTTCGATCCGCTCTGGGGCCAGATCGGGATGGACCCGAAGACCGGATGGTCGAACTACCACGGGCTGCAGGCCGCCTTCACCAAGCGGTTCAGCAACCGGTGGCAGGCGTCGGCCACCTACACGCTGTCGGGATTCTGGAACGGCGACCCGCAGCCGATCAGCGGCTTCAGCGAAGTGCCGTTCCCCGTGGCCAAGGATCTCGGCAACGACTACTCGCTGGCGGTGACCGACCAGCGCCACCGGGCCGTGTTCAACGGCATCTGGCAAGTGGGCGCCGGCTTCCAGTTGAGCGGCATCTACTTCTACGGGTCGGGCGAGCGGTTTCCGAGGTACTACGAAGAAGACCTGCGCGGCCTCGGCGAGGGGTTCGAGGCGTTCACGTTCCGCCTGCGCTCGGACGGCACGCTCGTGCCGCGCAACGGCTTCGTCGGCGACCCCGTCCACCGCGTGGACATCCGGCTCCAGGAGCGGATCCCGATCGCGGGCCGCGTCGCGATCGACGGCATTCTCGAAGTCTTCAATCTGTTCGATCGCGCGAACTACGGGGAGTACGTGTTCGATGAGTTGAGCCCGCTGTTCGGGCAGCCGGAGTACAACAATAATCTCGCCTACGCGCCGCGAACGCTGCAGCTCGGGTTCAGGTTGACCTTCTGAAGTCACAAGGCCCAAGTCACAAGGCCCAAGTCACAACATGGCGGTTGTGGCTTGGGCCTTTTCTGTGATTTGTGACTTCTGACTTGTGACTTGTGCTTTGTTCGTGCTCAGGAGAGCGCCGCTCCGGCCGCCTGCTCCAGCAGCCCCCAGCACTTCCGTCCAAGTCTTTCCTTCCAGCTCGCATAGAAGCCCGACAGCGCCCGGCGGAACGGCACCTGATCGACGTCGTTGACGATCAGTCCGCGTGCGGTGAGCTCGGCCCGCAGCCGTCCGTTGGCCGCGTCCTGATCCTGCCGCTGCAGCCGCACGGCGCGGGCGACGTGCCGCTCGACGATGGCCCTGATGTCGGCGGGGAGGCGCTGCCACGTCGGCCGATGCGCCATCTGGTTGAACCCCGACCACATGTGATTGGTCATGCTCACGTATTTGACGACCTCGTACAGCTTGAACGCATCGACGAGCGCCAGCGGGTTCTCCTGCGCGTCGACCTTTCCCGATTTGAGCGCCGCATAGATATCGATGCTGTTGACGGCGACCGGCTCCGCGCCGAGCGTCCGGAACAGGTCGTCAAACAGCCGGCCCGCCGGCACGCGCATCCGCATGCCCTTCAGATCGGCAGGCTCCACGACGGGGCGGTTGACGGCGGTGATCTGCCGCATGCCGTTGTCGAAGGCGCCGACAGGGAACCCGTGGATTCCCTTGGCCGCCATCTCGTCACGGATGTAGGCGCCGAGCGCGCCGTCCATCGCCTGGTGCGCGCGAGGCGCGCTCGTGAACGCGAACGGCACCTGCTGCACGTCGGCCACCGGGACGATGGCGCTGAGGAGGCCGCCCATCAGCGTGAAGAACTGGATGTCGCCCGCGACGAGCCGCGTGAGCGCGGCGGGATCGCTTCCCTCGATGTTGTTGTTCAGCGGAAAGACACGGGTCTCGACGCGTCCGCCGGTCTCGTTGCGGACGGCGGTCCACATCTCGGTGAGCCGCGCGTGCAGCGAGCTCTCCCCGGTCTGGTTGTGGAACTGCGTGAACGTGAACTCGGCCCGTTGCAGGGGCGAGGCGTGCGTCGCCCCCACAGCCGAGCCGATGACGCCCGTCAGAAACGAGCGGCGCGAGATCACTTCCACGCGACGCGGAACGGCTTGCCGATCGTGAATGCGGGGTCGGCGCCCTTGCGCGGGCGGAATTTCTGCGCGCCGCCGCTGTCGACCGCCGCGGTGTAGACGTTCCCCTCCTGGTCGGCGGCAAATCCGTGGACACCCCACAGGCCGCCCGGAAATTCACCCCACGTGCCCCAGCTGTACATGAAGTTCCCGTTGAGGTCGTACTTCAGCATCTTGCTCGTGCCCCGGTCCGCCGCCCAGAGATACCCGTCGCTGAAGATGTGGAAGAGATGGATGTCCGACGGGTTCGGGCCGAAGCTCCACTGGTCGACGAACCTGCCGTTCTCGTCGAACACCTGCGCGCGATGGTTGCCGCGGTCGTTCACGAAGACGCGCCGCGTCTTCGGATCGATGGCGATGCCGTGCACGTTGTTGAAGTAGCCGGGCCGCGTCTCCTTGCCGTTCTCCCCGCGCTGGCCCCACGACGTCACGTACTTGCCGTCCTTGTCGAACTTCACGACGCGCGTGCCGTTGTAGCCGTCGGCCACGACGAAGCTGCCGTCCGGGAACCAGTCCATGAACGTCGGCCGGTTGAAGTGCGTGTCGTCGTTGCCCGGCACGCCGTAGGTGCCGATGGTCTGCACGATCTGCTTGCCGTCGTTGGTCATCTTGAAGATGGCGTGCTTGTGATCGTCGAGGATCCAGACGTGCTTCTGCGGGTCGTACGGATTGATGCCGACGTAGTGCGGCCGCTGCAGCATCGTGTCCCACTGCGTCCAGGTGTCGACGAGGTTGCCCTGGCCGTCGAAGATCAGGATGCAGTGCTCCCAGCGCGCGTCGACGCCCATGACGTTGCCGGCCTTCTCCCACGCCTGGATGCCCTGTTCGGCAATCTGGCCCGTGCCGCCGTTGCCCGGAAGGCTGGCGGTGGTCGCGTCGCGCCAGGGCAGGCGGCCAATCGGGAAGACGAGGCTCGGGGCGAGTCGTCTGGTCATCGGCCGTGGGATGTTCGGGAGCTCGCCGCGCTGCAGCACGAACACGCGATTCGGGCTTTCCGCGAAGACGCTCTGCCCGGCGCCGAACGTCCACCCCTCGTGGCCGGGGAGCGTGGCGAGATCCTTCGGCCAGCCGGCGGCGACCTCGTAGGCGCCAAAGATGTCCTGGCCCCCCTTCTCGCCGGGGACGGCGGCAAACCGCGGCGCCGCCGGGCGCTGCTGGGCCGACACCCACTGACTGAAATCAAACAGCGTCGCCACGGCCATGCCGGCCAGGGCCGCCGCGACGATCGAGATGCCTTTGCGCATGTTCGTCCTCCGAAAAGTAGCCACCCGCACGCAAAATCAGATGCTAGCACGGCCGAAGTTGGGGGTTGACCTCTGTGCCGGACGGGATTACAAGTCACAAGGCCCAAGTCACAAGTCACAATTCGGGCTTCGGGCCGTGGACGCAATCGTTTGTGCCTTGTGCCTTGTGCCTTGTGACTTGTGACTTGTGACTTGATGAGGAGGACCGTATGGCGCGAAGGGCATTGATCGTGGTGGCGTTGCTGGCTCTCGTCGTGACCTCCGGCTCCGCGCAGGACGCGCGGGCGGTCCTGCAGGCGTCGGCGGCGGCGATGGGCCTCGACAGCGTCAAGACCATCCAGTACACGGGGACCGGCTGGAACGCGCTGGTGGGCCAGAGCTTCAACCTGGCGGAAGACTGGCCGCGGTTCGAAGTGACCGCCTATTCAAAGACGATCGACTACGACGCGAACGTGGCGCGCGAGGACTTCACGCGCCGGCGGGGGACCTATCCGATGCGCGGCGGCGGCGCGCCGTTTGACGGCGACCAGCGCGTGGTGCAGGTCGTCAGCGGCGGCTATGCCTGGAACATGCAGGGCGAGAAACCGGCGCTGCCGGGACGGCCGTATCTGGAGGGGATGCCGCACAACGACCTCCGGCAGCTCGAGATCATCCTCACCCCGCACGGCTTCCTCAAGGCCGCGATGGCCGCCAAGGACGCCCGCGTGCTGTCCACGGCCATCGTCGGGCCGACCAACGCCGGCCTCACCGAGAACGGCCGGCGCGCGAATCTGGTCACCTTTACGGCGCTGGGTAAGTACAAGGTGGTTGGCACCATCAACGATCAGAATCTGGTGGAGCTGACCACGACCTGGATTTCCAATCACGTGTACGGCGACATGCTGTACGAGATCCGCCACCTCAACTACAAGGATTTCGGCGGCGTGAAGTTTCCGACGACGATCCACGTGCACCAGGGCGATCCGGTGCTCAACCCCGCGCACAACATGATGGAAATCCGGGTGACGAACGTGCAGACCAACGTCGCGGTGCCGGCGATGCCGGTGCCCGACAACATCCGCACCGCGACGGCGCCGCCCGTGCGCGCCGACGCGCAGAAGGTGGCCGAGGGCGTCTGGTTCATCGGCGGCGGCTCGCACAACAGTGTGGCCGTCGAGTTTGCCGATCACATCGCGATGATCGAGGCGCCGCTCGGCGAGGAGCGGTCGATCGCGGTGCTCGAGGCGGTGGCCAAGATTGCGCCCAATAAGCTGGTCCGCTACATCATCAACACCCACCATCACTTCGATCACTCGAGCGGGCTGCGCACCTACCTCGCCCAGGGGTCGACGCTCGTGACGCACCGGGACAACGCCGACTTCTACGAGCACGTGATGCTCTCGCCGGCGCCGCGCACGCTGATGCCCGATCGACTGGCGATGTTCTACCCCAACTTCACAGGGAGCCGGCGGCCCGCGCCCATCGAGCGCGTGAACCAGAAGTACGTGTTGAGCGACGGCACGCGGACGTTGGAGCTCTATCCGATGCTGGGGTCCACCCACATCGGGCCGATGCTGATTGCCTATCTGCCGAAGGAGAAGATCCTCGTCAACGCGGATATGTACACGCCGCCCGCGCCGGGCGCGCAGATTCCGTCACAGGCGATGCAGGGGATTCAAGCGCTGAAGGCCAACATCGATCGGCTGAAGCTCGACGTCGCGCAGCATGTGACGCTGCACGGTATGCCCGGACCGCACGAGAACTTCCTGAAGCTTGCGGCCGCGGCCACGAAGACGAATTAGGGACTATTTCCAGGCGGCGTAGACCGGCGGACCCACGAGGTACGCCGGGTTCGCGCCCGTGCGCGGGCGGAACTTCTGCACCCGCCCGCCGCCGACCTCGGCCACGTACAGGTTCCCCTCCTGGTCGACGCTGGCGCCGTGCATGTTGAAGAACGCGCCGGGGAAGTCGCCGAGCACGCCCCACGAGTAGAGCAGACGGCCGCCAAAGTCCCACTTCGCGATCTTCGCGGTGGTGTCGGTGAAGCCCCACACGCCCGACCGGTCGGCCGGGACGATCAGAAACTGCAGGTTCGTCTGCGCGCCAACCGGCCACTGGTCGAGCGGCGTGCCGGTATCGCCGTCGAGCACCTGGATGCGGCGATTCGAGCGGTCGCTCACGTAGACGCGGCGCGTCACCGGGTCGGCGGCGATCCCATGAACGGTATTGAAGTAGCCGAGGCGCGTTTCGCGCCCGCCGGCCGTGCCGCGCTCACCGGAGGTCCACAGGAACTTCCCGTCCTTGTCGAACTTGGCGACGCGGTTGCCGTTGTAGCCGTCGGCCACAAAGACGCTGCCGTCGGGCAGCCACGTCATGAACGTCGGGCGGTTGAAGTGCGCCTCGTCTGCGCCCTTCTGGTTGGGAGTGCCGATCGTCTGCACGATCGTCCTGCCGTCGTTCGTGAACTTGAAGATCGCGTGACTGTGGTCGTCCACGATCCACACGTGCTTCTGCGGATCGTAGGGGCTGACGTACACGGCGTGCGGGCGGCGCATCATCTTGTCCCACTGCGTCCACTGCTCGACGATGTCGCCTGCGGCATTGAAGACGACGATCGTGTGCTCCCAGCGGGCGTCGACGCCCATGCGTCCCTGCCACTGCTGCTTCGGGTCGTCCGGGTCGGCGCCGGGGCCGCCGGCGCCCGGCGGGCTCGAGGCCGGCCCCTGCGACGCATTGCGGAACGGCGCCTGGCCCACGGGAAAGGAGAGGCCCGGGCCGATCTCGGGAATCGCGCGCGCCGCGGGACGCGGCAGCGCCGGCAGCTCGCCGCGCTGCACCATGAACACGCGGTTCGGGCTCTCGGCAAAAACGCCCTGCACCGAGCCCCACGTCCAGTTGCCGTGACCGGGCAGCGCGGAGAGCGGCTTCGGCCAGTTCGCCACTACCTCGTACGGACCGGTGATGTCGAGCCCGCCTTTCTCGCCCGGGACGGCCGCGAACCCGGCGTTCGGCTGTGCTTGTCCCCGAACGTTCACACTGCCGCCGGCCAGCAGCCATCCGCCGGCGACGGCAAGCGTGACGGCGCCGACAATCACGGTTTTGGTGCGCATGGGTGTCCTCTCGCTATGCGATGATGGAGGGTCTCCGCGGAGAAGGTGGACCTAATATACTGATGTTTTCATGAGGAAGACTATGCGCCGCTACCTGCTCCTCGTGCCGATCGTGCTCGTGGGCGCCGTCCTTGCCGCTCAGCAGCCGCAGCCGCCGGCTCAAACCGCGCCTGCCGTCCAGCAGCCGTCGGTGACCTTCAGGGTCGAGACGAACTTCGTCGAAGTCCATGCGATTGTCACCGACCAGAAGGGGGCGTTTGTCAAGGACCTGACGCAGGCCGACTTCGAGGTGTACGAGGACGGCCGGCTGCAGTCGCCCACGATCTTCTCGCTGGTGGATCTCCCGATCGAGCAGCCGTTCACGCCCGTCAACGCCACGGCGCCAATCGAGCCCGACGTGCGTGCCACCACGCGCAACTTTGACGGCCGCCTCTACATTCTGCTGCTCGACGACCTGCACACCTACGTCACGCGCACTAACAACGTCCGGGAAATGGCCAAGCGCTTCATCGACCAGTACCTCGGCGTCAACGATCTCGCCGCCGTGGTCTACACGAGCGGCCGGCAGGAGTCGGGGCAGGAGCTGACGGGCAGCCGCCAGCTGCTGAAGGCGGCCATCGACCGCTTCCAGGGCCAGAAGCTGCCGTCGGCCGGCGCCGAGAAGCTGGCGCTGCACCTGCGCGAGTCGGGGTTTGAAACGGACCCGAATACCGGGGAGCCGGCGACGGGCCGGACGAATGAGGGACTGCAGAACGCGCAAGCCCTTCGCGACCCCTACGACCAGCAGCGGGCGTTCAACGCGCGGCGCTCCTTCGACGCCATCGAGAACATCTCGCGCTGGCTGGGCGACGTGCAGGGCCGGCGGAAAGCGCTGCTCTTCTTCAGCGAAGGCTTCGACTACGACATCTACCAGCCGTTCTACATCAATCGCGACAGCGACTTGATCATTACCGAGGCCCGCGAGGCCGTGGCCGCCGCCCAGCGCGCCAACGTGAACGTCTACGGCATCGATCCGCGGGGCATGAGCCAGTTTCCCGAAATGATCGAGATCAGCTCGCGCTCCGATTATCCGCAGCTCGAGTACGGCACCTTCCGCGGACAGTTGCGGGAGCTGCTGCTCGCGCAGGAAAGCCTCATGTCGCTCTCGGAGGAAACGGGCGGGATCGCCATCGTCAATTCCGGCGACCTGGCGGGCGGCATCGGGCGGATCGTGCTCGACAACAGCCGGTATTACCTGCTCGGCTACTACAGCGACTCGACCAAGTGGTCGCGCAACCGGTTCCTCAAGATCGAGGTCAAGGTCAAGCGGCCCGGGCTGGAAGTGCGGGCGCGCAAGGGGTATCTGCCGCCCGACACGCGGGCCATCGAGCGCGCGCGTGAAGCCGAGGTGAAGGCCGGCACGTCGCCGGCGCTGCGGGCCGCGCTGAGCAAGCCGGTGCCGGTGGGCGAGCTGCCGTTCCGGGCGTTTGCCGCGACGCTCAGGGGCGCCGACAACAAGGGCCAGGTGCTGGTGGCCGTGGAGGTGGACGGGTCGGCGCTGCGATTTACGGAGCGAAACGGCCGCTTCGCCGAAAACGTCGAGGTCTCGGTGGTCGCGGCCGACGCGCGCGCGCGCGTGCAGGGCGGCGATCGCCAGACCTTCCAGCTCAATCTGATGCCTGAGACGCGCGAGCGCGTGAGCCGCACGGGCGTCCGGCTCCTGACGCAGCTGCCGCTGCCGCCGGGGCGCTATCAGATCCGCATCGGCGCGTACGAGACCACGGGGGGCGCGGTCGGGACGCTGCCGTACGACCTCGAGGTGCCGGACTATCCGAAGACGCCGTTCGCGATGAGCGGCGTGTTCGTCACCTCGTCGGCGGCAACGGCGTTTGCCACCGGCAGCACCGAGACGGACTGGAACGGCCTGCTGCCGACGCCGCCGGTTGCCACGCGCGTGTTCAGCCAGTCGGAGACGCTCACGTGGTTCGCGGAGGTGTACGACAACTCGAGCGACACCGCCCACGGCATCACGCTGACGAGCACGATTCAGGACGCGCGCGAAGGTCGAACCGTCGTCCAGGCGCGTGACAACCGCGTGGTGCAGCGCCGCGGCCAGGGCCACGGGTTCACCACCGACTATCCGCTGCGGGACCTGAAGCCGGGCTTGTACGTGCTGCGCGTCGAGGCGAGCGCCACGATGGGCGGCCACGTGGCGCAGCGCGACGTGCTGTTCGAGGTCAAGTAGAGCG